>WNFO01006988.1_pt1 | contig 13840 bp, 10 predicted proteins | sample 5400251 | NCBI WGS metagenome assembly WNFO01 (sample SAMN13153354, study PRJNA577476) | soil metagenome | isolation source: 100 cm saprolite under Madrone tree | place: USA:California | collected 2016-06-14 | reverse complement strand
CGGAATAAAAACCAGCCGCGGATTACGCGAATTGCGCGGATGGGCGCGCAACGTCTTCATACGAGCGGTAATACAGTTTGATGGCGCGCCCATCCGCGCAATTCGCGTAATCCGCGGCTGGTTTTCTATCCCATAGACGAATTGGCATCGGATTTGCTTCAGGGTAACCTGAGGGGGGTTACCGGTGCGTCTGATTTCAGGACCTTTAGAGCGTTTCCTATCTGTTTTCGCCTCTGTCCGCCGGGGGGAAGGACTGACAGCCTCCCTGCTCATGGTCAACGTGTTCATCCTCATGACGGCCTATTACATTATTAAACCCGTTCGAGAAGCGTTGATCCTCGCAGGCGCCGGCGCCGAAATAAAAAGTTACGCGGGGGCAGTGCAGGCGATGCTGTTCCTGTTGATCGTTCCCATGTACAGCGCTTTCGCCGGCCGCGTTAATCGCATCCGGTTGATCAACGGCGTGACTGCATTCTTCATATCGAACCTTGTGTTGTTTTATCTCCTTGGGCGTTCCAGCTTTCATATCGGTACGGGGTTCTTCCTGTGGGTTGGACTCTTCAATGTGATGCTGACTGCCCAGTTCTGGGCCTTTGCGAACGACGTTTACACTCAGGAACAGGGAAAGCGGCTCTTTGCAATTGTTGGAATCGGCAGCTCGCTGGGTGCGATATTTGGCGCCGAAGTGGCTGGCTGGCTTTTCGAACCAGTCGGGCCTTACTCGATGATGTTGCTGGCTGCGGCGCTTCTGGCTGTTTGCATGGTTTTCACGAACCTGGTCCATCGCCGGGAAGGGAGCGGGGCAAAGTCGCCGGTGGTACAGCAACCCCTACAAAGCGGCGGCGCCTTCAAGCTGGTATTCAAGCATCGCTACCTTCTCATGATTGCGATTCTCGTGCTGCTTGCCAACCTGGTGAACACGACCGGCGAGTTTATTCTTGGAAAGACCGTCTCAGAGCACGCGAAAGCGGTCGTGAGTGCGGCAGGTGGCAACGCGGAGACCTATATTGGCGAGTTTTATGCCGGCTTTTTCTTTTGGGTAAATGTGTTGAGTGCCGGACTGCAAATGTTCGCGGTATCGCGCATCATGAAATATCTGGGCATTGGTCCCGCTCTCTTTTTCCTGCCTGTTATCGCCCTCGGCAGCTACAGCCTGCTGGCGTTCGCACCGTTATTGAGCTTGATCCGCGTCGCGAAGATCGCGGAGAACAGCACGGACTATTCGATTCAAAACACCGCCCGTCATGCCTTGTTCCTGCGCACAAGCAGAGAAGCAAAGTACAAGGCGAAATCCGCCATCGACAGCTTCTTCTGGCGTGCCGGCGACGCTTTTTCCGCGCTGCTGGTATTTGTCGGAACCGCACTCGCATTCGATATGCGGCGATTTGCGATGGTGAACGCGCTGCTGGTTCTGATCTGGCTGGGCGTGGCTTTTGCGATTGCGCGGCTGCGCAAGGAACAAGCCGCTCGACCGGAGATGCGCATCGCCGCATAAGAGTTTATGAGTTCGCCACGCAGCTTCATCGAGCGCATTTTCGACGTCCGCCAGCGGGAAGTCGAGCGCGTTGTGCTGGCGTCCACCTATCTGCTGTTGATCATCACTTCCTACACCACCGTCAAAGCCGTGCGCGACTCGCTGTTCGTCACGAACATCGGTCCTTCTCAGCTGCCCTACATGTATTTGCTGATTGCCGTGGCGATGGGGCTGGTTTCCTATGTCTACTCGAGGCTGGTGAATCGCATTGGATTGTACCGTCTCATTCGCGCCACTTCGCTCTTCGCGATTTCGCACCTCGTCGTTTTCTGGTTTGTCTTCAAAAGCGAATCGTCGATCTGGTTTTATGCTCTTTATGTCTGGGTGAGCTTGTTCGGCTCCATTACCGCTTCGCAATTCTGGCTCCTGTCAAGCCACGTCTTCAACCCGAGAGAAGCCAGGCGCGTATTTGCATGGATCGGAGTGGGAGGCATTCTCGGTGGGATTCTTGGCGGCGGCTTGACCAGCATCGTGGCGCGATGGTTCGGGACGGAATCGCTGATCCTGATTGCCGCGATCACGATGGCTTTGACCCTTGCGCTCCTCGAACGAATCAAGTCTTTCGCGCCTGCGGAAGCCGGCATTCCACATGAGGAGGCTCGCAAACCCGCCGAAAGCGAAGGCGGCACGGTAAGAATGTTGAGGGAGGTCCGGCGGTCCCGGCATTTGTTTTTGATGGTCATCCTGTTGACTGTTGGGGTGATTGTCGAAGCTTTCGTCGATTACGAATACAAGTTCGTCGCGAAACACTCGTTCACCTCCAAGGACCACCTCACCGCTTTCTTTGGAACGGTTTCCTTTTACATCGGTCTGTTCTCGCTTCTTTTTCAGATGCTTCTGACCTCCCGCATCCTGAAGCGCTTCGGAGTCGGATGGGCAATCGTGCTTTTGCCCTCGGGGCTTCTGGCGGCATCAGTGACGCTGGCTTTAAAGCCGGTGTTATGGGCTGCCGCGCTGTTGCAACTGATCGATGGCGGCTTCAGCTATTCCATTCATCGAGCAGGAACGGAGCTGCTGTATCTGCCCATACCGCCTCAAACACGAAATGCCGTGAAAGGTTTCATCGACATGTTCGTGGATCGTTTCGGCCGCGCCCTGGGAGGAGTAATATTGCTGTTGCTGACAGCGGTTCTGGCGCTTTCGGTATCCTCGCTGAGCATGGTCGCGTGCGGCCTGCTCATTGCGTGGATCGCAGTGACGGTAGCCGTTAAGCGCGAGTATCTGCACTCATTTCGGCGCGCGCTCGAAAAGAAGGCGATCGAGCCGGAAGCTCTTCAGGTTCGTGTGCTGGACAACGCGACTTTCAAAACCCTGGTTACTGCGCTTTCCAGCAACGACGAACGCCAGATCCTGTATGCAATGGATCTTCTAAGCAACACACCTCCCGACCGCTGGCGCCAGCATATTCAGATGCTGATTCAGCACCCGTCCAGCGCTGTCCGCGCGCGGACGATCGCGTTGCTCACGGAATGGAACGATGCTTCCATAACGAAAGAAGAGTTCATTCACCACCCCGACTATCAGACGGCCCGGATCGCCACTGCCAGTGTCTTGAGCCTGCGCTGGAACGGATCGCTGCGAGCATGCGAGCTGCTGACCGAGCTTATGAATGACCCTTCGCCTGAAGTGTCCCGGCAGGCTATTCGAACGGCCGGAATCGTCGAAATGGAAGATGCGATACCGTTGTTGATCCAAAAACTGCCCGACAAGAGGCTGAGGCCCGAAGCACGAGAGGCTTTACTGAAATTTGGTGATAGAGTGATTCCTGAGCTTGTGCGGCGGCTTTCTGCTCATGATGAGCCGGTCTCAGTCCGAATACGCATCCCCAAGGCTCTCGCATTCACTGGCAGGCAGCATGCAGCCGACGCCTTGCTGGGCAGCCTTCATCGCTTCGATTACCACCTCGACTTTGCGTTGATGAAGGCCCTGAATCGTATGCGCCAGAACTGGCCCGCGATTGCAATCAATGAAGACCGTGTGTCCGGGGCGATAAATAAGGAGCATGAAGATTACGCCCGGCTACGCTCGATGCTCGTCTGGCTTCAGCTCAATGCGGCCGGTGACAGGGCATCGTCGCTCTTGACCAGGGCTCTGCGGGAACGACTGGATCAGAGGCTTGAACGAGTATTCCGGCTGGTTGCGTTGATCTATCCTCCTCACGACATTTACTCCGTCTACTACAACTGCAAGGTCAAACCGGCGCTTCGGGCGAGTGCAGTGGAATTTCTCGATAACTTGCTCACAGCCGATCTCCAGAGCACAGTCGTTCCCTTGCTGGAGGATTCATTTGATCCCGAAACTACGGCAGGAAGGCCGGAGCCGATTCAGTTCATTTCGACAGACGCTGTTCTCGAAATATTGATCGCAGGCAGCGATCCGTGGCTGAAAGAAATCGCAATGCATCTCGCGGGGCGTTACGCGGCGCATGAACCTGCACCCATGCCAGGGAGAAATGTTGGATGACGCGGAGCGAACCGGGCACGCTGTCGCCGGTGGATAAGGTCCTTTGTCTGCAGCATGTCGATGTTTTTAAATATGCCACGACAGAGATGCTGGCATATATCAGCTCCATCGCCAGCGAGGTCCGGGTCACAAGGAATGAGGTTGTTTTTCGCGAAGGTGACGTCTCCTATGCGATGTACGTCGTCGTGAAAGGCCGGGTGCGTCTGGACAAGGAAGACAGGGAAGTCATGACGGTGGGCGACTGCCAGAGCTTCGGTACGTGGGCTTTATTCGACAACCAGCCGCGGCTGATGACCGCCACGGCTGTCGAAGACTTGCATCTTTTGAAGATCCGCAGCGAGGATTTCTACGACCTGCTCGCCGATCACGACGAAATCACTCCAGCGATGTTCAAAGCTGTTATCGAAAGAGTGAAAAGCCTCGTTACGGACTAGTGTCCTGAGTCGGAAATTCGTTCACAAATTCGATGCCATGCACGCGGGCTTTCCGACTGTAGCGGCGGTCTATGACCGCCGGTTTTTCCTTGCAACATGCCATAAAACCGGCGGTCATAGACCGCCGCTACAGTGGAAAAATGGTCCTGACTATTTAAGCGAATTTCCGACTCAGGACACTAGCTTTCGGGAAAATGGATCCCTCCTTTTCAAGGAGGGGAATCCATTTTCCCGTGCCGGTCTGTCGCCACTCCGCGGCTGGATGACCGCGTGGTAAAGATCGAAGTAGACAGGTTTAAAAGGAGTGCCGCATATGCCAGACAATCGTACAACTCCAACGATCATGCTTGTCGATGATGACGAAATGGTGCTCGATTCCATCAAGGCTTTTTTCTCCATCGAGAGTGACTACAACCTCCTGACCTACACTTCGGCCGCGGCGGCACTGGAGACTCTTGACCACAAGCATCAAAACATCGATCTCGTCATCAGCGACTACCTGATGCCGGGAATGGATGGGATCACCTTCCTCGCGCACGTGAAGGAGCGGATGCCGATGGTGCCGCGGATCCTGCTTACCGGCTACGCCGACAAAGAGAATGCGATAAAGGCGATCAACAACGTCGGCCTGTATCAGTACATCGAGAAACCGTGGGACAACAATGATCTCAAGCTGATCATCAGAAACGGTCTCGAGAAGACTGTCTTACTCAAGCAACTCGAAGAGAAAATTCGTGAAGTCGAGCGTGCACATCGTGAATTGAGTGAGGTGCACAAAGATATCCTCCGGGTCTTCGCATAATGGAACCGGCGTTCTCTTCTGTGTCGTCCAAAATCCACCTAAGTGTCGGGAGTAGTATGACGGCGATAACGGAACTCCGCCTGCAAAGCGATTGGAGAGAGACGTCTGTTCACCATGAGGCTGCTCAGATCACTTCCAATCGTTCTGGTCATTACATTACTCGCCGGGCATTCATTGCCCATATCCGCTCAGGATGATCCCCCGAATACGGAGCGCATCGTCGATGGGCCCCCGAAGTTGTACACCTTCAAGCGCGCGATTCATCCGCTGACCTGGGTCGAGTGGGTGACCGAGCCGTTTTTCCGTTCCGCTGATGGCGGCTTCATCAGCAAGATCGCGGCACGAAAGCCGCATCACAGCCAAAAAACATCCGGCTTCAGGTTTGGATTGGATAGAACCGTGCCCGGTTCGGGCTATGGCCCGGAGCTCACCTTGTTTAATAAGGACGTGCTCGGGCGCGGTATCGACGTCGAAGTTCCGCTGCTCTACACGTACTCCGGTTACCAGAGGTATGCCTTCACAGCAAAGGTACCCCTGGACTCTGAGACGCCCGACCATCGGCTGAGCTTCGACGTGGGCGGTCTGTATGGTTCTCGTGCGGCCGACAATTTCTTTGGCGTCGGCAGCGACAGCCGGCTCGAGCAGGAGTCGGACGTCCGCACAGTGACTCGACAACTCAGTACGGGTCTGTCTGCCCGGATCACCAACGCGTGGACATCCGGTTTTCATGTCGCTTATCGCAACGTTGGTGTGACCAGATCTCGCAGTGGAATTTCCGCACAGAGCCATTTCAGCGAGAGCGACGCTCCGGGTCTGTTCACTGGAGCGGTTCTGGGCTCAGCCGAGCTGTCTTTCGATCACGACACGCGAGACAAAGAACACATGCGGGGCGCAGGCGGACTCGAACACTTTGCGGTCAGCCTGAACGAAGGCATTCGCAAGGGCGACTTTGCGTACTGGAAATATCATTTCGATTTTGTTCGATTTTTCCCATTGAGCCGTGACAAGCGCACGGTGATTGCTTTTCGAGGCATGGCCGAGACGAACCAGGAAAAAGGCGGCAGTCATGTTCCTTTCTTCGATATGCCCATGATCGGAGGCTGGGACACAGTGCGCGGTCTCGACGATTTTCGCTTTCTTGACAAGAGTGCGATTAGTTTCGGAGCCGAGTATCGCTTCCGTGTATGGACGCACATGGATTGGGGCTTTTTCGTGGACGAGGGACAAGTAGCGCCTCAGCCCGGCGACTTCGGCTGGAGCCGATTCCATACCGGTTACGGTGTTCGTTCTGTCTTCCTGCCAAAGCCGAATTATCCGGTCTCCATTGATCTCGGCCACAGCCGGGAAAAGTGGATCTTGTCTTTCAACCTCAACAGGAACTTTTAGTCGAGTATTTGAATGCACTTTCGCGCCAGATCATCTTTACTTCTCATTGCAACCACACTGGCTGCCCTCGTTTCCTACGCGCAAGTCCGGCCGGCTGCGAAGCTTCTCTGGCTCGACTTCGACATGAAAAATATACCAGAACCGAAGGAACGTCCTTCGAGCGTCTACGATTACTTCTTCAAAAACCAGGTCGTTGAACAGACAAAACAGAATTTGGATCTTCCACGTTATCTTCGCGCCGCGGTGGGACATCCGAAGCCGGCAGCAAACGTCAACGCGGTGGACGAGGTGCCCGATTCGAGCTGGTACACGAACCGTCATCATCTTCACAGGATGACGATTGACGATCTCATGCGCGGGCCGAATCAGCGTGGCAACCCGGACTTCGCAGGGGCTGTTATAACAAAAGCCAAGACAAAGGGAGTTACTCCCGGTCTTCAGCTCAAAGACAGCAAGGGCGACTCCTACATCATCAAGTTTGATAACAAAAAGTATCCGGAACTCCAATCGGGCGCCGAGATGATTTCCACAAAGATCCTCTACGCAGCCGGTTACAACGTCCCGGAAAACCATCTTGCATACCTTGATGCAAAGCTGCTGCGGATCGGAGAAGACGTCAAGATCAAAGATGAAAACGGGAAAATCCGCTCATTAACGCGAGAGGATCTGGACGAGACATTAACCCGTGTCGCGAGAATGCCCGACGGCCGTATCCGAGTCCTCGCCAGCAAGCTTATTCCCGGCAAGCCCAAAGGGCCATTTCCCCAAATCGGATTGCGCCGCGACGACCCGAATGATTGGATACCTCACGAGCACCGGCGCGAACTTCGAGGACTCCGGGTGATCGCATCGTGGATCAATCATTGGGACATGAAGGAAGACAACGGACTCGACACCTATGTGGAAGAGAATGGCCGCAAATTTCTCCGGCATTACTTGATTGATTTCGGATCGACTCTTGGCGCCGGGAAGGATCCAGCCGAGTACTTTCATGGCCGGGCGTACCTCATCGACACGAAGAGCATCCTGAAAGAGCTGTTCACGCTCGGTTTGTACGAATCCCCTTACGAAAAAGAAGGGATCGTGATTTCTCCCGCGGTCGGTATGTTTACATCGGACGATTTTCATCCGGAGGGTTGGGTATCGACCTACCCCGTGCTGCCATTCGACAACATGACGGATCAAGACGCGTACTGGGCTATGCGAATTGTATTGTCATTTACCGAGCCCGAGCTTCGCGGCGTTGTCGAGACGGCGTCGTACAGCGATCAGAAGGATACGGACTATGTCCTGAGAACTCTTCTGGAAAGAAGATCCATTTTGGCCCGCCACTGGCTGCCGAAGGTGGATGCGCTTTCAGATTTCTCCGTTCGACCGCTGGATGGAGGGATCGCTCTCGCCTTCCGCGACGTCATGATCGATTCAAAGACGCAAGATCCTGATTCGACCAGTTACTCATACCAGGTAAAGGGGCCTCGCTATACATCCGAAATGAAAACCATTCGGAACCCGTCGATTGCCGTGGACCGCGTCACTCTGACCGCGGCTATCGAACACAGCGGCCCGGATGGGTTAGTTGAGGTCACTATCTGGACGAATCGTCAGGGTTCGAGTTCCGGCCCCGTGAAAGTCTATTTTGATTGGAGTCCCACTCGCGACTCGTTCGCCGTCCGGCGAATTTCTCGCGGCTGAACCGCTGTAGCGGCGGTCTGTGACCGCCGACAATACAGCCAACTGGCAAAATCGCCGGCGGTCATAGACCGCCGCTACAGTTGCATTGCGGTGGTTTTGTGCAAAGCCCGGTTGAGGAGAAAGAAGGTTCGTATGTTCGCAATTTCGCCTTGCGTATTAGTAGTGCTGTTGGCCGGGACGGATCCTGCAACAAAAGAATTCAATGAACATGTACAGAAGTATATGGATCTTCACAAAAAGATCGAACGTTCGCTGCCGCCTCTCGATAAGAAGGAATCGGATCCTGCGAAGATCGTGAACCATCAAAAGGCGCTGTCGGCGGCGATACGTGCAGCGCGCCCTGAGGCACGTCGCGGCGACATCTTTCAGCGAGACGTTCAGCCGGTCTTTTTGATGATCATCAAGGAACAACTTTCATCCGGCAAGGGAGCAACGGCACGGGCGATGATTCTCGGAGATGGAAATCCGAAGAGTCCCGAATCGCCGGCCAAGGTCGATCTAAGTGTCAATGCCGAGTATCCGGCCAAAGCGCCGCTGTCCACGGTCCCTCCTTCCGTATTGCTCAGCCTGCCACGGTTGCCGGATGGACTGGAGTACCGCTTCGTTGGGCGACATTTGATTTTGTACGACGGCCCTGCGAATTTGATCGTCGATGTCCTGCCGGATGCCATTCGCTAAGGTTCGAATCGAGGTAGTCTGATGCGCAAGTTCAATATTCCTCTCTCGGTCGTCATCCTGTTTGCAGCACTTCTGAGCCATGCACAGGAAGTGCGTCTTCCCCTTGAAAAGGATTCTTTACGTTTCGCAGTCATTGGAGACAACGGAACAGGGGATAAGCCGGAATATGATATCGGCGGCAAGCTCGCCGCGGTACACGCGATGTGGCCGTTCGATTTTGTTGTGATGATGGGGGACAATCTCTACGGCGGCGAGGCTCCCAGAGACTTCCAGAATAAGTTCGAGAAGCCTTACCAGGCGCTGCTTTCGTCAGGTGTGAAGTTTTACGCCACGCTTGGGAATCACGATGATCCGGCCCGTCAGGTTCCTTACAAACCATTCAACATGGGTGGAAAGCATTACTACACATTCAAGCCGAAGGAAGGCGTTCGCTTCTTTTCACTCGACAGCAATTACATGGATAAGACCCAGCTTGACTGGTTCGAAAAAGAACTCAAGTCGTCGGGCAGTGAATGGAAGATCGTTTTTTTCCATCACCCTATTTACTCATCGGGACTGAGGCATGGCTCGAATCTGGAGCTCCGCTCCGTTCTCGAGCCGCTCATGGTGAAATACGGCGTGGACGTCGTATTGAGCGGCCACGAGCATTTTTATGAACGGGTCAAACCTCAAAAGAAGATCCGGTATTTCATCATGGGCTCCAGCGGACAACTGCGCAGAGGAAATATCGGAAAGACGGCGCTTACGGAAAAAGGGTTCGACCAGGACAACGCTTTCATGCTCGCCATGATTGCGGGAGCAAGAGCCGGATATGGGCAATCTGTACGTCCGGATCTGTGCGGGGGGTGGAGAGTGATCTCCATTCCTACCGCGACAAAGGTCCCGTTCCGAAACGGCGCAGACGGGGTGGTTCCCTTACTCAAACGCAGGATGGTCGAGCGTATCTCTTCAAGAACAGCCTCGAGATTCTCGAACACCCATTTATTCTCAAACCGGATCACTGTTACATTGAATCGCTTCAGGAACTCCGACCTTTCTGTATCCAAGTCCGCTCCGATCTCAGTCATGTGGCCCGCTCCATCGAGTTCAACAGCCAGACGACATTCCGGACAAAAAAAGTCGACAATGTACGGACCTATGCTGTGTTGTCGTCGGAACTTCTTTCCTTCGAGTCTAGAGTCCTTCAGGCGTGTCCATAGGAAAGCTTCCGCAGGTGTTAGATTTCGACGGAGTTCCTTGCGCCGGCCATTTGAAGATTCCAGGTTGTGAATCAGACGGCGGTTTTTCATGCCGAGAGATACAGCAAACTCCCCTCCTAAGTTAGGAGGGGTGGCCGCGCATCAATAAATATCGCGAAGCTACGTTTGTTGGCGCGGCCGGGGTGGTTCCTTTGAGCCGTTTCCATGTGCGTTCAGGAACCACCCCGTCTGCGCCGTTTCGGAACGGGACCTTTTTCTTAATGGCGCAGCCACCCCTCCTAACTTAGGAGGGGAGTTTCAAAACCGCTCAATTCTGGCCCGGCGTCGGGATCGGCATTTTCCCATCCAGCACGAATGTGTAAAGCCTGGGCAAAACAGGAGGCGCGGGGGGCTGTGCCGGTGCCGCTGCGTTTGCGCCACCGCCTCCGCCACCTCCACCCCGGGGAGGAACGGGGCCTGTTCCACCCATGAAAGAGATGTACTGTTTGCCGTCAAGCATGTAGGTAATCGGCGGTCCCATTCCGCCTCTCAGCCCTGTCTGAACTTCGAGGAGTTTCTCGCCTTTGTCGGCGCTGTATGCAAAGAAGCGGCCGTCCGGAATCACTTGAAACACGAGATTGCCGGCCGTCGTAACAGTCCCGCCGCCGGTGCTACCGCCACCGGGCATACGCCACCGTTCCTTCTGCGTGACAGGATCCCAGGCCACCAACATTCCCCGCTGCCCCTCCGGCGGAACCGGTCCGATAGCAGGTGGGGAAGGCCGAACGTTTGCAGACGGGGCCGACGCAGGGGCGGGAGCGCCCGGCGTTGCGCCAGCACCACCGCCTCGGAGAAGACCGATGTTGGTCCGGCCGGGTGTATAGGTGAAATTCGGATCCTGGGTGAACGTGGAGGAGCTGTTCGTTGATGTCGGAACGTAGACCAGACCCGTGGCGGGATTGAACGACATCGGCGACCAGTTGTGAGCGCCGCCGGGGCCCGGCGAAAGCGTAACGGTTTCGTCGTTGGCGTCGTAGTGGGCTTCGGGGTTCACAATCGGGCGTCCCGTTTCCTGATCGATTCCCTTTGCCCAGGTTACCTGCGCAAACGGCTGGGCGGAAATGAACGCTCCGCTGACGCGGTCGAGCACATAGTAGAAGCCGTTCTTGTTCGCCTGCATGATGACCTTGCGGGGCCGGCCATTGATGGTGACGTCGGCGAGCAGCAGTTGTTGCACGCTGTCATAATCCCAGGAGTCGCCGGGCACCGGCTGGTAATACCACTTCAGCTCACCGGTGTCGGGCTTGATCGCGAGGATCGAACATACATAAAGGTTGTCTTTACCTTTCGATTTCCGAAGCTCCTCGGGCCACGGTCCGCCATTGCCCGTGCCGACATAAATCAAGTCGGCGTCTGGATCATAGGCCATGCCATCCCAAACCGTGCCGCCGCCACCCAATTTCCACCAGTCTCCAGCCCATGTCTCGGCGGCCTTCTTCAGTGCGGGATTCTCGAAGGGTTTGGAAGGATCTCCGGGGATGGTGTAAAACCGCCACGCCAGCTGGCCGGTATTCGCATCGTACGCGGCGAAATATCCACGAACGGGAAATTCGGCGCCGCTGACACCGATAATCACTTTGCCTTTCGCAATTCGCGGCGCCATCGTGATGGTGTAGTTGTCTTGCGGATACGCGACGCGCGCTTCCCATAAAACCTTTCCGGTCTCCGCCTCCAGGGCCTGAAGCCTGCCGTCGATCACCGGGGCAATGATCTTTCCTTGATAGATAGCGAGCCCGCGATTCACCACGCCGCAGCAGATTTTCGGCCGGACGGCGGTCTGGTTGACCTCAGGGTCCCAGCGCCATTTTTCTTTTCCTGTGCGTGCATCGATAGCGAAAACGACACTCCAGTTGGTGATTCCGAAGATGGAGCCGTTCCAGAAGAGCGGGGTCGCTTCCTGGTTGCCGCCTCCAGGCCCCACGTCATAAGCCCAGGTCAATCCCAGCCGGCTCACGTTGCTTGTATCGATCTGCTTGAGCGGGCTATAGCGGGTTTCCCCGGGAGTAAGACCGTAGGTCAGCCACTCTTCGCCGGTCTTTCCGGCACTCTTTAGAGTCGTGTCATCGACACGCCGAGGCTGCTGAGCCAGGGCAACCCAGGTCAGAAAAGCCATTCCAATGACCCAGACAAACAACCATCGGATTTCACGTGAGCGCATATCCATCACCTCGTTAGTGGGCAGACTGCGCTTTCGGATATCAAGTCCGGTCTCCGGTGTCAAGTGCTTAGGATTGTAGCGGCGCTCTATGAGCGCCGGTCTTTCCTGAAATCAACGAAATACCGGCGGTCATAGGCCGCCGCTACAGTGCCAATGTGACCGGGATATACAATTTAAGGTAGGAACATCCAAACAGAAATCCTGGAGTAAGAGATGATTGCGATCCTGATAATTGCCATGCTGTCACTCGGGGCTTGCTCGAGATCGACGCAGCCCGTCGAGACCACTGTAGGTAACAAAACTTCCACTGCCCCGTCCGCCGCTGCCGCGAAGGAGGAAAAAGAAACATTAGTTCGTTTTATCAATGCGACACAGGGTACGAAAGATGTGTATTACCGCGACATGGCAGCCTTCACCAAGGTCCCGTCCCAAACCGTGACTCCTTACGTCGGTCTTCCGGGCGGGCGTCAGGATTCAAAGCATGATCTCAAGTTGTACAACTCTGCCAACGAGGTCGGAACTCCCCTTACAGTCAATGCCGAGGGCGTGCCGCAGAACGTGGGCCGGCACTACACGGTGTTAGCCGTCGATCAGGACGGCAAGCCTGCGCTGAAAGTTATTCCCGATGAGATGAAGCCGCCCGAGCCGGGCAAGGCAAAAGTGCGATTGATTCATGCGGCGCCGGGAATCGACAAGTTGGACATTTTCCGGGCCGGTGACGAAGAAGGCATTTTCAACGGTCAGAGTTTCGCTCAAGTGACGGAGTACAAGGAAATCGACCCTGCGACCATCGAACTGACCGTTCGAAAGCGCGGAAGCAAAACCGACGGCCTGAAGCTCAAGGACGTGAAGCTGGAGCCCAACAAGCTCTACACGTTTGTTTTGCTGGGAGGGGAAGGAAAACCGCTGGCCTGCAAAGTCATCGAGGATGAACTGCTGCCTCCGGAGACAATTGAACATTGACTGTAGCGGCGGTCTATGACCGCCGACGATTTCCACTTGCGACATCGTCGGCGGTCATAGACCGCCGCTACAGTCAATGTTCAATCATCCAAACTCACCTACGCGCCCGCGTGATGAGAATTGGATACGGATTGATGGGCGTTCCCTCCCACCAGCGCTTCTCCGGCCCGAGCTTGAAAATTCCAAAGTGCAGGTGAGGAGTGTTTGCGGGCGCGTTCCCGGTGGTTCCTATGTATCCGATAACGTCACCTTGCTTTACCGTCAAACCCTCGCGAATACCTTCGGCGTACCGATCGAGGTGAGCGTAGTAATAAGAATACTGCTCGGCGGGATCAAACTGATAAATGGTATTGCCGCCGGGCTTGCTCAAAAACAGTTTCTTGATCACGCCGTCGTCGGCTGCAATCACGGGCGTGCCCCGCGGTGCGAGGATATCCGTCGCTTCGTGCCTGCGTGACGTTCCACGAGTTTCGTCGAAGGTGTCCTGAATGG
>WNFO01003177.1_pt1 | contig 13840 bp, 9 predicted proteins | sample 5400251 | NCBI WGS metagenome assembly WNFO01 (sample SAMN13153354, study PRJNA577476) | soil metagenome | isolation source: 100 cm saprolite under Madrone tree | place: USA:California | collected 2016-06-14 | reverse complement strand
TCCTTCCGAACGGGGAGGGCATGTTTCGTTTCGCAACACTGGAAGAAGCAGCCGATGCCCTCGCCACCATTAATCGTGATTACGAGCGGCATTGCCGAGCGGCGCGGGCGATTGCTGAAGCCTATTTTGACGCCAAGCAGGTGCTGAGGGCACTCCTGAACGTAGCGCTATGATGATCAGGCGGCGTGGTCACCTCAGTGGACGTCCCGCTGCCCCAATTTCCCTGGAGGATCGCATATGATTGACGGCCTTGACGACGTGCTAGCAAGTAGCGGCCAACCTGGCCTCCCCGAGCTCCGCGCTGTACTGCGGGAGTTGATCGGCGGATTGGATCCGACAGCCCATGTGGTCGACCAGCGGCAGCTGAAACCTCGTGTCTACCGCCTGCGCGTCGAGGCCAACGGCTGCGTTCGCTCCCTGGTGCTCAAGCGTCTGGAGCCCGGCGTGGCTCAGCGCAACCAGTTAGTGGCGAAGCGATGGCTGCCGGCGCTTGGCTTAAGCGAAGCCGGCCCACCCTTACTCGGTGTTGCCGCCGAGCGGAACGGCGGGTGGGTGTGGCATGTCTATGACGACCTGGGAGACTGCACGCTGGACGCACGCGCTGCCGACCGCAGAGGAATCGAGGCAGCAGTCGAAGTGATTGCGCAGCTGCATACGCGTTCGGCCGGACACCCATTGCTTCCGGAATGTCGCCTGTATGGCGGCGACCTCGGCATGCACTTCTATACAGCGAATGTGCGAGACGCGATCCATAGCCTGGAATCGCTCCAGCCATCCACCGTCGAACTGTCGCCGGAACGCGTCGCCCTGCGCGACCGTTTGCTCGCACGACTCCACCAACGTCTCGATGAGCAGTCGTACCGAGCGCACGCGATGGCAGAGCTCGGTGGCCCCGAGGTACTCCTGCACGGCGATCTGTGGACAACCAACATGCTGGTATGCGCAGCCGAGGATGGGCTGCGCGTGCGGCTCATCGACTGGGACCACGCCGGTGTTGGGCCGATCAGTTATGATCTCTCGACCTTGCTGTATCGGTTCCCAGCACCCGACCGTTACTGGATCTTGAACGTCTATCACGGCTCGCTGGGGCGTCTGGGCTGGCGCTTGCCATCTGTAGCGGATTTAAACCTGCTCTTTGCGACGGCCGAGTGGGCACGCTGGGCCAATCGCGTGATCTGGCCTGCTCTTGCAGCGGTGGAGGGTCATCACGCCGAGTGGGCGTTCGACGAGTTAGCCTCCGTTGAGCAGTGGTGTGAGATGATGACGCCAGTCCTGCCTCATGAGGAGACTGCTGAAAAACCCTGCCAACACTACTAACCACTGGTGCGAGTTCACTCAACGATGGTAGCGTGCAAACGTTGCGAATGCCTTCGTGGGCTTGTTGTCTCCAGATTCTGACGTGCCGCTGGTCGGATGGACGAAACTCTAATGTACTCTTTATTCTGTCATGCTTTCTGATACGTAAGGATACTTGTATAGTTTAGCAACGATAAAGGGAAACGAGGGTATTTCGCCTGAAAATAGCGAATTTTCATCCGCTTCCCTGCCTGGTACTGACATCGCGCTTCCTAACCCATAACCCCTTCCATACATGAGCAAAAACGCATTTGGGAGGGCGAATGAGATCAGAACGCCCTGCCTGTTGCCGAGATCGTGCAGCCGTTGTCTCAACGCCTCGCCTGCAAATTGAACGCGTACCCGGTCGCGCTGCTATCGTGATTTTGCTTTCTACGATTGATGACGTTAAAATACATAAGCAGGGTTTCACGCCAGCAGCCAGCCGACGCATGTAGATCAGGAAGTCCAGTTCTTTCTTGAAGTGAACATCCCTCTCAACATTGGCTCGAGGTCGGTGCAGATGCGAGGACGCCACTCGGCAGTGAAGATTCACATGAACGACCGAATGCATGCGCTACTCCTTGCATCTGGCAAACTATCCAGACAACGCATCTTACTTGACAGTGCTGCTCTTAACCGTCATACTAGCAAGCGAAGAGTTTCTATCCATCATCAAGCCGTAGGTTGGTCTTACCCGCCATGTTAGCTGTGGAGGTGCGCTCATGCCAGAAGAGAGAAAGCTCGTGACCATCCTCTTTGCCGATGTGACTGGCTCTACAGAACTGGGCGAGAGCCTCGACCCCGAAGATGTTCGCGCCTTGATGGGTCGCTACTACGCCCACGCCCAACGCGTCATTTCCCAGCACGGTGGGACCCTCGAGAAGTTCATCGGGGATGCCGTCATGGCGGTCTTTGGCCTGCCACGAGCCCATGGCAATGACGCGGAACGAGCGCTGGCAGCTGCCCTGGCATTGCGCGAGGCTATCGCCACCGATCCGCTCCTTGGGGGGCGGTTGCTGCTCAGGATGGGCGTCAACACGGGCGAAGTCGTGGCAACGAGCGACCAGGCGTCTGGCGATTTCCTGGTGACGGGAGACGCAGTGAACGTGGCTGCCCGTTTGCAACAGGCGGCTGGTCCGGACGAGATAGTGGTAGGAGGGCGAACGGCCACAGCAGCCCAGAACGCCTTCCTCTTTGGCGAGGTGCATCTCATCGAGGTCAAGGGCAAGCGCGAGCCTCTGCGCGTGTTTCCCCTCGTCGAGATGCGAACAGCTCGGCTCGTTGGTCGGCCACCACTCATCGGTCGGCGGCAAGATCTGCTGCAACTGGATCTCTTGCGGATGCGGACGCTGGAGGAGCGACGACCACAACTCGTTTCGATTGTGGCCCCAGCAGGCACTGGCAAGACACGGCTCCTGGAGGAATTTCTTGCCCAGCTTGATGCGGCAGACGGGTTCCAGGTGGCGACAGCACGTTGCCTGCCTTACGGCCAAACGTTGACCTACTGGCCACTACGTGGTCTCCTGACTGACCTGCTGGGAGGTGAGATTGGCAAGCCACTGGTTGCTGATGCCTTTGTCCGAGGGGGGCAGGCAGCCGAAGACGCAGCACGTCTCGCCGATCTCGTGCTGGCAACCCTTGGCATCGAACGCGAAGGGGCGATAGACCGTGAGAGTATCTTCGCGGCCTGGCGGCTGCTCGTCGAGATCCTTGTACACCAAACCCCACGCATCGTCGTCTTTGAGGACTTGCACTGGGCAAGCGAGAGCTTGTTGGACCTGGTGGAGCACCTCATGCACCTGCGCACACAAGCTTCCCTTCTGATAATCGTCCTGAGTCGACCAGAGTTACTGGATCGCCGTCCGATGTGGGGTGGAGGAAGGCGGAACTTCACCTCACTCGCCTTGGAACCGCTCTCCGATGCTCAGACAGGGGAACTGGTTGGGTGCCTGACGACGACCGACGGGGAACTGCAGGAGACCATCCGTGAGCGCATCGTGCAGCGTTCTGGCGGGAACCCTTTCTTCGCCATTGAGTTGGTACGGGGACTCACTGAGCGTGGCCTGGCGGCAGGGAACGTCACTAAAGCGAGGTGTTGCCCGATACTGTCTACGAAGCGACGCTCGCACGCCTCGACCTGCTCCCAGCACGGGAGCGTGCCGTCCTGCAGGTGGCTTCCGTAGCGGGGCGTGACTTCCGTGCGGCAATGCTACACACGATGCTCGACACCTTGGAGCCAACCGAGCTGGAGTCAATGCTGGATGGGCTGCTCGCGCAGGACCTCATCGTACCTGGTGAGAGTGGGACGTTCAGGTTCCGCCACATCTTGATCCGCGACGTAGCCTACGGAACGCTTTCCCGGGCGGAACGGGTGCGCTTGCATGGCAAGATCGCCGCATGGCTCGAGACGTTTGCAACAGATCGGTTGGATGAGTTCACAGAACTGATTGCCTACCACTATCGGGAGGCCGTCATGCTGGCACGCCAGTCAGCGATCCCTCTAGAGTTGCCCATCGATCCCTCCCGTGCCGTCCACTACCTCGAACGGGCGGGTCTGCTCGCCAGCCGTTCCGGTGCGTTTGCCGAGGCGCGTGCCTATCTGCAAAGTGCCATTAACCTTGCGCCAGTGGAAGAACATCTGCGACTCTATGAGCAACTCGGAGACGCTATTCCCAATAGCAACTCGGCAATTGACGCCTATCGCAAGGCACGAGAATGCTGGCTCAGAACAACGGGACAGGATCCACCGGTCGGGATGCGGTTACTCCGTAAGTTGCTCATCGAATCCCTGCGCTTGCACCCCTGGGCGACCGATACAGCGCTAAGCAAGAAGGAGGAGTTGGCTGAGCTGCTCACCGAGGCACAGCGCCTGGCAGAGGCGGTGGGCAATGAAGACGAACGCTGGCGGGTCCGCATCGCCGACCTCCTCTGGCTGTACTGGCGCGGTGATCTCACTCCAGAAGAGGTGAACGCGGGACGGGGCGTGGCTATGGCTGCAGCGGCGTATTTCGAAGCCCGAGAAAATTGGGCCGCTTTAAGCGAGGCATTGGATGCTTACACCTTTCTGTCCTGGATGGTCGACGCCTGGGACGACGCGCTGGCGGCATCAAGACGCCGACTGGGCATCCCCGAACTCCCTGCGATGGAACGCGGGGATACAGTGTACAGGATGGCTGGGACCTACTTCTGCCGCGGCAACTATGCCCGTTGTAGCCAGATTGTGCGCGAGGCATTGGAGCAGCTTCGAGCAGGCGAACCGGTGGTGCATCTCCTGGAAGCAGTAGTGCGTGCTACCTATGCCCTCTACCTCAGTGGGCATTGGTCCGAGATGAGTGACTTCGTGCCCACACTTGAAGAGATGTGGGAACAGGTCCAGTACGACGCGAGTAAAGCCTTTTTTTTGGCAGTAGGTGGCTATCTGTCAGGTGGCTATCTTGCTGTGCTCAGCATAGCCCTGGCACGCGAGGACCGTGCGGTCGCCGACGCCGCGGCCTCAGTGATTGAACGAGGTTTCCCGATCAGGAACACCAACGCACGTGCGTTGCTCGTAGCCCTCTGCGAGGAGGACCCAAACAAGATTAGCTGCGATCCCTCGAGCGAGGAGCTTTGGGATCAGACCGACATCCCCACCCTCATGTTCTTGAGCGAACATGGGATACACGCCCCACAGGCACTCATCAAACGACTGCTCTCCAGGCTCTCCTGGTACTCCTGGTGGTGGGACAACGTCGTGATTCGGTGCGTTGAAATCGCCCAGGCGTTGTCAGTCGAAGACCATGGACGGCTTGCAACGGCCATCGATGAGGCGGAAACCCACGGCCTGATCCCGCATGCAGCTCGCATGCGCATCGTGCTCGCACAGCGAACAAGTGATCGAACACAGCTCGAACGTGCCCGACCAGTGCTTGAGCGGCTCGGCGATCGTCGCTCTCTTCGTCGGTTAGAAGAGATAGCCGCAACTCTTGATGAGAGAGGCCGGTAAGAACCGGGTGAGGGGGAGCAACCAGGAGGAGATGTTTGCTGGTACGTCCCTTCTCCTTGGCTTGCCGCTGTGCTATGATCCGTGCTGTGAAGTGGATGGATGAGGTCGAAGAGGAGAAAAGACAGAAAGTCGTTCACGAGGGAAAAAGATGGACAAAGAGCAGCACCGCGCCGCGAAAGCCCGCTTGGTGGCACAGATGCAGGCGGGTAGGTCCTGGCAAGCGGCAGCAGCAACTGCTGGGATGCAGATCAGTCAGTCGACAGCCTACCGACTGCTCCAAGTCGTGCGAATACGAGGTGAGGCCGCCTTACAAGATGGACGACATGGTCATCCCAGCAAGCTGCATGGGGAGGCTCGAACCTTCCTAGAAGCATATTGTCGGGAAGCTCCTCAGACACCGAGTTCCGTACTCCAGGCACTACTTCATGAGCGTTTTGCTCTCCGAGTGAGTGTCAGTCAGATCAACCGTGTTCGGGCCGCACTCGGGGTCAGCAACCACCCCAAGAGTCAGGAACAGGGGAAAAAACGGGAGTAAAAGAAGCTCCTTCACAGCAAGCAGAGTGGCAGGAAGGAGCAGGCAGCCTCTTGTTACTGGCTGCCGCTCAGCAGACAGATTTGCTTCCTCGAGTGGAGACGGCCCTCTCGCCACGCATACTGACGACAGCTCCGTCGCTGCGCCTTGCTCACAGCCAGCCTACGACCCTCCGCAGTCAGTTACTCACCCTACTCTTTCTGGAAGCAGTAGGACTGCGAAGAACCTGGGACTTACGAGGCTACATGGGCAATGCTCTGGCGTTACTCACCGGTCGTCCTCGCGCCTACGGGTATCGCCACACTGAGCGATTCCTGGCGGAGTTGGCTCAAGTGGGGGCAGATGACACGCTGACAGAAGTGTTGGCAAGGTGGACCTCCGACCTCTGGAAAGCACGCCTGCGCGTAATAGGTAGTCCTCTTCCTGTCTTCTACATCGATGGGCACCGCAAAGCCGTCTATGCTGATCACCTGATTCCGCGCGGGTTAGTAGGGCGGCAAGGAAAAGTGCTCGGCTGTCGCGCTCTAGTGGTGTTGCACGATCAAGAAGGCCATCCGCTGTTCGTGACCACGCATCGAGGCGACCAGCATTTAACCATGGGACTACCAGCCATCATCACCCGCTACGAACTGGCCGCGGACTTGCAGAGCCTGGAGCGAGTAGTAGTGGATCGCGAAGGCATGGCCGCTGAGTTTTTAGCAACATTGGCAAGCGAAGGACGCACGGTAGTGACGGTGTTGCGAACGGATCAGTACAGCGGGTTGGAGTCGTTTCGAGAAGTGGGGGAGTTCGTTCCACTGCGTGTGGATCGGCAGGGGAAGGTTACCCGTGAGGTGGCTCTTGCTCGTTTCAGCCTCCTGTTACCTGAGCATCCTGGACAGGAACTGGACCTGCGGGTCGCGCTGATCCGCGATCTGTGCCGCCAGGTCCCCGATGACAAGCGACCAGAGGACGAGGACGGACCGCGCAAGTGGGATGAGAAACCCGATGGCACCCATGAGTACTGGCTAGACGCAAGCTGGCAAGCAACTCCCTTACCTGCGAAACCAACTGTGCCCAAGCTGATCCCCATTGTAACTACGGCAGCAGAGGCAAATGCGGTAGAACTTGCTCACACCTACATCAGACGCTGGCCTGCGCAAGAGAATGCGATCCGGGATTGGCTGATTCCCCTTGGCATCGATGTCAATCATGGCTATAGCAAAACACCCGTCATCAACTCAGAGATCGCGAGAAAGCAGGAAGCCCTCCAAAGGCGACTCGAGAACGTGCAACGCTGGGCGGATGGAGCCCGCAAGCGCATGTACAAAGCAGGTAAGCTACACAACAAACGCTCTCAACTGACCAAAGAGCGGGCAACGGAACTGTATCGTGTCCTTAATGACCATCAGATGGAATTGGAACTGCAAGACGTGGACCGCTATCTGCTGCGCAAAACCATCAGGGAGGAAAAGGCGGTGGCCGACGCCGAGATCGAGGAGTACCAGCAGCGAGAGTGGAAAGCCTACCACACCAGCAATCGCGAGTTTGCTAAGTGCGAGAAGTACTGCCGGGAGCAGCGTGAACTGCTGCGAGCTCTGGAGAATCTGGTACAACAGGGACGGGAGATGTACGAACTGGACAACCGCAAGGACCAGATCATGACCGTCTGTAAGGTAGCTCTGGCGAATCTGGGGATGTGGGCGCGTGACCGCTATTTTCCAGAAGCGTACGCTCATGCGGGTTGGCATCGCTTGCAAATCTTCTTCCAGTTGCCAGGGCGGATACACTGGGGAACAGAAAGCGTCGAGGTGGAACTCAAGCCGTTCAACGACCATGCTCTCAACCGAGATTTGGAGACGTTGTGTGCAAAAGTAGCCCAAGAGCAGCCACGCCTACCGGACGGACGACGTTTGCTGTTCAAGGTGCAAGGGGTCGGTCTTCCTAGTCTAGATGCGCAAGAACGAGCGGTGGCGTGACACCCTGATAAGCCCTGGAAAATTCTGAGCAAGAAGCATCAAATTGGGGGTTTTTGCATAACCCCCCGAAACGGTGCACTCGGCTTCACTTAGGCATCTCCTTCAGATGATCTGGGAGCATGCGGGACAGCAGTTGGACACTTGGCTGAGTAAGGTGTTGTGGGGATAGTACAACGATTCGGGGTCACCCGATTGGCAGGGGGAAAACATACTCGAAGCTCCAAACGCGCTCCCCAGACGACCTCATGTGAAGGTATGAAAGGACTCTGATGCGTTCAGAGGAACATCAGCAAGCCGTTTTTCTCTCTTTTCGCGAGCCTCAACAGCCATGATAAACCACTGGTACAGCCTGAGAGCCTGTTTTCCCTCCTGCCAATTGAGTGACCCCTCCTAGGGAAATCAGTGAACGATGGTGTGCGATTGTTTGCGTCTGTGGTGTGCCTGCTTCCCATTTAGCTTCCCATCAACCCCTGGCGCCAAGCAAAGATGGCAGCCTGCGTGCGGTCGACGAGATGCAGCTTGCCGAGGATGTTGCGGACGTGGCTTTTCACCGTCTTTTCGCTGAGGACGAGCCGCTCGGCGATCGCGGCGTTGCTCAGCCCCTCGGCGATCAGGCGCAGCACTTCCCGCTCGCGCTCACTCAGGTGGGCGAAGTTCGCCATGTCATGATGCGACGCGCCATCCAGCTCCTGCACGACGCGGGCGGCGATGTGGGGATGCATCACGACCTCGCCGCCCGCCGCTTTGCGGATCGCGTCGGCCAGATCGGGCAGGCCGATGTCTTTGAGCAAATAGGAGAGCGCGCCGGCACGGATGGCGGGAAAGATATGCTCGTCCTCATGATACGAGGTCAGCACGATGACCTGGGAGCTGGGGCTTTTCTGCTTCACCAGCCGGGTCGCCTGCACACCATCCATGCCGGGCATCACCAGATCCATCAGCACGACGTCGGGGGCCAGGTCAGTTGCCAGCAACACCGCTTCGCCGCCGGAGCCAGCCTCGCCCACGACGGCGAAATCCGGTTGCGCTTCGAGGAATGCCCGCACGCCGCGCCGCACGACCGCATGATCATCGACAATCAAGATGGTGATGGGATCGCTCATCGTGTCGCCTCCTGGGTCGGCTTCGAAGCCGAGTGCAGCGGGATCGTGGCCTCCACCGTCGTCGCGCCCGCTGCGCTGGAGATAGTCAGCGCGCCGTCGTGGGCGGCTACTCGCTCGCGCATGCTGGCTAACCCCACGCCGCGCCCGCTGGCACGGGCCACGTCAAAGCCGGTGCCGTCGTCGACGATGGTCAGGCGCACCTGCGCACCTTCCCACGTGAGATGAACGGTGACGTGCGCGGCTCCGCTGTGATGAGCGATGTTGGTGAGCGCTTCCTGCGCGACGCGAAAGAGTGCCTCCTCGCTGTCGAGCGCGATGACCCGCTCGCCTTGGACCTGCATGGCAACGGCGATGCCCATGCGGCGCGACCACTCCTCGGCATAATCGCGCAGGACGACGGCCAGCCCTTTATCTTCCAGGCGGGCCGGGCGCAACTCACGGATGACCGCGGTCAATTCCTGGCGTGTCTGCTTGGCCAGCGCCTCGGCTTCGGCGAGATAGGTCTGCGCAGGCCCCGTATCCGGCGGCAGATACGTGCGCGCCGCGCCGACCAGCAGGGCGGTGGCGAAGACGTTTTGCTTGATGGAATCATGCAGATCGCGCGCCAGCCGGTTGCGCTCCTCGATTACCGCAAGCTCCTCGCGCGCCGCCAGCAGGGTGTGGAGTTGTTCGGCCATGCCGTTGAGGTCCTGCCCCAGCTGGCCGATTTCATCGCGGGAGGGATCACGCACCTCGACCGCGAACTCCCCTTTGCTCCAGGCTTGCGCCGCCTGGGTGATCCGGTGCAGGCGGTGGGTGACGTTGCGCATGATCAGCAGGCCGGTCAGCGTGCCGACCACGCTGGCGATCAGGATGAAATACAGGCCCCCGCCCTGCAAGTGATTCCAAAAGATGCTGAGAAACTGGGAGACGCCAGAGGGTGTAGGCGGACTGAGGGGCGAGGAGCCAGAAGGTGAGGGGTGAACGGTGATGTTCCCCTGCCGATAATCTTGAAGGCTGGCAGGAAGGGTGATGGCGACATCAATGATGACGGCTGCCAGCAAGGTGACGAGCAAGTAGGAACCCGTCAGCCGCCAATAGAGTCCCCCAAAACGTTTGCGTAGACTTTGCATGTCACTTCTCCTCCGCATAATCATACCGCGCCGCTCCTCCTGCGAGGCTCAGAAACTCTCGCGCAGACGCGAGTAGTATACCATACGAGACAAACCGGGAGCAGAGCGTTCTGTACGCGCTGCCCTGCCCCCGATGGCTGCTATTCGTAGCGCAGCATATCGGCAATGCGCACGCGCGAAGCCCGCAGTGCCGGAATGATGCTCGCCAGGGTCGAGATGATGAGCACGGCGGCCAGCATGACGACCAGGGCCGAAGGGGCGATGAGGAAGTCCACCCGAAACACCAGCTTGCTCATCACCTGGATGAACCCATAGGCCAGCGGAAGCCCCAGCAGCGCGCAAAGCCCCCAGGCGATGCCGCCCAAGGCCATCCCTTCGACCCAGAAGACGCGCGCCACCCGCCAGTCGCTTGCGCCCATCGCGCGCAGCAGGCCGATCTCGCGCCGCCGTTCCAGCACCGAGGCTGCCAGCGCATCTGCCAGCCCCAGGATGCCTACCGCTCCCACGATCAGCGCCACGCTGTAGAGCAGGGCATAGAAGATCAACCAGCTCTGCTGGCGGTACTGGACCTGTTGCTGTCTGGTTGAGACCAGTCCTCCATTCACATGCCCTCCATTCGCATTCCCTGCATTGACCAGTTGATCGACCTGCCTGGTGAGGGCATCAACGGCGCCTTGCGAGTGATCTCCCGCCTGAATCAACAGCTCCGGCGTCAAATCGGCGGGGTCGCCGAAAAAGTGATTGACGTTCTCCACCGAGGTAATCACCGTGCCAATCTGCCCAAGTTGATCCATCGGCTGATGAATGATGCCGATAATGGTCCAGGTGGCTTGATTCCCCGGTGTGGGCTGACCATTGAAATACTGAACACTCGAAAGGGTCAGGGTATCGCCCACGTTCAAGCCTGTTGCCGTGGCCGCCTCTTCGTTGATCAAGGCCGCGTTGGTGTCACCAGGAGAGAGCCAGCGCCCGCTGATGAGTTGCGGGATATAGAGCCGGGTATCCGGCTGAAAGCCCAGCAGGAGCATTTGCCCCCATTGGCTCTCTGCTCCCTCCGCTTCTCGGTAGCGTTCCACCCGCTCGACATTGGACAGCGCGCTGATCTGCGAGACCTCCGGCGCGTTTTGCGCGTAGATCTCCGCCGAGACATCGTAATGATAGGGAGCGAATGCGTTCGCGGTGGTCTGGTTGGTGGCGGCGGTGGCCGTCTGCACCACCAGGAAGGTGGTCCCTGCCAGCGTCAATGTCAGCAGGGTCAGCGCCGCCCGCCAGCGTTTGCGGAAGACCCCGCGCAGCCCCAGCCAGGTCGTCTGCGAGACCCCGGTTCTGCGCTGTGTCAGCCTGGCTCGGCGATTGCCAGCCCGCCCGGCGCTGATGCCGTAGGCGGAAAGCGCCTCGCGCACGGTGATGCGCGTGCCCATCCACAGCGGCACGAGTGCCGAAAGCAATGGCACGCCAAAGCCTACTGCTAGGCCAAGGATGATGATCCAGGGGAAGATGGTAAATGGGCCCACAGCGAGCGAAATGCTGCTGGCAAGGGAGGATGCTAGTGGATACCCGAGCCCCAGCCCCAGCGCGATGGCGGGCAAGGTCCCAAGCGCACTGTAGATGCCCACCGAGACGAGATAGCCACGCACAATGGCGCTGCGCGTCCCGCCCACGGCTTTCAGCGTGCCGATGATCGGCGTCTGCTCGGCAATGAGCGTGATGACCGTGTTGAGAATGAGAAGCGCGCTCAGAATCACCGCCAGAATTGACAGCATGCGCAGCAGCGTAAAGACGCCGTTGATGGTGTTGATTCTTCCCTGGTTGAATGGTTGGTGAATGCTCACATTCAGGACGGTCACGCCTTTCGCCCGCAGTGTCTGGGCCAGCGCGTTCGCTGTGGTGGTTACCTGACTGATCTGCTGCACCTTGAACGCCATCTCATCTTGTACCTGTGGCTCCTGACTATTGGGCGCAGCCCCAATGGAACCGAATGCCTGGTGGATGGCAGCCTCGCTCATGTACCCGCGCGCAGTGCCGCTGCCCGCCGGGCTGGGCAAGCCTTGTGTGCGCGCAAAGCCCACGACGCGCAGAGTGGTGGTGGTCTGGCTGGTGTCCACGGTGACCGTATTACCAATGGAGACCGGCTGTACGTCCTGGTCGCCATACTCCAGCACGATCTCACCCACGCCCGGATAGCGCCCGCTCGTCAGTTGAAACGGCGTGATGGGTACGTGTTGGAAGTCAGGATAGCTGACAATATTGATGGGCACGTGTCCGGGCGTAGCGTTGATGTGCCACTGGGACGCCACGACCGATTGCATTTGCACCGCTTGCACGTTCGCAACAGCAGAAAGCTGTGGTGTCAGCGCCGGGTCAAGCCGATTCACCATCAGTGTCAGATCCGGGGAGTTCGCGGCTGTGCCCGTGCTGTAAGTAAAGGCGGACAAAAGGGTCTGCTGAATGAACGTGACGCCCGTCAGGCCCAGCACACCGATGAAGATGCCCAGCACGACCATCAGCGTGCGCCCCTTGCGCCGCGTCACATCCGCGAACGACTTTTTCAGGCTGGCGCTCATGAGCGCACCTCCGGCGAAGAAGCCATCAGCGCGTTCGCGCCGTGCTGTCCAACGATGCGCCCATCGAGCAGATCAAGGCGCGCCTGGGCGCGGGCAGCCAGATTGGGGTCATGGGTGACATAGATCACGGTTTTGCCGGCTTCGGTCAGGCTCGCGAGCGTCTCAAAGACGCCGTGCGCCGTCCGCGAGTCCAGGTTGCCGGTCGGCTCATCGGCAATGAGGACTGGCGGATCGTTCGCCAGCGCCCGCGCAATCGCGACGCGCTGCTGCTGCCCTCCGGAAAGTTCGCTGGGCAAACGCTGGGAAAAGGCACCCAGGCCCGCCGTTTCCAGGCACATCTGCGCGCGCTCACGCCAGGCTCGGCGGGGGAGCCCGCCCCCTTTGCCCAGTTCCAACGCCAGCAAGACATTCTCTATCGCGGTGAGGGTGGGGACCAATTGGAAGAACTGGAAAATAATCCCCACGTGCTCTCCGCGCCAGCGCGCCAGAGCGTTCTCACTTCTGGCGTTCAGTTCCTCGGTGCCGAAGATCACGCGCCCGCTGCTTGGGCGGTCGATGCCGGTCAGCATGTTGAGCAGCGTCGATTTGCCGCTGCCCGACGGGCCGTTGATGGCGAACAAACGCTGCGCAGGAATGGTGAAGGTCACGTCGTCGAGGATGACGGTCCGTTGCGCGCGGGTGGTGATGGCGCGGGTCAGATGCTCCACGCGGATCAACGGGCTGCCTTGCGGGAATGGTGCGGATGGTCTCGATGCGGTCGGTTGTATCATATACGATCTCCTTCGGAGGGGCCTCACCCCTGGCCCCTCTCCATTGTGATGGAGAGGGGAACCATGTGGCATGATCGAGTGGACCATGCGGTTTCGTTACTCAGAAGTATGCCCGATGTCAGGAGATCCGTCATCAGTCTCAGGGCGGAACGCGCTCAGTCTGTGGGCTGAAAATGGGTGCGTTGCGAGTAGGGGGTCGAGTATTAATGGGATACTGCAAGGATTCCATCAGAAATGGGCCATGTGGCAGAATATTCACTCACCGACGCCAGTTATCGCAGCTAATAGCCCATTAGGTGCGATATCTTGCCCTTTTCCAACGCAAACAGTACACTCAGCTACATCTACAGGAGCGATCCCATCCGCATTAGGTGCGATACCGCATGAAAAGAGGTGATTTTTTGCCAGCCATGACTCTGAAAGGCGCGTTCGAGCAGTTCCTCGAAGGCTCCACTTTTGCCCGACGCACACGCGAAAGTTA
>WNFO01003175.1_pt1 | contig 13841 bp, 10 predicted proteins | sample 5400251 | NCBI WGS metagenome assembly WNFO01 (sample SAMN13153354, study PRJNA577476) | soil metagenome | isolation source: 100 cm saprolite under Madrone tree | place: USA:California | collected 2016-06-14 | reverse complement strand
ATGTGCCTCCGGCGTCCGCTTTGTCAGCATGTCCTCCGTCAGCCACTGTCGAGCGTATGGCTCCGGCGCCACGGGACGCGGCTGCGTCGGCGATGCCGCTTCGCCAGGAACATCGCTCGGCTGAACCGATCGCTCCTCAATCGGGAACAGAGACTTTCCCGTCACACGATCAAATACATAGAGGAAACCCTGCTTGGTCGGCTGGGCCACCGCATCGACACGGCTGCCGTCCCGCGTGATCGTCAAAAGCGAAGGCGGCGATGAAAAGTCACGGTCCCAAATGTCGTGATGAACCCCTTGGAAGTGCCAAATTCGCTTGCCAGTATTGGCATCCAGCGCGAGCAACGTGTCCGCGAACAAATTGTCACCAACGCGGTCGGCACCATACATGTCGGAGACCGCAGATCCAGTTGGTGCGTAGACGATCCCACGCTGCTGATCCAACGCAAATCCCGCCCAATCGTTCGCGGCACCGGCTTCCTGGGAGCCGCCCGGCCATGTATTGCGCCCAAATTCATCCGAGCGCGGAATCGTGTGAAACGTCCAGCGCAACTTGCCGGAACGTACGTCGTATGCCCGGATGTCCCCGGGAGGCGCAGGACTGGTTTCGGACGTACGAAAGCCAACGATGATCAGTTCTTTGTAGACGATGCCCGGAGAGGTCAGTGAGACATAGTGTTGGCTGAAATCGCCGGGAAGGTCCTTGCGCAAGTCGATCGCACCGTCACTGCCGAAGCTCCTGATTGGCTGACCGGTCCGCGGATCGAGGGCGTAGAGATAATTCATGACCCCCGCCAGCAATCGGCTCTCCTGCCCGTTGCTCCAAAAGGCAAGTCCGCGACTTGGACCGGTGAATGTCACGCCCGGGCCCAGCACCGTGCCGTGCAAGCCCGCATCGAATTGCCACAGGAGTTTGCCCGTCGCCGCGTCCAGGGCAATTACTTTGAGGCCGGGCGTGTAGGCATACAGCGTCCGATCTATCATGATGGGGTTGGTCTCGGCGTCTCCGTGCTCGTGAGTGTCAAACCGCCACGCGAGCCTGAGATTTCGAACGTTAGTCCGATTTATTTGAGCCAGACTGGAAAATCGATCGCCCGTCGCGTGGGCTCCGTAGACGGGCCACTCCCCAAGCACGGACGATTCCTTCCAGACGCAAGCGCAAAGCCCCTCTGCGAGTGCCGCAGCGAGCACGAGCAGTCTCAGCTTGTCTCCCATTGGCGGCTTCGCCTTACGCGGCGATCGCCCGCCAGTGAGTCAACATCCGTTCCGCTGATCTGGCAGCCAGGGCGTGCACCGTAAAGGTCGGGTTGACTCCGCCGCTCGTCGGAAACAGCCCCGGCCCGGCCACAACCAGATTGGGAATGTCATGCAACTGGCCGAAGCTGTTAGTGACCGAATCGGCACGAGTACGGCCCATAATCGTTCCACCCATAATGTGCATCCTGCCTGGCGGTCCTGTCCACACCTCATGCGCGCCAGCAGCGTGGAGCACTGCCTTGCCTTCCACGAGCGAAGCGCGCCAGAGAGCGACCGACTCCGGATGAGAATCGTGAACCACTTTCGCGAGTGGGACACCGTAGCGATCCTTGGCCGCCTGAAGAGTCACCTGATTCTGCGGCTGCGGCAGATCCTCCACCACCGCAGTCATCCCTCCGAATCCGTGCGCCGCCCGCTGCATGAAATCGAGCAAAGGGGCACCAAAGAGGTCAGCCTGCGTCGTGGCGATACCGAGCAGATCGTTCGGGCGCACCGCTTGCGCGATCATCCATTGATAGCTGCCGAAGGCGCCCTGCGCCGCGTGCGTGGTCTTCTTATAGCTGTCCTGGTTCAACAGCTGTCCGCCGAACGCGCCCCTATGCGGTTCCGTCTCCTCGTCGAACATGCCGTAGACCAGCCCTGCTGTGTGAGTGGTGATGTAGCGGCCGACAAGGCCGGTGGAGTTTCCGAGCCCTTGCGGATGCGCGTTGTTGGCCGACGCAAGAAGCAAACGCGGTGTCTCGACGGCAAAGGCGCCCTGCGGGCGCCATGTTTCCTTCGCCGCATCTCCCGCGACACCGACTTCGGTCTGCACTCGATCGTAGTAGGGAGCGAGATCGGCATACTGCACGGGCCAATCGAGCCCCCTGCCGTATCGCGCTCGCATGTCGAAATCTTCCGGGTGCAATCGGGGCCAGACAGCGTAGTGGTGCATCGCCGCGCCACCTACGCCAAATGCTGCGTTGAAAACATAGCCGACCGGATCTTTACCCTCTTCGGTAACCGGAGACCCGCTCCACTTCAGGCGGCGGGCATACAGCGCCGAGCTCACAAGATCACCGGCCGTGCGCATGGGACCGCCTTCGAGAAGCACGACCTTTTTTCCGCCTTCGGCCAGTCGCGCCGCCATCGCGCTACCTGCTGCTCCTGAGCCCACGACGATAGCGTCCACCTTCTCCTTCGGCAGCAGATTCGCAGTCTGCCCGGATCGATCCATCACCCCTCCCCCCAGCGAGTAGGCGGAGCGATGTGGGCCATGTACTGCATGTGCAGACGTGCAAATCCATCTTCTGTTCCAAACACGACATCGACGGCGTCGCTGCGCAATACAAAATAAACCTCCCGCGATGGCGGTCCATTCCAACTGAGAGAGGATCCGGTCGCCATTTTCGACACGAGCGCGTGCCCTTGCGCCGGATTCAGCTCGCGGACACTCCGGCCGAACGCGTGACGCGCTGCTTCATCCACGGCACGCAGGGCTGCGCGATAGAAAGCGGTGTAAGGTGGGTCAACGCGCAGATATTTGATCATCAACATGCTCTGGCTCGGATCCACCGAGAGCTGATGATCGATGTAGTGCGCAACGCCGCTGGCAGCGCTGCCGGGCAACAAGACCTCGCTGAGCGCCTCGAGCAGCGCAACTTCGGCCGGCTGGAGAGTGCGGAATGCCGCATTTGCCTTGCGCGCGTCGGCAGGCGTAAAGCTCTTCTCTTCTCCGGCGACGGTATAGCTGAACAGTCCCATCGCGCCGGCCGCACCGCGCGCGATAGCCTCTCGACGAGAAATCTTCACGCGCCGCTCCGGTCCGCGTCCTTCGGGTCAGGGTGTCGTTCCGACGGCATCGGAGCTCCGCTCGCCGGTTTCTTTGAAAGTCAGCAGGAATCCGGCCAATACCACGGCGGAGCAGCCGCACGAGACCAGCCAGATCGATCGCCAGTCGTGCCCGCCGCCTCCCGTGCCAGCAGGCCCATGACCATACAGATCGACTACATAGCCTGAAAGCCACGAACCGAAAAACATTCCGATCCCGTACGTGATCAGGGTGATCAGACCCTGCGCCCCCGCCCGCAACGCCGGCGAGGCTTTCCGGTCGACATAGATCTGTCCCGTCACGAAGAAGAAGTCGTAGCAGACGCCGTGCAGAAGAATGCCCGCCCAAAGCATCCACATGAGCGGCCCCTCATTTCCGTAGGCGAAAAACGCGTAGCGCAACACCCACGCGAGCATTGCGACAACGAGCATGTATTTCACTCCCAGGCGTCGGAAGAACCAGGGCAGCAGCACCATGAAGAGGAGCTCGGACATCTGCCCGCCGGTCATCTTGCCCGCAGCATTCGCGATACCGATCTCGTTCAGGAAGAGATTTGTAAAGGCATAGTAGAACTGCAACGGGATACAAATGAGGAAGGACGCGGCCACGAAGACGCCCATAGAGCGCGTGCCCACGAAATGCAGCGCTTCCTTGGACGCTATCCCGGCGAGGCCGCCACGATCCGCGCGCGCCAGCGGTGGAGTATCCGGCAATGTGAAGCAGTATGCGCCCATCAGCAAGGAACATGCGGCGGCGAGATTCATCGGCGCCGCTGTCGCTTCCAATCCGAGACCCCCCACGATGAGTCCCGCCACGATCCAGCCTGCCGTTCCGAGGACGCGAATTGACCCGAACTCCCGCTGTGGGTCGCGCATCTGGCGCATCGCCAGCGCGTTGGTCAGCGACAACGTGGGCATATAACAAAACGCGTAAAGCAAAATGACACAGTAAAAGAGCGGAAACGATGCCTGGTGAGCGGCCACGAGGAGCAGCCCCGCGCCGGCCAAGTGCAGGGTGCCCAGCAGGTTCTGAGTCGCAAACGATTTGTCGGCCAGGATGCCGGCAAGAAACGGGGACACGATCGCCCCTATCGCAGTGGTGCCCGCGGCGAGCCCGATCTGCTGCCCTGAGAATCCGAGCTGCCGCGAGAGCCAAGTTCCCAACGTTACGTACCACGCGCCCCAGATGAAATACTGCAGAAACATCATGCAGCCCAGGCGCGCCTTGATCCCGAATCTCATCGGGAGGGAGGCGATTGCATGGCTATCGAGGCTCATGTGCGACCGAAAGTATGACTCAACGCATCGCGACCTCGAACCGGACTCCGTACGTGCGCGGCGCACCGAAGGAGTAGGTGTAGAGGTTGTCGGTATAGAACTCCTGCATGTTGGTGAAATACCGGCGGTTCGCCAGATTGCGGACCCACGCCCCGATCTTCCAGCGGTCGTGCGTGAGGTAGAGGTTTGCGTTCGCAAGCATGTAGCCCGACTCGGTCGTGCTCGCGTAGTTGAACGGATCGAAATACTGCTTCGTAGTGTATCGAGCGTCGATGCGTCCGTTCAAAGACAACGAATTCGCCAGCGGCCAGCTGTGCTCGAGCCCGGCGGCGATTGTCAACGTCGGAGACTGGCTGAGCGTGTTGCCGGCAAGCTGACAATTGCCCGTTGCGCCTTCGGGCGTGCAATCCGCAACGGCCGCCGCGAGCCCGGGAGCGGCCACGAAATTGGTGAAGCGGGCATGCAAATACGTAAAGCTCAGATCGAGCTTGCCAACCGGGTCGAGTAGCGCGTCGAATTCGCCTTCCAGTCCGTAAATGTGCGAGCCGCCGGCATTCTGTACTGTGCTGTTGCTTATACACACGCTCGAGGGGACGAACGTCGAAATCTGCTGGTCCCTATAGTTGTTGTAGAACGCTGATACGTTCAATTGCACGGTGTTACCGAACAATCGGTTCTTCGACCCGACCTCGTATGCCGTTACCTGCTCCGGGCCGTAGGGATTGCAGGTCGTGAAGCCGCCCGCCTTGTAACCGGTGTCGACTTTCGCATACTCGAAGCTGTGGCTGCCGGGTGTCCAGTCCAACCCGACGTGCCCCGTGACCTTCGAGAAGGTCGCGCTGCCCTGCTGGGGGATGCCAAACACGTCGATGAAGTTCAGATTGAAAACGCCAGTTCGCTCTTTCGCATCCTTGGTGTAGCGGACTCCGGCGGTAAGCTTCAACTCATCGGTGATGCTCACGCTTGCCTGACCGTACGCGGCGCGTGATATGTCCTCGACGACCGGAAACAGGAACGCGATCATTTCCCGGGCATTCGTGGCCCCGGGGTTCAGCACGGCGTGACTGTACAGATCCGTGGACCGTTCCTGGAAGAAGTACAGACCGGCTTGCCAGGTGAACATGCCGCCCGAGGGCGACACGAGCCGCAGCTCGTGGTTCTGTGTTTTGGGGTACTCGTTCTGCAAGAACACCTGCGATGTCGTGAATGGCTCGCCCGCAAACGTATTCAGCGGCAGGGAGTGATGCCACTGCAGGTTGTCGTAGCCGCTCAGGTACACCAGCTTTGCGCCTCCCGGAAGACCATCGTAGTTCAACTCCAGCTTGTATGCCTTGTCGTCGATCCGCACGAAGGTCGGGGAATACGTGGCGAACGTGTCCGTGTCGCCGAGGTCCGGGAGCGTGTGAAGAATATCGCCCTTTACATTCGGATTCGGCACAAACGGAATGATCTTGCTGACATTACCGGTGCCTCCGATCTGCATGCCCTGGAGGGTGATGAGAGCCGAGAAGTGCTCGATGGGAGAGAAGGCAAACTCGACACGCGCTGAGCGTGCATCCTCATCGTCGCCGCCGTCAGGTGGCGCTCCAAGCTGCGTCACGACATCCCGATAGCCATCGTGCTTGTTCGAAGCGAACGCCGCGCGCATCTGCATGGCATCGTTGAAAGGCAGATTCAGGACACCCGTGACGTTGAGGGTATTGAAGTTACCCGCTTCCACGCTGGCCTTCGCCTCGAAATCCTTCGTCGGCTTGGCGGCTATGATGTTCACGACACCCCCGGTAGCGTTACGGCCGTAGAGGGTGCCTTGCGGTCCGCGCAGCACTTCGATGCGCTCGAGATCGTACAGTGACGTGATGAGTCCGTAAGTACGGTTCTCGAAAAAGCCGTCGGTTGCGACGGCGACGGCCGGGTCTCCGATTTCGGTCGTGTCATGGCTCGAAATGCCACGCAGCGTCAGATAGGGTGACTCACCACCTGCGCCATACGTCAGATTGAGACTAGTGTCATTCGTGGCGAGCGCCTGAATATCGGTGATTCCCTTACGGACGATGTCGTCGGCGCCGTACACCGTTATGGCGATCGGGGTCGTTTGAGCCGATTCGGCGCGCTTCTGCGCGGTTACGACGACCTCCTGCAGCTCTGCGACCGGCGCGGCCTCCACTGCAGGGGGTGTTGCCTGGGCCCATGCCAGCTGCGTAGTCGCCAGGAATGCGCAGCCGACCGTCGTCGTGCGGCCGATCACCGCGCTAATGCGTGAGGTGTCCACTGTTCTTCCCCCTTTTATTTGGCGTAGCAAGCAGTCAATCGTGCGCTCCAGTGGCAGCGATGTAATGCTTTACATCAGAATTATATACGAGACGTGTATGTGAAATGCAAGAGCCCGCGATGTTGTATTTATTCCACAGCTCCTGGCTGCGCTTCCGAGAGCCGCCGAGTGTGACAATGTAACCGATATCAATCGCATTCGAAGCCCGCCTTCTCCGCTGTGCGTCAAGGAGTGCCGTCGGTACTTTGGCGCCTGTCACCGCGCGTCTCCCGGTGGCTGACGATGCCCCCGCATTGACAAGCCGCCGAATCGTTCTATATTTATGTAACGGTTTACGTCAGGGCGGGCTACTCAATGCATCGTAGGGAATTCATCGCATCAGGGGCGCTGTTCGGGCTTGCGGGCTCGCTCGGCACATGGCCGAAGATCGCGCTGCCGGCTGCCGGCCAGAGGTTCCTCGGATTGCAGCTCTTTACCGTGATGGTGCCGCTCGAGCAGGACTTCGAGGGCACCCTCCAGGCGGTCGCCAAGATCGGCTACAAGGAAGTCGAGACCATCGGCTCCTTCGGGCGCGATCCCGCACACGTGCGCGAGCTGCTCGACCGGTATGGCCTCGCTTCTCCGTCCCAGCATCTCGTGCCGGGCAATCTGTACGATGTATTCAATGCGTTCACGCATCGGCGCATGTCCCACGAGGAGATCAACAAGCGCTGGCTCGAAGTCATGTCGATCGAGCGCGTGACGCCGATCATCGAGGAAGGCATTGCGCGTGCTCGGATCCTGGGGCAGAAATATCTAGTCTGGCAGATTCTCTGGCCGGAGCAGATGGCGACGCGCGAGCTGATGGATCGCTTCTGCCGCGCCATGAACACGGCGGGGGATCTGTGCGCGAAGGAAGGACTCGTGTTCAATTTCCACAACCACAGTGTGGAGTTCAAGCCGGTGAACGGCTACATCCCTTACGATCTCATCGTAGAGAACACCGATCCCAAGACAGTAAAGCTCGAAATGGACGTATATTGGGCCGTAGCGGCCAAGGCGGATCCGGTCGCATACTTCAGGCGCCACCCCGGGCGTTACCCGCAGTGTCATCTCAAAGATGGAAACGCGAACGGCGACATTACCGTGGCTGGGGCCGGGATCGTAGATTTCCCGGGCGTATTGCATGCCGCCAAGACTGCCGGCATCGAGCACTACTACGTCGAGTACGACCGCGCCGACGATCCGATGGCCGCCGCTCGACAGTCGTACGACTACCTGAAGAAGCTGTTCTAGCTCCGGCCGCGCAAGCGACGAGGCTCGGGAGAGACAGGTGACGCGGGTCAGAATGGGAATGGCCGGAGGCGGAGAAGGCGCTTTCATAGGCGAGATACACCGGGCAGCTGCGCGCCTCGACGACGAAATCGAGCTGGTCTGCGGAGCCTTCAGCTCGGATCCGGAAGTGTCGCGACGAACCGGTGCCAGGCTGCGCCTCTCCCCCCATCGTGCATACGCCAGCTGGGAGGACCTGCTTGCGAAAGAGGCTGTCCTGCCACCGGACTCGCGCATGGAATTCATCTCGATCGTCACGCCCAACGATCTGCATTTCCCCATAGCGATTCGTGCCATTGAGGCGGGCTTTCACGTGCTGTGCGACAAGCCCGCGACACGTACGGTGGCCGAAGCCCGCAGCCTCGCGCAGGCGGTGGAACGCGGGAAGCGCTGTTATGCGCTCACACATACGTATTTGGGCTATCCGATGGTCGTCGAGGCGAGAGCCAGGATTCTGGAAGGCCGCATCGGCGCCGTGCGCCAGCTGATGATCGAGTACTCGCAGGGTTGGCTTTCCGCACCCGTGGAGATGCAGGGGAATCGGCAGGCCCGATGGCGAACCGATGCCCAGCGGGCCGGCGCCGGAGGCGCGGTCGGGGACATTGGCACCCATGCGTTCAATCTCGCCGAGTATGTAACCGGGTTGCGGGTGACACAGCTCTGCGCCGATCTCGCTGCTTCCGTGGAGGGTCGGACACTGGACGATCAGGGCGGGGCATTCCTGCTTTTCGAAAATGGAGCGCGCGGATCACTGAGCGTGAGCCAGATCTCGGCCGGCGAGGACAACGAGTTGACCATCCGCGTTTACGGCGAGACTGGGGGTATTGTCTGGTCGCATCGTGATCACAACTCGCTACGGCTTCTTAAGCTCAACGGTAACGTCGAGATCGTACGTGCCGGGAACAACGTCATGGAGCTTCACCCGGAAACCCGATCCCTGTGTCGGCTGCCGGCCGGACATCCCGAAGGGTTCATCGAGGCGTTCGCGAATCTTTACCGGCTGTTTGCAGCGGACGTGCGCTCACCCGAGGCATCAACCGGAAAGGTTTCCTGTTCCCCGGCATCCGTCTTGGCGGCACTTCGGGGCATGGCTTTCGTGAATGCGATGGTGCGCAGCAGTGCTGCACGCCAGCAATGGATCAGCCTGGGAGCCCGAGAGACACCAGGGCCGTCCATATGAAGACAATCCGCGGACCGGGAATCTTTCTGGCGCAATTCATGGGCGAGCGCAGCCCGTTCGACTCCCTGCAGGGCCTGGCCGTCTGGGCGGCGGGTCTCGGCTATGTCGGCGTGCAGATCCCAACATGGAATCCGCGCCTTTTCGATCTTGCCCTCGCCGCCGAAAGCCAGACCTATTGCGATGAGCTAGCAGGCACGTGTCGCGCGGCCGGAGTCAGCATCACCGAGATCAGCACCCATCTGCAGGGACAGCTCGTGGCCGTCCATCCGGCGTACGATGAGCTATTCGATGGCTTTGCGCCGGAGCCCTTGCGCGGGCGCCCCCAGGAGCGCCAATCCTGGGCCATCGAGCAACTCTCGCTGGCCGCTCGCGCGAGCGCGCGACTCGGCCTGACCGCGCATGCGACCTTCTCCGGCTCCCTCCTCTGGCCGATGTTGTATCCCTGGCCGCAGAGGCCGCGAGGACTCATCGAGGAAGGCTTTGCGGAGCTGGCACGCCGGTGGCGCCCCATTCTGGATCGCTTCGACGACGCCGGTGTGGACGTGTGTTACGAAATTCACCCCGGGGAGGATCTACACGACGGCGCGACCTTCGAGCGCTTCCTGCAAGAGCTCGATGGGCATCCCCGCTGCTGCATCCTCTACGACCCGAGTCATTTCTGCCTGCAGCTCATCGATTACCTTGCGTTCATCGACCATTATCACGCCCGAATCAAAATGTTCCATGTCAAGGATGCCGAGTTTCGAGTGAACGGGCGAACCGGCGTGTACGGCGGCTATCTGCCCTGGGTCGATCGGGCCGGCCGCTTCCGCTCACTCGGAGACGGACAGATCGACTTCACGGGTATCTTCTCGAAGCTCGCCCAGCACGATTTTCCCGGTTGGGCAGTCGTTGAATGGGAATGTGTGCTGAAGGATCCTGAAGACGGTGCGCGCGAGGGCGCGCGATTCGTGCGAGAGCACATCATCCGCACGACCAGTCGCGCCTTCGACGACTTCGCTGCAGCGACTGAGGACACACGCCTGAATCGGCGCCTCCTCGGGCTCGAGCGCAAGCCCTAGCGGACGCTCTGCTTGTCTGCTTCCAGGGCGCCAATCGCCGGCGCTCTGCACCGCCACGAGTGTCAGAGTGCGTGCGCCTTGAGCTGCTCGACGGCGTAGCTCGCGGCACGCGCCGTCAGCGCCATGAAGGTCAGGGACGGGTTGACGCACGAGCTCGATGCCATGCATGCCCCGTCAGTCACGAACAGATTGGGAACATCGTGCGCTTGGTTGTGCGCGTTCAGGACTGACTCGTGCGGATTGTCGCCCATGCGGGCGCCTCCAAACTCGTGGATGGACGTGCCCGGCGTAAACGGCTCGTTGAATGGCACAATGGACGTCCCGCCCGCGGCCTCGAGCATCGCGACGGCCTCTTTGGTCATGTCGGCACCGAGGCGCTTCTCGTTGTCGCGATAGGTGAGCTCGAAGCGCAACTGCGGAATTCCGAACCGGTCGCGCTTCTCATCCAGCACCACTCGATTGTCCTGGTACGGCAGGCATTCGCCGAACCCGAGCACGAACAGGCGCCAATCCCCCGGCTCGCGCAGCTTGCGCTTGAATTCAGCGCCAAATCCCGGAATCTGCCGCCACGTCGTCTCCCACTCCTGCGGATACCCAATCCCCTGATAGCAGTATCCGCGGACGAAGTCCGCCCCCGCCTCCACATCCCGGACGTTGCGGAACCTCGGGATGTAAAAACTGTTGGGACGATTGCCATAATAGTACTTGCCGAGGAACCCTGGCATCGTTGCCATAGCGCCGCCACCATGCCAGTGATCCATCACATATCGTCCCAGCACCCCGCTCGAGTTTGCGATTCCGGCAGGAAAACGCTCCGAGCTGGAGTTGAGCATGACCTGGACGCTTGCAAACGTGGACGCACACAGAAATACTAGTTTGGCGGTGAAGCGATGCCGCTCTTTCGTGACCGCGTCGATGACGCGAACTGCGGTTACGCGGCGGCTTGATGGGTCGTAGTCCAAGCCTTCAACGACGCTGTCAGGTCTCAGAGTCAGCAGGCCTGTCGCACGCGCGGCCGGCAATGTCGAGCTCTGGGTGCTGAAATATGCACCGACGGCGCAGCCTCGTTGACAGGGTCCACAATAGTGGCAGGGGGCGCGACCGTCGTGCGCCTGCGTGAGATTAGCTACGCGGCCGATTGTCACGCGGCGGTCCGGAAAGCGCTTCTCCACCCGCGTCTTGAACGCCTTCTCCACTACATTGAGTTCCATTGGAGGCAGGAACTCGCCGTCGGGTAGTTGCGCCAGCCCCTCTGCCCGGCCGCTGACACCGATGAAACGCTCGACGTACGAATACCAGCTCTGGGTGTCGGCGTAGCGTATCGGCCAATCGCTCCCGTGCCCGTCGCGTCTGTTCGCCTCGAAATCGAGGTCACTCCAGCGATAGCTGTGCCGGCCCCACATCAGCGATCGGCCGCCGACCACGTTGGCCCGAAACCAGTTATAGGGCTTCCCGGGCACTTGCACATAGGGATTTAACCGATCGTTGTTCCAGAAGTGCAGCGTCGTGTAGTCGAATCCCCGAGCATGCCTCTGCACGTAGTAGTCGGAGGCGTATAGACGGCGATCCGGAAGATTGCGGTTGGGTATTCGCCACGTGGGCATGTGCTCGGTGGTGTAGTCTTTGCCGTGCTCCACGGACTTGCCGCGCTCGAGCATCAGAACCTTGAGTCCTTTTTGCGTAAGCTCCTTGGCGGCCCAACCGCCGGTGATCCCGGAGCCGACGACGATCGCGTCGAATTCATCGCTGCCAGTCATGAAGTGTGTTTCCTCGTTCGCAGTGAGGTCAGGATGACCACTGGCGTCCGACCTTCTCGAAGGCGACGTCGCCGTCGTACTTTCCCGGGATCGGGTTGTAGCTGAGCTCTTGTGTCGCCCCGACTTCCGAGGTGTAATAGCCCAACACCGTGAGGAGCTTGAGCTTGTAGAAGAACGGCGAGCGCTCGTCGGGTGCCTCGTCAATGCGCCGCGAAGGTACTTCCTCGTAACCCCGAGTACTCTCGTCCGCGTGCACCAGAGCGCGTGTCTGCTGCACGGCATCGCAGGCAATGAACCGCTTTCCGCACGCTTCAACGCAGCAGGCATTCAAGCTCGCCAGTCCGTCGATGAAGATCGAGCGCTCCAATAGCGTGTACCAGGCGCTCACGATCTGATCGATGAAGACAGGGACACCGGCCTCGAGCGCTCCCGGCGTATCCGTTCGCGGGATGATGAGGTCGGCCAGCAGCTCGACCATCCGGCGCTGCTCAGGGGTGAGAGCCGACTGGGGCGGCTGCTCGTGAAGGGTTGCGCCGCGCAACGCCGCCTGCGCGAAGCGGCTGGCGAGCGAGCTGCCAACCACCAGCGCCGTAAGTGCCAGAACGTCTCGGCGGTTCATCCGCGCTGGGACTCCTATGTAATGGATTACATCTAACAGTATACCGAGCGCGCAGAAATGGATCAAGGCTTCGCGGGAAAACTGCTAAGATCCGGCAGCCAAACCGCTGGATTTCAGCTATGCCGAAGCCCAAATCACCGGCCGCCCGGCGGGCCCAAAGGCCTGCCTCGGCACCGAGACGCCACAACATCAGGGAAGTAGCGCTTGCCGCGAGAGTGTCGGTTGCCACCGTGTCGCGCACACTCGCGATGCCAGAGGTCGTGGCGAGCGAGACGCGCCGGCGGGTCCATGAGGCGATACATCGACTTGGCTATACGCCCAATGCACAGGCGAGAATTCTCCGCACCGCACGCACGAACGTCGTCGTCGCCCTCGTCCCGGACATCTCCAACCCGTTCTTTGCGGAGGTCATTCGCGGCATCGAGCAAGTCGCTCACCAGAACCGCTACTCGGTCTTGTTGGGCGACACCCAATACAGCCGGGATCGAGAGCAGGCGTACGCCGATCTGCTCGGCACTCGCCAGGCAGACGGCCTGATCACCTTGCTTCCACACATTCCCAGAGTCACGATGGCCGGCCGCTTGCCGATCGTCAACGCCTGCGAATACGTCAAGGATCGGACTATTACCAGCGTCTATGTGGATAATGTCGCCGCCGCCCGGGAAGCTACTGACTACCTCATTACGCTGGGCCATCGCGCAATCGCCTTCATCACGGGACCGATGAAGAGTCCGATCAGCGTCGATCGTGATCAGGGCTACCAAATGGCGCTGGCCAGCGCCGGCATAAAGCGCGATCCCAAGCTTACAGCGGAAGGTGATTTCTCCCTGGAATCGGGGATTCGTGCCGTTGAATCGATATTCGCCCGCCGTGAGCGCTTTACCGCCGTATTCTGCTCGAACGACGAGATGGCTCTGGGCGCGATGCGGGGTATCCGGTCTGGCGGTCTGAAAGTTCCGGAAGATGTCTCGGTCGTCGGCTTCGACGACATCCGGTTTGCCAGGTATGCCGATCCCCCGCTCACGACGATCGCACAGCCGATGGGTGACATCGGTCGCGAGTCTATGAGAATGCTCATCGAGATCATGAACGGCATCGACGTACCCGCCCGCAAGCGGATACTGCCCACGCAATTGGTCGTGCGCGCGTCGACCGCTCATTGCCGGCAGTGACTCAGCCCGCCAGGGAGCAAACCGCTCCGCGCAGAATCGAGTCCGGCTTGCCGACAACCCGAATATCGCCGGCAATCGCCACTCCGCGGTGGGCAGCGATACCGATGGAGCCGCCGCCCGGGAAGCTA
>WNFO01004789.1_pt1 | contig 13843 bp, 17 predicted proteins | sample 5400251 | NCBI WGS metagenome assembly WNFO01 (sample SAMN13153354, study PRJNA577476) | soil metagenome | isolation source: 100 cm saprolite under Madrone tree | place: USA:California | collected 2016-06-14 | reverse complement strand
CCCGCTGTAACTGCCTACACCGATCAGACCTACGCCGGTTACATCGCGCTCGCGCCAGTACCAGTCATGGAATGCTTCGAGGTAAGGAAGCGCAGCGCGTACCAATTGCAGATCATGGTTCCTGCGATACACCCGCTCGATGCCCCAGGCGAGCAGAGGGGCCTGGGAGTAGGCGGGAAAAGTGCGCCAGTTTTTGCCCGAATTCGGGCCAGGCACACTAAACGGGGCAATGAAATTCGCAACCATTCCATGCGCATACTCAGGTTGAGCCGCATTCCACCGATCACAGAAATCCCAGAAATTCTGATAGATTCCGCGGATAATCTCGCGCTGCTCAGGGAGGATGGCGAGCAGGTCCGTGACAAAGGTCGTGTCCCACAGCCATTGGCCTACGTACTGATCCCCAGGAGCCTGCCAGACGTGCTTGAAGGGTGCCTCGACGGGCCTCAGCTTGCCGAGAACACATTGAAGATGGTGGTGACGGATAGGAAATCGATGTCCGATGTGCCGCGCCCGATGCCATACTGTTGTATGACTACGAAGCCACCAAGGCAACGGAGTGCAACAGCTCCCTTGAGCTGCGCGTCGAAGGCCTGCAGGAAGGAGCGCCACGGCTCGGGTGGCACGGAGGATGCTGAGTCAACTGGCATAGGGCAATTGCTCGACCGTCAAACCAGTCAACAAATTCCAGTGCCGCGCCAGAGGCGAGCGATTTGAGGCCAGCCAGCGACGATCGGCGGCGGGCATGGATTCGCGACACAGAGTGTCTTCGCGTGCCAGACGTGCGTGCTCGAGTTTTGTCTCGACCTGCTGCAAGGGCTCGAGTGCCGAACGATATGTCTCACGGGATGTCGCCAGCTCTCGGGCCAGGCCGACCAGGAAACCCAATCGATTTTGAACGTCCTTGAGTTTCACTTGGTCGGTGAGCCAGGGCCAGTCAACGTCTGGATAGGTTGCCAGAACCCACGGGAGGGCCTCGGTCAAGCGAACTTGAAGATCATCGTGCACCAAAGACCGTAATACCAAGATGGCGGGATTGATCCGTTCGGCGCGCAGGTGCGCGAATCCGGGGTAGCCAAGCCCCGAGAGCTGTCGCGCCAGCCTGGATGCGTCGGCCTCCTCGGCATATGGCGGCGCATCGGGCAATGGCAGTGCGGCCGGAGAGAGCCTGTAGACCTTGGTAGCCAGGCGTGCAATCTCCGGAGTTATAGGGCGTTGGCCTTTTTCGAGCTGCGACAGATAGGACTGCGACAGGCCCAATCGCTCCGCGGCCTGCACTTGTGTAAGCTGCGCCCCAAGGCGTCCGGATTTGAATTGGTGATGATTCATGACTGCAGGATGGGTCCAACTTACGATATTGCAAATTTTGCAATATTACAAGCGAACCCACCGCCTCACCGTCCGGCTGTCGCCACCGCTATGGAGGAAGTGCCGGCGGCTAGGCATCTGAGGCCCTGGCCGAGGTTTTGGTAGTTGGCAAGGACGCTGGCGTCGGAACTCATCCTCCCGCCATATGCAGATTCGAATGCCTTCCGCGCCAGCCATTTTCTTGGCACTCGATTCCGGCGCCTTTTCCCGGCCAGAACAAACGATTAGTGACCGAGTGCCGTATCCGCTCGAGCACTACGGTGGACGTGAGTTATGCCTCAACGGATCCAGGGGAAGAAGCTCGCGACCCCCCGGTCATCGCGGCGCGCTCCTTGCGGCGCTCCGCCGCGGGCATTACGGTTGGGGTGGTGACCTTCACTGGCAACATCTCAGGTGCACCGTCCGAGATCTTCACCTCGAGCAATCCCTGGCGATACTGCTGTCGCCAGTAGAACACCTGGTTGGCGTTCACCTGGTGTCGTCGCGCGACGGTCGCCACCGAGGCTCCGCGGACGTGCGTCGCTTCAACGATCCGCCGCTTCTCTTCTATGGTGTGCTTTTGGCGAGGCCCAGTACGCCGACCCAGCGTGTCCGTCGGCATCGCTTCCCCGGAGGTGTCCATCTAGGCTCCACGTGGACACCTAGCTACGTGTCAACCTCGGCGCCCATCATCGACCGCTCACCTTGCCCAAGCTATGCGGCCAAGACCACACGCTTACCCTAACCGTCGGCAGGCGCGGAAACATAATTAGCGTGTTGTGAGCGTAACTCGGTGCAATGGTCGCATTTGCACGCTGGATTGTGGAACGCCATCGTCAGGATCAGCCTGTCCCAAAACAGCATGCCCCAATAGTGAAAGTCGTTGAGCTGAGTGACGGCGATGTACTTGTAGTCGAAGACACCGGGGTACTGACCACGCGACGGTCTGTCGTGCAGGGCTTGTAGAAATTCGACCGGGGGCGGCTTGTCCGGCGGAGCGATCTGCAAGTTGTTGGCTGTGGTCTCCGGGAGCACTTCCCCGAACTCGTGGAAGTAGAGCCCGCGGACGATTTTCCATGCAACTCTATGCAGGCGATCACCTTCAAAGCGCTTCGCCACCAGACCTGGCGGAAGCAAAATACCTCCGGGTGTGTGCTGAAACTCGTTCAACACCTTGCCCACCAGCTTCTGCTTTTCGCCCACCGCGTACTTCGCGAACACTTCTTGCAGCAACGCTGTCCCTGCATACGAACCACGCGCGAACGGCGCAAGCGTGTTCACGAAGTAATCTTCGTCGTGCTGAAACGATTTATTGCAGTCCGCGTGAACTTCAACGGTCCGTAGATTCGGACTGTGCTTCTTGCGAATCTCTTTCGCGTAAAGCTGCTTCGGCGGCACATGATCGACGCTCGTCGGCGCGGTCAGCGGTTGCCCGCACAGGTAGCACAGGGTTGGGCTCTTGGGTTGCGGCATTTTGGGAGCATACCGCGCAAACGCAGCCGGGATCGGCACGCCGTGGCGGCTAGGTTACACACGAGCGAGATCGCCGCTTACGTCGCCCCAAATTCGCGGCAGGCCTCGTGAACTGCCTTCATGACCACAATGGCAGGCTGGATGGTGACTGTTCCTGTCTTGCCGGTCTCGTAGCAGTAACGCCAGTCCAGGAAGGAGTTGTTCAGCTCGGCGACGAAGGACCGGAACTGGTCAGCCGTGGTCAGTTTCACTCCGTACCCGCTGCCATTCTCAAGGGCATGCTTGACGACCACAGCCCGCGTCGCATCGTTCAGCCGATCGTACAGATCCAGCAGCTCATGCCCGCGGACCGCCGTGCCTTCCAACTCGTGGAGCGTCTTAAGGTACAGCTCGATGGCAAACGCGGAGTTGACTACAAACGGCGCGATGCTCAACCCGTTGCGGGGTGCCTTCAGCAGATCGCGTTCGTGCAGGTGTGCGGCAGTGGCTGCGAAGGACAGCGCCTGCCGGAACATCGCCTGCACCTTCGTCACCTCCCGATGCAGCCCCTTGTCCTTTAGATACTGTCGCATCGCCTCGATGTCCTTCTGGCGATCACTTGTTGCGGGCACTTCGCCAACGATCACACCGTTGACGTAGAGCGTTTTCATCAGTGGAGTCTGCATGGGGTACCTGCAAAAGTAGACTGCTAAGAATCCGCTAGATGCTTCACAATCGCCACTTTTTCAAACCCACGAAGAGATTGCTCTAGGATTCAGAGCTTTCGCCTGCGAACGTCTGCTTTGGCTCGTGAGCCGACAGTCGTCATCAGCGCACATTAGAAGCATCGATTAGCAGGCCGATGTGATTCAGCGCTAACTCGTTCTCAACCCCGTCAATCGGTTCTTCGATCAGTTCGCCCAGGCGTGCGGGTCTATTGGCCGTCATTCTGCCGTCGTTCCTTCGTTACGATATCGGCCAGCACATTGAGATTATCCACGAGTTGCCAGGCACGCTCAGAGAAGAAATCCACGTCGGAATCCAGCAGATTGGACCGCGGCAAGATAGTTTCTTCTATCAGCTCGTCGAAAAGCGCGTGGACGCTGTGAGCAAGGTAGTTTCTCTGCGTGGAGAGCTGGTCGAGGTGGGGCTGCATCTGTTTGAGCAGGCCGTGGCGCTCAAGCAGCTTGGTAAGCTGCCCGAGCGTGGCTTTCTTCGCGCTCCGGACGTTGTTCGCGGCCAGGAATTGCCTGAGTTCTGATTCCAGCCGCCCGGCAGCCAGCATTGCGCGGCCCAGTTCCGCGCAAAACTCCGTGTCTGCGCACAAGAGATCGAAGAACTCTTTCCCCGATGCTGGCTCGCCCTTACGCATCGACCCACTCGCACTCCATTATCGCGCCTGCAGACTCTCCGGTTCCAATTCTCAGGAACAGCGCGTGGCGGTATTCAAGCTCGCGCCGGTATGCCCTTAGCTTGCGGATGTCCCTGTCCTTCATCTCCCGATTCGTGTCCTTTTTGAGTTCAATGACAAGGACGTTTGCCGTATTGTCGCCCCTCACGTGGACGATGATGTCGGGGTAGACCCTCTCAGGCTTTTCGTCATAGGCAACCGTCTTGGGCACATCGCCCATGCGGTTGTAGTCAACATCAATGTCCAAGGCTTTGAAGTGTGGCCGGAGATAGTTGGCGATCTGCGCTGCGACGGTTCGCTCTGCCGCATCAAGGGTTAGCAGTTTGCGGTCGCGCTCAAAGAGCTTACTGATTGCGTCAAGCACCGCCCGACCAACACCGGGGTCGTCGCACCGTTCAAGCACCTGCGCAAAGTCCATGTGGTTATTCACTAACCCCAACCTATAGCGACCGCGCCGCTCCGGCAAGTTTCCGCCCGCCCGGCGCGACTCTAGAAATCGATTGGGAAACGCGCCAGCCGTTTGGAATTCACACTTTCTTCGAGGCTGTTTTCTTTTCTGAAAGACCATGCTAATTTTACCCCACAGGAGTTGTACGCCTTGGTTATGAGTGACCAAAAAGACGACACGCTTGACCCGCTATCTGCCTGTTAGCTTTCTTCATAACCGCTGGCATCAGTAGCACTTAAACGCTCATTGCTGCTGAAAAAAGTCCAGCCTTGTGGAGATTACGCTATGCCAATCGACATTTCTAAAGCCTGTTCGGACTTCCTGCGCTCTGAGGTTGCTGCCAATGGTGGCGAAAAACTGAAAGCCAGTCATGCACGCGAGCTGGTTGCCGCGTTCTTCGGCTACAAGAGCCACGCGGCGCTGCTTGCAGAGAAGGTTTACCCGCTGGAGGATCTCGGCAAAGCCGACGTGCTCGTTCCCGACATCGGGCTCATCGAACGGCGGCGGAACGCCCTTGCGGGAGCGTCCGCAGACCCTTTCCCGTCCCGCGAAATCGCATCGAAGGTAAGCGGGTTCCTGAAAGAGCAGCAGTACTTTGGCGGCAAAGTGTGGCTGTATGAATCGCTCGAAACCTACGTGACGGAGGTTCTGCTGATTGAAGAGGACTCCCGCATCCTGGATCAGCTTTCCGGAGTCATGGCCGAGACGAACGCATACTTCGACAGCGAGTTCGGACACTATAGAGTCCGCCGAAGTCATCGAAGGGGGCGACACTGTAACGGTCGAAGTTGAGGGCCAGTACAGCGGCTCATCCGACCCAGCACGCCCATTCTGCGGTGATCAGATTGACATGAGAGTGACCGTGGGGTTGCCGCGCGTCGCGGGTTGCGTCGCTTTTGCAAATCCGCATATTTCCGCGAGGGGCGAAGTTAACGACGACTGGGTAGACCCCGAGCTCAGATACGGCAGCGAAGCTGCATAAGCTGGCAACTACGAATAGGCGAGAACAAAACCATGGAACCGGGGGAAATGCAGCGGCGGCTCGACGCGATCTCTGACGATAACGGTGTGCCTTATGGCCGCGTTCATGAACTATTTGATGCCGAAAAGGCTTACGGCCTAAAGGCAATCAAGTTTAAGGGCTACCTGTCGCTCTCCGACGCCTTCAAATCCCTTTTCTTGGAGACAGCCGAGCTGTTCAATTCCCGCATCGTGCCGCGCGTAAAGGCACCACTCTCCGAGTACCACGCGGTGTTCTTTCCGCGCCTGTTCTACGCGTGGCAGTCTCTCTGCGGCTTTGAGCGCTTGGCTCTGCATGGCTATCCGCTTCAAGCCTACTCCGGAATTCGGAATATCTTTGACTCCGTGCAAGCACTCTCGGCGGCTTTACAAGGTTTCGTGGACTTCTACGCGATTGAAGGCTTGGTTCCGGATCAAATCCTCGACGTGGCGAAAATGAAGAAGCTGAGAAGAAAGACGGAACAGGAGGTTTCTCTGTTGATGTCCGGCTCGAAGAGCGGCCTCAGCCAGGCAACAATTGACGAACTTGCGCTGTGGGACAGCCTCATCAATTACGAAGTCCACGGCGGGCGGCTTTCGCTGGCGAATGCTCAAGGATTCATGAGGGGGCAAGAGAAGCTGCCGATCTTTCCGCAATTCCGTGAAAGGGATTTCGCAATGTTCATGAACAGGTTTTGCGAAATCGCGTGGATGACGCACCGGCTGATCCCTCTCGTACAACCTCCGGCAATTCCGCTCGATCTGCCATGGAAAGAAAAATGGGGCGTGATCGACGAGAGCTTCGGCATCGTCTCCTCGTCACTCACAAAAGAGAACGGCAAGGCTATTGGCGCTGCGATTGTCGAGTACGTAAACGCGAAGTTTCCTTTCAGCGCTGATTCTACGTTTCCGCTGAAATAGCGCAGGAACGGTGACGCGCAATGGCCGGAAAACACCCTATCGATATTCAGCGAGATGCAGCAATCACTCTGCAGATTGGCGGCGACGACAAATCGGCGGCGAGGGAGTTCCTGTCAACGGCTGACAGCCTCTACATCATCAAAGAAACAGGCATTTTCAAAGTTCAGTTAGCCGATGACATCGACCCTGGCAGAACGAACCCGAACATCCCCAATCTCAGCCAGCAAGTCCTGGCAGCGGGCTATGACAACGAGATTGTGGCTCGCGTCCTGTTGACCGCCAAATATCTTTTCGATGAAAGGAACGCGACGGTGAAGCCATTTGTCGCCAGCTTGTTCGAGAACTGCATCGTCCTGACTAGGCAACTCCTCGAATTGGACGCGATGACGCGCGAACTCGCCGACGAGATTCAACGAAAGGAAGCGGCCTTTGTAGAGAAGCCTACTGCCCGGAATGCCTTCAGCCTGCCTTCCGTTCCGGGAATGGATACGAAGCTACACAGCATTCTCTCCAGAGCGGATAAGACCAAAGACACTATTCTGGGGATGTGTCGCCTTCAGTTTCTTCCCGGCGCGGCGGGCAAGGTCAAGGTGGAAGAGTTAGAGAAAGCGGCCGAAACCTCCATCCAAGCGGAGCCCGAGGTTTTTACCGCGTGGAAGGAGATCGCCAGATATTTCTCGCTGATCCGTAACATGAGAAACGTAAGTGAGCATCCGAAAGCAAACTACCAAGTCCTTTTGGCAGACTTTTCGATGCAATCCGACGGACAGGTCAATCCTCCTCTTGTCGAAATTCAGCACCCCGATACTCCTATCGGGACTCTGCCGGTTGTGGAGTTCCTTGAATTTGTCAGAAGCACGATGCTGCAGCACGCCGAGATCATGTTGACCTTCATACGGTTTGCGGTCCTGATGAAGCACAACCCATTCGGCGAATGGGTTGCCGAGTTCCCGGAGGCGGAGCGGCGTCATAAGTTTGTCCGGTACTATCGCGCCATAAACATGGGTGGCACCTGGCGCATCCTGGGCTAGGTCAGCCTCGCCTGCTGATTTGCAGTGAGGTCGCGGCTTACGCCGCGCCGGGCTTGAATCCCGCCATTCGAAAGTGCGAGTCCCTTCTGACGGGCTTTTTGAGCGAAGCGCCTTCTCTCATTTAGGCACGCGCGAATCTTCATTCTCCTCAGGTAAGCGTTCAGTTCTGGGGTCTTTTGAAACCGGAGAACTAACGCATTAGGTCACCCACCTCGACCCCTCGCGGGCGTCGCCCTTCTCATGGTGATTGACGCGTCTTTCTCACCCCATTTTGTCGCGCGCCACTTAAGCTCGCCCAGTCGTCCCTCTGACGTAACAGGACAGTGATATGGGCAGCAAGTGGTTCACAGGTGGGGTCGTTGCGGCACCCCGCGGAAGAATTCAGTTCGACTTCGTCTTCGACGGCATTAGGTACCGTCCTTCGATCAAGCGCCCTCCCTCGGAGGCCAACCTTCGTCGAGCCCGGGAACGCCTCGAAGTGATCAAACGTCAGATCTACTTAGGCACGTTTTCCTTCGAAGAAGAGTTTCCAAACTACCGTTTCCTGCGGCGCGTGAGTGGCACATCTAAAAGTCGATTGTGCGATCAAGTCTTCGACGAATACCTCGCTCACTGCGAAGCACGTCTCCAGCGGCAAGATATGGCAGCTGCGACGGTGAGATCGTATCGAAACTTACTTAACGGTGTTTGGCGCCCACAGATCGGCAACCTTTTATTCTACAAAGTCTGCTACTCCCGCCTCGTCGCCATCGCAGACGGACATGACTGGAGCAAGAAGACCTATAACAATGCCATCAGCGTGCTTAGACGAGCTTTCGATTTCGGATATCGGGACCGGCCGCTCCAGGAAAACCCAGCCCGGAGCCTCCGGAGTGCTCGTATTTTGAAAACCGACCGCCCGAGAATCGACCCCTTTTGCGTGCACGACGCCGAGACGTTGATCGCTGCCATTCATCGCGATTGGGGCGAAGCGCAGGGGAACTACGACGAGTTCCGGTTCTTCACGGGGCTAAGACCCTCCGAGGAGATTGCCCTCGTCCTCTCTGACCTTGATCTTGTGAATGGGATCATCAGTATCAACAAGGCGAGAGTTCGAGAGTTTATGGAGTGGATCGATGCAAGACCAAGACCGGGGATGATCGACGCATTAAGCTGTGCCCCCGCGCGCTTGCCGTTCTGAGAAGACAGCTTTGTCTTCGCGCGCGCCTCGCCGCTGCCGGGAAAATCGATCACGATCACGTGTTCTTTCTGGACTCCGGCGAGTCCATCCAAAATCTAAACTGCCCGCAGGATCGATGGCGCAAGACCCTGCAGTCTCTGAAGCTGCGCTATCGACGGCCTTACACCGCACGTCATTCTTCAGTGAGCTGGAACCTGATGGTCGGCAAGAACGTCCTCTGGGTCGCTAAGCAGCATGGACACAGCATTGTGACGATGCTGCGCATCTACGCCGCTTGGGCCGAAGGCGCGGTGGAAGCCGATGTCGAAGCGATTAAGAGATCGATGAACCTCACGCCGGTTCACCGCGAGTCGCTGGTTCGACCCCTCGAGCGGTGTCACTGCGGCCGTCGATCACCTTCGAAAGATATACTGGCAGTAGATCTGTCAGTAGCGAGGCCACTTAAAAATCGATGCGCGCCATCTATAGCAGCGGCCGACGTGGGTGCTCGAGCGCTAAGCGCTTGTTCTCGCAAGAATAAAGCGAACAAATGCTCTGCGAAAAGATTGGCTGGGGTGGAAGGATTCGAACCTCCGAATGGCGGGATCAAAACCCGCTGCCTTACCACTTGGCGACACCCCAGCATATGACGCAGCGTGCTTGAGACAGCGCCTCGCCCGGCGCCTCGGACAGGCCCCTAGGATAGCGCCCGCAGCCCTTCGTGCACCGGTGAAACATTCAGCCCCCGGGCCACGAAGCTCATCCAGCGATCGGGAACCCGCGCCGCGATACGCTCGGCGTCGATTGCGCTCGCGCACGCCGCAAAAACGCACGAGCCCGTTCCAGTGAGCCGCGCCGGCGCCCAGCGCGCGAGCCAGTCCAGCGCGTCCGCGACTTCGGGATAGCGCGCTCGCACAACGGGCTCGCAGTCGTTACGGCCACCCGACTCAAAAAAGGCGCGTATTGTGATGAGCGGGGAATTTCGTGTCAATTCAGGGCTCTGGAGCACGACCCGGGTGCTGACCGCGACCCCCGGATGAATCACAGCGTACCACCGCTCGGGAAGCTCCACCGGGGTGAGCCGCTCTCCCACGCCTTCGGCCCAAGCCGAGGAACCGCGAACAAAAACAGGCACATCCGCGCCCAGCGACAGACCCAGACGAGCGAGCTCCTCGAGGGACAGCCCGCAGCCCCACAGCCGATTGAGTGCGAGCAGAGCCGTGGCCGCATCCGAGCTGCCGCCGCCGAGCCCTCCACCGAGCGGGATGCGCTTCACGACCCGCAAGGAGGCTCCCAGCCGAATGCCGGCTGCGGCCTGCAAGCTGCGAGCGGCCCGTATCGCAAGATCCGCGTCCGGCTCGACCTGCGACGGACCCGCCGTACGCTCGATCCGGCCGTCTTCCCGCACGCTGACCGCGATGGTGTCGCATAGATCGATGAGTTGAAACAGGGTCTGCAGCTCGTGATAGCCATCCGCGCGGCGACCCGTCACGTGCAGCAGCAGATTCAGTTTTGCCGGCGCGGGCCAGCGCGTCTCCCCCGTAGATGCGCTATCGGGCCCGGCTGACTCGATGTCATGCAACGCGTGTGTCACGAATTCCAGCCATCGACGATGAGCCGCACGCGGACGCTGGCGCGCTGCAGTGTCATGCGGGCCGGCCGCCACTCGTGGCCGACCGCCATGTAGCCGCCGTAATCGATCTGCCAGCCGCTCTGCCGGAGACTCTCGAGCCGCTGCTGTTGCGTATCGAGAGCTTCCGTCGCCGGCTGCGTCGGATCGGGTACGCCGAGAATCCAATAGCGCAGACTGTCCAGCGGCGGGTCGAACCCCAGGCGCGTCGTGAGCTCCGTGCGTGCGGCCTCGCTATCGAGGCGTTCGCCACGCGAAGTGATGATGCTCAGATTGGGACCGTCGGCGGTCACCTGCATGCCGCCTGCGCCCAGCGGGCCCTGCAGCGTCACCTGCGAGCGAGCACCGTCCTGTACCCAGCGCAAGCGCGCATTGAAGCCCTCCGCGCCCGAGGCGATCGCCACTCTGCCCTTGAGCTCGAAGCGATCGCGTGCTTGCAGCTGCGGACGCCTCGTATCCCATGATTGAGCGGACGGCGGCTGCACCGGGGCGGTGCGGCAGCCGGCGAGCGCGGCTACCGCAAGAATCCACAGGAGCTTACTTCGCATCGGGCAGGAAGCGGGCAAGCGTCGCCTTCAACGCCGGGGAGTCGGGCTCGCGAGCGAGTGCCGCAGCCCATACTGTGCGCGCCTGCTGGTGCTGGCCGCTCACCCAGAGCGCTTCACCCCAGTGCGCGGCGATCTCAGCGTCACGCCCCAGCGTGTACGCGCGCTCGAGCACGGGTATCGCGCCCTTGGTGTCACCCTGACGGAAACGAACCCAACCGAGGCTGTCGAGAGCCGCCGGATTGTCGGGCATCGTCACGAGCGCCCGCCGGATCAGGGATTCGGCGCGCGACAGCTGCAGACCGTGATCGGCAAGCGTATAGCCCAGGGCATTCAGGAGCACCGGATCGTCGGGCCGCTCGACGAGGAGTTGGTCGAGCGCTTCGGCGGACTCGTGTACGCGCCCGGCCTGCTCGAGGATGACGGCGCGGTCGTACTGGATCGAAGGATGCTGCGGATGGCGCTCCAGCGCGGTGTTGAGCAGTGCCAGCCCGGTCTCCGCTTCGCCGTGATCCGCCAGCAGTCGCGCCTTGGCGAGCGTCAGCTCGAACTGACTCTCCGGGTGCTCGGCGGCATAGTCATCGAGCAGAGTGAGGGCCTCCGTGCGATTGCTGCGTGCGAGGAGGAGCGAAGCCGCGCGCGAGCGCGCTGGCAGGGCCACGGACGAGTCGGCGAGCCTGCGGTAGCCGGCCAGCGCGGCATCGGTATCTCCGTCGCGTGCGGCTATGTCGGCGAGGTAAAGCAGTGCGGCGTCGTTCGCCTCACCCGGTCAATCTCGGCCGGCGCTGCGTCCGTCGTACGCAGTTGCTCCAGCTCCTGATGTGCGTCCTCGACACGATCGAGCGCAGTCAGAATCTCGGCGAGCTCGAACGCGCCACGCACGGCATCGTCGCGTCTCGCCTCGGTCGCAGTCGCAATGGCTTTCGCGGGATCCCCGCGCACGACGTACGCGCGCGCGAGCACGCGCTTGGCCGCGAAGTCTCCTGGATTGCGCTCCAGGGCCAGCTGCGCATAACGCTGTGCGCGCTGCGCATCGTAACCATCCAGGGCGAGCTCCCCGAGCAGTGACAGAATTTCCGGTGAGACCGAAGCCGGCTCGAACGCGCCGCTCATCGCCGCCAACACCGCCGGGGCGTCGGAGTGCTCCAGCAGCAGCGCCGTGAGCTCTGTCAGGCTGGCAGCGGGTTGGCCGGCCTTGCCGACCCCGCGCAACCTGCGGGGCTCACGTGACTTCCCTGGCTCAGGGGTCTGTTCAGGCTCGCCGGACTTGCCCTGCTCACGCCCCTGGAGGCGCCAGAAGTCCGCGATCGCGACGCGTGCATCGGCAAGCCGGTACAGCTTCAGCGCCACGGCCGCGTACATCGCGTCCGCCTGCCCGTCGCCGGGCGCCAGCGAGCGCCAGCGGCTCACCGATTGCCAGGCAGCCGGCAGATGCTCGCAGGCGAGCGCCACTTCGCTGGCCCTACGTGCGAGCGGCGCAGCCCCGATGGCAGCCGCCTGCGCATAGCCTTCGGCCGCCGCCTTGCAATCTCCGCGCTGGAGCGCAATCTCGGCTACCACGGTCAACGCGGCGGGATCGCCGCCGGGCGGCCGCTCTTTCGGCGTCCGCAGGCTCGAGCATCCGGCCGCCAACGACAGGCACAGCAGGGCTGACGCCCAGGGGATTTTGCGGGTACTTCGGGGCACGTCGATCATTCTACAATGCCGCGCCCGAAGCACCCCTGACACGTATGAAGGAATCCATCCGCAAGCGGCTAGAGAAGCTGTCCGATCGCTTCGAAGAGGTCGGTCGGCTGCTCACGACCGCCGAAGTGTCGGGCGGCTCCCAGCAATTCCGCGACCTGTCAGTGGAATATGCGCGTCTGCAGCCGCTCGCGCACCGCTACCGTGGCTATCACGAGCTCGAGCGCGATCTGGCGGCCGCTCGGGAAATGCTCGCCGATCCCGATGCCGGCATGCGCGCGCTCGGCTCCGAAGAAGTGGCGCGCGTGCAGGCCGAGATCGAATCTGCCCAGGCGGAGCTGCGCAAGCTCCTGCTACCGAACGATCCGCGCGATGACAAGAATATTTTCCTCGAGGTGCGCGCCGGCACCGGCGGTGATGAGGCGGCCATCTTCGCCGGCGACCTGTTCCGGATGTACGCGCGCTACGCGGAATCCAAGGGGCTGGCGGCCGAGGTGCTGAGCGAGAGCCCCGGCGAGCACGGCGGATACAAGGAGATCATCAGCCGGATCGCCGGTCGCGGCGCCTTCTCGCGCCTGAAGTTCGAATCGGGAACGCATCGGGTGCAGCGGGTGCCGGCCACTGAGGCTCAAGGACGCATTCACACCTCGGCGTGCACGGTGGCGATTCTTCCGGAGCTCGACGAGGTCGAGAGTATCGAGATCAATCCGGCGGACCTGCGCATCGACACCTACCGCTCTTCGGGAGCGGGCGGCCAGCACGTCAACAAGACGGACTCCGCCGTGCGCATCACTCACCTGCCGAGCGGTATTGTCGTGGAGTGTCAGGACGAGCGCTCGCAGCACAAGAACCGGTCGCGGGCGCTGGCGCTGTTGAAGGCGCGGCTGCTGGCAGCCGAACAGGAGAAGCAGCAGACTGCGCAGGCGCAGTCGCGTCGCCTGCAGGTCGGGAGCGGCGATCGCTCCGAGCGCATCCGCACATACAATTTCCCGCAGGGCCGCGTCACCGACCATCGCATCAACCTGACGCTTTACAAGCTGGACAAGATCATGGACGGCCAACTCGACGAGCTGCTCGATGCCCTGCAGCTGGAGTACCAGGCCGAGCTGCTGGCCGCGGAGGAGTGATGGGGCGCACACCGGGCCTGGTCGTGGACAGCGTCACGGGCGTGGACCTTTCTCTGCCGGTGGCGGGACCGGGGGCGCGCGCGTTCGCGT
>WNFO01003172.1_pt1 | contig 13845 bp, 14 predicted proteins | sample 5400251 | NCBI WGS metagenome assembly WNFO01 (sample SAMN13153354, study PRJNA577476) | soil metagenome | isolation source: 100 cm saprolite under Madrone tree | place: USA:California | collected 2016-06-14 | reverse complement strand
CGGATCCCCTCTCCCCTCAGGGGAGAGGGCAGGGTGAGGGGTGGTTAGCGGTAGGCGTCGGGCGCCTTGATGGCGGACGCCCAGAACGCGGGGTCGTGGCTCGGGAAGATGCGGCCACCCATGAGCCGGGCGACCGTCTTGAGCCGCTTGATCGAGTGCATGGCCCGCGTCGGGTCCCACACGACGCCGGGCGGAATCTCCTTGTCGATGGACTCCTGCCAGTAGCAGCAATCGCCGGCGAGGATCACCGTGCCCGTCTCGGGGAGCTCGACCAGTAGCGACTGGTGCCCCGGCGTGTGGCCGTCGCTCCGGAGCGCAGTCACGCCCGGGACGATCTCGGCGTCGCCGTCGAGGAGCCGCCAGCGATAGCCGGGGAGGTCGAAGTTCTTCTTGTAGTAGAAGCCCGCGAAGAAGCCCGCCGGATAGTTCGCGTACGCGAACTCGTCCTGCTGGACGGCCAGCTCGGAATCCTGGAAGAGGAAGGCGCCGCCCGCGTGGTCGAAGTGCAGGTGCGAGAGCACCACGACGTCCACGTCCTTGGGCTCGAGCCCGATCGAATCGAGGCGGTGGACCAGCAGGTCGGCCTCGGTGAAACCCGCCATCGGATCGGCGCGGAGGAGCCCGGGCACGGCGCGAGGCGAGACGCCCGTATCGAACAGGATCGTCGTGTCGCCCGTGCGCACGAGGTAGCAGGAGATGGGGATGCGTACCTTCTCGGCCGAGCGCTCGCCGAAGAAGAGGCCGGTCTTCTCGAACCCGATGAAGCCATTCTGGAGCGCGTAGAGCCCCTTGACCGCCATCTAGCTTTTGATCTTGCTCGCGCTGGCGCTCTTGCGCGTGGCGCGGGCGCGGGCGGGCTTGCCCGCGAGCGTGAGCTGCTGCGGGTCATAGACCCAGATCTTGTGCGAGGCGGCGAGCCCCATGGTTACCGTACGGCCGTCGAGGAGCACGGAGATGGTCCCGGCATAGGGCGCCACCTCGGACACCGTGAGCCGGCTGCCCGGCCGAACACCGCTCTCCCACAGGAAATTGAGCAGCTGTCTGTCTGCCTCGGCCTCTTCCGTGATGCGCTCCACGACGAGCGCCTGGCCCTTCGTCGCCTGGGAGAGCGGGATGGGATTGTGCGCCTCGGGCTCGGGCATGCCGGGGATCGGGTTGCCGTGCGGGCAGGTGGAGGGCATGCCGAGCATCTCGGCCAGGCGCTCCTCGACCACGGGGGAGAGCGCGTGCTCGAGCCGGTGCGCCTCGTCGTGGGCGCGGGACCAGTCGAGCCCGAGCACGTCGGTCAGCCAGCGCTCGAGCAGGCGGTGACGGCGCGCCATCGTTCGCGCGATGTCGAGGCCCTTGGTGGTGAGCCGGATCTCTTTCCTGCCCGCGACCTTGACGTAGCCCTCGCGCTGCATGCGGCGGAGCGCCTCGGTGATGGACGGCGCCGAGAGGTGCATGTACCGCGCGAGACGCGCGCCGATCACCGGCTTGTCGCTGCCGGCCAGATCGTAGATGGCGCCCAGGTAGTCCTGGATGGCGTGGGTCGTTTCCACGCCCCGAGGATACCCCCGGGGCTCTCGCGCGAGCAAGTCCGTGCTATTCTTCGGCCAGAGAGGGTCAGGGAGGCCACGATGGACTTCGCGCTCACCGAGCAGCAAGAGCTGATCCGCAAGGAAGTCGCCGCCCTCGCGCGGAACTTCTCGCTCGATTACTGGCTCGAGAAGGACACGAAGCACGAGTATCCGGACGAGTTCGTCAAGGCCTTCGCGGACAACGGCTGGCTTGGCCTCATGATCCCCGAGGCCTACGGGGGCGCCGGGCTCGGGGTCACCGAGGCGGCCATCATGCTCCACGAGATCTGCGCGTCCGGGGCCGGCACGTCGGGCGCCTCGCCCATCCACTTCTACTGCTTCCCACCCGAGCCCGTCGTGCGCTACGGCACGGAGGAATTGAAGCGGCGCGAGCTCCCAAAGATCGTCACGGGCGAGACCGTCATGTCCTTCGGCGTCACCGAGCCGAACTCGGGCACCGACACTTCCCGCATCGTCACGCGGGCCGAGAAGAAAGGTGACCGCTGGGTGGTCAACGGGCGCAAGGTGTGGACGACCAACGCGCAACACGCCAACCGCATCCTGCTCCTCACGCGCACCGGCAACCGCGACCCCGCCAAGCCCCTCCGGGGCATGACACTCTTCTTCACCGAGTTCGACCGCAAGGCGATCACGGTGCGCGAGATCGAGAAGCTCGGGCGGGCGGCCGTGGATTCCAACGAGATCTTCATCGACAACCTGGAGGTGCCCGAGGCGAACGTGGTGGGGACGGTCGGAGAGGGCTTCTACCACCTGATCGACTCTCTCAACCCCGAGCGGATCGTGGTCGGCATCGAGGCCGTCGGCATCGGCCGGGCGGCCCTCGAGCGGGCCGTCCAGTACGCCAAGGAGCGCATCGTTTTCGACCGCCCCATCGGCAAGAACCAGGCGATCGCCCATCCACTGGCGCTGGCGCTCGCCCAGCTCGACGCCGCGGAGCTGATGTGCCTCAAGGCCGCGTGGCTCTTCGACACGGGCCGCCCCTGCGGCCGCGAGGCCAACGCGGCCAAGCTGCTCGCCGCCGAGGCGGGCTTCCAGGCCTGCGACGCCGCGCTCCAAACCTTCGGCGGCTTCGGGTACGCCAAGGAGTTCTACGTCGAGCGGCTGTGGCGCGAGATCCGTCTCTACAAGATCGCGCCCATCTCCCAGCAGATGGCGCTCAACTACCTCAGCGAGCACGTCCTGGGCCTACCCCGCTCGTACTGATGTCGTTCACGCTCAGCACGCTGGACTCCGCCTACGACACGCCCGACAGCGCCACCATCAGCACGGTGCTGTCCGGCCTCGACGGGCAGCGCAACCTCGTCGCGACATTGGCGCGCGACGAGTCGACATATCTCCAGGCGAGCGGGAGCGCGGCCACGGGCTTCACGCTCATCTACCAGGACGGCTCCGTCGAGCATCGCTACCGGAGCGCGGAGACCAGGCTGCCGCTCCCGCGTGTGACGCAGGCCTTTCACCAGTATTTTCGTGGCGAGCTCGGCTGGCGGGACGGCCTCCGCTGGGAAGCGGATCAAGAAAAGCTTGCGGTCTCGGCGTGGTACGAGTCGTGGTGGATCTACCTGGCGGCGCTCCTCGCCGTCACGGGTTTCTTCGTCTGGTGGCGCGGCTGGTGGTAGCGCGCGGCCAATAGTCAAGGCGAGAGGCTCCCTCCGCTTCGCCTACTCCACGTCGATCAACGCCATCAATCCGCCGCCGCCCCGGGTTTCCGTGTTGTTGTTCGAGGTATGGTGCGGAATGTGGCAGTGCACGAGCCACTTGCCGGGCCGGCGGGCGGTCCACAGCACGTCGAAGCGCTGGCCCGGACCGACGTTGACGGTATCAGCCAGGTAGCGGGCGGACGGCTGAAGCGTTTGGCCGTCGACGGCGACGATCTGGAACGGGCCGCCGTGAACGTGCATGGGATGGATGAAGGCGTTGTGGGTGCCGATGAAGCGGATCTTCAGCGTTTGATTCACCTTCATGCGCACCGTCTCGGTGGCGGGATAGGCCTTGCCGTTGATGGTGAAATAGTTCGGGTGCGCGCCGTCCATCGGCATGGCCGGATACGTCAAGCCGTCGCGCTTCAACCATTCCTGGAGCTGGACCACGTATTCGTGATCCGCGCGGATGTCGTCCGCCGCCCGCGCGGGATCGATGATCAGCGCGCCGTACAGGCCGAGCGCCTGGGTCCGGTCGGGGTTCGCATGCGGATGGTAGAGGTACGTCCCGTGCTGCTCGACCGTGAACTCGTAGACGTAGGCGCCCCCGGGAGGAATCGGCTCCTGTGTGATATCGGCGGGGCCGTCCATCTGGTTGGGCAGAATCAGGCCGTGCCAGTGAACCGTCGTCTCCTCGGGAAGCCCATTGCGCACGTGGATTCGCACGCGGTCGCCCTCGCGCAGATGGATGCGCGGGCCCGGGATCTGTCCGTTGTACGCATAGGCATCCACCGTGATGCCGGGCAGGATCGTCCACCGAACGACCGACGTCGAGAGCTCGAACACCTTGACGCCTCCGTCCATTTGGAAGGGCAGCTCCTGGTCACCACGAGCGGCCAGGCCGTGCACCGCCGTGATCTTGTTCGGGTCGGCCGCCGCCATGTCTCGCATCGCCTCGGCTGGTGTATTTCGGTCCATGATCATGCCGGCCGGCATGATCACGCCGCCCACGTCGCGGGCGGAGAGGCTGAGGTTCACCCAATTGGCGGGGGCGACCATTCCGACGAGCAGGGCGAGGAGCGACACGCCGCCCACGGCAGCGAGCTGCGGGCGCGTGACATCGGATCGCGCGTGATGGGGACGGCTTGTGCGTGATTCATGGACCGCGTGATGGGCGAGCCTGGTGCCCTCGCTCCGTTCTGTCATGAGGCCGTGCTTGAGCTGCTTGGCCACCATCCACACATTCGACGGATAGGCGGCGGCATAGCCCGCCATGACCCCGAGCGACATGACGCCCCAGAAGAGAAGCTGGCTCGGCTCCATGGCGCGCATGTCGCGGCTCATCATCAGGAAGCACATGACGGGCGCCATGCCCGCCATCATGAAGTTCATGCTGATGAGCTCGGGAAGGAATGTCCTGCGCACGTTCTCCCAGTACGTCCCCCCCATCATCGACTGCATGAACAACGACTGAAAGATGAAGAGGCCGAAGGCGAAGCCGGCCAGGTATTCCACGATCAGATCGATCCACATCGGCAATCCGAGCACGGCGGTGGTAGCCGCGGCCAGGATGATCCCGGTGGCATCGCCGGCCACGCAGTGGATGGTGGAGCCGACACCCTGTTTCCACAGCGGCCGTATGAACTCCTCGTGCTCGCCGGGGCGGGGCTCCTTGTCCGCGAGCACATAGAGGAGGAGCCCGATCGGCCCTGTGTAGAGCGTGACGAGGATGAAGCCCCATTTCATCACCACCGGCTCGGGGTTGTTCCGGTACTGATCGATGGCGACGAAGACCGTGCAGGCTCCAGCCAGGAGGAACCAGGCTACGAGAAAGTAATCGATAGGCTGGATGAGCATCGGAGGCTCCTTCGGCCGTCAGGCCGTCGCGCAGCCACCCCGCCGCCCGCTAGGCCCGCGGAGTGATCTGCAGGAGGGCGGGGGCTTCGTTCTCGATCTGGATGGTGGTGTGGTCGATGCCGAAGCGGGCGTGGAGCACCACGTGCAGCTCGTCGAGGATCCGGCTCGGAGGCGTCCCCGGCTCGACCTCGACGTGGGCGCTCATGGCCTCGCGCCCGGAGGTGAGCGTCCAGACGTGGAGGTCGTGCACGCGCTTGACTCCGCGCGCGCCGCGGAGCGCGGCCTCGATCTCCGTCAGGTCGAGGTGGGCGGGTACGCCCTCGAGGAGCACGTTGACCGCCTGCTTGAGCAGCGCGTAGGTGCGCGGCAGGATCAGGAGTCCGATGGCGGCGCTCGCCAGCGCATCCGCCGCCGTCCAGCCCGTGACCAGGATCACCGCTGCTGCCGCGATCACCGCGCCTGACGAGAGCGCGTCCCCCAGCACCTCGAGGTAGGCCGAGCGCACGTTCAGGCTCTCGCCCGCGCCGGCGTGCAGCAGCCGGGCCGCCAGCAGATTGACGCCGAGCGCCGCCACCGCGACCACCAGCACCGGCCCCGCGGAGATCTCGTGGCGCACGCGCAGGCGCTCCCACGCCTCGACGAGGATGGCGAGGGCCAGCACGCAGAGGACGACGCCGTTGACGAGGGCCGCGAGGATCTCGACGCGGTAGTAGCCGTACGTCTTCTCCGCCGTGGCCGGTCTCTCGGCGAACCAGACCGCGAGGAGCGACAGCCCCACGCCCGCCGCGTCCACGAAGAGGTGGGCGGCGTCGGCAAGGAGCGCGAGCGAGTTCGTCCACCAGCCCACCGCGATCTGTACCACCATGAAGGAGGCGCTGAGCGCGAGGACTGCCCGGAGCCGACCCTTGTGACGCGAGGACGGAGTGTGGCGGGCGTGCACGGCCTACTTGGCGGCCGGGATCAACAGGCGCGCCTCTCCCTGGCGGACGCCCTGGCTTTCGTAGAAGCCCGCCCGCGCCTCGAGCGCGAAGCGGAAGTTGCCCATGGGACCGTAGAGCGCGGTGGGACTCGGGTCCATCTTGAGGATGGAGAAGATGTTGCCGTCGGCCTTCACGAAAGCGATGTCGAGGGCGGCGGGGACGTTCTGCATGTGAAACTGGGTATAGATCTCCTGCCCGAAGTCGAAGAGGATGAGCGTTTGCTGGATCTCCTGCGCGGTCGAGCACTGGAAGCCGGCCGCTCCCTGCTCGGAGGTCTCGGCCACCTTCACGCGCACGGCGATGGTTTTGGCGCCCATCTGGAGGGTCAACATGCGTACCGGCATGGTGGCAAAGGCCGTGCGCCAGCGCCTGCACCCGCCCTCGTCGGCCGACGCGCCCCCCACGATGCCGAGGCAGAGCAGGGTCACGGCGGCGAGACGCGCCCGCGGACCCCACGATACGCGCCGGGCCAGTGAAGCCAGCGCGAAGAGCAGCAGAGCGGTCAGCACCACCGCGCCGCCCGCGGCCAGGCTCAGGTAGTACGCCGCGGTGAGACCGATGGCGACCGAGGCGAGCGCCGTCACGATGGCCAGGGCCGTGGCGCGGCGGAAGCTCCGGCCGAGGGCGAAGCCCGTGAGGGTCGGGATCACGATCATGGCGCTGACGAGCAGCACGCCCACCATGCGCATGGCGACCACGGTGGTGAGCGCGGTCAGCACCGTCAACATCAGGTTGAGCGCGGTGACGGGGACGCCGCTCGTCCGCGCCAGGTCCTCGTGGAGCGTGATGGCGAAGAGCCGCCGGTAGGAGAGCAGGACGGTTGTCACCACGACCGCGCCGAGAGCCGAGATCAGCCAGACGTCGGCGGGGCTGACCGTCAGGATGCTGCCGAAGAGAATGGCGAAGAGATCGGCGTTGAAGCCTCGAGCGAGGCTGATCAGCACCACGGCCAGAGCGAATCCTCCCGAGAGAAATACGGCGAGGGCTGCGTCCCCCTGGAGCGCTCCTCGCGAGCGGAGCCTCTCCATCCCGAGCGCCCCCCCCACGGTCACGACGAGGGCGCCCAGGACCGGAGAGGCGCCCACCAGGAGCCCGAGCGCCACGCCGGCGAGCGCGACGTGGGCGAGCGTGTCGGCGATGAGCGAGAGCCGGCGAGGCACCAGGAAGACGCCGATGAGCGGGCAGACGACGGCCATGACGGCGCCCGCCGCGAAGGCGCGCTGCATAAAGCCGAATAGCAGGAAGTCGGGCATAACTAGTGGTCGTGGCTGACTATTCGAACAGAGGGTCCATACAGGGCGGTCAGGGCCGCATCGCCCAGGAAGTCGCCGGGGCGGCCGTGAAAGATGAGCCGCCGGTTCAGGCAGGCGAGCTTGGTGACTTCCTTGGCGACCACGCCGATGTCGTGGCTGACGAGGACGAGGGTGACCTCGCGCTCGCGATTCAGGTGATGGAGCATGGCATAGAAGGAGGTCTGCGCCTCGGGATCCACGCCTCCCGTGGGCTCGTCGAGAATGATCAGCTCGGGGTCGGACACGAGGGCCCGGGCGATCAGGACGCGCTGCTGCTGTCCCGTCGAGAGCGCGCCGATGCGCGCCCCCGCGTGCGCCTCCATGCCGGCGTGCGCCAGCGCCTCGCTCACGCGCAGTCTCTGCGCGCGGCCCACGCGCTGGAAGAGGCCGAGGCCGGCCACGAGGCCGGAGGCAACCACCTCCCGCACGGTCACGGGCAGCGAAGGATCGAGCACGGCCCGCTGGGGAACATAGCCGACTCTCCGCCACTCGCGGAATGAGGCCGGCGGCTGGCCGAAGAGCCGCACCGAGCCTTCCTGAGGCTCGAGGAGTCCCAGCATGACGCGCAGGAGGGTGGTTTTTCCCGAGCCGTTGGGGCCGATGATGCCGAGGAAATCACCGGGCTCCACGGTCAGGTTGATGCCGTCGAGCACGCGGACCTCGCCGTAGGAGACGCCCACGCCCTCGAGCTCGACGAAGGGGCGCATCAGGTCGCGCTCCACTTGGCATCCCACCACGCGCCGGCCGCCGCGCAGGAGGAGCCGAGAAGGAGGCCGCCGAGCACATCCGACGGCCAGTGAGCATGGAGCACGAGCCGGGCGAGCCCGACGAGCACGACCATGACGACGACCACCACGGTCAGGCCGACCCGCTGGCCGCGGTTCCAGCGCTCCTTGACGGCGAAGTAGATGGCGATCACGGCGAAGGACACGGCCCCCGTCATGTGGCCGCTCGGGAAACCCATGGCGGAGCCGCGCGGCCGGGTCCGCCCCACCAGGACCTTGGCCGCGTGCTCGAGCACCGGCGCCACGAGGAGCACGAGCGCGACGAGCCACCAGCGCTTCCTCGCCTCGGGCGAGATTGCGAAGAGCACGAGAGCGGCGGGGAGGAGACCCTTCCAGGAGCCGAACACGTTGGCCCAGGAGAAGAACTCGGTGATGGCCGGCGTCCGGTTCGCCATGACCTCCTCGTAGAGCGTCGAGTCTCCGGGCAGGAGTCCGATGGTGAAGACCAGGACTCCGAGCCCGACGAACAGCGCGGCGCTTCCCAGGGACAGCGCGCGCCAACGGTGGTGCGGATGCCCGCCCATGTCCTCAGATTGTACTCGAAGAGCAGCAATGGCCCGGCCTTTGGCCTAGCGGCAGCCGAGGCCCTCGCGGAGATTTGCGAGGTTCACGGCCATCAGGTCGAGGTAGCCCTTGCCGGCGGCGGCTTCTTCTCGGGTCAGCCCTTCGATCGGGTTCAGCACCAGGGTCCGCGCTCCGACCTCGCGCGCGAGGGTGTCGGCAAGACGCCGGTTCACGAGGGTCTCGAAAAAGACGGCCTCGACCTTGCGCTGGCGCGCGAGCCGGACGATGGCGGCGAGCGCGGCCGGACTCGGCTCGGCTTCGGGGGCCAGGCCCATGACGGGCACCTGCTCGAGGCGGTAGCGACGCGTCAGGTAGCCGAACGCCGCGTGGGAGACCACGACCTCCCGCCTCACGCAGTCGCGGAGTCCCGCTGCGAAGCGCTCGTCGAGCGCGCCGAGCTTGGCCGCGAAGGCCTTGGCCTGTGCCGCGTACACCTCGGCACCGCCCGGATCGAGCTGTGCGAGCGCGGCGCGTATCGTCTCCACCTCGGCGCGGGCGAGGGTGGGGTCGAGCCAGACATGAGGGTCGCCGCCCACGAGCGGAATCCCCGCGCTGGCGCTGACGACCACCGTGGTTTTGCCGTCGACCTCGGACTTGACCTTGTCCGCCCATGGCTCGAACCCGGCGCCGTTATAGACGAAGAGGCGGGCGCGACGAACCTCGGCCATGTCCTGGGGCGAGGGCTCCCAGTCGTGGGGCTCCGCGCCGGTCGGCACGAGCGAGACGACCCGGGCGCGGTCTCCCGCCACCTGGCGCGCGAACTCGTACATGGGATAGAAGCTCGCGACCACGACAGGCTTGCCGTCGGGCGGAGACGCCTGCTGGCAGCCCGCTACGGCCAGGGGAGCGAGAATGGCCAGCAGGAGACGGTAGCGCGCGCGCTCTCTCACGCCGCGGTCGCGCCGCCGGTTGCCCGCGTGATCACCGCGAGGATGAGCAGGATGAGCCCGAAGGCACAGACGACCGTCGCTCCGGTTGGAAAGTCGAGAATGGCCGAGGCGGCCATGGCCACGACGCTCACGAAGGTGCCGAAGCCCCACGCCACGGCGAGCCGTCTCCCGACGGAGCCGCCAAGGAGATTGGCCGCCAGCGTCGGCACGATCAGGTAGGAGAAGACCAGCAGCACACCGGCGATGCGCACCGAGCTGGTCACGACCACGCCGAAGGACGCGTAGAAGAGAAAGTCCCACCTGCGGACGCGCCAGCCGTCTTTGTAGGCTTTGTCAGGGTTGGTCGAGATGAGGAGGAACGGGCGCCGGCATAGCCAGTGAAAGAGCCCGATCACCGCGTAGAGGCACGCGACCTTGACGACCTCGCTGCCCTGCACGGCGAGGATGCTGCCGACCAGCATGCTGCGCAGGTGCTCGGCCCCGTGCGGCGTGCGGTCGGCGACGAGGACCGCGGCCGCCGCGGAGACCGCGTAGACGACTCCGATGACCGCCTCCTGAGACACTCGACGCTCGCGGCTGCGGGTGAGCGCGAACACGGTGGCGCCCACGACCGTGAAGACGAGCCCGAAGATGTAGGAGGCCCAAGTCTCGAGATCGTAACCCCACAGGAACGCCGCGGTTGCGCCGAGCGCGGCTATCTGGGCGAGGGCGATGTCCACGAAGATCACTTCCCGCGCTATGACGTGGAGGCCCAGATACGCGTGGATGCCCGTGAGCACCAGGCACATCAGGAACGGCACCCACATCAGCGCGAGGAGGTCGTGGGCCACGGGCGCTATTTAAGCATCTGGGCGAGGGTCTTCACGTTGAAATCGACGGCATCGATGAAGGTGTCGGCGCCCTTGACGGAGCCGACCGTTGCGGCCAGGATCGCGGCGCGGGCTCCCGCCTCCTGCGCGATCCGCTCGACCAGCTTGAAATCGCTCCAGGGCTCCGCGATGACCGCCTTGACCTTGTCCTCCTTCATCAGGTTGACGAGCTTGACGATGTGGTTTGCGGTGGCCGGAATGCCTGGCCGCTCCTCGACGGTGCCGACCTGGACGAGGCCGAAGCGGCTGAGCAGGTAGATCCACAGCGCGTGGTTGACGACGACGGGAGAGCCCTTGTAGGGCGCGAGCATCGAGTTCCACCGGCCCATTGCCTCATCGACCTTGGCGAGGAACTGCTGGCGGTTGCGCTCGAAGGCGGCGCGGTGCTGGGGCGCGATGCGCGCCAGCCCTTCGAGGATGTTCTGGGTGACGGCGGCAGCCATGCCGGGATCGAGCGTGTAGTGCGGGTTGCCGACCGGGTGGACGTCGCCCATGGACCGGTCGACGCGGGTCTTCGGCACCTCGAGGACGAGGATTCCGCGCGAGGCGTCGATGCGGCCGGGCGAGCCGGGAATGACGTTCGCGTTGTTCGCGCCCTGGGCGACCACGTCGGCCCAGTCGTCGAGCTCGAGACCGTTGACGATCATGGCGTCGGCCCGGCGGACCTTGACCATGAGGCTCGGGCGGACCTCGAGATCGTGAGGGTTCTGGTTGGGCCGCGCCATCGCGTCCACCTCGGCGAGATCCCCCGTGACCGCCTCGGTCAGCGACTTCAAGTCGGTCGTGCTCGTCACGACGCGAAGCTTCTCCGCCGCCTGGACGGCCTGGGCGCCGAGCGCGCCCCAGGCAGCTGCAGCGGCCAGGCTGAAGATCAGGAGTCGTCGCATGGTCATCGATCCTTTCTTCATCAGAACGGGTGCGCCGGGTGGGCGCCCATTATAAAGGTGGCCTGGAGGAAGTACTCGCTCACCTGCTTGGCGCTGCCACCGTTGTCCTGAAAGTCGAGGTAGCTGCAGCACTGGCTCCGGGTCGTCTGCTTGTACCCGAGCCTGAAGCGCAGGAACTCCGAAGGATTGTAGGCGAGGAAGGGCTGCCAGGCCCACTCGGTGCCGGAGGCCGCGGGGTACTGAGTCCTGTCGTAGCGGAAGCCCAGCAGCCACTTCGACAGCTCCCCATGGTTGAACGGCTGAAGCCCGCCGTACACGTAGAAGCCCTGGCTGTTACGCTGACGGGTCCCGTCGAACCCATTCGCGTCGGTGACGACGACGTCGCGAAGCGACATGAGATACTCGCCGATGAGACTGAAGGCGGCATGCTGCCACCCGGGTGGCGTGTACTTGTACTTGGCGTCCCAGCCGATGATGGTGCTGCTCTTCTGCTCGGGCGTCTGGCCGGCGGCGATCGACGCGCCGAGCTGGATGGCACCCCACTCGTCGAGGTCGATGAAGGTCCGCACGCGGCCCGTCGCGAGCGGATTCGAGATCTGGTTGCGCCCGAAGGCGACGTCGTTCTGGCCGTTGAACACCCCGCCCAGCAGTTGGACATAGAAGGGCAGGGGAGGCACCCAGGTCGCTTCGAACCCGGACTCGGCCAGGCCCTCCTTCCCGAAGAACTGCTGGAGCACGTTCGGATTGTCGGTGAAGGGCCAATCGTGGGAGTGAATCTCATTGAGGTACCCGAAGCGATTGCGCATCTTGCCCATCTTGAGCTGTGTCGCGTACGGCAGGGCCATGAGCGTGAGATTGCCCTCGGCCAAGGCGACGGTCAGATCTCCATTCCGGTTGTCCTGGCCCGTCTCGACGCGCACCTCGGCCCGCGCGTACGGGTCGATCTGGCCGAAGAAGGAGACCTCGACCTCGCGCGGGAAGAAGAGGTTCTCGAGGCCGGGGAAGCTGCCGCCCCGGTTCTTCTGGACGTTCTTCTGGGTCAGGTTGCCGACGAAGTCGCCGGTGACGCCCATGTCGAACAGGAGCTGGCCGGCGCCGCGGCGTTCGTAGAGCGCGAAGGGCTGGCGTGGCCGGATCAGGTCGAGAGCGGACGGGTCGCTTCCCGGCGGCCGCTGTGCGGTCAGGCCCGTCGCTGGCGGAGCCGCGGGCGCGGGCTGCACGGCCACCGGCGGAGCGGCCCCGGCCGGCTGCGGGCGCGCCTCGACGCGCTCGAGGCGCTCGGTCATCGAGTCCATCGTTTTCTTGTACTGCTCCTGCATCGCTTCGAACTGCTTGCGCATCTGCTCCATCTCCCGCCGTAACGCCTCCGCATCTTGCGCGGGGGCGGGCGCGGCCTGGGCGAGGAGGCCGAGCGCGAGCGCGACTGCGATGAATGCACGCATGGTTTCCTCCATTTGATGTGGATCGTGAGCGGGCGCGGCCACGGAATACGGCCCGGGCGCGGACCGACTACAGGGAAATCAGCGGGCGGGGCTAGGCGAGAGGAGGAGCGCGACTATCGGCGAGGCTCGGGAACGGGCTCGGCACCCATCCCGATGACGTGACGGCGACGGGCAGGGCGCCCAGCTCAGGCGACTCGATCGCGAGCGGCTCGGGCACCCAGCCGGAAGCGTGGACCGCCGTCAGCTCCGCCAGGGGGCACTCGGCGTTGTAGACGCCGAGGCGGCCGTCCTCGTGGCTGTGAGCCGGCTGGCTGCCTTCGACAGCGAAGGCGAAAGCCAGCAGGACCAGGAGCCCGATGATGGCGACGCGATGGATCCCGGGGCGAACGCGTCTCATGGGCGGATCATCTATATACGCGAGCGCGCAGAAATTTGCAAGAAATCGGTCCGTTACGGAGCCCGGAGATAGGTCTGGCTCCCCTTCGTGACGAGCTCATATCGCGGCACGGAGTCGGTAAACCCCGGCGGGCCGAGTCCCGTGCAGGGGTCGAACTGGTAGCCGTGCCAGGGGCATTCGAGGTAGCCGTCACGCACCACGCCTTCTCCGAGCGGACCGTTCTGGTGCGGGCAGACATTGGAGATGGCCCAGAGCTCGCCGTTCTTGCGGACGACGGCGATGCGCTCGCCGTTGACGTGAACCGTTCGCGCCCGTCCTTCCGGCACATCCTCAAACGAGCCCAGGAGAATGAGACCGTCGGCGCCGGCGGGCGCCGGCTGCCTGTCGCCGCGCGCCTCCGTGAGCGCGGCGGCGAGGTGAAGCCCCGCGACGGTGAGCGCCACCAGCCATAGCAGCGCCACGATGGTCCACTTCACCGGCGGATCACCGCCCACGAAGCGCGCCGTGAAGTGGACGACGACGAGGGCATAACCTGCGTAGACCGCCATGTGCAGGAGCTTCCACCGCCGCGGCGTCCACGCGTGGAGGAAGTAGTCCCACGAGGTCAGCGCCATCACGGTCAGGATCGCGAGCGCTCCCACGCCGAAGAGCGTGAAGGGCACGCG
>WNFO01003763.1_pt1 | contig 13848 bp, 17 predicted proteins | sample 5400251 | NCBI WGS metagenome assembly WNFO01 (sample SAMN13153354, study PRJNA577476) | soil metagenome | isolation source: 100 cm saprolite under Madrone tree | place: USA:California | collected 2016-06-14 | reverse complement strand
CGCAACACTGCAATACGCGTGCTGACACTCGGAACCTGAGCACGTCCCTTCTGCAGTGCCAGCACGTTCGGACGCCGTATGTCATAGTGTAGAGCCGAAACACGCTGGATCACTGCTCCCTCTGCCAAGGCGTGGGGCGCACCCGTGCGGAAAGTCGTGGAGAGTCCGGTGAATGCTGGCTCAATGAAGAAGGCATGTGGAGGTGAGGTGGCGGCGGTCACACCAGAGCGATGCGCGATGCTATTCCGCGGTAGTACATTAGATGAGACTGAAGAAAAATGAAAAGCGCGCACAGCGCATTCCGCGTTTGGAATTCTAGTGCATCCGCGGCCTGAACGATCCCTCCTGGGTCCCTAAGAATTTCTGGCACATCTTCGGCGAATGCATCGAAGGGAAGGCCATCTCCCGTACTAGGCTCGTACGCAATCTCCTGGAGCCCAAGGTTCGAACCGAAGGAGATGAATGCTGGCGCAAGTATACCACCTTCCAAATCGACAAGCCGCGCCCCATTGGGGACGAGAGGATTGCATACATCACTGAGCCCCGCACAAGTGATCTTCCCATTGTGAACGATGACGTCACCTCCGGTGTGATTTGCTGCACTTGAACGGAACATGTATTCTATGCCCTCCGCTCCACGGTTAAGAACTGCTGATACGTTGGCGAAAACCACTGCCTCTGAAACCCGATCAACTTCAAGAGGAGGCAAGCCTTCCCACTTGAGGGCTTCTTGGCGCTCCCGCGTCAAATCGGGCACTTTGGGAGGCTCACGCCATTCGGGTGCCTCTTTTCCTTTCCCAACTACGACGCCGATTTCTGTTCCCAGTGGTTGCACTATGCCATCGACCCACACTGAAGGCGCCAAGGCGATGTGATAGGCCGGCAACAGCAGCTGGTGCAGTAGTTACCGAAGCAAGCGCTAGTCCTAACGGGAGACCATAATGGTAAGCTTCCTGAGCCTCGTAGAGGAGATAGCGTCCATTCAGTGCAGGGTGATCAGTCTATGCGTCAGTGACCTAAGTTAAGTTGGGGAAACAATACAGACGTTGAAATTCCTACTTTCAAGATGACAGTAAAGTTGTGATCAGCAAGTATTCGTGGTGCATGAACGGAGCCACGGTACGACTCGCGCTTGTAGCTGCGCCAAGTTAAGTATACATCAATCGCAGCTACAACGAGAGGACGAACCGATAATAGTCGGAGAAAAGCGCGATTGCAGGAGGACCTCCCCACCTGTGTTTTGTCTATTAGTTAGCGAAAGACGGCATGGAAGGAAGTCTTGCATTCGGTTGAGCACGTCGGGCACGAGCCATGCCTCAGCTGCCTGGTGGATCGAATCCACATGGAAGTGAAATTCGTTACTTAACTGTGGTTCGCGGACTACCTAAATAACCGGAATGAATGCTACCAAGATATATTACTCACTCTAACTATGGCATCTATATCGACTGCCTCATGAACGTCTTGCGATACCTGATCATAGAATGGTAATCGCTCAGCTACCCGAAGAGAAAATCATCGCATCGTCGTACCTTGACGCGTCCACGAAGTACGTCCACCAGGGCCTCATATTGGTAAGCCTCGGGAAAGCTGTCAACAATAGAGTTCCAAAGCCCAGCCTCTGCCTTGGCACAATAAGCATCCTGCGCAGATTTGACATGGCTTGCCCGTTGATACGCTTGACGATAAGCCCACATGATATCCATACGATTACCAAAAGGGCGAACATTCTCCCCCACAGATTGTCTATGTCTGTGTCAATACAATTTCCCATGAAACATATATCGCTACACACTTAAGATATCGCCACCGGGGATGATCAGAGAGGACAGAATATGACCCGTTGATATCATGGGGTGGTTCAATTATCATGGAAGTCGGCGAATGTTCCGCTGTCTTGCGCAACTTCATCATAAATGCTTGGCCAGCTGCAATACTCGTTATAAATGTACAGAACTGCGGGGAAGGATTCTTCGCTTTACCGATAGCATTGAGACTTCCAGGAAGAACTTGCATAGATGTGACACCACCGGCCATGACAAGTTGAATGGAGTCGTCATGGGTGTCAAACGCGTCAATGGTCCTCAACCAAGGCAAAATAGGACCCTTATTCGAGTTTACATTGAGGGTTCCTGACTCATTTGCTCAGTAGCCGAAACAGCCGTTTGGCCATACAGGGAGACGCGTACCGTGCAGAGTGGGTAAGCTATACACGCCAACGTGCGAGTGAAAGTCAACTGGGAAGGGCAGAGGCATTACAATAACTTCACAAGGAAGTTTGACGATGCGTACTCAGACCAGGAGTTACCCAGGCGCCTCTAGCGTCTATTGTGTGAGCCTCATGAACAGGCGTCCGCGGGACCTGTCCAACAGCTTGGACGATGCCTTTATCCAACAGGAGGTCTCCATATATAATTTCAGTTCCGTTCTTCTCTCCAGTCCATATCGTCGCGTTTCTTATAATGGTGGCGGGTGTCCCTTCCTCGAATCGGTCAGATACCTTTCTTTCTAGGAAGTTCGAAAGAGGGCCGGGTCTCGCTTTGAGGGCAGCACATCGCATGAGGATTTCAGGGGAATCAAGCAGGATTCTTTGGGAATGTGTCCATGCGTTATTCGAATGTCCATGCCAATAGAACGTGCAGGTGAGAGAAACGAGACACAACGCAAGTAAACCGAGCAGTGCTCTTGGTTTGTGGCGATGAGGACGAACGATTATCCCATTCAGAGGCTCTGGAAGTAAGGCTTTAGTGGACATGATGATGGTTAAAGAGAGGTCTTGGGACGCGTTTAACTGCCATGCTGAGACGCCTCATGGGGTCAGTGCAGTAAGCAGGAAGGAAGGCTCGAGGCCGTCATATCACATTCACGCACGTGACATGTGAAGGGAGCATCGTGGCATATTATGTAATTTGATTTACCCTCTGCGTAGTTCTCTGGTGCCCTATTCTTGCTATGTTACATTGTGAAGTTACAACAGACCTGGAACGGTCAGGCTTCCAGGATACCTGTGACCCCGTCTACGTATTTGAGCAACGAAGACGTTTTAGCCATCATGCATCACGCAATTGCCACCACCGCCTTCCTAGTATAGGTGGAAACTCGGGCCATGCAATCGTCAGAATTAATTGTTGGTTGCTATTGCCCAGGGAGATCGTAACTTCGCAAACGTAGATTGGGGAATTTTTTGTTCACGGACGGAAGGTTTGAACGGTCTACATGAACCGCATTTGCGGTAATCCATTAATACCGGTGAAACCTTTTACCCGAGGAATATTCATATTCGACACGCAAAACTCGTCAATTGCGACTGCACCAGGATATCATGGCCCGGGTTAGTCATCAGATCATCTACAATGAGGCTAGACCCCGTTGTCGTCGGCATCGTCTGAGTCCTCGACAGCTTCCGCGCTGACTACTGCCCGCGATCGCGAACCCGGCATATGCAACTTCTTGAGACGCAAGATGTCCAGGATTTCTGCATAGGTAGTTAATTATCAGCAATTCCAACGAACCCACCAGTTATGAACTAAAAATTACAACCTGAGTGTGTCATTTCTTCATGCCCGCGAACGCTCCGCTTCATGGTCAGCCATCTCCTTTGTAATATGTGCGCACTCCATAGATTCCAATTGGAGTCTGAAAGTGTTTTCCAATCTACCTCACTGTCGTCCCGGACATGCAGGGAATCAACCCTAGAGATGAGTTAGTCGTGCCTTGGAAAGAAACATATCGACTATATTTACTTATGAACAAGAATATACGCATCACGCGAACTCCAGCGTGGTTTTGTACCATGGTTTTTGAAAGTCTTGCTCAGGCAATCTGTCCTGCAAGGCGGAGAGGTTAGTACAGGATATCTAGAGTGGTGCTTGAAGAAAATACCATTTTATTCGACATTGTTGCCTACTACGTGTCTCACCCATCTCCTTGCTCACGATGCCCCAAAACACGTCGTTATCCACGTCCTTCCCTTGTTTCACCGTCATATCTGTTACAATCTGAGTGAGCCGTGATTCTTCCTCCTTCGTCCATGGGCCGGCAGTCCTGTCCTCGGAGTTTTGAATGTGGTTCCGGTAGCGATCCCGACAGTCCGATGCCATTCTTCCAACTCTATTGCTGACCTTCTCCCATTGCTGCCCAAGTTCCAGTACGGCACTGGGTGACGATCAGCAAAAACCCTGAGCCAGATATCACGACGAGCGTACGCTTTCAGCAATGCATCTTCCGAAGGCATCCACTTGCCCTTTGCTCGAAGGGGGTGATAGGCCCTTCGGACGTGGTGGTAGATGGCAACGATGGGCCGCATAGGCACGGCAGTGGCTGTGATAGTATTAGAATATACACCACAGCTGGCGGCCGGGTACGCACTGAGCGCAGACCAGAACGCAGAATTCTTCGTCTTCGCAAACACAAGATCAACGAAACCCGCGTCATCGATCCGGTTTTCCTGGGCAGCATGGTTAAAAATGGCGGCTTGGCCTTAGATGTGGCCGAACATACCTCCTTATAAGCTTGAATTGCATCTGAGAGCTGCTTCTCTTCAATGGCCGAGAATTTCCCTTTCTTATACACCAATCCTGTTGCAGATAGAAGGTACTAAGGATCACGCGGGGCGCGACAGGGTGTAGCACTGACCTTGAGTTTTCGCGAACTCCGCTAGCTTTTGCGCGTTCAACCACCTGGTCGCAAGAAGTACTGCATGATCCGAGTACTCCAACGACTCCTGACGCGTGTCTACAAGGCGCCTGCGGTGTTGTGGAACCCCGGGTGCTGGACTCTCGGCAACGGCAGTAGAAGTCGTTGGTGTGGGATCAATTGGGGTTGCTGGGTGTGGTCTCTGGAGGAGTGTGGATGGTAAGGATGTGAGATTTAGAGGTACATTCGCAGCGGCAGCAGCTTCCCCAAGGGTCTTCAATACGGTCGCAATCTTGGTCATATCGAGGTCCTGCAATGCACAAAGGATGTCGTCATTCGACGCATAGTTCGAATTTGGGACAGTTGGATTTGAGAATGAATCAGGTGGTTGAAATGCTCCAGCATTCAGAGAAAGATCATTAGGCATCGTAGAGTAGGGGTAGGATGAGGATGACTGCGGATCGAAGCATGGCTGGGAGACGTTGTAGGGAGATTCCGAATGAGCACTTGTTGCTGATGGCGCGGATATGACTGGGTCAAGGAACGATTCAGGAGATTGTGGCTGTGAGGGAGACGAAGGAACTAGCGATTCGTTGGTGCTGGCTAGGTCAGGAACGACTTGAATACTTCGTTTTGATGATGCCTTCTTAGTCCCCTTGGACTGAGCACTGCTCCGAGGGGGCGCAGAAATGGAGGAAGATTCTCCGGGAGAAAAGTGTGTGGCCTCTGCAGCCGCTTTCTTCTTCTTTTGTTTAATTGCCTCGCGCCCCTCCTTGTCGCTTTTGCGCTTTCGTTCTGTGGTCTTAGGTTGATCTATAAGTTGGTGACTAGTGAAGGCATTATTGGCCTGGCCAACAGCCTGCTGAAGTGCACGTTGGATGTCTGACGATAGTTCCGGAGGAGATGTCGACACATCCATGAGAATAAGGTTGATGCCAAACCTCGGAGCGGTTTCCGTTCCGTGAGGCGGTAAATCCGGGCCACGTGTTTCATTTGGCCACCTGTGCCACACGGGCCGATTCTATTATACGGGTATGTACAGTATGCGATGCGGTATGTATGCTAAACTGCATCAATAGACTCTAGGTATCTATAACTAGGTATCTATAATATTAAAATTAAGCTTGTGGGGGTTGGGAAAGCAAAAATTGGGCAATTTCACCCGCAAGAATGTTATGAACGCGGGATGTCGGGTGCATGAAATCGAACCAAATGGATCCACCTTGCACGGTCCTATCTGCGGGATTGAAGCCGTATCGAGCAGGGTCGGATAGGATCCGGGAGAACGTGTCCCAGGCCGAGAACAACATGATCGTAGCATCAGGATGGTTCGTTGCAAAGTGTGCAAGACCACGTCGCAGCTCATCGTTCCAATTTCCGAATCTGACGCCTTTTTCCCCCATGCTTGTCCCTAGGAGATTCTAAGCCTTTTCCTGATCACGTTGAAATGACCTGCTTACCAATCGGTGACATATACAAGGGCGGGACATCAATGAAAAGAAAATTGCGGGCACCAGCCCGATAAAGGGTATCTTGCGCAGCAAAAAGATTGGCAATGATCGGGGTGATTTCTGCTTTGTCGTTTGTATACCTGAGTGAAGGCGTCAGTGTCGAGCGAACACGCCGAAGCAGCTGACTTACAAGATTCTACAATCGTTTGCGCCAACCCAAGTGACTACGCTCATAATTAAAAGAGTGAACTTGGGTGTACTGGATGATGCATACCAAATATAGAATCGGTGGGGGTCCAAGAAGCCCACGCAGGCTTCCTTCCAACGGTGGGGAGGAATTCTCTGGACACCTGGTTGGTGTAAACTCCAGTCACGGTGTCGCCGCGACGAGCGTAATCGTAGGTAACCATGTTTGCGTGTCCGTGCCCGTGATCTCTAATGAGGTACCCGACCCAATTTGGTAGACCATGTTCATTAATGGGCTCGCCGGGGAACGCAACGCCCAGCGGGTTCGAGCTGGTCGGCGCCGGCGCCTGCGCACTGTACCCCACATGGCTGTAAGAATCGCCACTATTGCGGTCATTAGTGTCGCCATGATGGAGACGTCTCGATTACTCACAACACCATGAGCTTTTTGATACGAATGTATCCTCTCCACGAAGGAGTCAGGCGTGAATATGTGGGCATCTTTGCACGCTGTATCGAGGAGAGATGGTCTATGAGTTAAATCGACACGACGGACTCCAACCAGGATTTTATACTTGCCTGAGGGTAGATCCAGTCTTTACATGCTACGTGTACTAGCGTCGCACTAAACTCTCAGTCTAGTTGGCGCCTAACAAGAACGAAAGAAGCCGATGGATGCGCACTACAATGGTTGTGAGCAGGTGCTTCACTAGTCCGGTCTGTTGCGGCCTACCTTTGAAAGTCACGAGGCATGAAAGCGACACGAAACACGATTGGAACCCTGATCCGTTTCACATTACAATTAGCGCGTTCTTCGTATAAACGATGGTTCGTGCAGGAGCTAGCGCCGAGGCAACGATACGTTCTGAGGGTTAGGCTGACGTCGTGGGATCAGGGTGTCAGATTGCTATGTCGAACCGATAACGTTTGTATAGTGCGTACCAAATGGACATCCAATACATTTGGTCTTCTTCTACACAATCAAAATTAGAGTGCCGATCACTCGTCATCCTCAAACCAGCGATCCTCTGCTTCTCTATCTTCTCCATCCCAAGAGTCATCCCAATCCAGGGTGTCATAAAGATCCCACTGGAGATGCACAGTAGATCAACAAAATTTGAGTGAAGAGTTGACTGAATACCTTAAGATGTCCATAAATAAATCGTCCTCTAAGTCGGCGTAGGAACGACTCTTGTAGAGCCTGTGCTGACTCCGGTGTTCCTGGCCTTGAACTAGAACTGTCATGATCATCGTCGGAGCTTTCTTCAACTTCGGGAACAAAGTCTTCCTGACGACTACGTTTTGCTTGCCGATGGCGCTCCGATTGGCGCTCCTCCTCGTATCCTCCGAGCAGTGTGCCCAGCTTACCTACGTATGTCTGGTGCTCACCGCCAAGAAACGTATTGTCTGCCCATTCTTTCTCTTCCCTGGCCTCTTCTTGGCCAATAGGCTTGGGCTCCTCCCATAAGGTAGGCCATTGTCGCATCGCAGCAGGGAAATGAAATTCTGGTGGATTGCTTTGCGTAAAATTAAACCGCCTGTTACGTATCAACAGCACTGCTGTGCGCTGCTGAGGAGTTGTTATGGAATTGAACCAATGGAGGATATGGGGGGGAAGTTGGCGGAGATGCTTAGTAAGGAAAGGGACGGGGGCAGTGGCAGGAGACGGGTTATAATTCAATGGGAGTCCCAGGTAGGTGAGAACGCTGTTTGTGTCGAAGAAATTTTGAGATGCCATGGCCACTGTAGAAGAGTGCAGTACGGTGACGCGGTCCGTCTACGTGTCCACGGCGTTACCGGTCAAGTCACGTGTGTGAGAGGCGCACAACCATACTATGATGGTGCCCTGATCTCAACCTCAAGGTGTACAACATGATGGTGCCTTCAATCCCGCGACAGCCTGAGGGTAGTAATCCCGGCTTAAGCCAGCCTACCGGACAAACCCCACCAGATATTCTTCTTATCATCTTTATTCATGGGTATTGTGTTACATCAATTTACATGAGAGGCTGCTTAACTTACTAGTGATGCCTTCATCACTTCCAGTTTTAAAGGAAGTGACACTACATTTGAAGACTTTCCTTCACGAATACAGCATATTCTCTCAGAAAATGCTCAGGGTACGGTATTTGAATCTATCGTCTTTCCGGCCTATGATGTGCGTCTCGTCGAGTGTTTTCCGTATATGCATAATGGTTAAATGTCATAGTAGACAAAGGGCGATCTCGTACGTCCTCTGTAGTCCTCTTATACTTGGTCATAATGACTTCTGTATAGAACAAAGCTGTTGAGCGCTTTGCTGACTGGCTGACCACTCTAACTACGCAAAAAGAAGTTGCTCACAGTGTCGGTGGCCGCAGCTCTCGTGCCAAGATCGTTCTTTGTGGTCACAGGTATGCCGGTTCCTCCACTCTGATTTCTTAGCTTATATTTTACTTTGTAAAAGTATGGGTGGTTTACTGGCAGCAGACGCCATCAAAGAATTCATTCACACGCGGCCTAACATTCACGCTCCCCTTTGGCCAAACATAATAGCTTGCTTGGCCTTTGATACCCCTGTATGCGCTTCTTTCATTAATGCTTGACGAATGTGACGCAGTATTTGTAGTATTTAGGCCTTAATCCTCACCTCTTCAAGAACTCTGCGGATAAGGCAGCCGAGTATGTGCAGAAGGCGCATAAAACTGCCTCCAGACTCTGGGGCACTGTCAGCCAGCTTAAGGGGAACCATGCGACCCCAGACGCTCAACCCGCAGGATTGCTTCCAGCTCCAGCGGCACTCCCAGCATCGTCATCATCAAGACGCCGGGCTGGCTGGGTTCCAGCCGTGTACGCAGTAGGAGGTGCTCTAATGGCGAGCGCGCTGGCAGGTACCACCTACAATCGCCGTGCAGACATAAAGACTGGTTACGGCGCGCTGACTGAACATATGCAATACGTCGGCGCACTCTGGGACAAGGATGCGTTGGTGGAGCGTGTCCGCCACCTTGTCGAAGGCGAAAGAACGCACGGCGTAGTTTTTCGGGCGTGAGCGATTTATTTTTTACAAATAGCTCCCAGAAGCTGAATTTAATTTTGTTCTTGACAGGTTCTATACACTCATCCCGCTTAGCCCACCCTCCGATCTCCCCCCACGAACGTTCTGTCGCTTACCAGAGCCTTCCTCAGATACGTTTCAGCGCTTTGTACAGGCACCCAATACGCTCGCCGAGAACGAAGTCCGTGCACATGTTACCATGTTTGAGCCAACGAAGAACGATGGTTACCATCAGCTAGAATCAGAAGTAGCTGCCATTATTCGTCAGGCTATTGCGAACGGGCGCCCCGAAGTCCATGCTACGCCATAGATAATCACATGATGGAGACAGATGTAGGAGGGATCGACCGGGAAACAGACGCCGGATAAATTTAATGTATTATCTCATGACTGCGAATGTCGATGTTTTTACACGAAACTCAACACCCCTACATTGTTGTCATTGTTTCAGCGAGAGACGCATTGCATATGCATCTTCTCCATCGGCATCTGATGCTCGCACGTGAGAGGGATACCAAGTGAGAAAGACTCGTAGACATACAATACTTCTTTTCGATACCCTGCACAGTAAAACCCAGGCTGTCACGGTAGAGACTCAATGCAGCACGATTCGACTTGCGAACATGGAGAGATACGTAAGAAGCTTTGTAGATTGACGCCATCGCATCCTCTGCGAGATCGCTACGGTTAGGTCGTCCAGCCGAGGCAATGCGGATACGTACTCACGAGACTGTAACATGAGTTTCTTAGCCAGCCCGAGTCTTCGATATGATCGTAGCACAGAAATAGATGTCAGATGTCCATGTGGCTCATCTCCAGGTGCAATGTCTTCCTCCCTAGTGTATCACCGTCAGACCCAGCAAGAGAAGACTGGAGTATCAGTTAGCACAAACATTTTTGCCAGGACGTAACCAACGACGCGTCCCTTGGCGTCTTCGGCAACGTAGGAGAGAGACGGCCAAGTCATAGCATGGTATAAGTCTGAGGAAGCATCCTTTTAGGATATGGATCAGATGAAACATGATAGTATGGATACAGTAGCGCATGGTATAGTTCTCTGGGAGGTTCTGTAAGTTACAGGCTTGCATGGCTGTAAGATCATCCGCCTATTTTTAGTTAACTGTAGTTCCTGTGGATACCACTAGCAGAGGGATACGTACTCGGGCTGGTCGAATGGTGACCGACATTGTGGCAAGGTAGAAAGCGACCGCGAGTTTCAAATCGACTTGACACACTGCATCACATGACTCATACAATACAGACGTCAAATGGGAAGAGAAAATAACTATAGATGAAACTACTAATGGGTGACTATGTAAAAGGCGATCAACTACGCGTGCATGTATTAGACGTTAGCTAGTAGCCTCTGATCCGATTGTTCCAAAGAAGTTATCCTCGTCCACGACCGTAGCATTATCTGGCCATGTTCCATCTCTCCGCCAACCAGCATACAGGATCTTGACCTGCAGATCCAACAGCAAAAATAAGTAGAAGAAAAAGCGTGGAAAACGCAGACATACGACAGCACGGAGGGGCAGAAAGCTTTTCAGTCGGCCTCCGTCGACGAGGCCCTTCCATACCCTGTTAAGCCCAGCCTCCCAAACGTCGGGCCGCTCTAAGGCACCTGGCTCGTCAAGTAAGGTTTCTAATCTGACGCGGGAGATAGGCGGGGCTTGGCCGAGGCGAGAGGCGGCTGTGGGTGTTGTCCATAGAGTGCGACGAGCGGCAAAATGTTCTGGACCAGGTTGGGGGAGATCCGCATGGGCGAGGAGGTGGGCAAAGGTAGGCGGTGGGTGCTGAGGGATGCTAGGGGAGCAAACGTGAGACGAGAGGACGAATGATGAAGAAGAGGGGTGTATGCGGACTGGTGAGACGGTGAGGGCGAGCTCATCTTGTCGGGACTGAAATGTGAGACTGTTTTGCCCGGAAGAATGGCGTCCGAGCTGATTAGGATAAGATGTCCCACGGGTGTTTATAAGCGCGTACCGTACATCCCTTGTCAACCAAAGAAACCCTTCTTCAATTCGGACACATAATGCCCCAACTCTACACCCACCCATCTCCCTCCCAATCTGCAAATTCCCTTTCGGATGGCGAAGAAGAAGACAACAACCTCTTTGCCTCGGGCGAACTCGCCGTCGCATCTCCTGCCACTTGGTATTCTCGCCTCCATCACGTTCCGACAACCCCATACAACCCACCAAACTCCCCCGCTTCCCGTTTACCTCCAGAAATTCTCATAAACGTACTCAAGCACCTCTCATCTCCCCGAGATATTCACAGCACTCTTCTCGTTTCACGTTCGTGGTGCGAGTGCTCAGTAGAGCTGTTATGGCACAAGCCCACCGTACCGGATGTTAACACCCTCATCAAGATAATGCAAGTCCTTTCTCGCGACGAACCCACGTTCACCTACGCCCAGTTCATCCGTCGCCTCAACTTTATATTCGTTGGGTCGGAGACGACGGATAGTTTTTTCGGGCGTCTCGCACCCTGCACGCGTCTCGAACGCTTGACTCTCGTAGGCTGCTCGAGCTTATCCGACGAGACCATTGCTCGTACCATGCCTTGCTTTCCAAACCTCGTTGCCATCGATCTTTCGGGCGTAGAGAGCGTCACAGACAGAACCGTCTTCGCCCTTGCGGATAGCTGCCACAAGTTGCAAGGCATCAACCTTCAAAATTGCAGACGAGTCACATCAGCTAGCATCAGTGCCCTCGCGGATAAATGCCCTCTACTCCGTCGCGTCAAATTAAGCGGCCTTGTGGATTTGACAGATGAGCCCGTCTCTGCTCTCGCGATCAAGGGGTCCCTGCTACTCGAGATAGATCTAAATGGATGCAAGAGACTTTCAGATCGCGCTGTTCGCGACGTATGGACACATTCACACAACATGCGCGAGATGCGTCTCTCCCATTGTGTGGAGTTGACAGACCTTGCTTTCCCAGCACCTCACAATATTCGTGATCTACCGCCAGGCCCCAATCCCTTCCCCAACTCTATCAGGCTCCCACCCTCCGATCCTCCCACCCTCCGTCTTTCTCGCCCCCTTGAACACCTTCGGATGCTAGACCTTACAAACTGCTCCAAGATCACAGACGACGCGGTTGAAGGAATCGTCGATGCATCACCCAGGCTTCGCAACCTCGTGCTATCCAAGTGTGGCCAGTTGACAGACCGCGCCATAGAGAGTATTTGTTTGCTTGGAAAACACCTACATTACCTCCACCTCGGCCACGCCTCTTCTATTACGGATCGATCTGTAAAGACTCTTGCCCGGTCATGTACGCGTTTGCGTTACATTGACCTCGCGAGTGAGTGTTTTATTTTGGTCATCGTGTAATCTTTGCTCATCTTTTTTTGCAAAGATTGTAACCTACTCTCAGACATGTCTGTATTCGAACTCGCTAGCCTTCCAAAACTCAGACGCATAGGTCTCGTTCGTGTGAGCAGTCTAACTGATGAAGCGATATACTCGCTCGGAGATCGGCATCAAACGCTCGAGCGCGTCCATTTGTCATACTGTGATCAGATCACAGTTATGGCGATTCATTATCTTTTGCAGAAGTTGCAGAAGCTGAATCACCTTAGTCTGACGGGTATACCCGCCTTTCGGCGTCCAGAGTTGCAGCAATTTTGCCGCACACCGCCCGCCGTTCGTCTCCTGCCCCACTTTGTTATGTAATCACTAATATACTCCTTTCAGGAATTCAACACAACACAACGTGCCCAGTTCTGTGTGTTTGCAGGGGATGGCGTGAAAAAGCTACGCCGTTACCTGACGGACCTGTTCAACAGTATCACCGAGGAGTTGAATCCGCAAGGCGACGACGATGTGGGCGATTCAATTTCTCAGGCTTATGCGCATGATGACGACAGTATGGATGTCGATGATGTCCCGCTTCAAGTGACGATCTCCCCACCAGTCTTGCAAGAACAGAGCCCTATATCTCTACAGTCGTCCTCGTCGGCTACCATACGACCAGGGCCTCCTCATGGACATGCGAATCATCACTCGACACTTCACCACACTGTTGTTCGCTTAAACGGCACATCCACTCGAGATGTCGAGATACCAACCTCACGCGTTGAGCATCCCAGTTCATCGCGGAATAGCCGTTCAACCACCCGATCTTCAACTCACTCCCCACCACCCACTTTCAACTCGACGCCATCTCGTTTTAATCCTACGGAAAGACTAGCCACATCTCCCGCCGGGAGTGAGGCCAGCTCAGCGGGTGCTTTTTTTCGCACCTATCCAAGTAACTCGGTGGACGATCGCCCAGATGGGACACTGACTCCTGACCTTGTCTACGCGGAAATTGGACATGGACATGGGCCTGCAGTGTGGCATGGCCAGGATCAAAACCGAAGTCAAGCATATCAATCTGTGGATCCTGGGGATGACCGGCCCCAGTTTGGTACTAGTGCATCACATGTGTTTGGAGGTGGTGCTCTGAGAGCTGTTACACAAGTCGTAGACGCCGGGCAGGGCCCGTTTGGAACCAATGGCGCATTCCACGGGGCCAACGGGAGCGT
>WNFO01012729.1_pt1 | contig 13850 bp, 11 predicted proteins | sample 5400251 | NCBI WGS metagenome assembly WNFO01 (sample SAMN13153354, study PRJNA577476) | soil metagenome | isolation source: 100 cm saprolite under Madrone tree | place: USA:California | collected 2016-06-14 | reverse complement strand
TCGGCTGCTGAAAGATCATCCCGGTCTGCACGAGCCACGACAAGTGGTTCTCTGGGTTCGCATTTTTCGAGTGCCTTCTCCAGAGCAATCGCCCTCGCCCTGGAATTGGCAAGGCCCGGAATGGCATCCCGTCGCCCGCTGGCAGCCGGGTGCGAAGTGGTCGGACAACCTGTTGCCGGTGGAAATGTTCAATCCGGTCGTGGGCCGATTTGAGAGCCTGCGATCGCGAGATGAGCCTCGCCATGAATGAGGGAACGGTCGTCGGATGGAAACCCTGGTGGCCCTGGCCGCTCTCGCGATCGCGCTGGTGGACGGAGCCGGTTCGAGCCGAGCGTCTCGCGGCCGTGCGCATCGTCCTAGCTGGATTTCTTCTTCTCGATCAGTTCCTCACTTATTTACCGAACCTCGAATCGTTTTTCGGCAAGGATAGTCTCGGCGATCCCTCCATCTTTTCTTATTACGCGAGCGCTCCCTTTTGGCGCTGGTCGCTATTGAAGGGGGTTGAGGATCCGCGAGCGATTCAGGTCGCTCTGTGCATCTGGTCGGCGGCGACGTTTTGTTTGATGATCGGGTTGTTCACGCGTCCCAGTGCCGTCGTCACCTGGGTGCTGTCGACATCCTTCGCCGGACTGAATTCGTGCATCGATAATGCCGGCGACGAAATCCGCGGCATCATCTTGTTTTACTTGATGATTAGCCCTTGCGGCGCGGTCTGGTCGGTGGACCGCTGGCGGCAATGCCGTGGAAGCCGGTTGGCGAGCGAAGGGAAACTTGAAGGTCCGGTCTGCATTCATCCCTGGCCACTGCGGCTGCTCTTTGTGCAAATGACTCTGATTTATTTCAGCAACGGCATGTTCAAGCTCACCGGTGGGACTTGGTCGTCCGGAGACAGCTTGTATTACGTCATGAGCGATCTGACATTGGCGCGTTGGTCTTATGCGGAGGTAACCGTTCCATTTTGGTTGACGAAAGCGCTGACCTGGATCGTTTTGGGCTGGGAAGCAGGCTTTCCATTATGGGTAGCTCTTCCTTGGACTCGCAAAATCGCGCTATGGTTTGGCGTGGCCTTTCACATCGGGATCGGTCTAACTATGGAGCTCGGTTTCTTTGCACCTTACGCGCTGTGCATGTATCTCCCTTTGCTGCCGTGGGAGCGCCTTACTAAGTGGCACAAATGAGTTCGCACACGTTAAGTGATGGAAATCAATAGGGGCTTTTCCATGGCGGCGAAGTCATCGAAGGCCATCTGAATCGAAATCGCATGGTCTCCGGCATTGAAATTAATTGAGGCATTTTCTCCCAAGGCCGGGTCGCAATGGGTCGAAAGGCCAAACAAACTTCCAAATGGCGGAATGGATCCGGGCTGCAGCCCGGTGAGGTTCAGAACTTCTTCTTTGGAGGCAAAACGAAGTGCTTTTACTCTTAGAGCGTCGCGTGCCCTGCGACTATCAAGCTTGCGGTCGGCCGGCAGGACTAGAAGCAGAAAGTTGTCTCCGGCTTTGACGACCAGCGCTTTGGCGCCGCTGGCCAACGAAGTGCCTCGAACCGCGGCCGCTTGTTCGCTGGTAAACACCGGCTCATGCCGGAGAACGGTGAATGAGACGCCGCTGCCGTTCAACCACGCATTCAAACGATCAAAGACGCTTGGTTCCATAAAACTCTATTCTAGGAATAGCCGCGCCACCGGGGCGCGCGTTTTTGCGTCAGGTGCTTGATCATTCTTGATTAGAAAAGTCGTGCTCCGATGTCGTTTGATCTTTTGATGCCGCCTCCATTGCTAACCTCGGATTTGCCGGGCATCGGCGGCCGAATCAAACATGCTCCCGAGGATTTTGAAGTTGAGGAAATCCCCGCCTATGATCCTAGCGGCCAGGGCGAGTTCCTTTATCTTTGGATCGAAAAGCGCGACATGGGGGCCGAGTATTTCCTGCTCCAAATCGCCTGGCGGCTTGAGATCTCTCCCGGAGATATCGGTTCCGCCGGCATGAAAGACCGACACGCGGTCACTCGCCAGATGATCTCGGTGCCGGCGTCCGTCGAAGACCGAGTCAAGGAGATTGAGGGCGAAGGAATCCGCATTCTCAGCTTGCATCGACATTCGAATAAACTCCGCCCGGGTCATCTGCGCGGCAATCGGTTTAGGATTCTTGTCCGCGATGTTAGTCATAGTAGTCCCGAGGTCCTGCAACCGCTTGCCGACCGGATTCGAAACCTCGGCCTGCCGAACTTTTATGGGCCGCAGCGATTTGGCCGTGATGGAGAAACCGCCCAGCTGGGATTCGCCTTTCTTGGAGGATCGCCAAAACGAGTTTCCCCCTGGCTTCGTCGGTTGGCGCTGTCGGCCGCGCAGTCGGCTCTTTTCAATACGTATCTCAGTCAGCGGTTAACGGATGGATTTTTTCGCCGCGTGTTGCCGGGCGACGTCATGAACAAATGGCCCTACGGAGGCATGTTTGTGGCGGAAGATGTCCAAGCCGAACAGTTGCGTTTCGATGCTCGTGAAATCGTGAGCACGGGCCCGATGTTTGGCCGGAAGATGTTTGCCGCGGCCGCGGAGGCATCCGCGCGCGAAGCGGACGTGCTCCGCGACTTCGGCTTGACCGCCGCTTCTTTTGCCGGCTTCGGAAAACTGCTGCAAGGAACCCGTCGCAAGAACCTCATTTACATCGATGATCTCGAGGTGGCCGTGGAATCGGACGGCGTGCGCTTGTGCTTTTCGCTTCCCGCCGGCAGCTATGCAACTGTGCTGCTTCGGGAATTTATGAAAAATAAATATTTTGATGATGACGAACGCGAATGAACAAGGTAAATTGCCAACCCCCGACCTCCCGCTTTAGGTAGGAAGGAGCGTTTGCAGCTGACGAGGGGTTGGAAGAGGACATGGTAGTTTGGTCGGATCGGCCAGGACGGTCAAGAGAGATAAGCCTTGCGGACCAAGGCGAGCTATGAAGTGCACCTGGTTACTGAGCGCACCAAGCCCCGCAAGGGGAAGGGATTCTTTTCATTCCAAAGAATGGAGTATTTGCGTGAACACTCTTGCCGACGCCACGGTCCCGGAAAAAATTCTCCTAGCCGCCTTTCAGCTGGAAGAAGAAGGCAGATCACCATTTAGCGCCGAAGACTTGATCGTCGCCTCCTGGAAGCGATTTCCCAAAACTCTCGGACTTAAAGGTTACGCCGAGCTCTATCCGGATTCCAACAAGGTGTTGAGCAGCATCATGGGAGTCAAAGGCTTGGTCCGCCGTCATTGGCTGGATAAGAAAGGCCAGAAACTATATTCCCTTAGTCGTGATGGCTCTCACATCGTTCGCAAACTTCAGCAAGGGGACGAAGCCCCGGCCGCCGAAAGCGCCTCGCGCTTGTCCCGCGATCACGACAAGCTTCTGCTTCACCTCCTGAGCGCGGCAGCCGTCCGGAAATATGACGATGACCGCCGCAGTGAGCTAACCTTCGGCGAAGCGTGTCGCTTTTGGAGTATTAATGAGAACACTCATGGTGAGGCGCTCGATTCCCGGATGCGCCGCTTCCGGGCCACTTTGGGAGAAATTGATCGAGTACTCGCCTCGGGCGGCAAGGAGTTAACGAACGGCCGCAGCATTTCCGACGAAGATTTGAACCGCTTAATTGAGGTTCACGATTATTTGGAAGATCGCTTTTCTCGCCACTTAAATCTGCTGCGAACGAGAAGCGAAAAAGTCTAACTCTTTTCCCTTCTTGATTTTGCGCGGGATCGCCGTCGGACGTCCTGTTCCAGGGTTTGATGCCACTTGACCGTTTGTTTATCATTATGATAAACATAGTGAAGTGGGCTCAACTGCGATTCAAGTTACTTTTTGTTTGAATATCGGATGGAACAGTCGGAAACGCATGCCAATGAGCTGGCGCGGGCCAATGAAGAATTGAAGGAAAAGTCGCCCCAACAAATCCTCCAGTGGGCGGTCGCGCGCTTTCATCCGCGACTCACCATGGCCACCGCCTTCGGGGCCGAGGGCTGCTGCATCATTCACATGTTGGCGGAGGTTGAACCGGCCGTTCGAATTTTCAACCTGGAAACAGGATACCAATTCCCCGAGACATTGGCGCTGCGAGAACGCATCCGAAGCCGTTATGGGATTAATGTTGAGCTAATCCGACCGGAGTTGACTGTGCCGGAATATGAGAAGAAACATGGAGGTCCTTTGTATGTCCTGAAGCCGGATCAATGCTGTTTTGACCGCAAGACGATTCCCCTCAGGCGCGCGGTCACAGGGTATGAGGCCTGGATCAGCGCTATCCGCCGCGATCAGACCACCAATCGCGCTAAGGCCGATGTAGTCCAGTGGGATGCTAAATTCAATTTAACCAAAGTGAATCCGCTTTTGGGTTGGACGAAAAGGGATGTGTGGACGTTCATCACGAAGCACGACGTTCCTTATAATCCGCTTCACGATCAAGGATACCCGAGCATCGGTTGCTGGCCGTGCACGCGGGCGGTCCTGAATGGCGAAGATGAGCGTGCCGGCCGTTGGGCTGGGATCACCAAGAACGAATGCGGGATCCATGTCATGGACCAAGAAGGCGGCAGCGGGATTTAGGATTTGCAGTATGCGCATTACAGCGAAGGCGTCTTATGCTTGCCTGGCGATGTTGGAGTTGGCGGCCCATCATAGCGATTCCCAGCCGGTACAATTGAAAACAATTGCTCGCGCTCACCGAATACCGCCTCGTTTTCTGGTGCAAATTCTGTTGCAACTCAAGGCAGTTGGTCTGGTGAATAGTACGCGAGGGTCGTTTGGCGGATATCAACTCGCCAGGCCGCCGGGCGATATCTCCTTGGCCGAGGTCATCAACGCCATTGATCGGAACTCCGCGGCCCCACCGGGGCCTTTGGCCACGCCGCGTTCGCCCACGGCCAAGGCAGTCCGCGACCTGTGGGATGAAATCCAATCCGGCGAACAGCGAGCGCTCGAGGAAATCACACTCGCGGAGCTAGCCCGGCGCACCTTGCAAACCGGTGTGGCCACATACCAGATTTAGGCGTCCATCCATAAGTTACACGCATTGTTTAGCGGCCGTTCGAAGAACCGGGTGGCGCTGCTAAACAACGGGTTTTCCAATTTATTTAAGGACAGGAGATGCAAGATGCATGATCTGATTCCGCCGCATGGCGGATTGACGGAACCGGTGGATCGTATCGTCCCGGCCACCGAAGCGTCTGATTTTCGTAAGAGTCTTCAAGGACTCAAACGTCTTCCCATCAGCGACGCGGACTTATCCAGCTTATACCGCCTGGGAGACGGCGGACTCAGTCCCCTCGCCGGGCCGATGGATCGGGAGACTTTCCGGCGAGTGCTGGACGACGAGGTCATTATTCACAACGGCAAGTCCTACGCCTGGACCATTCCGATCTCTTTCCCGGTGGAGCAGTCTCTTGCCGCAACGTTGAAGAAGGGTGAAACGGTGGCCCTCGTCAATAGTCGCGATGAAGTCGTGGGATCATTGACGCTCAGCGACATTTTCCCCTTTGACAAAGGACACTATTTGAAAAGTGTCTACGGCACCGAGCGAACCGATCATCCCGGCGGGCACATGGTGATGAAGGACCTGCGCACCATGTTAGTGGGAGGCGAGGCTCGCGTTTTGCCTCAGCCCAAGCATCCGGAATATGGGCAGTTCATCTTGTCGCCGCGAGAAACAAGAGCGTTATTCCGACAGCGCGGCTGGAAACGGGTCGTCGCTTTTCAAACGCGGAATCCGCTGCACCGCGCCCATGAATATGCACTCGTGGCCGGATTGGAACGGCTCACAAAAGCAGGCCATTTCGCCGGCGCCGTGCTCAACCCTCTGATCGGCGAAACCAAGGGAGACGACGTCAATGCCGCGGCGCGCATGCGGACTTACCGCGCCCTCCTCGACACGAAGGCGTTGGGCCAAGGCGATAAGGTCGAAGAGCTGTGGAAGAAAGTCGGCCGGGATCTCACCGACCACATTCTTCTCCTCGGGTTGGACATCAAAATGTTCTATGGCGGACCCAAAGAGGCGATCATGCACGCGATCTATCGCCAGAATTTTGGGTTTACCGACATCATTATCGGCCGCAAGCACGCCGACGCCCCCTATGACGACGGCAAAGATATTTGGGACGGCCTGGCCGCCCAAAGAAAATTCGACGAGCTCAAAGGCGAGCTCCTCATTCAACCGGTGAAAATCGGATTCGCGGCCTACTATGAGGAGCTGGGACGCGTGGGTCTGGTGGATGAATGTGCTCCCAAAGGCTATAAGCAGGTGAGCATCAGCGGTCGCGATCTCCGTGAAAAGCTTCGAGCCGGCGAACTGCCCGACCCGCGCGTCATGCGGCCCGAGACGGCGCGAATCCTGATTGAATGCATGAAGGCGACCTGATCGCTTTCCAGCTCCGATCGAATTTCGAACCGATATATTGGGTCATGTCAGATTAAATATCCTCCGTGCATTATCACGCAGCAGTAACCGGGCCAGTTCCATGGCTTGGGCTTCGGAGGCGAGGCGAGTGCGCAGAAAATCGTCGGCCAGCACTTGGGCCAGGATGCGCCGGTACATGTTGAACTTGGGCAGCACGAACTCGAGCTTGTAAGCGTCGCTGTAGTAGCCGATCTGTTTCGTTTTGGGCACGGCTTGCAGCCGGGCACGCAAATCCTGCTCGATGTAGGCGGGGATGTTCGAATACCACCAGTGGCCGTGGGTCACGACGTTCGGGAATATCCAGCTGAAACTTACCAGCTCCTGATTCTGTCCGCTCGATAAGACGGACACGCAGAAAGTCACGTCGGGAAAGGCGTTGAAGAGCTTCGCGTACTGGATGAGCGAGGTCCGCTGATCGAACAGGTCTTGTCCCTGATAGACGCCCTTTTCGTAGACTTTGCGATTGACGCCGATCATGAGATCGAAGGGGAGCTTGAAATCGCGGCAATGCTCGGCCAGCATCCAGAAGAGACCGTAGGAGAAGGCTCGGGGGTCGGCGGCCATCTCGCCCGGAGTGACGGGTTTCGGAGAAAAATCGGGCGGCAGCGAGATGGCGCACGCCCTGGCGCCATTGCGAGTGAAGTGGTCAAACAGTTTTCCCAAGGCCTCGCGCAGCTTGCCGACGTTTTTCAAGTTGGTAAGATCGGTCGCTTTTTCGAGACGATGCATCACTTCGGGCCGATCGAGATGAAACACCAAATCATCCGTTCTCAGGCAAGGCACGTAGCGGGCCGTGTTGAATCCGGTCAAGGGATCGTCGAAATCATTGGTAAGAAAGAGTTTCTCGAGGTGGGCACGGTGCCACACTTGCTCTTCCCAGTCGGGCTGGGCCATGAACCGTTCGGCCTGGTCGCAGAGCCAGGTGCAATCGGCCAACGTGACGCGCTCGCCTTCAAAGCCCAAGAAGGCTCGGACGATTTCCACGAACCAGGTGTGTTGGGCGGTGTTGTCGAACCGGGCCAGGTGATACATGATGGCCCGGACGCGCTCTCTCGGGTCGGTATCAGGCGTGAGAACCGACTGGTCCATGCCTGCGGAGCTTAGTGCTTAGTGCTCAGTGCTTAGTTCTTAGTCAATCCTTGAAGAAAGAAAACGATAATCGGCATTGTTGCTGACTATGAGTTTACTATAGTCCTTTCTGTAAATCGCCTGCTGTTGGAGGTGACAAGAAAGCGGTTTTTTGTTCTAAGTACTAAGTTCTAAGCACTAAGTACTGCTTCAAAGGACCCACGGATGGGCTATCACACCCTGGACGCACGTCAAGAATTCGACGGCTGGAGCCGGCGCTATGACCGCGATCCCTTGCAAAAGCTGCTCTTTAAGCCGAGCCATCGCCTGATGGTTCGAAAATTTCAGCGGGACGAGGAACGCATTCTGGACATCGGCTGCGGCACGAGCCAATTCGCCGCCCGGGTGCTGCCTCGATTCTCGAATGCCGAAGTCGTGGGTCTGGATCTCAGTCGGTCCATGCTCCGGGCCAGCCAAGCTCGATTTTTCCGCGGGCATGACCGCATGCGTCTGGTCCAGGGCGATAGCCAAAAACTTCCCTTCGCCGACGACACGTTCGATCTGGTCACCTGCTCGCACAGCTTCCACCACTATCCGAATCAACTCCAGGTGGTCAGTGAGATGCACCGCGTCCTTAGGCCTGAGGGCAGGCTCATGATCATCGACGGCGACCGGGATCGCTGGTGGGGCCGGCTCATCTTCGACGTGATCGTGGTCCTGATGGAAGGGCGCGTCAAGCACCTCACCGGGCGGGCCATGGAAGGGTTATACCGGGAAGCCGGATTCATGGACATTGTGCAGTTCCGCCGCAGAGGGTTTCTACCGTTTCTCTTGACCGTGGGCACAGCTGTGAAGCAAGTGCAGGTCCTGCGAAAGGCCGCTTGACGCGGATGACGCCCTGCGAGCGCGAAACGGCAAGCCAAGTCAATTACCATTTCATCGTGACCGAAAGAGTTTCGCCTGTCTTCAGAACAACGGGTTTCTCAAGAGTCATGATGAGTCGCTCTTTCTGCTCGAATTTCGATTCCATTGATTGTCCGCCGACTGACACGGACACCTCCGACACCTTCGTCGATTTGGGCGTTTCGAAGGTCAGCTCCTTCAAAACGACTTGGCCGTATTTCACATCAATGTGATTCTCCTGGGAATTCTCGAATCGGCGTTGGCGAACGTTGCCCCAGCCCTCCGCGGCGGTGAAAAAGGCCTTGAAGTTGTCTTCTTGCCAACGGGGAGCGAAGCCGAGCCGGCCCGCGGGGCCATCGTACGTGAAACCGCAGAGCGCGATGAGACAGCCCCAGCTCGCTAAAGCACGGGCGTAATGGTCGCCGCATTCCACTTCATTCCACGGATTGTGCCGTTTGCCGTCGTAGCGGTCATGGATGCCGCGGATGATGCTCAGTCCTTCGCGGATCATGCCTTCGTGAAGTAGATGCGATGCGAGTTGATATTCGCCGCCGGTCCAGACTTCGTCGCGATAGAGGACCGGCTCCTGCATTCGGCCGCCCTTGGGCCAGGTGCAGACGAAGAGCCCCGCCTCGCCGGGCCGGGCGAACCAACGCTGCGGCGGATACGCCTTGTTCTGAGCGGCCACGTCCGGCGCCCAGTTGTATTTGTAAATCGACTGGAGAGCGGTGCGAACCTTGTCGCGCGGATAAATATCTCCCAGACCGAGTTGGTTCGCCCAGTTCTGACCGAACAATTGATCGGCGAGGCAGCCGTCGCCGTATTGGAATTTCGTCGGCGTCCCGGGCGGGATTTTTTGAATGAAGTATTCGCCGTTCCAGAGATTAGCAACCGTCCACTGGCTTCCGTTGGCAGCGATGGCGCGGCATTTTGTTGCGAAATCAGGGTCGCCTTGCAAATCGGCCATGCGCGCGGCCGCCAAGAGCGCGGCCAGATACAAGCTCCCCACAAACGTATTGGGCCCGACGAAATCCAAGTCGTAAGTGTTCCACTGCTTGTCCTCGATGATACCGTCGGCATTGCCGTCGCGCCCGATTTCGTATTCCATCACCTTCTTGATCCGCGGCCAATTCTCCTTGAGGAATGAATCGTCCTTGGACATGAGGTGCTCGCGATAGCATTTGAGGACCGTGCCGCATTGCCCGTCGGCGGCGTAGGGTGATTGGGGATCTTCGCCGCGGAATCCGACCCGGCCCGTCTTCAGATCGAAAGCCGGTCCCAGGTCTTGCTTGGTTCGCGCGCTTCGCTCCAATTCCGGGAATAAGCGAGCCATGCCGTGAGCGTAGTTCCAAACATGCGTGCACGTGCCGTTGCAACAGCCTACTCCCTCCCAAGCCCAAAATCGCCCGTTGGCCCACCACTGGCACGTTCCCGTTGCCAACGTGGAATTCGGCATCATGAGCCGATCAAGCAGCCAATGCGGCAGTGTGCTGTCGTAATAGGTGTCGTGAAAGAGGCGGGTGAGTTTGGTCAGGCGGTCCAGATTGTCTTTCAGGTATTTCGCGACGTCCAAAGCGTCTTTGAAGTGTTGGCCATAGGCTTGCCCGTGTTCATTTTTGGCGAAATGCCAGGTGATAAGAAAAATGACTTCTTTCGTCTCACCGGCCGAAAGCTTAAGCGAGGAGGATAAATCGCCTTGAGTATCCCGGCTTAGGGGGGATTCTACTATCCTATGGCCTTTCTCTCCAAGTTCCTTGAACTTCGAATAGTATGCCAACGCTGACGCTTTTTCATCCAGAACGGAGAAGACCATGGTCCCGAAATCGGGCTGCTGGTTGAGCGGCTTGATGCTGGCCTCCTTCGGAGGGGCATCGGCAAATTCGATATCGTCGATGTTAATATGCCCCCAAGCGCCTGACTCTTTATCCACGATTTCAATGCGCGCCGTGCTACCTTGAAGTTCACTAACCTCCCACCAGTCGGACTCCAGTTTCTCAGTGTTCTTTCCCGTCGCGGAACGCATAACCGTTTCGCCAACCAAGAGGTTGATGCAGGTGAACCCAGGATGATTGCCGCCGCCGATCTTGAAGTTGATGTAGGGTCGCTTAATTGTGAATTCAGGAGATCTTAGCGTGCCCACGCTGGCATCTCCACCGACGAAGGAGTTAACCAGATACTTGCCGCCAAAGCCGGTGACCTTTTGTTGATTCGGCAAAGTCCCTTGCGCGGGCTTATCGCCGAAGGCAGTACCGGATTTCTTCCAGTCGCCATAAGTTCCGGATTCGAAATCAGCGAAGACTTCCGGCTTTGCAACCTTGTCTGGTTTCGGAGTCGGGATCTCTTCGGCGCTATAGACCAATGATGTCATTCCGGGAGAACGCACTTCCCTTATGCGACTCGTCCCACGGATTTTGCCAATGTGACTCGAACAAATCACGTTGTAGAGGTAACCTTCGAGCTGGACTTCCACTAATTCATCCAATCTGTTTCGAAGTTTGATTCGGAAGATAGTTCCTGGAATGCCGGATTCCTTGGCATTCAGGGGAATGAACGGGCTGAATGCTTCTAACGAAACGTTCAGCGAAAATGGATCGTCTTTGGGTAGGGCATAGTGAACTCGGCCGATGGGGTACTCGCCGAAGAATTCAAGGTCTGTGAAGCCGCCAATATTCAGGTTGCGTTCCTGTTGCTCACCCTTTTCCGGCTTGACCTTAAGCGTGAAACGCTGCAAGCCCGGCAAGGGTGGCCCATAAGTGCGATAACAGTTGTCTCCGTAGCCGGTAAAGTCCGGCAAGTTGAAGATTTGCCAGTATCCTAATCGGCCGTCGCCGAGGAGATAAAGTTGCCCCGCGCAAATGCCGCCGACGGGCATGCCGATGCAGGTCAGCTCCTCGCCGCGATAGACCTTGCGCTCTCCCTTGGCAAAAAGGCGGTCCACCCAAGCTTTGGATAGGTTCTTGTCCTCGGGGATATGATGCGTGCCCAGTTTTTCTTCAGCGGGCAGGCAACAGTTGTCCATGAGTGTGAGCGCCAGGGTTTCGGCGCTGGCGGCCAGGAAGTCGCGGCGTGAAGGGCCGGCGGACAGAGAGCTGGTGTCGCGATTCCTGTTGTCTTGATTATTTGGCAGGTCAGCCATGTTGTTAATCTCCATTCAAGTGAGCGTCGGAAGAGCCGCGCACGCAGTAAGCGGGTTCGTTTCACCGCTTACTGCGCTCGAAGACTCGCTCCGTGCGCGGCTCCTTGATACATGCTCTAATCTCCGTGTTTTTGGCGTAAGCGCGGCGATAGGCGCAGCAGCCATTGGACGCGCTCAAATTCGTTGAGCCAGTCCTGAGTGACCTGAGATAAAAGGGAATCCCCCGGTATCACCAAACCGGTTGGGCAGGAGGGTCCGGCCTGATCGCGCATGAGCTGGCGATATTTGCTCAAGGTGCGTTCGCCGTAGCGAGCGACTTCGAAGCCGTCTTCGCTGAAGAATACCAGAACCGGAACGCGATCGCCGCCGTTGATTTGCAGCTCGCGCTGCACATCCGCGTGATCGTCGCGATCTAAAAAACGCAAGTGAATCACCGGCGCGACGGAGGCGAAATGATGAAAGGCAGGACATTGATTGATGCAGTCGCCGCACCAGGCGCCGGCCAGGCAGAGGACGTTCATCTCCCTCTGGAACGATGCCAGAAGTTGGCGTTGGGCGTCGGTCAGCTGGATCTGGTCGTGAACTTGCCGCCAGCGTTTCTTCTGCTCGTCGGTCGCATAGCGAGCGAGGAAGTCGCTATAAGGCAATCCGAGTTGGAATTTTTCGAAGAGGTTCATGGGAGTTGGTTTACGTTTCGCGCCCGGAGCATGCCGCCTTTGACGTCGTGCAACGGGCGCGAAACGTAAACGATGTTAATGGTATCTATTCACTTTTTCTCGATCGTCAGGGTGAAATTAGGCGAGGCGTTTTGTTGGTTGCCGGCGGCGGAGGCGGTTCCCAAGACGTTCACATCCTTTTTTTCACCCGGCGCGGCGTTGGCCGGGGCGGTTACTTCCACTTCGGCCTCGTTTTGGCCCATGGCAATGGCGCCCTTGGGGGCTGTTACGTTGGCCGGCAAGTTGCGAAGCTCGAAAGCGATCGGTCCCTGATAGCCGCCTTTTCGAGTGGCGGCGATCTTGATTTTGCCTTTGCCGTTTTGCGGAATTTTCAAGGTCCCGGGTTCCACCTTCAATTCAAAAGGAAGCACCAAAACGAGGTTGGCCGGGGCGGACGTCACATGGAACTCCTTGAATGAAAGCTTAGACTTCCCAGTGAAACGGATCGGAAATTGTCCGACCGGAGCATTCGCGGCCGGGATCATCTGGCCCTTGGCTTCGGTCTGGCCCTTGACGATCTTGAGCGCGGGCAAAGTTACATTGGCGGGCAAGCCGCTGGCGGTCACTTCGATCTCCTCGGCAAAGCTGGGCGCGCGCTGAGCCGCGATCACGACCGGGACCGGAGCGCCGCGAAGGGCTTCGGCCATTTCGATCTTGGCCAAGAGAGAAAAGGGCGGCTTCTCGGTCACCGCCAAGGCGACCGGATGCAGGAGATCGCGAGGTGGAAATGCCAAGCCGGCCATTTGCTCCTTGGTCGCGGCCGCGACGTCGGCATCTACCATGACCAGCTTGCCGTTGATGGTCGCCTTCCCTTGAATCCGAACAAAGTGAGGTCCCATCGGCACGTCCGGTTTGACGTTGATGGTCAGTCGGCCAGCGGGTTGATTAGGCGCCGGCGGCGGAGTGGCATTGATCACCGTCTGGCCGCTCATGCCCGGATTCCCGGCCACGGAGACTTCAATGGGTCCGGTGTAATCGCGCCGGGTCACGGTTTGAATCGGAATCTCCACGGTTCCCCCCGGAGCCGCATCGAATCGATCCAGGCCCACGCTCAGACTAAAGCCGGGCTGATAAGGCGCGATCTTGATCCGATACGCCTCCGATGGTCCGCCCCAATCGGTCAGGTGCTTGACCAGCAAGTAATAATCGCCGTCGGCCGGGGGATTGAAGTCGATCCGCTGATCGTCCGGGTGGACGGCTTGGGGATTGCTGGCCGCGACTTGATTTCCCTTGGCGTCGTTCACCGTCATGTCGAGCAGGGTTGGCGAATAATACTCGAGGGAATCTCCTTGGATGATAAGCCTTTGCCCTTTCTTGGCGGAAAAGACAAAATAGTCGAGATCGCCTTTTTCGAGAAATCGGCCCGTAACCGCGCCGGGAATCGGAATCCGATTGGCGTGAGCGATGTCATTGTTGGGTTCTTGCTCGACCGCTTCATCCAAGTCGCTGATCGTGAGAGCCACGGGCCAGCCGTGTAGCCCGCTCGAGCCGCGAGGAGCGATCCAAAGCGTGTTGACGTTCGGATCGGAAGGTGCGGAAACCTCCAACGGCGCGACGCCATCCACCGTCGGGCCGGTGAAGCTGACGGCCGACTTGCTGCCGCGCTT
>WNFO01009953.1_pt1 | contig 13850 bp, 17 predicted proteins | sample 5400251 | NCBI WGS metagenome assembly WNFO01 (sample SAMN13153354, study PRJNA577476) | soil metagenome | isolation source: 100 cm saprolite under Madrone tree | place: USA:California | collected 2016-06-14 | reverse complement strand
CGTAACGCCCCCACCGCCGAGATCGGCAAGCCTGCTCGACGCGAAGAAGCATCCTCATTGCTCTCGGGCAGTTAGGCTGGACGCTTCGCCGCATCGAGCAGGCTTGCCGATCTCGGCGGTGGGGGCGTTACGCGGCCGTGCTCAGTCGTCGGCCCTCGGAGCAGCAGCGCATCGACTGACACGCCAAGCAGGCGCACCTCGGCCCGTGCGCTGGCGTCGACGTTCCGGGGGCCTCGGCCCTGGCGGCTCTAGTGTCCTGTCTCAGATATATAGTTACAATGCAGGCCGGTCATGCTACAGTCGCCTCACGATGTGGAAACCGGCGCGTGCGTTGCGAGTCCGTCCGGACGATCGCGAGTGGTTGGAAGCCTTGGTGGGCGGCGGCACGACGCCGCAGCGGGTCGCCCTGAGGGCACGGATCGTGCTGGGCGCGGCCGCCGGGCAGTCGAACAACGGGTTGGCGAAAGAGCTGGGAATCAGCCGTCCCACGTTGCTGCGGTGGCGCCAGCGGTATGTGGAGGCGGGGGTCGCCGGCCTCTTGAAGGATGCGCCGCGCCCGGGGCGCCGCAAGCGGATTCGGCCGGAGAAGGTGGAAGCCATCGTGAATGCGACGCGGCACCCGACGCCGCGGGATGCTACCCACTGGAGCGTGCGGTCGCTGGCCCAGGCCCAGCGGGTGAGTCCGGCGACGGTGCATCGGATCTGGCAGGCGGCGCACCTCCAGCCGCATCGCACGAAGACGTTCAAGCTGAGTCGCGATCCGCACTTTGTCCGCAAGCTGCGGGACGTGGTCGGCCTCTACATGAATCCTCCGGCGAAGGCGTTGGTCCTGAGCGTGGACGAGAAAAGTCAGATCCAGGCCCTGGATCGGACCCAGCCGATCCTGCCCTTGCGGCCGGGGGTGCCGGCGCGCCAGACCCACGATTACACGCGCCACGGCACGACGACGCTGTTCGCCGCCCTCAATGTCCTGGAGGGGCGGGTGATCGAAACGTGCCAGCCCCGCCACACGCACGCCGAATTCCTCGCCTTCTTGGACAAGATCGATCGGCAGACCGCCCGCAGGCGGGACATCCATCTCATCCTGGACAATTACAGCACGCACAAGCATCCGACCGTGAAGGCGTGGATGGTCGAGCATCCGCGGTTTCACTTCCACTTCACTCCGACCGGGGCCTCGTGGCTGAACCTGGTCGAGCGCTTCTTCGCCGACATCACGCGCAAACGGATCCGACGCGGGACCTTCCGCAGCGTGCCGGCTCTCATTGCGGCGATTCGCGCCTACGTGCGCGAACACAACAGGCACCCTCGCCCGTTCGTCTGGACGGCCACGGCGGCAGCCATCTTGCGCAAGATCAAGCATTGTAAACAAGCGTTAGAGACAGGACACTAGCTGCTGCTTGAGGTACACGGCGTCGCCCTCGAGCAGGGCGATCCGCTTGTCTCGCTCCCGGCACCCGGCACGGGCAGTTTGCGCCGTTTGCGAGGCGGCGCCGTTTGCAGGCGTTCGCGCCTTCGCGTTTGCAGGCCGTTTGCGCGAGGCAGCGATACACGGGCTGCACCAGCGGTTCTTTCCCGATCGCGGCCGCTCCTGGCATCGACTGCACGTCTCACTTGCCACCATCGGCGCCCTCATTGCTGGGAGTAGTGGCGGAATCGCCGACCGCGGGTCGCTTGGTTCGGGTCGCGGGTCCCGCCGGAAGCGAGACGGCAGGACGAGCACGCTCCTGAGCGGGTCGTCGGGCCGCGGGCGTGCTGCTTCGATGGCGTCGAGGGTCCACAGGAGAGAGGCGAGCTCGTCGAGTTCGTCGGCGTCGGCTGAGCTCGCATCGACGAGGACGAGGCCCAGGTTCCGCCGGTGCGCGGTCTCGACCATCGATCCGAGGAGGTCCTCGACATCAGGCCGCGCGCCGTCCAGCCAGATCGGCCGCCGGGGGGCTGTCCTGTACAAGCCAAACCCCTGCATGCGATCCACGAGCTCGGGGCCGGAGATGTCTAGCGAGTACACCAGTACAGCGCCGGGCTCTCGATCAGGAACGGGCCAGCGTGCCAAGCTGTCCGCGAGGCCGCGAGTCGCCAAGGCGAAAGGGGCTGAGCGCGAATCGCTCATTTCTGAACACATGTATGAGCGGGCTGACGTGGAGGAACAGCTTGAAGGTATTCAGACACAACGACTGCTCCGCGTAGCGTGGAAGCATTACATCGTCGCTCCGGAGATACCTCAGGCCAACGAGGACGACGAGTACGAGAACTGGATGCGTGGATGGGCGAGCGGCACATGGTATCTCAAACCTGCGGCCGTCGCCTCCCTTCAACGTCAAATCGAGGAAGCGAAGAGGCGCCGCCGCGAGGCATGGGAGACATGGGCCAAGATACTGGGCGGCCTGATTCCAGGACTGATCGCCCTGGTATCGGCTTTCGGGTAGCTTAGCTAATCCTCGCGTGGCGACGATAATCCGAGGCCCCGCAGCGATGGCCCTGACGGTCGCCAGCAACGCCAGGTGCTGGCGTAAGGCCGCGCGTGGATCCCTTGTGTCCGTGCGCGGGCATTCATCGGAGACCGGATGGGGTCCTCGTGATTCCCGACCCCGACCAGTCCGGCTCAGGCGTTCGGGGCCGCGCAGGGCCTGCGGCGAGCCGGCCCTGCTACGGAGAGCACGCCGTAAGGCGTGCTCTTCTTTCCCGTACAGTCTGGCGTCGGACACGATCCGCGATACCGGCGTAACCCTCGATCAGGGCTGATCGGCGCAATTTCACCGCCGTCTTCCCCACCGCTGCGGGTAATCTCGTGGCGAAGGTATGCTGGGCCTGCTGACTTCCTGCTCGGCGGGCCGGCGCGAGGATCTAGGCGCCCGGCGGGGGTTCGGCCCGCAGGCGCGTCCTCGCGGCTTCCACTGCCTCGCCGGCTCGCGCGACGAGCGGCGGGACGTCGACCACCCGCGTGTCCTTCTCCACTACGGCGTCGGGGTGCGCCCGCATGAGCGCCTCGAACAGGTGGTCCACGAACGCGATCAAATGCCCGCAGACGGCGAGGGCCTGTGCGACCCGGTGCGTCTGGGTCTCGTCCGCCATGAAGTCGCCGCCGTTCACGCGGTTCATGATGATGCGCACGACCGTGTCGGCCATGCGGGCGAGGCCGCCCACCGAGGCGGCCGTCGATTCCAGCAGCAGCGCGTCGTCGGTGAACTCCTCCTTCACGAGCGCAGCCACGGCGTCCTCGGCATAGTGGGAGCCGATCACGTTCCGGATGCGAGGGATGAGCGGGTCCCAGTAGGCCCGCGCGCTGAAGAACCGGCGGACCTCCCTCAGCGCCGCTGTCGCCTCGCGCTTGCCAGCCAAGAGCGCATTGACCCGGTTCTCGCCGTCGGCGCCCCGGGCGGCCCACCCGTCCAGTTGGCGCAGCGCGTGGCCGCCCTCGTGCAGGTGCGAGAAGAGCAGCCGCACGGAGTACAGGAAGTCGCCCAGCGCTCGGTGCTTCTCGGCCGGGACGTCGAGGCGCTCGCTGGCCTCGACGAACTGGATCTGCGCTCGGCGCACGTCGTCGACCGCCATCATTAGCCGCAGGGCCGGCGCCGTCATCGGGTCGCCGGGCGGTAGGACCCTCCACGGCCCGGAAGCGGAACGCCACGAGCCACGACAGGCGGGTCATCTTCTTCCTGCCGCTGCCGCAGTCGCGGCAGAGCCACCGGCCGGCCGCCGGCCCGGCGACCCGGTAGGTCGACCGAGTGGCTCGCTCGCCGCAGCCGTCGCAGGTGTGCGCCATGCCGACCAGCATCGCGTCGACGCGCCGACCCGTCAACCCGACCACGCGTCGACGTCGTCGTGTCGGAGCCGACGCCAGGGTGAAGAGCGCCTCCTCCCCGCTCTATTTATGGATCCGTAATACTCAAGGGCCTCGCGGGCGGCGTGGGTGACTCTGACAGTCTAGGTCGTAGGGCCGGAGACACTCCGGTGGGCGATCTGATGGAAGCTCTTCTCGCTCTCCGCCAAGATAGGGCGCCAGACCTCGGGGGGAGTGTTCACCGGGACGTGAAACTGCTCGACCAGCATCCGGATGACCGCTTCGAGTGCCACCCGTCCGGTCGGAAAGTGAATCCTCTCCAGGGTCTCTTGAGACGCCAAGACCCCGTCCTCGGTCAACGCCCCTCGAATCTGGACGTGCATGCCGGGGTGTGGCTCCGCAGGATAGCGGAGGTAGTCGTAGCGGACGACCCAGCGATCACCTCGTTCGTCCACCTGATACTGGTAGAGCGACTTCTCGACCTTCAGCCGCGTCCGCCCTTCGTACTCCTCGAGGTACAGGACGACGGAGAAGCGAAGCAGACGGCCATCGTTCAGGGGGACCAGGGCCGACTCGATCCACCCCTCCAGGACGGCCCGGTCCTTCCCACGGGGGCCGAAGACCAGCCGGAGGCCGCCGTCAGGCTCAACCATGACCGTGAGACGCAACAGCAGGTGTGTGAGCTCGCGGAAGGCGGGGAAGGCCTCCACCCCGCCGGCGAGGTACTGCTCGGTCAGATCGCGGGTTCGTCCGAGAAGCTTGTCGAGGTCAGGCGGCGCCGACAAGCAAGGGGTCGTTGTCGGGCAGGAGATCGGCCAGCGCCAGCAGGTCGGCGACCTCGCACGGGTCCTCGAGCTTCCCGGCGCGATATAGCCGAATGAGACCCTCGGCGGACAGTCCTCGACGCTGTCTAGCGCCCTGCTCAATGCGCTTGAGGATGTCGTTGCGGCTCAGTTCAACTACGGGTGACATCGCCGTTCTCCTGAGTACACACCGTACACCCAAGCCCCCGGCCGGTGTCAACGGGCAACATGGCACGACACGGGGCCACGGTAAATGCGCGCTCCCCACGCCCCTCTACAATCTTGCGTCGCCACGTTACTTGCTTGGTCCGCGCGGCCACGCGTCATCGGGGTCTCCTAAGCGACCTGGAACATGAGCGCGCGCTGCTGCTCGGCCGTCAGCCCGGTGTTGATGCCTGGCATGCCGAGGTTGGCAGCCGGGGCGCGCTCGGTGAGCGCCGTGCTGACGCCTGGTGTGTTGCTCGCGCCGGGCAACGGGCCTGGGGCGCCCAGGTTCACCGGAGGCGCAGCTGCCTGGACTGGCGCTGGCGGAGCAGGCGGCGGCGGATTCTGTAGCAGGGCGAGCTTCGCGGCGATCGCGTTCTTCAGGAGACCAGTGCCCTTGGCGAAGAAGCCGTTCGTCGACGGCATCGGCTGTCCGTGGATGTGCCCGCCAGGCCAGTCGGCGAGGGCAGGCAGCGCGTAGGGGTTGTCCCCAGGGCCGCGCCCGAAGGCGTAGCCCTCGGGAGCCCAGGCGCCAGTAGAGCCGGGGATTATCTGGAGCCCGGCCAGCCACGGCCCCGCCGGGACCTGATCGCCTACGTACCGTGGTTGCGGCGGCGTGTACTCAGGGTGGGCCGCAAGGTAGTCCTTGTGAAGCTGCGCGACGTCGACCGCCGGATTGGAGTAGTGGAAGCCTGACCACATCGACGAGTCGGGCCCGACGCCCCCGTCCGTCATGATGGACTGCCGGTAGGCCTTGACGGCGGCCTGGACCCCTCCTCAGGACTCTGCGCAGCCTGCACGTTCTTCGCGAGGGTGCCCATCGCGCCCTCGCGCGCCTTCCAGTCCGTCCCGACCTGGCTCGGAAAGCTGGCCCACGCCTCGGACGGACGGCCGCTGAGTTCACCGATGAGTACCTTGACGGCGGGGGCGAACAGCGCCGCTGGCGCGGCGGGGGTGAAGGCTAGGACGATGGCGGCCGCATCGACGGCAGAGTCGGCCGCCTTCTCCCAGTCCGGCTCATTCGACATCGCGTCCGGGGCGATGTTCAAGCCCCCAGCGACGACGGGCGCCACCTTCCCAACGATGGCGGCCGCCTCACCGGCGGAGGTGCCTGGCGCAAGGGCTCCGCCGGCGGAGGTGCCGAGGTTCGTCCCGACGGCCGCGTCGATGACGTTCGCGATCTTCGGGATGTTCCCGGCAAGGTTCACGGCGCCGCCGACGCCCTGGAGGACACGCTGCCCTGTGCTCTCGCCTGGCGCGCCGGCGATCGCGTTCCCTACGTCGATGGCGCCCTCGATACCGCGTGCAGCGCCGGCCACGTTACCGATGACGTTAGCCGTTCCAGGAGCGAGCGCCCTAGCCGCTGCCGTCCCGAGTTGGCCGACGCCTGAGACGGCCTCCTTGAGGCCCTGCGGCACGTTGCGGGGCGGCGGGCGCGCCAAAAGATCTGGTTTGGTCCGCCCACGCTCGCCTCACCGGCCCCGGCGGCCCGGCATCTGGGGGCCCTGGCTGCCTCCAGGACGCGCGTGGCGTCAACTGACGTGTCCGGGCCCGACGAGGGATTTGGTCCACCCGGCCGGCGCCAGCTGTTACCGGGGCAACCTCTCATGCCGCCCCGAGGCGGGCCGCGTGACCGCCGAATTTCGGTTCCGCGATCTGGGCTACGAAGAACTGCGGTGGATCACCGGGCGCGGGGGCCGAGTCGGCCCCGGGAGCCGCCCACAACTTCGTAGTCTACCGATTGTGCGAAGTCAGGCGCGACCGGGCGCCCGGTCGGTCGTGGGTCCGGACGGTGGGCTTCGCCTCGCCCGTTCTACGGAACGACAGCAAGAGCTATATTGGGCGGGAGGCTCTCGATTGGCTGCGCTCGGCGTCGGGGACATCGTGATCCGGGGTCACCGCCTGCTCAAGACTCGCGGGACCGTGGTACGGGTCGCCGTGCAGCGCCGAGGAGAAGCTCAGCAGGTCTGGTCAAGTGGGACCACCCCGACACCTTCCCCAACCCGAGCCTCGAGAGCGCGGACAGCCTTGAGGAGGTCAAGGGCACAAGCTCGCCGACCTAGCCGCACCCGGGGGTGTCTGCGGTCTTCTCCGGCGCGCTCTCTTCAGGCGCGCCCCGGCGCCTTGACGGTCGTCAACCTCGAGGGCCTGACCGAGTACCCGATCGCGCGAGCGCGCGGGTCCTTGCCGAGGGCGAGGCGCAGGTCACCGCCTTTGAAGCGAGTGCCCTGGTGCCGCGGGAGGGCCGCCTGCTAGGTCGACGGCAGGCCCGTTGGAAGGCCTGGTGTCTGCTACGGCGAGGAAACGGTCGTGCTATCTCCGGTGGCCGTCACGGTGAAGGTGCCACACGGGTTCGACGTGTAGCTGTACGCCGACCAGCCCGCCGGCGCGGCCGGGACCGACTTCATGAACGGCCCGCCGCTCACGCCCGAGATCGTGTTGGCTGCGGTGAGGTCGGCCAGCTGGGTCGGGAGGGACCCGAAGGTCGCCGAGTACATGCTGATGGAGCTGACCAGGGTCCGGGCGTCGGCCTGGGCCTTGGCGATCCGGGCGCGCGCCTGGATGTTGGCGTAGAGCGGGATCGCGATCGCCGCGAGGATGCCGATGATCGCGACCACTATCATCAGTTCGATCAGGGTGAAGCCACGCTGCCCTCCCCACCTCCGAAGCCGCTTCTCCCAGAACCTGGTCATTCAGTTCCACCTCGTCTCGTTCGACCGAATCGCATCGCCACTCGATGTGATTCGTCTAGCTGAGTGCACGTTCGATGCCAGCGGTCGCACCGGATCGCTCGTCCCATTAGAATCGGGTACTCCGGCGAAGCCTCGCGTCCGTCGCACGGACCCGGCCGGGCGACAACGGACAATGAAGGGCGGTGGCGCCACAAGAGATTGTCAGCCGCCCCGATGGGCACACGATTCGGACCCATCTTAGAAACAACGGATGTCGACCGCGACGGTTGACAGGCGCTTCTCTCGGTTGGCCTCAGGCTCGGCCAGGCGCCCTGGCTGTCGTCAGCCGACTCGGCCGAACGGAGTACCCGATTGCCCGGCGCCGGGGGTCCGTGCTGGTGGGCGCGGCCGTCCCGCCATCGAGTCGTGTCCCGTGAGGAATCGAGAACCGCTGCAGGCGGCCGCCTGCTGGAGTCCCGAATGGTCGCGGCACCTGGTCGGGTAGGAGCGTCGAGCCCGACTTCGTGGCGTAGGAGGTCGCCAGCTTCTTCCGGTTGTCGCCGCGCTCGTGGGCCGCGATCGACTCCGCCGGCGCCGGCACGTCGGGGAAGGTCCGGATCACGATGCCGGCGGCGTCCACGAGGTCCCAGAGCCAGGCGTCCGAGGGGCTCTCGGGGGGGACCTTGCACATCGCGTTGACGAGCTCCGATTGGCCGGGGCCGATGTAGACGCGGCCACCTTCCACCAGCCCGGCCCAGGCGTTCGCGCGGCGGAGCTTGTCGAGGTCCGGCCGCTCCCCTTGGATCCCGCACGAGATGTGCCGCTCCCGCTGGCGCTGGCCCAGGATCTCCTCGAACGCCGTCTGGTATACCACCTTCTCGTAGATGACGGTCCTGGCGCCGTACTTCATGACGGCGTCCAGCACCTTGTCCGCGTGCTGGAACGGGGTCCAGTGCCCGGCGTCGGCGTGCAGCACGAAGATGTCTCCGAGGCTCACGGGGTGCCGGCACTGCGCCGCCACGACGATGGCCGACCGGCAGGCCGTGTCCCTCATCGAGATGGCCTGGTCGACGCCGATCCTGACGTCCCACGCCCAGGAGTTCTCCTCGACGAGCGGCAGGACGTCGGGGACGTTGTTCTTCTCGTCCGGCCAGTACAGAATCGAGTCCGCCCGGAAGGGGCGCAGGCCCGCGTAGTTGATGAACTCAGCCAGGTACTCCTGGCGGATCCAGAAGTCCGGCGAGCTTCGGCGCGCGTCCTCGATCTCCGCCTCGAGGTCCGACAGGAAGGTGTTGTCCGTGCTCGGGCGCTGCCACGACGCCCAGCGCCCGTCCGTATCCTGCTGGCCAAGTTGCCACAGGTCGTGGAACCAGTTCATGCCGGCCGGGCTCGAGATCAGGATCGCCCACCCCGCCCGGTCCATCAGCGAGGGGCGGATCGAGCCGTCCCACACGTCCTGCTTCAGGTGCGCGGCCTCGTCGATGACGACGCCGTCGAGCCCCTCGCCGCGGAGGTTCACCGGGTCCTCGGCCGTCCGCGCCATCACTTCTCCCCCGTTCGGGAACGTCACGAGGAGGTCGGACTCCTGGATCCTCGCGCCGCCGATCTGGCGCGCGATGCGGGCGAGGTCGCGCCACGCCGGTCTGAGGCTCTTGTACGTGAGCCCGACCCACCAGGTCCGGCCGCCGGCGAGGGCGGTCTCCAGGCACATCAGGAGCCCAAGCCTCGTCTTCCCCCACCTTCGCCCGGCGTCGATCACCTTGTAGCGTGCTGGGTGCGCGCGGATCTCCTTCTGCATCGCGTGGAGCGAAGGAAAGTGGACCGTAGCTACGCCACTCATGCCGCCCGCCGTGGCGCGCGAGCTCACCACACCACCCGATAGACCACCGGCCCGCCCTCGGGCCCGGTGATCGTGATCTCCTGCGGCGCCGTGCCCCATCCTCGGTCGCCCAGCCACTTGATCGCGGCCATGCGGTCCTTCGCCTTGGGGTTCCTGGCGATCGCCAGCGCCCACGCCAGGAGGTCCTGCTCCTCCTTCGTGGCCTGGCGGATCTTCGCGGCGAACCCCTCGGACCCTTTCGGGCGGCCGCTGGGGTTGCCCGACTCGCCCTTCACCCAAGGACGGTGGCCGCCGCGTCTGGCAGCGGTGCTTTCCGCCCTGTTAGCACGGCCCCCGTCCGGCGGCGTTGAGCGCCCGGTGGCGGTCGCCACGATGCTGTCGGTATCCGCCGACTGGGGCTTGCTCTCGGCTTCGGCATTCCTGTCCTCCTGACCGGTGGTGTTATTGACGTCAATCTCTTCGCATCTCGAGCCGCCTGACCTCCGAGTTCGACCCGACCCCCGTCCCCGCGATCCGCGCGGCGAGTTGACGTTTGAGCTGAGAGGTGAACCGGCGAGCTCGAGCAGGCACGAGACGGACGCTTGACAGTCCACGCGTCGTCCCCTCACTATTCGCGCAGCGTCCGACCGTCCGGCGCTCTCCCAGAGACACATCGCCGCACAACGGCGCTTCGAGCTCGTCGGCGTGGTGCCCGTGGCGACCGGATCCCGGGAGCGCCCGAGCCGGCAAGACGCTATTGGCTCACCTCGGGGCGGACGACCCGCCGATACCCGCGAAAGGAGACAGCGTTGATCAGAAAAACACGCGCATTCATCGGCACCCTGGTGGCGGCGTCTCTCACCCTTCTCGCTCCCTCCGGCGTCGCGACCGCACAGGCCCAGCACCTGCAAGCCGGCGATATCTTTGCTGCCTGCGAGGCCGCGGCCATCGCGACGTCGTCGGCGCTCCGCACGGGGAAGCATACGAGGATGTGGTGCGCCGTCGTCGACAGAGAGGGCAAGCTGCTCCTGGTCAGGGCGACCGACACCGGCGGCACTCCCGACGCCCCGCTCGGCTCCGACGCGTGGCGCGGCAGCATCGAGATCGCGATCGCCAAGGCGTACACGGCGGTGGCCTTCAGCAGTAACGAGCAGGCGCTGGACAGCAAGACGATCGGGCTCCTGAGCCGGCCGGACGGACCGGGAAGCACGGCCGCCGGCAACATCGGGACGAATGCCGGCGTCGCGCCCTTGTTCGGGCTCGGCAACACGAACCCCTTCCGGCCTCCGACAGGTTTCCCCGCAGATGACACCGCCGGCCTCCGGCACCACGGCATCGTCACCTTCGCCGGCGGGCAGCCCGTCTACAGCAATCCCGACGAGGGCCCGTGCGGCGGTGGCGTGCTCCTGGGCGCCGTCGGCGTCAGCGGCGACGGGGTTGACCAAGACGATGCGGTCGCCAAGGCGGCCGTTCTCAATGCGGGATTCTGCCTGAGCCCATAACCACGGGAGCGAACCCGCCGATCGGTCGAGCCGCGCGGGATGGTCACACCGCCCCGCGCGGCTTCTTGCCGCCGGTCGCGTCCCGCCGCGTCCGTCACCACGCGCGCGTCTCCCCTTGGGTGAGCAGCCACTCGCAGTCGTCGGCAGGCCCGAGCCGGTGGGCAGCTGGACGTCTCAGCGGCCGTCCCCGTTCTCTTTTGCGGGCACGAAAAGCACCGTGTAGACCGGCCACTCCGTTGAGAAGTAGCGCAGGAGAGGCACCAGCACCTCGAGCTCGTCCGGGTCAGCATGGCTGGCGTCGACGATGAGGAGCTTCAGACCCCGCTCGCGGACCCACTCGACCAGGCCGTTGAGCAGCGTCTCCAGGCCTTCCAGCGTCTCGGGGTCCAGGCGAGGGCCTTCCCTGTGGCTGATGCCCAGCGCGGCGGCCAGCTTCTCGAGATCCTCCGCGGGCACCGCAAGGCTGTAGATCAGCGTCGGCCAGCCATGAATCCGCGTCACGCGGTCAGCCAGGCGGAGCGCCGACTCGATGGGCTCGACTCCCGGCTCGCCGGCGGTGGGAAGTAGGCCGGGAGGCCCGAAGGCGAGATGCAGGTCGATCTCCTTCAACAAGCACACGTTGTGATTCATCATCGGGCCCCCACCGCTTCGGCTGCACGGGCGACGGCATGAACACCGTCTACATCGGCATCACCGTGATCGAGATCCTCGCCTACGGAGGCGAGCGCAGCACCGAGTGGGCGCCGGTCCGAGCCGACGCTGACGAACGTCACGTCACGCATCAGCTGACCCCCACGGCCTGGTCTGCGCCGACGTCGGCGTGATCGCCCGGCTCGCCTACGAGGGCGGGGAGGACATTGGACGTCGCCGCTGGCGAACCACGCCGGCAACGGTCTCGCTCCCGCCGCCGCTCGCGCTGCTCGGCGATAGGAACACGCGGGCGGCCATGACGGCCGAGGCGCCGCTGCGCGGCCGCGAGAGGATGCTCGACGTGCTCGACGTCGGAAAAACCTCCCTGCAACACCGCGTCCGGATTAACACCTGAAGGGGGGTCTTGGGTAACCCCCCGGCCGGGGTTTTTCGACGCATTGGCGAGCCTCAGATTCGCTCGCCGGACCTCAGCGAGCACCTCCGCTTGAGCGGCTTCCTGCCGGCACTCGGCGCAGACGTAGGCCAGGCGGCCGGCACTCGGTGAGCCCGGATCGCGCGTAAGACTCCCGGCGGGACGCCAGGATCCGGCCGCAGGCGGTGCAGACCAGGGCGTCGGGATACTTCGCCCGCCAGAGGGCGATGTCCTCGGCGACAGAGTGTCCGCGCTTCCCCGGCCGCCCGGTCGCCGCGGCTCCCGTCTCGACCGTCGTCTCCTCGATCATGATGGTTCTCCTCTGCGATGTGTTGGTGAGGTCCTCGCCCGGCGCCGACGCACCCCGAGGTTCGCGGGCCCCCGGGCGAGGTTCGACGCCGACGCCGGCGCGATCGCGTGGAATGAAAAGGGCGGCCCGCGGGAGCCGCCCTGATGCTGCTACTGTGGCGAGTGGTGCGCCTCAGTCAGCCTGGATCGGTTTGCTTTCCGTGTCTATATTCCGCACCCTGCCATCCACTGGGGTGCGTAACCTCACGATTTTGCTACGTTGAAGCGGAAGTGGCAGATCTCGCCGTCCTGCACGACGTAGTCCTTGCCCTCGAGCCGCAATTGCCCCTTCGCGCGGAGCTCGGCAAAGTTGCCCTTCACGGCGACCAGGTCGGCGTAGCTCGCGACCTCGGCGCGGATGAACCCGCGGGCGATGTCCGAGTGGATCGTGCTGGCCGCGTCCTGGGCGCGCGTTCCGCGCGGGATCGGCCATGCGCGCACCTCGTCGTCCCCCGTCGTGAAGAACGAGATCAATCCGAGCAGCGCGAAGCAGTCCCGGAGGACGCGGTGGATGGCGGGCTCGCTGAGCCCGAGCTCGAGCAGGAAGGCCTGCTGCTCGGCCCCCTCGATCCGGGCCACCTCGCCCTCGATGACCGCCGACACCCACCCGAGCGCCGTGCGCGGGCGCTCCGCGACCGCCTGGAGGCCGAAGCTGGCGGCGAGCGTGGCACCCTTGCCGAGATCCTTCTCGTCCAGGTTCAGGCAGTGGAGGATCGGCTTCTGGGAGAGGAACGTGAAGCCGCGAATCGCCTTCGTGTCCTCGTCGGGTAGCGGGACGCCGCGGATCGGCGTCTCCGCCTCGAGACGCTGCCTGAGGCCCCGGAGGATCTCCTGCTCCCGCGCGTCGGTCTCGGTCCGGCGCTTCGTGATGTTCGCCTCGAGGCGTTCGAGCCGCCGCTCGATCACCTCGAGGTCGGCCAGCAGCAGCTCCGTCTCGAGGTCTTCGATGTCGCGGCGCGGGTCGGCGGGAACGCCGGCGGCGTCGGGAAAGCCGCGCACGACGTGCAGGAGCGCGTCGGCGTCGCGGAACTCCTTCGTCTCGAGCCCGGCGCGCTCGCCGCGCGCGATGCCGGCGAGGTCCACGACCTCGAACGTCGCGTACGTGGTCCGCCGGGGCGTGAAGAGCTCGGCCAGTCGGGTGACGCGGTCGTCGGGAACACGCGCGATGCCCGCGTGCAGCTCGGCCTTGCCCGCGTCGAACCGCGAGGTCGCCACGCGTGAGCCGGTCAGCAGGTTGAAGAGCGTCGTCTTGCCGCTCTTCGGGAGCCCGATCAGCCCGATCTTCATGCCCAAGGAGTATACCCCCTGCCGCCGCTGAGGCCCTTCGACCTGCGGGCCCGGCTGCTCGCGCTCGGCCTCGCCGTTCTCTGGGGCTCGAACCCCGTCGCGATCAAGGTCGGCCTCGTCGACGCGCCGCCGATCCGGCTCGCCTGCCTGCGCTTCGTCGTGGGCGGCATCGCCGTCCTCGTCTGGGCCTCGGTATCGGGGCAGCTCGGGGCGCTGCGCGTCGCGCGGCACGAGTGGCGCCCGCTCCTCGTCCTCGGCCTCCTCTTCACGATCCAGGTCGGCCTGCTCTACGTGGGCACCGGCCTCACGACGGCGAGCCACGCGAGCGTCCTGCTCAACTCGTACGCGGTCCACACGGTGGTGCTCGCGCA
>WNFO01003166.1_pt1 | contig 13850 bp, 9 predicted proteins | sample 5400251 | NCBI WGS metagenome assembly WNFO01 (sample SAMN13153354, study PRJNA577476) | soil metagenome | isolation source: 100 cm saprolite under Madrone tree | place: USA:California | collected 2016-06-14 | reverse complement strand
GCCTTCGCATTGTTCTACACATTCCTGGGGATTCCAATCGGCCGCCTGGCGGACCGTTACAGCCGCCGGGCCATTATCGCCGCCGGCATATTCATCTGGTGCACCATGACGGCAGCGTGCGGAATCGCGCACAATTATGGGCAGCTGTTCGTTGCGCGCATAGGCGTCGGTGTAGGCGAAGCGGCCCTCAGTCCGGCCGCACTGTCCTTGATCAGCGATTACTTTCCGCAGGAGACTCGCGGCCGTGCTGTCTCTTTTTATACGATGGGGATATCGCTCGGTTCCGGGCTCGCAATGATTCTCGGGGGGACGCTGGTCGCCTTCGCGCTGCAAACGGGGATGACCACGCTGCCGCTCGTCGGCACGCTGCACACCTGGCAGCCCGTGTTCTTCATCGTAGGAATTCCGGGACTGTTGCTCGTGATGCTCATGGGGACTGTGAGCGAGCCCGCACGGCGCGAAGAGCTACGCTCAGCCGGGAGCGCCGCAGAACACTTATCGTTCGCTCAGGTGGCAGGTTTCCTCCTGACTCGATGGCGCCTGTACGGTAGCCACTTCGTTGGCATGTCCGTAGCGGCCACTCTCGCTTACGGGTTCTTTGCGTGGATTCCTACCATGTTCGTGCGGACTTGGGGTTGGCCGATCACACGCGTCGGCGCCGCCTACGGACTCCTCGTCATCTTATCCGGTGTGCTTGCGATCTTTGTCGTGTCATTTCTTGCCAAAAGACTCGCAGAGCGAGGCTGCACTGATGTTTACATGCGTGTTGCGTTGTATAGCACGGTATTGGGCGTTCTAGGCGCGGTAACGACTCCGCTGGCTCCGGGCCCCGAGCTCGCCCTCCTCCTGCTCGTGCCGACGACCGTCGGTACGTTGGCGGCAACATCCGCAGGACTGGCGGCCCTGATGGTCATCACGCCCAACCAGATGCGAGCCCAGGCATCGGCCCTGTATTACCTGGTCGTAAACCTGATAGGTCTGACCGTTGGACCGACAGGTATCGCGCTTTTCACGGACCACATCTTTCACGCCGACGCAATGCTCCGCTATTCCGTACTTTGCATAGGCGCTTTGACCGGCGCGATCGCGACCGGATTGCTTGCATTCAATCTGCGCGAGTACCGGCGGGCATTCGCGGAGGCGCGTTCGTGGCTAGGTCCCACGCAGTCTCACGGCGCTTAGATTTCTAGCGCTGAGACTCCTGGGTCGCGGGCCGAATCCGCCCCTCGGAGCGGTGACACGCAGGTTGGCGAGCCCTGATTTGTGCATGAAGGCCGCCGTATCCAACATGTAGGAGCGCCAGAAACGCTCGGCGGCATCGGCTTTTCCTCCCGAGATCAGATTCACGAGGTGCGCGTGAGCTTCGGTTGATTTCTCGCTTCGGCGCCAGATCACGTTGCGATCCTTGGTGTTACTGCCGGCGAGCGGAATCTGGGGATAGACGTTGACCGCGATGTCGTTGAGCATTCCGGCGACCAGACCCAAGGCACGATTCTCCGAGAACTGCTCCAATCGCCTGTGAAACTCGTTGACTGCCGAGGCGGCCGACACGTAGTCGCCCCGATGCAGCGACTCCTTCTGGACCGAGACGCAGTCCTGAAGCGAGTCAATGGCTTCGCGCTTCGCGCGGCGCGCGATCAGCGCAGCCAGAGGGGGCTCAAGCAGAGTGCGAACTTGGTGAATCTCTCCGAGAGTGGTGCCGTGAGTGGCAAGATACAGCGCTCCGTATTGGGCGGCCGTCTCGATGGAGGGATGCAGCACCGTCGCACCGCTACGTGCTCCCCTACCTAGTTGAATCAGCGACTCCGATTCCAGTACCCGCAACGCCTGTCGCAACGTAGGCCGCGAGACACCCAGCTGCGCCAACAGGTCTGCTTCCGGTGGCAGTGTGTCACCCGGCTTGAGCTCCCCGCTGGCGATCTTTGCGCGGAACAGCTCGACCAATGCGTGCGACAGCTTTTGCTGCGGCTGGATCCCGGTTTTCGAAAGCCCGGCATCTTTCAGACTTCGGTCCATCGGCGAGTTTCCGCGTAGTTGTGACTTAGGCACGCCGAGTTGCACACGGCATCAATAGTAGCGTATGAGCCCAGCAATGTCAGTCGCAGCCAAGGGCTACCATGGAGCGACAAGTATTGCGTTGAACGAGAAATTCATCGTGCGCAATCCAGCCGTTTCTGCGAAAAGTAACCAGCCATCGAGCAGCTCCCCAGAAATGTCCGCGTACACTAAGCTAGAGCGAGCACCATGCCTCACAATCACCCTCCGTGTCCGCCGGTAGCTTGATCAACGACTTCACTGTGTACCTCATCTTGAGGAATTGACAATGATCGTTCACCGGTTTCATGTGACACCAACATCACTGTCTCGGACGTCGCGATCCGCTTACTAATAAGCGGCGAGCACGACTCAATTGGCAAGAGGTGTCCGTGGCGACTACTTTTGGGCTGCGACAGCGGCTCCGAACTACGGACGGCCAGGTAAAAGCGCACCGCAACTAGCCGCTGACCCCGGAAAGCGCTATCGTGCAGAGCGTACCGGAGGTATCGATGGCTCGCGCGTTCGACAAGGCTTACCACGCAGTACGGGACGGCATCATTGCTGGCCGGTTCCCACCCTCGCGGCGTATCACCGAACAGGAAGTCGCGGTAGCCGCGGGTGTCAGCCGTACTCCGGTACGCGAAGCGCTGCGGCGCCTGCACGCGGAAGGGATTGTCGACTTCCGCCCCAACCAGGGTGCGATGGTCACCGCATGGTCTGCCGATGAGACTGAGGAGATTTTCGAGCTGCGTGCGATTCTTGAAAGCTACGGCGCACGACGCGCCGCGCAGCGCGCCACCGATGATCAAATCGCCACACTGCGGGAACTCGCCGAACGCCAACAAGCGGAATCCATAACGCGTGGCGAGGGGTACCTGGAACGCGTCTACGAGCTAAACAGCCGCTTTCACCGCGGCCTGCAGGAAGCCGCCGCGAGCCCGCGTCTGTCGCAGGCGCTCATCTCGATTCTGGAGGCGCCCCTGGTGCTCAAGACCTTTCAAAACTATTCGCCCGAAGACCTGGCGCGCAGCGCGGCGCATCATCTCGAGATCGTGCGCGCCATTGAGCATCACGACGGCGAGTGGGCGGCATCGGTGATGCGCTCGCATGTGCTTGCCGCGCGGCGGACGTTGCGCGACTAGATCCTCGCCGGCCAGCACGCCAACTACTTAGCGAAGCGGTAGCTCACATCAACGCCGACGGAGCGACCGAACCCCTGATGCACGAACGAGCCGCCGAATTCCGGGGCGGGTATGACTTCCGCCAGGTACTTCTTGTCGCTGAGATTGCGGCTCCAGGCGATCACGTCCCAATGATCACTGCCCAAGCCCAGCCGGGCATTCAGCAGTGTGGAGGCATCGCGCGAGGTCTTGGAATAGTCGGCCGGCACACCGAAGACGGACTGCAGGTGGTTGCCCTGCACCGCGCTGAACCAGGTCTTGCCGATCGAGTTTGCGTCAAGTCGGCCGATTAGTGCGACCCTGCTGCCGCCGAATGGAACCGAGAAATCGACCCCTACGGTAGCCGTGTACTCCGGGGCGTACGGCACCTTGTTGCCGGCCGTGTAGCGCCTGCCGGCGTAGTCATCGATCTTGCTGTCGACGGTACCCACCCCTGCGAACAGGTTGATGTAGCGGCTCGGGCGCCACCGCACCTCGGCTTCAAAGCCCTGCAGCGTCGCCTGGTTGATGTTGGTGACGACACGCAGCAGTCCAAAAGGACCCGCGAAGAAGTTGAAGATCTGCATGTCGTTGACTTTGGTGTAGTAGTAGTCGGCGCTCACATACAGCGAATGATCGAGCAACTCGCCTTTCACACCGATCTCCGCCGCCCGCGATACCTCTTTCTTGTACTCGTCGTTGACATCAGACAGCGACGGCGTCGCGGTCACGGTTCCGTCCGGTGCGACGTAGCGCAGGCCGCCGTAGAAAATATTGACGGTTGCCGCACTGCCGCTCGAATTGAAGCCGCCGCTGCGGAAGCCTACACCCCATGAGGTGTACGCGGCCCACGCCGGCATGAACTTCCAGTCCAGGGACACTTTAGGCTCGAACTCCCTAAACTTGTCCGAACGGCCCGGGATCGACGTCGCGCCCGCATTGGCCGGCAGGTTGTAGTACGGATTCAAGTACACCGAGCAGTTGTTGCCAGGTCCGGCTGGACAGTCCGGTGCGCCGAACGCACCGAAGCCCGGCGTCTGGGGATTGTCCTTCGGAACATTGTTGTCCACGGAGCGCTTTTCCGAGTCGTAGCGCAGCGCGAGCGCGGCTTCGACGTTTGGCACGATGTCGTACGCGATCTGCCCGAATACCGCCGACACCTTGCTGTGGAAACTATCGTCATAGAGAAGGTCCGTCGGATTCGGACCGCTGGTGGGTACGAATGCCTGTTCGAGGAACCCCAGGCCTTGATCCCCGCCCTGCGAAACGACGACGTGACGCTTGATGTCCGCGTAGTACAAACCGCCGAGCCAGCGGAAACGCTGATCCCCGGGGCTCGTCAGACGGATCTCGACCGAGGCGTCCTTCTGATCGCGCTGCTGGTACTGGTAACCGTCGCAGCGCGAGGGGCTGTACGCCGGCAGGATCGAATTGGCACCGGCGTAGAAAGTCGGTGAAGGCAACGGCGCACCGACCTGATTGTTGATGTCCGCCTGGCACCAGGGCGTCGCGGCATACAGACCGAAGGCTGCGCTGGTGCCGTCCGTCAAGAAGAAATTGGTCTGATCGTTATATGCCGCCCAGGCGGTCAGCGTACCGACATCGAGCTTCCAGTCGCCCTTGACGGATACCTGTTTGTTTACCTGCTTGTTCTGCGGAACGATGTTGCTGATGTACTTGAAAGGATGAGCGTTTACGTTCTGAAAGAAATCCGGATTCAGTGCCCCGAAAGCCGGCAGCGCGAAAATCGCATTGAAGTTGATTGCGCCTGAACTGATCTTCGAATACTTAGCCTTAAAGTCGAGTTCGCCGTTGTCGCCGAGTTTCACGATGACGCGGGGCGCGACGCCGTATTCTTTGTAGTAGTCAACGCAGCTGTCGCAATTGAGGAACGAGTTCGAATAGAAGCCGTTGGTTTTGGTGTAGAAGGCGTTGACTCCGGCCGACACCGTCTCGGCCAACGGGCGCGCGATCCAGAAATTCCCCTTCGGTGAATCATGGTTGGCGTAGCCGAGGGTGAAGTCCGCATCAAACGTATCGCCGGGCTTTTTTGTATCGATGATGATCGCGCCGGCCACGGCGTTACGGCCGTAGATAGCGCCCTGCGGTCCCTTGACTACCTGAATCTTCGTAACGTCGGAGAGTTCCTGGCTCAGGGCGTACGGGTTGGTCTGCAACACCCCGTCGACGACGAAGGCGAAGTTGGTTTCGGTATCGCGACCGGTATTCATGCCGCGGATGCTGACCTGCAGGTCGCCTGCCTCGGCGGTCTTGACGAAAGACACTCCTGGCGTCAGGGAAATGAAGTCCTGAGGGCGCACGATGCCGGCAAGTCTGATGTCCTGAGCCGTAAAGGCATCAACCGCAACCGGCGCGTCCACGAGTCTCTCGGCACGCTGCCGCGCTGTGATCACCACTTCCGCCAGCTCGTCGGGAGCCATGGCTGGTGCATTTGCTCCCGAAGGGGCATCGGCGGCGAAGATCGGGCTTGCGAAGAACAAGAGCGAGGTGCTCGTCGACAGCAGCATCACGCGTAACTTATCCAACATAGCTTCTCCCCCTGGGCAGCGGTACTGCGAGTTCTAACGCTCGGATCGCGCGCGCTTAAGACAAATCGTTAGGCGGTTTTCGTATGCAATGGCATCACGGCGACGATTACAGTGTATGCAATCCAGCCGATACATGGGCTCGACCGACGGCGGATGGAGCTTAACGCGAGCGCTATGTCGTGGCAACGCGACGGGAGGTGCCTACGAGGAACTTTGGTTTTCATGCAGTGACACAGGCAGAATGGCCTCCTGTCACGGGCTATCAGAGACCCAAATCGATCGACTGTTGTACCAAAGACACAAACTGCGATTTGCCGTTTTCACCAGATAAGGCATGCAAAAATCCCTAGAGTGCGCACTGGTTGCGTACTGGGCCTCTGACCCCGTGTCGCAGTGCCTGACCTGGCTCAGCGCTTCAAGTTCGCTAAGTAGCCGCAAACCTGGGAGAGACTCACAACCTCGGCGTACTTCGCCTGCAGATCAAACAGATTCGCCTCGTGGGCGCCGGTCGCCCGATCGCCGACAGCCTCCCGTACGACGAGCGGAATGAATCCGTGCTGGCACGCATCCACCGCCGTCGCTCGCACGCAGCCGCTCGTGGATACGCCCGCGATGACCAGCGTGTCGACGCTAAGAGCCGTGAGGGTCGATGCGAGGGTGGTACCGAAGAAAGCACTCGCGTACTGCTTGGTAATCAGGGTCTCACCGGCCGCCGGCTCAAGTCCGGGGGCGAACGCTGCGAGCTCCGGTGCGCGACCACTTTCAAACACCGAGAGCGCGGCGAGCTTGCGAAAAAAAACCCCGCCGTCGCGCCCGCCGGGGGCATACGCGACGTTGGTATGGATTCGTGGAATGCCGGCCGTGCGGGCCGCTGCGAGCAGTTGCGCGGCCGGCTCCTGTGCCTCGGCGCATCCTTTGCCGTAAAGGGGCGCGCCTGGCGTGATGTAGGCATTGACAAAGTCGACGACGATCAGCGCCGGATGGCGCCCCGGGCTTAGGCCGCCGCCGGCGCTCAAATCACCCCCCGCACTTTGAGATCCTGGTAGCGCGCAGCCGCCATCCCGAGCAGACGCAGAAACACCTCGTCGTTGTGCTCACCGAGTTCGGGGGCCGGTGAGCGCACGCAGCCCGGGGTCGCCGAAAGCTTTGGCGCAACGTTCTGCATCCGGAGGGAGCCGAAATGCGGGTGCGCGGTGGAGATGATAGCCTCGCGTGCCTTGAAGTGTGGATCTTCGAGCATATCGGGCGCTCGATAAATCAGGCCTGAAGGGACAGCCGTGTCTTTCTCCCTCAGAATGGCGAGTACTTCGTGCGTCTTCAGGCGGCCGCTCCACTCCGCGACGCGCACATCAAGTTCCTGCTGGTGCGCGCCCCGCGCGGCATGCGTGGCATAGCGCGGATCATCGGCAAGTTCGGGGGCACGCATGGCGAGGCACAGCCGCCGGAAAACCGCATCCTGATTCGCGGCGATCAGCACCAGTCCGTCTGCGGTGGGGTAAACATTCGATGGGGCGACATTCGGCAGGATCGCGCCGGTGCGCTCACGGATGATCCCGCGCTGGTCGTAATCGGTGATGAGGGATTCCATCATGTTTAGCACAGCTTCGTAGATCGCCGAGTCGACCACCTGTCCGCGGCCCGTGCGCTCGCGCCAATGCAGCGCCGACAACGCTCCCACGCAGGCGAAGGTTGCCGCCAGTGAATCCCCGATGCTGATTCCCATGCGCGACGGTGGCGTCATCGGATCGCCCACCACGTAACGCAATCCGCCCATCGCCTCACCGATCGCGCCAAAGCCTGGATCCTGCGAGCGCGGACCGCTTTGCCCGAAACCGGACACGCGGATCATGATGAGGCGCGGGTTGGCCGCGGAAAGTTCGCTCCAGCCGAGGCCCCATTTCTCCAGCGTACCGGGCCTGAAGTTCTCCAGCAGGAAGTCCGCCTGGCACACCAGTTCCTTGAGTACGGCCTGCCCGTCCGCCTGGCGCAGATCGAGCGTGATCGATTTCTTGTTGCGCGCGACGACCGGCCACCACAGTGAAGGCTCGCCCGCCTGCTGGCGCCCCCAGACGCGCATGGGATCACCCTGTCCGGGCGGCTCAATCTTGATGACCTCGGCGCCGAAATCCCCCAACAGCTGCCCGCAGAACGGCCCCGCGATCAAGGTACCAAGCTCAAGCACCCGAAGATCGGCCAGCGGCCCGTTATGAAAGGTGGAATCGGACATGCGTAGGAGGGTCAGAATTGCCTGTGGTATCGCGCAATGTGTATACAATTCGACCTGCAGACCGTCAAGCTAGGAACTAAAATCCGTCTTTCGAGCCATTGATGCATACATGCAGAGGACACTTTTGCCAGCGGCCGAGGGTACCGGGTGATCAGACGCCACATTGAAATCGTCGAAGTCGGGCCGCGCGACGGCCTGCAGAACGAGTCGGTGACGCTCAGCGCAGCAGCGAAGGTGGAGTTCATCAATCGCGCAGTCGGCGCCGGCGTACGCCGCATCGAAGTCGCAAGCTTCGTGAATCCGAAAAAGGTCCCGCAGATGGCGGACGCCGACGAGGTGGTGAAGGCGTTACCGCGCCGCGCCGATGTCACCTACATCGGCCTCGTCCTGAATCGCCGTGGCTTCGACCGCGCCCTCGCCGCCGGCTGCAATGAGATCGGCATGGTCGTGGTCGCGAGCGACACCTTCAACCAGAAGAACCAGGGTGTCACCACAGAACAGTCCGTGGCGGCGTGGGGCGAGATTGCAGCCGCCGCGCACAGTAGCGGCGTACGCGCGCAGGTCACCGTATCAGCGGCCTTCGGCTGCCCCTTCGAAGGCGAGGTCGCGCCCGAGCGGGTCATCGATCTTGCGCAGCGTGTTGCCGAGCATGGCCCTCACGAACTAGCGCTCGCGGACACGATAGGCGCCGCTGTTCCCTCGCAGGTCACGGACCTCGTCGTCCGGGTGCGCGCCGCGGTTCCGGCGGTGCGCCTGCGCTGCCATTTCCATAACACGCGCAACACCGGCATCGCCAACGCCTACGCAGCCGCCGAAGCCGGAGTCGAAGTACTGGACGCCAGCATGGGCGGCATCGGCGGCTGTCCATTCGCGCCCGCCGCGACGGGCAACATCCCGACCGAGGATCTGGTTTATATGCTGCAGCGTATGGGGATCGCGACGGGACTCGATCTTGAGGCGTTGCTTGAAACCAGCCGCTGGATACAGACCCAGCTTGGCCGCCCGGTACCGGGTCTCTTGGTAAAGGCCGGGACTTTTCCACGGCGTGGCACCTCCGCCTGAACCACCGCGAGTGCACCTATACATCGGGACAAGGTTTCCTGACGATTCAAGGTATCGGGGACGGGGGCTTCAATGAGTTATCGTTTGGGCGTCGACGTCGGCGGCACGTTCACCGATCTGTTGCTGGTGAACGAAAAGACCGGACAATCCTGGAGCGCGAAGGTGCCGAGCACGCCCGCGGATCAGTCGATCGGCGTGCTCTCGGGTCTCGCGCGCGTCTGTGAGCGGGCCGGCATCCGGCCTGACGCGATCGACCATGTCATGCACGGCACAACGGTTGCCACCAATACCGTGCTTACCGGCACCGGGGCTCGCTGCGGACTGGTGACCACCAAAGGCTACCGCCAAGTGCTGCAGATTGCGCGCAGTTTCGTGCCCGGGGGCCTCGGTGGCTGGGTCATCTACAACAAGTCCCTGCCGCTGGCGCCGCTCGCGTGCACGATCGAGGCGGACGAACGCATCGATGCCAAGGGCGCCGTGGTGACCGAGCTCAACGAGGCGGACCTGCGGCAGCAGCTTCAGAAGCTGCGCTCAAAGAACATCGAGGCTTTGACTGTCTCTCTCATCAACGCTTACGCGAACGACCGTCACGAGAAACGCATCCGCGCATTGGCCACCGAAGAAATGCCGGGTATTCCGGTGTCACTGTCCTCCGAGGTCGTGCCCGAGATGCAGGAATACGAGCGCACGGTGACGACGGTGGCCAATTCCTACGTGCGCCCGCGGGTGGCCCGATACATTCGTAATCTTAAAACCAAGCTTGAAGAGAAAACGCGCGATGTGAAACTGCACATCCTGCGATCTGACGGCGGGCTGTCCTCGGCCAAGGCCTCGGAGGAGTACCCGGTGAACCTTCTGATGTCGGGGCCCGCCGGGGGCGTCACCGGCGCGGTATGGGTTGCCGTGCACGCAGGCTTTCCAAATCTTCTTACTCTGGACGTCGGCGGCACGTCCACCGACGTGGCCCTCATCATGAACGGCGAGCCGCGGCTGCGCCGTGAGACCACCGTCGGGGATGTCACCGTGCGGGCCTCGTCGGTTGATATCCGTACCGTGGGCGCCGGCGGCGGTTCCATCGCGCACGTGCCGGAACTGACGAAGGCGCTGCGCGTGGGTCCGCAGTCCGCGGGCGCAGATCCGGGGCCTGCGGCCTACGCCAGGGGCGGCACGGAACCGACCGTCACCGATGCCAATGTCGTGCTCGGCTACCTGCCCGCGATGCAGCGCCTCGGCGGTGAGATGGAGCTGGATCGAGAGCGGGCGCAAGCAGCGGTGACCAAGATCGCGAGCGCGCTCGGCAAGAACGTCAAAGATGCCGCCTTGGGTATCTACGATATCGTCAACGAAAACATGGTGGGCGCACTGCGCTTAGTCTCGATCGAACAGGGACATGACCCCCGCGACTACGCGCTCATTGCCTTCGGTGGCGCAGGTCCCCTGCACGCCAACTCACTGGCACGCCTCCTCGGCTCCTGGCCGGCGATCATCCCGCCAGGACCGGGCGTGCTGTGCGCGCTGGGGGATGCCACGACCGCGGTCCGCGACGAATCCGCACGCACCTTTATCCGCCGTTTCTCCGAGACGACGCCTACAGAGGTGGTGCGCGTGCTGCGGGAGCTCGCCGCCGATGCCGGGCGCTCGCTAGAGCACGAAAACGTCAAACGCAGCGACCTGCGTGTGAGCTTTCAGGCGGACATCCGCTATCACGGCCAGGGCCTTCGACTCGCGATCAACGTCAAGCTCGCGGAGCTCGAGAAGCGAGGGCTGGCCGCCATCTCCGGGCCCTTCGATGCCGAGCACAAGCGGCTGTTTACTTTTGCGCTGCCACTGGAGCACGAACTCGTCAGTCTGCGGGCCGTGGTGCAGGGCAAAGGAATCAAGGTCACCCGGCCCGCCATCAGCCGCGGCTCCAAGGAGGCCAAAGGCGCCATCATCGGCCTCCAGAGCACCTACATGGAGGGCAAGGACTACGACACGTCGGTGTACCAGCGCGCGCGCCTCAAGGCGGGCAACCGCATCCCAGGCCCAGCCATCGTGATCGAGATGGATTCGACCACCGTTATCCTGCCGCGACACCACGGGCAGGTCGACAAGGTCGGCAACATCCTGATCTACCCGGATCGCCTGCAACCCCGGCGCAGCACCGGTCAGAAGCGGCGGGCGAAGCCGGCACGCGCCCGGCGGGCACGCTAGCCCGCGACGACGGAACCGAACTTCACTTCGAGAATTTAAGCGGAGCTCAACCCATGCCTGCCCAGATCGTCCAGCGCAACAAGAAAAAGATGAAGAAGGTCAAGGTCGACAGCGTGACCACGGACATCATTGAAAGCGCCCTGCGCAATGCGCGCTACGAGATGGATACGGTACTGTTCCGTACCGCGATGTCCCCCGGCATCCGCGAGCAGCACGATGAGTTCCCGATGATCGCGAACCTAGAAGGCAAGATGGTCGTCGGCCAGTTTGGCTCCTTCATCTGGGGTTTCATGCGGGGGTACGACGGCACTGTCGAAGAAGGCGACATCTTTTTCACCTCCGACCCCTACTCGGTCAACGGTGCGGTGAGCCACGCCAACGACTGGCTCATGCTGATGCCGATCTACAAGGAAGGCAGGATCATTGCGTGGTCGGCGATGTTCGGACATATGACCGACATCGGTGGCAAGGTGCCCGGCTCGCTACCCACCGATGCGCGACAGATCTTCGAAGAAGGGGTGGTGGTCCCTCTGGTCAAGATTTACCGGCGCGGGGAACTGCAGGAGGATGTACTACGTATCATCCTGCACAACTGCCGCTTACCGACGTGGAACCTCTCGGACTTCAATGCCATCGTCGCGGCGCTGAAAACCGCCGCCCTGCGCTGCGTAGAGATCTCCATCCGCTTCGGCGATAACGTTTTCTACTCGGCGCTGGATCAGATGCTGGAGCGTAACAAACGCGCCATGCGCGAGCTCATCCGCCGCACCGTTCCGGAGAAAAGGCAGTACTTCGAAGATTACGTGTGTGACGATGGCATGGGCATGGGCCCCTACAAAATTGCCTGCTCGATGTGGCGCGAGGGCGACCTGTGCATCTTTGATTTCACCGGCACTGATCCGCAGTCGATCGGCTCGATCAACTTTCTCCTGAACGAAGAGATGTTCAAGATGTTCGCCGGCGTCTACATGATCATGGTGTTTGACCCGCAGATCCTCTTCAACGACGGCTTTTACGATCTGATGGAGGTGCGCATACCTTCCGGCACGCTGCTGAAGCCCTTAGAGCCTGCGGCTCTCTCCTGCCGAACCCATGCGCTCGGGCGCATCTTCGACGTTCTCGGCGGCCTTCTCGGCCAGGGGAACCCCGCTTTCATGTGCGCGGCGGGTTTTTCCGACAGCCCGCACTTCATGTACTCAGGCTATCGCGCCACCGGCGAGTGGTTTCAGCTCTACCAGATCTCTTTCGGCGGCATCCCGGGCAAGCCTTTTGGCGACGGCCCGGACGGACACTCGCTATGGCCCTCCTTTACCAACGTCCCGAACGAGTTCCTGGAAAGCTATTTCCCCTTGCGCATTGACACTTACGAGACGCTGCCCGACAGCGGCGGCCCGGGCAAGAATCGCGGCGGCAACGGACTGAGGATCGGCTATCGCTTTCTCGAGCCGGGCGAAATCTCCATTCACGACGACCGCTGGCTTACCTATCCCTGGGGCGTGAACGGCGGCCTACCCGGCAAGCGCAGTCAGAAAAAGCTCGAACGTGCCGACGGCACGAGTGAACTGCTTCCCTCTAAGTGCGACCGCATCAAGGTCGCACCCGGCGACCTGCTGCTGGCGGACACCTGGGGCGGCGGTGGTTGCGGTGACCCGCTCGAGCGTGACGTCGAGAAGGTGGCGTTTGATGTCGAAGCCGGGCTCGTCACCCCGGAAGGTGCCACACGTTACGGCGTGGTGCTCAAGCCCGATGGCGAGGTCGATGCGGCCGCGACCCAACAACTGCGTGCCCGCATGGCGCGCGATCGCGGCACTGTGAAACTCTTCGACCGCGGCTTCGACTCACTGGATGAGCTCAAAGCCCGCTGCCACGCAGAGACGGGACACGCCCCACCTGCGCAGCCGCAATTCAACAGCCGCACACTGAAGCACGAGAAATCGGCGCTGAAAAAGAGCGTCGCGACCTGATCCGCACGCCACGCGCCGCTGGAACTCATCAACCTGCGCGTCACGGCTCGCGCGCTGACACCGAAGCCGAAGTTCGCCCGCTCGCCAAGGTCGAGGACAACGACCTCAAAGGCGCTGTTGGGTACGCGTCCAGCCTACTTCGCGGGCAAATTCAAGAAGACTCCGGTGTATGGCGGCCTGAAGCTGCAGAATGGCACAGCGTGGCCGGTCCGGCAATCGTCCAGCAACCTACGGGACCTGCAGGTCATCGCAAACCGTTACGACCCTAGCCAGCGACTACCGATTCTCCCGACCTCGGACGGAGTCGGCGAGATTGTCGCGGTCGGAGCGGGCGTGTCGCGCGTCAAGATCGGTGACCGCGTGATACCGCCATTCGCGCAGGGCTGGGTTGCAGGCGAGCGCAGCTGCCCGCGCTGGCTCACGCAGCTCGGGGGTCACTATGATGGTCTGCTCCAAGAATATTGCATACTCGAAGCCGAGTGAGTGTCGAAAGTCCCGGAGCATCTCAGCGACGCTGGGGCCGCGGCCTGTGGCGCCGCTGTGGCGACGGCGTGGCAGGGGCTAATCGAACGGGGCCACGTGCACGCCGGACAGATCGTGCTCGTCCAAGGAACGGGCGGCGTCGCGATGTTCGGTCTTCAATTCGCGCAGCTGCATG
>WNFO01013330.1_pt1 | contig 13851 bp, 13 predicted proteins | sample 5400251 | NCBI WGS metagenome assembly WNFO01 (sample SAMN13153354, study PRJNA577476) | soil metagenome | isolation source: 100 cm saprolite under Madrone tree | place: USA:California | collected 2016-06-14 | reverse complement strand
CGGGACATGCCTGGAGGTCCGCGCAGTCGGCGATGGCGTCTCGGTTCGTGTGCTCGACCCGGCGGCATATGCCCTCCGGCACGCCTTGGCGGTGGGGGTCACGCTCGAGAAGGCAGCCGGGGCGGCCCTGGCCGTTGACCCGTCCTACGACCTGATTGCCGCCATCCAGCAGCTGCTCCAGGACCAGCTTTTTACCGACTTCACACCCCCGATCTGACAAGGAGGATCACCATGGCTACGAATGCCGTCATCTCACCGGCGCGCGCCATGATTGGCGCCACCGGCTTGCGCGCGCGAATCGCCGCAGTCACGTGGTTCCTCGGGCGCTTCCCCCTGAGCGTGCACCAGCTGCTCTTCCGGTGGGCCATCGCCGGCGTCTTCTTCCGGACCGGTCTCCAGAAGGTGCGTGGATGGGAGACCACGATCGCGCTGTTCAGCGATGAGTACAAGCTCCCCGGACTTCCGCCGGAGATCGCGGCCATCATGGCGTCGTCCTTCGAGCTCGGCTGCTCTACCCTGCTCATGCTCGGGCTGGCCACCAGGCTGGCGACGCTGCCCCTGCTCGGCATGATCATGACCATCCAGCTCTTCGTCTATCCTCAGGCATGGCCCGAGCATCTCGTGTGGAGCTCCATCCTCGTCTTCCTCCTGACTCGCGGCCCCGGCGCGCTCTCCATCGACAGGCTCATCGGCCTCGATGGTCAGGCACGCTAGACCTTGGCGCGTTAACGGCATAACGAGATGCACCGCTGGAGGCAGCGATGAAGCCGTAGCGCTTCTGGAAGAGGCAATCATGCCCTTCAGCCGTCGAGAGACACTCGAACTTGAACGAGGAGAGCAAGACGATGAGACATGTCCCCACGCAAATCGGCGCTGGCCTCCTGCTGGCGGCAACGAGCTCCGTTGCGCTCGCGCAGTCGCCGTCAGCCACCGCCATCCCGGTCACCATCGACAACTACAACCGGGCCGAGTCAGATGTCTATTTTGGCCTCAATGTCAAAAGGGGCGGCTTCGGCAAATTCCTGCATACGCGTGAGCCGGTACCCGTCGACAAACAGGGCGTTATCCGGCCCAACCGCGACACGCTGTATTCGGCTGCGGTGTTCGACCTCGACGCCGGTCCGGTGACCGTCACGCTCCCCGACGCCGGCAAGCGCTTCATGTCGATGCAGGTAATCAATGAGGACCAGTACACGCCAGCCGTCTATTACCGCGCGGGCAGTCACACCCTGACCAAGGAGGGGATCGGTACACGATACGTCAATGTCGTGGTACGCACGCTGGTCGATCCGGCAAACCCGCAAGATGTCCAGCAGGTCCACGCCTTGCAGGATGCTCTCAAGGTGGGCCAGCAACGTCCCGGCACATTCCAAATCCCCAACTGGGACGAGGCAAGCCTCAAGAAGGTGCGCGCCGCGCTTTTGCAGCTCGGGGAGACCATCTCCGACACAAGGCGCATGTTCGGCGCCAAGGATCAGGTTGAGCCGGTGCGTCACCTGGTCGGAACCGCATTAGTCTGGGGCGGTGCTCCCGAGAGGGATGCCCTCTACCTCCCGGTCACCCCGGCCCTGAATGACGGCAGCACGGTACACAAGCTCACCGTTAAGGATGTGCCCGTCAGCGGCTTCTGGTCGATCAGCGTCTACAATGCCGAGGGCTACTTTCAGCCGAACCAGTACAACGCCTATTCCGTAAATACCATCACCGCGAAAAAGGGCGCGGACGGCTCGGTCGCCATCCAGTTCGGCGGCTGCGACGGCAACATCCCGAATTGCCTGCCGATCATAAAGGGCTGGAACTATACGGTGCGCCTCTTTCGCCCGCGACCTGAAGTCCTCGATGGCACATGGACATTCCCCGAAGCGCAGCCCGTGAGTTGAGCCCGATAGGATTCGATTTGCTTCTTGGCCTCAGGAGGCACCTGCACGCAGCCCACCATGGCATCGGCGCGCAGATCACGGATGTGGACGAGCAGCGTTCGATGCTGAACCGATTCCTGGGTGAAGTCAGGTGAACAAAAGGGGTTAGCGGCTGCGTGGGGGTCGGCGCCTCAGGGCCGAGCCCCGGCCCCGCCCCACCGGGGCGCGGCGGACGCCAGGAGGCGCCATCAACGCTGCTCCGGCCGGTCCGTGGCCGGTCGACGGCGGCGGTGTGTCTCGCATAGCATGCCGCCCACCCGGGTCGGCTCGCCCGACCCGCGAGCAGGCCGCTAATGTGCGTTGTGCCGTCGGCTCCTGGGACGGCCGGCGTCCGAGTCTGGCACCTTATGTCACGGGGACGGGGCCCACGGACGGGGCCACCGCCGGAGGGCGTTCATGTTACCTATCCTCATCCTCTCCTCGGGGTCCTGATCGTCTCGCTGCATGCGGTCTCCCCTCAACGATCTGCCGTCCCGATGACCCGCTCGATGTCAACCGAGGCGTCGTAGACCTGCTTCAATGCCTCGGTGTACCCGTTCTCGATATCGATGTATCGCCGTTGCTCAGCGATCACATCAAGCACGGAGCCCCGGCCCAGCTCGTATGTCTGTCGCACTACGTCCAGGTTCCGGCGCGCGACGTCACGCACGCCGCGCTCGAAGATCTCGAGCGAGCGCCGCGCCGCATCGTACTGGGTGAACGCCGAATTGACCTCTTGCCGAACGGTGAGGAGGAGAAACTCCTGGCGTCGATCGGCCGCGTCGGCTTCCGCTCTTGCCGCGGCGATGCTTCCTTGATTGCGGTTCCGCACGGGTAGGGTGATACTCACACCGCCTCCGAAGTAATGGAACACGTCCTGGATCGGACGCGTCCCTCCGCGCGCGGTGAGCCCGCGCAAATCGTAGCCGAAGTCCTGACGTTGGTAGCCAACGTTGACACTGGCGTCCCAGCGTCCTTCCGCTTCCTCTTTTCTGATCATCGCCCGCGCCCGCGCCACCTCGGCGCGAACCACGTCGAGATCCGGTCGCTGCGCGAGGGCCCGCCGAAGTCCCTCGGCACGATCAGCATCGGGTGGCAGCCATCGCAATTCGCCTCTCAGTGAGAGGGGGGCGTCGGCCGACATTCCGGCGAGAGCCTTCAGTTGAAGGCTCGTCACCTCGACCCGGCTGGCGACGAGTTGGCGGCTCGCATCAAGCCGGTTTACTTCGACGAGCATGAGGCTCTCCTCGAGCGAGGGGGTCGACCCGGCACCGACGCGCTCCCGGACGAGATGAAGAGCATCGCGGTTGACGGTGAGCAGCTCCTCCGCCACCTCGAGATTTCGCCGCGCCGCGAGTACCTCCGACGCCTTTATCCGCACGTCGGCCCGCAGCCGCCGCTCGTGATCGACGACTTGCGCCCGCTTCATTTCGAGCTCGCGTTCCGCCACGCCAACGCGCCCATCCTTGCGCCCGTTGAGATCGAGCGGCAACGTCACGCCGGCGCTGACGTTATTGTCCGGGCTCAGCGCTTTCTGCCCGCCGAGCTCGAGCATCGGATTGGGCCGCAACCCCGCTTGACGGAGCCGCCCGACCGCCGCCTCCGTCTCGGCTCGCGCCCCTCGGAGATCAGGATTGTCGGCGATGGCTCGCGCGACGACCTCGTCGACAGTCAGCTCGACCTCGAGTCCAGGCTGCGCTTCGCTCATCGCGACGTCGAGCAGCGACATCCCGAAGAACGAAGCTGTCGGTCCCCCTACGCTGAGCCATGCGCCTGCCCCGGAAGCACCCTTCCCCGCGGGCCCATCCCAGGCTACCGTCACCTGCCGCGTACCACTATCCGGGAACTCGATTGTGCCAAGATGGCGCCTGGGCGTCCTGTCCGGCGGGAGACTCGCCCCGCCGATCATCGGCGGCATCCCCGACGTCGTCATGCTGGTACTGAGCGTTACTTTGCCGGCGTCAACGGGTTGCTTGTCCTTTGCCGAGGCGATCTCCAGCACAGAAGAGTCCTTGCCTTTCGTCCAGTGGCCGAACTCGCTCTGCAGCGTGACGACCACGTCCTTCGTCTTCTGGGTGGCGATGGTTTTCATTTCCGCTGCCGAACTCGCGTTGGTCATCACGCCTGCCATCATCACACCGAACAGGAGACCTAACAGAGACCGAACCATGGCGTACCCTCCTTCGGACTCGCTTATGATTCCACGCCGCTAGTCGGCCGAGCCCAATGCCGGCCGCCCCTCCCTAGCCTGTTCCTCGGTCCTTGCTGACTCGACGCGCCGCAGCTGCCGCTCCTGAGCCAGTAGAAGATCACTGGCGTCACGATCAGGACGAGACCGAGCGAGCTCACCATGCTGTGCCGTCGGCTCCTGCGGTGGCCAGCGTCCGGGTCTGCCACCTTATGTCACGGGGACGGGGCCCACGGACGGGGCCACCGCCGCCGGAGGGCGTTCATGTTACCTATCCTCTGGCAACAGCACCTCGTTCCGAATGGTGAGGAGCTCTCTCTTGATCCGCAGGTAGGCCGGCGAGCGAGAGTCGAGGCTGCGCTGGACCTGAGCGTGCAGCGCAGGGTCGACCGCGAGGGCGGTGACGCGGACGATGTTCAGGAGCTGCGTGCCGACCGTGTCCTCCAGCTCCCGCTGGTGGTGCTTGTAGGTGAGCCCACCCACCGCAGCCACCGCGCAGAGCGTCACCGCGGCGAGAAGGCAGGCGAGCTTGACGCTGAGCCGCTGCCAGGGCCGTAGGCTGTGGGCCGGTTCCGAGCCATGCTGCTGATTGGCCTGACGCATCAGGGCTTGGATTCAGGAAGGCGGCTCCGAGGTTCGCTCCTGATTCGCCGCCGGCCGCCGCCGAGGAAGCGAACCCTCTCGACTCCTCGATGTGTCTAATCGCTAGATGCCGCCCACGGTCAGGCGCCAGATCCCGAGATTCATGCGGTACAGAACCAACCCGTACCCAACGGAAGGAGAGTCGACATGAAGAGGAATCTGTTCATCGCGTCAGCCATCGTGGCCGCCCTTGCAGTACCGCTGGTCTCGAGCAGCCAGGCCGGCCCGGCCCCCCAGCCCAAGTTCGATGCGGAGAAGTGCTATGGCGTCTCGAAGGCGGGCAACAACGACTGCCAGACGGCCAATTCGTCTTGCGCGGGAACGTCGCGGCGCGACAGCCAGAAGGATGCCTGGATCTACGTTCCGGCCGGCACCTGCGAGAAGCTGGTGAGCGGCAGCATGCAGCCCAAGGCCTAAGGTCTGAGGGACGGCGGGCGCGTGCCATGAGCGCGAACTCCGACCTTGGTCGTCAGCGCCGTAGGACTTCCTGCCGCACTTCCTTGGGCCGAACGGTCCAGCCTACTCGCTTCCTGGGTATTGCGAAGTCACGGGCCGCCCGGTGAACCGCCCGACGCTTTGGACCCCTTGAACATCCACATCTCTTCTCTATTCCGTTTTCGGAACTAGCCCTTGGTGTCTGTAGTTGAAGTCTTCCTGGTTGGAGGAGAGGCATGGGTTTCATACGTACCACTTTTTCATCGTTCGCCGTGTCACGGTTTGCGGGTACCCGCGGATTTTTGCGTGCCTCTCGGAGGGGCCTGCGATGATCGACCGTCTTATCGAGATTTCGTTGCGCAATCGGTTCCTCGTCGTCACCCTTTGGATTGGCATCGCCGCTTGGGGACTGTGGGCGATGCTGCGCGCTCCGATTGATGCCATTCCTGATCTCAGTGACAACCAGGTGATCGTGTTCACGGATTCGTCGGGGCGCAGCCCTCAGGAAGTCGAGGACCAGGTCACGTATCCACTCACCGTCAACCTGCAGGGGTTGCCTGGCGTAAAGGTTGTGCGCTCCTCGTCGGCGTTCGGCTTCTCGATGATTTTCGTGATCTTCGAAGATAACGTGGATCTCTATTTTGCCCGCACGCGCGTGCTGGAGCGGCTGAACCTCGTAAGCAAGCAGCTTCCGGCGGGCGTCGTGCCGACGCTCGGCCCGGACGCGACGGGTGTGGGTCACGTCTTCTGGTACACGGTGGAGGGCGGCGGGCTCAGCCTGCGCGACTTGCGCTCTTTGCAGGACTGGTATGTGCGCTACCAGCTGAACTCGGTGCGCGGCGTCGCTGAGGTGGCCAGCGTCGGGGGCACGGTCCAGCAATACCAGATCGATATTGACCCCAACCGTTTGCGCAGCTACGGGCTGCCGCTCGGCACGGTTGTTCGCGCGGTCATGGCCAGCAATTCGAACGTCGGCGGAAACGTGGTCTCCCAAAACGGCTCCTGGTCCATCGTCCGCGGACTCGGGTTGATCGGGACTCTCGACGACATTCGCAATATCGTCGTCGCCTCGCACAACGGGACGCCCGTTTTTGTGAAAGACCTCGGCACCGTGCAGATCGGTGACGCCTTCCGGACGGCTGCGCTGGTGGATCCGAGAAATCGAGCCCGGCCTACCGGCGGGCGTGCACATCGTTTCGTTCTACGACCGGTCGGAGCTCATTGAAGCAACGGTCGGCACGCTGCGCCATGCGCTGATCGAAGAGATCATCCTCGTCACCCTCGCGCACGTCATATTCCTGATGCATTTCCGCAGCATCCTGGTGGTAACGCTGCCGCTGCCGCTCGCGGTGCTCTGTTCGTTTCTGCTGATGCATTACACGCATGTGACTTCCAATGTGATGTCGCTCGCCGGAATTGCGATTGCCATCGGGGTGCTCGTCGACGCTGGCATCGTGGTCACCGAGAATGCGTTCCGGCATCTTGAAGGCGTCGACACCCGCGACCGCGGGACAGTCCTGGAGACGGTGCTCCGCGCGACGACGCTGGTCGGACGACCGACGTTCTTCTCGATGGCCATCATCGTTCTGGCCTTCGTGCCCGTGTTTGCGCTGACCGGGCAAGAAGGCAAGCTCTTCCATCCGCTCGCGTTCGCGAAGACCTTTGCCATGGCGAGTGCGACGGCCATCGCGCTCACGTTGACACCGATCCTATGCACGCTCCTTCTGCGGGGGACGTTCCATTCGGAAGATCACAATCCGGTGATGCGCTTTCTGCAGCGCCTCTATCGTCCGGCGCTATCGTGGGCGCTCGATCACCGGCGCATCACGATGGGTCTCGCTCTTGCGCTCTTGGCCGGTGCGGTCGTGCTGGCTTCTGGTATTGGCAGCGAGTTCATGCCTCCGTTGAACGAAGGCGACATCATGTTCATGCCCATCGCCGATGCCAGTATCGCCCTCCCCCAAAACACGGAGTATGCAAAGCGGCAGGACGAAGTCCTCAACCATTTTCCTGAGGTGGCCTACGTAGCCGCGAAGGTGGCAAGAGCAGAGACCTCAACCGATCCGGCAGGGTTGAACATGACGGAGACCATCGTGCATTTGAAGCCCCGCGATCAGTGGCGGCCGGGCATGACACTTCCGAAGCTCAAGAGCGAGATGGACCGCGCGGTCTCGCTCCCTGGCGTCGCCAATATCTGGACGCAGCCGATCATCAATCGCATTGACATGCTGACGACGGGCATCCGGTCGGAGATTGGCGTGAAAGTATTCGGCGCCGATCTGACGGTGCTTGAAGGGACAGCCCGCGACATCGCCGATGTCGTGGGCACGGTGAAAGGCGCCAGCGACGTCTACCCGGAGCAGGTCACCGGCGGATTGTACCTCGACATTCGGCCGAACCGCGAGGCAGCGGCCCGCTACGGCATCGACGTGGGTGCGATTCAGGAAGTGATCGAGACCGCCATCGGCGAACACAACATCACCACCACCATCGAGGGACGGCGGCGGTTCCCCGTGCGCGTACGATACGCGCCGCAATACCGGCGCGACCCGATAGACCTTTCCAACGTGCTCGTTACTGGTGCCACGGGCGCACAGATTCCTCTCGGGCAGGTTGCCGACATCCGCCAGGTGTCCGGGCCGGCCGCAATCAACAGTGAGAACGGTCTGCTGGAGGTTTCGGTGCTCCTGAACGCTCGCGGACGCGACCCAGGCAGTGTGATCACCGATGCAGAGAAAGCGATCCGGGCGAAGATCAAGATGCCTCCCGGCTACTACTACAGTTGGAGCGGTCAGTTCGAAAACGAAGTACGCGCGAGGAAGCGGCTGCAGATCGTGATGCCGGTCGCGGTCGGAGTCATCTACATCCTTCTGTTCTTGACCTATCGGTCGTTCAGCGAGGCCGCGCACGTCTTGCTCGCCGTCCCGTTCGCGCTCACCGGCGGGCTCTACTTGCTATGGCTGCTTGGGTACAACTTCTCGGTCGCAGTCTGGGTCGGCTTCATCGCACTCTTTGGCACTGCCGTGCAGACGACGGTGGTCATGGTCATTTACCTCGAAGAGGCAGTCGCACGAAAGAAGACAGAGCATGGCACCCTGACTATCGCGGTTTTGCGCGAAGCGGTCATGCAAGGGGCGTTGCTCCGACTGCGCCCCAAGTTGATGACGGTATCGACGGTCGTCGCCGGTCTTCTGCCCATCTTTTGGAGCAACCGCGTCGGCTCCGAAGTAATACGACCCCTGGCGACTCCAGTCCTCGGTGGGATGCTCAGCTCACTCGCCCACGTGTTGATCGTCACTCCGATCATTTTCTTGTGGCTACGGGAGCGCGAGCTCCGGCGCGGTCGATCGGTTGATCACCCGGATTTGGTTGACTTGGCGCAGTGACTTCAAAGAGTTGTTAAAGGAGACATACGCATGAAGACAGTGTTAGTGATGTTCGCAGCGCTCGCCATTTCCGCAGCTGGATGTAGCAGCAACACGGTAGATATTAGCAAGCTGAAGCCGGTCACCACGCATAAGGTTGGCGATCTCAGCGTTGTGCTAATGAACGATACGGGCGATTTCAAACAGGGGCAGAACGAATTCGTCGTCCAGTTCCAGAATCCACAGGGGCAGGCGGTCGATGTCGGCGACGTGCAGCTTGGCTCCAGTATGACCATGCCGAGCATGGCACCGATGTCGGGTGATTCCGAACTTACCCCTACCGGTCAGACCGGGACCTATCGAGTGAAGTCGAACTTCGGGATGAGCGGGGCCTGGCACTTCACCGTTGCCTGGAACGGCGGTCATGGCCAGGGAAAGACGGCCTTCAATAGCAACGTGAGGTAGAGAGATGCGGAATCCAGCGTTGTCGCTTCGCTTGTCACTCCTCCTTCTGGTGGCCCTTGCAAACGCACTCTCGCTGTCCGCGCAGGAGCTGCCGTTGCGGAGGCACGCAGCCAATGAAAACTAAGGAAGTGGTTTCGCGGAGACAACCCCGGCTCACACTCATCGGCTACGCCGCGATTCTGACCGCGCTCGTGCTGGCCGGAGTGTGGTTTGGCACGCGGCACCGGGAAGGAGCGAAGCCCGTCTCGCACGATACCATGTCATCGATGAGCGGAATGGCAGTTCCGGCAAGTGCGACTCCTGCTGACGCGTCGCGTGCCTCGGCGGAACTGCAGATTGATCTGGCAACGGACGATCTTAAGAAGGCGCAACTTCGCACGGCACGAGTGACGAAAGGTTTCACGGCCGCTACACTTCGCCTGCCCGGGATCGTGAAGGCGAATGAGTACCGCACAGTTCATGTTACGTCCCTCGTGGGCGGTATCGTCAAGCAGGTTCCCGTCGTGCTTGGCGATCACGTGACGCGTGGTCACCCATTGGTGGTTATCTTCAGCAGCGAACTCGCGGCGGCGGAAACACAATACGTGTCCTATCTGGCGGAGCTGGAGGCAGAGCACAAGAAGCTCGTGCGCACACAGAATCTGGTCAAGCTTGGAGCCGCTAGCCAGCAAGAGGAGGAAGAGGTGGCGGCGACGCATGCCGCGCACGAATCGCACGTTCGCGCGGCGCTCGAAAAGTTGCGGCTGCTCGGTGCCAGCGACCGCCAGATTGCGGCGCTTAAACAGGCTGATCAGATTGACGCACATCTTTCAGTGCCAGCGCCCATCAATGGCGTCGTGCTCGCGCGAATGGCAAATCTCGGATTGGTTGTTAATACCGCACAGGAGCTCTTCACTGTGGCCGATCTATCGAATGTCTGGGTTATGGCCAGTGTGAACGAGAAAGACTTCGCAGTCATACAAGTCGGTTCGGCGGCAAGCATAAGTGCCCCCGCCTACCCTGGACGCTCCTGGAAGGGCCGCGTCGCCTACATCCAACCTCAAGTGGACCCGACTACGCGGACAGCGCCAGCCCGTATCGAGGTTGCCAATCCGGGCGAACTCTTGCGTATTGAAATGTACGTAGATGTGGAGTTCAGGTCCCAGGGCTCGATAGCTCCGGTTGTCCCCGAAGCGGCCGTGCAATCGATCGGTGAACGGCGGTTTGTGTTTCTTCCGGTCAAAGACAATGACGGAAGCTTCACACTGCGCGAGGTCCAGGTTGGTCCCGCACCAGGTGGGTATTTCTCGGTGTTGGACGGATTGAAACCGGAAGACGAGGTTGTTACGGATGGCAGTTTCATCCTGAAAGCCGAAGCCGTCCGGCAGCATCCTGAGCTGCACTGAACCATCGGATTGCGAGAGGCCACACTGGAACGAGCGGCCTCCGGGATCACACGATCGTGATCGACTTGACTGCAAACACGGGTGAAGTATGAAGGAGCCAGATCGGATACAGCGAGACGATAAATCGGACCCGTCGCCGGCGAGCTCTTCTCCGAAGCCGGCAATCAATCAACCCGTCGAGCCCGCCGACCCGATCCGCAACGCTCAGCGAAGCGAGCCGCAGCCGGGAGCCCCTTCTGAGCCGTCGGCTGCTGCGCCAGGTGCCGCCCGCTTGCTCGAGGTGCAGCAGGAGCCTCAGGTCATCGGCGCTGGCACAAGTGCCGCGGACCCGAGCAGCGCGTTCGTTAAAGCTCACCCCGAATCCTACAAAGACGTATCTACAGGAACGACGGTCAGGATCGAGCATAGGCATTCATTGGCGGTCCGCTGGATGCACTGGATCAACTTCCCATTGCTTGCCGTGATGATCTACTCGGGTGTCCTCATTTATTGGGCCGACTCGCAGCACGAGGAGCTGAATGCACACCGAGTCTATCGCGTCGGGTTCGGTGGTTGGACTCTCTCCCGGCTCTTTCCCTCATGGTTCTACAACAATCTCCATCTTAAATTCCAGCTCGCGAATGGGCTGGGCTATCACTTCTTCTTCATGTGGTTCTTCGCCCTGAACGGAATAGCGTATGTCCTGCACACTTTCTTCTCTGGCGAATGGCGGGAATTGGTTCCAACCCGGCGTTCATTTAGGGAGGCAACGCAGGTGATATTGCACGATCTGGGATTGAGCAAGCACCTTCCACTCCAGCGCAAATTCAATGGCGCACAACAGGTGGCCTACACAGGTGCCATCCTCATGGGCGCGGGCTCGTTGCTCACTGGGCTCGCCATCTACAAGCCAACCCAGCTGCATGTACTTACCGCACTGCTCGGCGGCTACGAGATGGCGCGGTGGTTACATTTTTGGTTGACGGTCGCCTATGTTGGCTTTTTTTTGGTACATGTTGCGCAGGTTATTCGCGCAGGCTGGAACAAATTCCGCGCCATGATCGTCGGGTATCAGATTTCGCCCGGCGAGCCGGCGGAACGCGATGAGGTTTCCGATGAACAAAACATCTCAGCGAGTTGAACGCGATCCAGTCGGGGAGCTCTACCTCCGCTCGCGTCGCGCCTTCCTGATCGCCGCTGCAGCCGCCGTAGCGGGCGGCGTGTTTTGGAAATGGCTCAATGATCAAACCGAAATCGACGGACTCATCTGGCCCCTCCGCAAGGCGCTCGAGTTCAACGCCAGGATTTCGCGTGGGTTGTTCCGTGAACGAGCCCTGGCCCCCGAATTCGAAAGATCGAAAGCGGTGAGTTCCTTCCGTCGTAACGGCGATATCGGACTCACCGAGATCACGCCTGAGGACTGGCGCCTGCAACTTGTCGGCGTCTTGAACCCTGCGTCCTACGCGCAATACAGCAAAGATGTGACTGCTTGGACCTACGGAATGAACGAATCAAGCACAAAACCTACTGACGCCGATGCCAATGGGGCTCCGGAGAAGCCTCGCATGCACGAGGAGGACGCGAAGGGTGCTGATATGAGAATGAAGCCGATGGCGATGCCCAAAGACGTGCGGAGCGATGTTCCCGGACTGCTGCTCACGCTCGCGGATGTGAAGAAACTCCCGCATGTCGAGACGGTCACCGAGTTCAAGTGTATTGAGGGCTGGAGCGAGATTGTTTACTGGGGTGGCGCACGGGTGCGAGACTTCATCGCCGCGTTCCCGCCACGCAATGGAAGCGAGTATATCGGCTTCGTGACGCCGGACGGCCAGTATTATGTTGGCATCGAGCGCCAAGTGGCGTTACATCCGCAGACGCTGCTCGCCTATGAACTGAACGGCCAGCCTCTGACACCGGACCACGGAGCCCCTCTGCGTGTGGTAACCCCGCTTAAGTACGGTATCAAGCAACTCAAACAGATTGGCCGAATGACCTACACCGACACGCGGCCACGTGACTATTGGCACGAGCAGGGATACGACTACTACGCGGGTCTATAGGGTGGCACATCTTTTTTGCGCATAGTAGCCAGACCTGGTGCGAACCGTCAGGTTCTGCGCAGGGTCGGGACGTGGTTCACCATGATGACTGCTCCATTTGACCGGTTTCGGCGCCACGAAGGGTGTCCACGTACATCGTCGTCTTATGGGCCGCTATGAGGGCGGGTAGGGCGCGGAACCGGCTAAAACGGCTAACGGTATCTTGGGCTGGAAGGCTTGCCCCCTGCCCCCGGCCGCTGTCTCTCGGGAGGCGAAACCGGCCGAAGGCTTTCCTAACCTTGAGCTTGTCACCGAATTGCAAAGAGGTTGGGAGAACTTTGCTAGAACTTGCCTTGTCGAGGAATTCGAGGAACCCTCACCTTGGAAACAAACGATGCTGCCAGCAGAGTCTATTCCGAGGTCTGCGCCTCACCCAAGCGACCATATAGATGTTTGCAGACGCCCTCACGATCCTACGGGTTCCCGAACGGATCGTCCGGCGCTTGCCATCCGCAAACGCCATTTGGCGCTATCATTGGGGACCAACTTTTGAGACCGCGGCTGCAGGCATGATGAATGGCTAAGCCGAGACACGGGCGAAAGAGCAGGAGAGCGGAGGCCGAAAGGTCGGCCGCAAACACTCTTGTGCCCTCCTGGATCACCGCCAATCTCACGGAGTTCCCAGCGAAACAGCGCCATGACGGCAAGCATCCTGCCAACGATCCCCCCTGCTCCTGGCGGAGTTTGTGCCGAGCCCCTCTCATTCAATATGGAGCATTTTTGAAGCAGCACTCGGCGCATCAGCAGATAAACGCTTCTTTGCGCTCCGAATCCTCCTAGGATTGCCTCCGCGCCTTCCCGGAGACCCGCGAGATGCACCCAAGATCATTGGGCTTCCCGAACCGTATCGGACGGCAGCTTGTCTGCTTCCGAATAACGGATGGGTCTTCGTGCGCATCGCGTGCCTGTATGCCGTCTCTCAAGACATGACTCGTGCACCCTCCCTACTTTCGCAATCCGATCCGCGAATTGCATGATGTCGACTCAACACCTCACCCCCCGAGATTCAAATTCGGCTGGGACTTGAGTCCCCTTCTAGCTTCCGCCAGGCGCGCGCGGCAGATTGAGTCTCAAGAACCGACACTCTGCCGAGACATTCCGAGAGAAACTGGGACTCGGACTCCAGATCGCTCGGTATGAGACGTAACGAACCTCCCGACTTCGTCATTAGAACCCATGCTGTGCGCAGGAAGATGATCTAGAGGCGTTTGCGCCGGCCTGCATGCAACCGGGGGGTCGTGCGGGCCGTGTAGACCCAGCCCTTACCGCCAGGCCCTTGCCCGCCGCCGTGCAAGCCCCGCCCAGAGTGCGGGCGGGCGCCCCGGACATAAGCAGGGTTAGCTGCTCCCGCAGCGAAAGCCGCGCGCGGTGCAACCGCGACTTCACCGAGGAGAC
>WNFO01003361.1_pt1 | contig 13852 bp, 7 predicted proteins | sample 5400251 | NCBI WGS metagenome assembly WNFO01 (sample SAMN13153354, study PRJNA577476) | soil metagenome | isolation source: 100 cm saprolite under Madrone tree | place: USA:California | collected 2016-06-14 | reverse complement strand
CGTATTCTTTGCCGCCGCCTACTATGTGGTTTCCCTGTTTCCTGTGCTCGGCTTTTTCCGTGTCTTTTTTTTCCGTTACTCGTTTGTTAGCGATCATTTCCAGTATCTGGCGAGCATGGGACCGTTGGCTTTAGCGGGTGCCGCCATCACGGAGGGCTGTAGCCGCCTCGCTGTGTCGAGGCGCCCCTCGGCGTTGGCGATGGAACGGCGACAAAGCGCCGTGGCTACAACCCTTCACGCTTCTACACTTATATGGAAATCGTCTCTGGTTCCGGTAATCTTCTGCGGGCTATTCTTGCTTGGACTCGGCGTTTTACTTGCAAGAAATCCAGGTTGCTGGATGGCACATTACAATCTGGGAATCGTTCTTCGCGATCAGGGGGAAATGGATCAGGCGATTACTCATTATCGCCAGGCTGTTGCGCTGCGGCCGAATTACGCGGAAGCGCATTACAATCTAGGCCGGCTTCTGGTGCAGAAAGGCCAGCTCGACGATGCAATTGCTCATTATAAAAAAGCACTGGAAATAAATCCCGCTGATGCAGAAGCACACAACAATCTCGGCGTCACGCTTTTTGGGAGCGGGCGTGTGGATGATGCGATTGCTCATTACCGGAAGGCAGTGACAATCCAGCCAGATTACGCCGATGCCTCTTGCAATCTGGCGAACGCGCTTCTTTCCAAGGATGATTTGGATGGCGCGATCGCTCGTTACTCGGCGTGCCTCGCACTATCGCCAAATCAGGCTGAGGCTCAGTACAACCTGGCGAGCGCCCTTCTTCGAATGGGTCGGACAGATGAAGCGATTGCTCATTACCAAAAAGTGCTCGAGTTGCGCCCAGAAAGCGCAGACGCTCGCGCAAATCTGGCAAGCGCGTTTCTTGCAAAAGGCGGCGTCCGGGATGCAATTGCTGAGTACAGGAATGCGCTTCGGATTTCTCCGGAAAATGTGGCCGCCCAAAGTAATTTGGCATGGCTGCTGGCAACGTCCTCCGACGCGTCGCTCAGAAACGGATCAGAGGCTGTCCTGCTGGCTGAACGGGCGGAATCTGAAAGCTCCCGGAGCGAGAATCGCTCGATTGTTCTACGCATCCTGGCTGCGACTTATGCTGAAACTGGCCGCTTTGCTGAGGCTAAAAAAACTGCTCAACAAGCGTTGCAAGCGGCTGAGATCGAAGGCAACTCCACTTTGGCCAACGCTCTCCGGGACGAAATCGCGCTTTACGACTTGGGTTTGCCGTATCATAAACAACGGTAGGGGAGCAGTGTGACCGTCGCTGCCATTCGGATTCCCGCTCACGAGATTACTCCTAATTGACAGGATAGATTTTGCGGATCGGAATGTGCTCCCGGTAAAGAGCGATATCCCCTTGAAGAAGGTTCGCAAGGGAGAAATCGCCTTGGCTGGTGGCTATCTCCATACCTTGTTTGGCTGCTTCGATGGCCTCAGAAAATCGGCCAGTCTCCGCGTAAGCAGCCGCCAGCGTCCGGAGAAACTTTGGATCTCCACTATTTGAAAGCTCCACTGCTTTCCGTGCGAACTCGACCGCTCTGGCGCCGTCACGGATTGAGGCATCAGAAGATGTCGCCAGCACCCAGGCAATATTGATGCGAGAATGGGGATCTTTGGGAGCTAATGCCAATGCTTTTTCGTAATGGGCGATCGCCTCCTTGAGCGAACCCTGCCGCAGAAGAGCGTTACCAAGGCCGGTGTGGGCATCCGCGTCATTGGGTTGTAGTTGGAGAGTTTTCTCCCAATCCGCGATCGCTTCGTCGATGCGGCCTTTTGTAAAAAGAACGCTACCGCGGTTGTAATAGGCATCTGCATAATTGGGTTGCAATCTTATTGCCTCCTCGTAGTGAACCATCGCTTCATCGGATTGGCCTTTTCGGGCCAGAGTGTCGGCGAGGTTCATTTGCACAAAAGCTGAACCCACATCGTAGTGGGTATCTGGCTTACCAGACCTAATTCTTAACGCGGTCTCAAAGTGCGAGATCGCTTTGTCCAGTTCACCGCGGTCGACGCACAGGTACCCGAGATTATTGTGGGCAACGTCGTTGTCAGTTGTCACGGCAAGAGCATGGGTCCAAAGAGTCTCGCTGTTCCGCCAGTGGGAAGTCTGAACGAATGCCGCCCATGCCAGGGCAGCGATGATTACTACCGCGGCCGCGGTAGCTACAGCAGCCCGGGATCTGGACTGGCTGACTGCTGCCACGTCAGCCGCGAGCCAAACTGCTAGCAGAAACAGACCGATATGGGGGAGGTAGGTATAACGGTCAGCATGGCCTTGCTCTCCAACCTGGACGAGGCCAATCACTGGGACGAGCATAACTAAATACCAAAACCATCCGGTGAACAGGTAAGGTCGTTTACTTCGGAAAACGATTGCTGCCGCAGTGATTGCGAGCAGGACTCCGATCGCGAGAACGACTTCCCAAATTGCCAGGGTGTTATTTGGATGAGGATAGAAAACCGCGAGACGTGTCGGCCACAATGTGTCCCAGATGTAAATCATGTAACTCGCGACCGCGTTTTGCACTCGCCAGAAGAACGGCAACGGCGGGATCGCACCAGTAGCGCGTTTTTGCAGGAGAAATGTGATGACACAGGCGCCCGCGGAGAGAACGAGCAAGGGAATCTTTTCCAGGAGGAGGCGTTGTATTATGCGCCTTTGATTACCGGACTTTAAGATTTTGGCTTTTCTTTGTGTTGAGGGAGTTTGTTCAAAACGACGTAGTGGCCAGTAATCCAGAAGGAGAAGGACGACAGGCGCGCTTACCAGCATTGGCTTGGACATGAGCCCGGTCGCGAACAGGACAGCGACCACCAGGTAGCGTGTTATAGACCCTGCGCGTGCATAACGGACATATGCGTCCAGCATCAGGAAAAAGAAGATTGCGCTCAGAACGTCTTTTCGCTCGCTCACCCATGCCACCGATTCGACATGGAGTGGGTGAACCGCGAATAATGCTGCGACAACCATACTCTTCCATACTGCGCCGGTCATCTGCCGCAGCACCCGAAACAGCAGGAGCACTGCGATGGTATGCAAGACGACGTTGGTAGCATGATGACCCCCGGCGTTCAAACCGTATAGTTGACAGTCCAGCATGTGCGAAATAGTCGTTAGTGGATGCCAATTGCGTGCGTGGGGGCTGGTAAAGGCGAAAGCTATCCCTTTTATCGTTAGCCCAGCCTGAATAGCCGGGGCATTGTAGACGTATAAATCGTCATCGAAGTTAACGAACTCATAACGGAGTGTTTGAGCAAATACGGCCAGGCTGATTCCGGCAAGGAACAGGTATATAACGATAGTTGTACCACGAGTGTGAATACCTTGAGCTAGCTCACCTGGGCGCTCGTCAGCCTGCCTCTTTTTGTTATTCGCTGTGGGGCGAATTGCCATGTGTTAAGCTAGTGTCCCGCAGCGGCCGCCGTTCTTGGTAAAGTGCAATATTGCTTTGGATCTCAGTAGCGAGGCCGGCGTTTCCCTGACTGTTGGCCAGTTCAATCCCCTGCTGCGCAGTCTGGATTGCCTTCGAAAACTCGCCACTTTCGGCATAAGCCGCCGCTAATGTGCGAAAGATTATTGGGATCCGGCGGCGCGAAATGCGCAGTGCCTCCTCTGCCAGCTGAACCGCCTTGGTGCCATCTCGAAGAGAATCGTCGGGCGCAGTCGCAAATACCCACGCGAGGTTGCTCATGGCATTTCCGTTGTCCGGTTGAATGGCCAACACCTTCTGCCATTCTTCGACACCCTCTCTAATGTGGCCCTGCTGGATCAGGACCGTGCCCACAATGTTGTGCACCTCTATGTTATCGGGCTGTAGCTCGAGTAGTTTCCGATAGTGAACCAGCGCATCGGCGACTTGACCCTTTTGAAGAAGAGCCTTGGCAAGGTTCTCATGGGCAGGGCTATTTTCGGGTCGAAGATCCACGGCTGCCTGGAGCAGAGAAATCGCGTCGTCCAATTTGCCTTTTCGCAAAAAGACAATACCGAGGTTATTTTCCGCAACGTCGTTGTTTGAGGTTACTGCAAGGACATGCGTAAAGAGTGTTTCGCTATCGCGCCAATAAGAGGTTTGGACCCAGGCACGCCAGCTTAAAACGGCGATCGTCAGTATCGCAGCAGCGCTCAAAATCGTGCGGTGACGGCGCCACGAGGCAGTCAAATCGGCTACTGCCCACGTGGCCACGATGTATAGGCCGATCTGCGGCAAATAAGTGTATCGGTCTGCCCGGCCCTGCCATCCGACCTGCACCAATCCGATCACCGGCACAAGCATCCCCAGATACCACAACCATCCGGTGATGAAGTAGGGCCGCTGTTTTCGCAGAGCGATTGCTGCCGCCGTAATGCCAATTAGGAGCAAAAGAGACAGGACGCTTTCCCAAAGCGGTAGCCGGTTCTCCGGATGGGGGTAGAACACGGCGAGTTTCACTGGCCAGAGCATCTGCCAGATGTAGGCGACGTAGCTTACCACTGCATTGTTGATTCGGGCCAATACCGGCAACTGTTCGGTCCAGCCGACCGCACCTCGCTGGGCGAAAAACGTGACGATGCTTGAAACGGCAGAGAGGGCGATCAGTGGAATCTTTTCCATGACCAACGTTAACAACCGACGTCTGATGTCGGAGGACGAATCTTTCATCCTCCTGAGTGGCCAGTAATCTAGGACTAAAAGCACAAACGGGAGCGTCACGAGCATCGGCTTGGACATGAGGCCGAAAGCAAATACGACTGCTACGAACAGATAACGCCCGATCGAGGGCGCGCGCGCGTAATGGACGTATGCGAGCAAGGTTAGCATGAAGAAAACACCGCTTAGCACGTCCTTTCGCTCCGCTATCCATGCGACCGATTCCACACGCAACGGATGAATTGCGAACACGGCCGCAACAAAAGCGCTCCGCCAAAGCGCGCCAGTCATCTGCCGCAGCGCGAAAAAGAGAAGGATCGCCGCGACGGTGTGCAGGAGGACATTCGTAAAATGATGCCATCCCGCCTTTAACCCGTGTAACTGGCAGTCGAGCATGTGTGAAATCGTCGTCAGCGGATGCCAGTTCATGGAATGAATATGGCTAAATGCCCAGGCAATACCGCCGATGCTGAGGCCGCTGGTTATCTCCGTATTTTCATAGACGTAGCGCGGATCATCATAGTTGATGAAGTCGTGCCAGAGCGTTTGGCCAAAAACTACCCACGTAAGGACGGCGAGACAGATGCAAACGCCGACAGACAACCAGCGGCGGTTTGTTTTGTGGAGAGCGATTGATTGAGAATTAATACGGTGCACGTGCGGCGCTAGAATTTCGTGAGAAAGCCGGCTTAAGGGTTCCGTTTGTAAATCAAAATATACTCTTTTAGATTCCCGACCGACGGCGGAACATCTCCAAAGAAGTAATCTGTTTCCGTAGGCGTAATGTTTACAAAACCGGCTACGGCGTAATTTTGTGCAGTGTATTCATTTGCCCAGGTAAAGATCAGCCGATCAGATTGCGGCCGCTGTAACCAGGAATCCTTCATTACCACAGAGATTAGATATTTTGGACGCCCGTGTTCAATCTCGCGGATCATCTCCTGCTGCATCTGTTGTGCATATTTCTGCGGCTCCATTAAACCGTATGTGTAAATATATCCGGTCGTCGAATGTCGCTGTGAATAAAAATAAATCTGCGGCTCCGATCCCAATACTGCGATTGTATCATTGGGGGATGTGTGGTCGCGCACGTATGCCGCAATCCTGACGGACTCCCAGAACGGAGCCTCAGGGTAAATCATTCGGCAAGCTTCCATCGGAGAAGCCTCAAAGAAGAATTTTTTATCCCAAAGAACTGGCAAGCTCAGGGCCGCGCCAAGCAGAAGAAGCGGGACAAATCTGACCGCCGTCATTCGACCGGCCAGGAGATCCGACAGTTCGCTGATTGCAACGCCGACAAGAAGCGAGACCGCCGGCAGAACGAAAATAAAATAATGGTATCGGAAATAGAATCCCGGGCATAGCGCCAATGCCGAGAACAAGAGGAAGCCAAGCAAAAAAACTGTGCTGGCACGCCTTCGCTGATCCCGCCAACCCGCAACTCCTCCAATTCCAGCCAGCAACCAGAGCATCCAGCCAGCTCCTATCACTTCCTTTGCGCTGTGGAAGAAAATCTGCGGCGTCTGGGTGAGAGGGACCAAGCTGCCATATTGACGGGCGTAATCGATTGTCCAAAACCAAAACTGCTTGAATACACCTGCGTGTGATAAAACCAAACACGTGATCCCGAAGGGAAGAATTACGCCGGTGCCGAAGATCAGACTTCGCAGAAGGATTCTCTTTAGCTTGAATCCACGGTGGACATCTTTGGAGACGAGATAAATCGCTCCAAACAGAATGAAAAAGACCGCGGGCTGCTTCATCAGCAGCGCCAGACCAAAAAGCAATCCGCTCGCGAACAAGCGTTCCAACCGTTGCCGACCGGATTCGTGCAACAAAATCAGTGCCCCGCCAAGGACGGGCAGCATTACAAAATGGGTCGCGTGACCAGCGAAGCCCAGCACAGAAGGACTCACAGAAAGAACCGCATAACTTGCTGCCGCGGCAATCCCTGCGGTCGAATTCATCAGTTTTCGACCCAGAAGAAAAACGAGCGCCACAGTTGCGGCGTTTACCAAAAGCAAGCCCAAATGAATTCCAGTGATTGTTTGTCCGAAGATCGACATGATCAAAGCGTAAGCAGCATAAGTCCCGGGAAACTTCATGTTGTAAGCCAGTTTGTACGGGGGGATACCTTGCAACATGAGTTGGCCCGCATACGCGTATTCGCCTTCGTCGCGCTCCAGCGGAACACCCAGGAGTCGAATTCGGATAGCGAGTGTCAGGCCAAAAACGATCGCCGCTAAAACGCACCACGCGACGCGCACGAGTTTGTCAGAATTTAAGATCGTGTTTGTCACTTGAAAGCGCTATCGAACGCAAAGACTGCGGTCGCAGGTAAGCGATTTGCACCACACTGCATTTTCGTCAAATGACACCCTATGTGAGTGTGGCAGCCCAGGGAAAGCGCCGCGTTACAAAACTGAAACTAACATCGTCTGATCGTGCCGTTTGCCCATTGGGATTGGAAATTGTCTGAGTAAAATCAATCGTGCAGAAAATCGCTGAACGCCCGTTATCATCGCGTACTCGCGCCTGGCTTTTCGGCCTGCTCTTGGCCGTTGTGACGATCTTCATGTACCAGCCTGCGTGGAATGGTGGCTTCATCTGGGATGACGATGATTATGTGACAAATAACGAGCTGCTGACCGCGCCCGATGGTTTACGGCGGATTTGGTTCTCGCTGGACTCGCCCTCTCAATATTTCCCGCTGGTTTATACTACGTTTCGCATCGAGCACGCGCTCTGGGGACTAAACCCTTCCGGCTACCATTGGATCAATCTTCTGCTTCATGTTGCCAATGCGCTGCTGGTGTGGCGAGCGTTGGTGCGTTTGAAGGTGCCAGGCGCGTGGGTTGCGGGAGCGATTTTCGCTCTGCATCCCGTGCACGTGGAATCAGTTGCCTGGATCACGGAACGCAAAAACGTGCTGATGGGCTTTTTCTTCCTGCTGACGCTGCTTGCATGGATCGCGTTTCTTGACGAGCGGACCAAGCGGCCATGGCGCTCTTACGGGCTGGCATTGATCCTTTACGTGCTGGCGCTTTCGGCCAAGACAACGGCCTGCACGCTGCCGGCGGCGTTGCTCTTGATTCTTTGGTTGCAGAAAAAGCCGATTAATAAGAGGCGTCTTAGCCAGGTCGTTCCGTTTCTTATCCTCGGCATCGGCATGGGCTTACTGGCAGTCTGGTGGGAACGCTACCATCAGGGTACGCGCGGGGCGCTTTTTGCTCTGGGTCCGATTGAGCGCATCCTCATCGCGAGTCGCGCGGTTTGGTTTTATCTGAGCAAACTCATCTGGCCCTCCAATCTGACTTTCATTTATCCAAAATGGAACATCTCGCCGGCGCATCCGCTGGATTACGCATGGTTGCTGGCGGGAATCGCGTTATGTGCGGTGATCTACTTCGCGAGGCGTTACGTGGGGCGGGGCGTCGAGGTCGCAGCCGCATTTTTCGTGGCGACGCTCAGTCCAGTCCTCGGCTTTATCATGCTCTACACATTTCGCTACACGTTTGTGGCCGACCATTACCAGTATTTGGCGAGCATCGGTCCAATTGCGTTAGCTTCGGCAGGTGTGGCCACGCTGGCTAGATATTTTGAGAGGAGTCGCCCTCTGATTTTGAGTGCGGCGGTGTGTCTGATTGTAACTTTAGCGGTACTGACGTGGCGACAAGCCGCGATGTACGGTCACATTGAAGCGTTGTGGCGGACGACGCTGGCAAGAAATCCTAGTTGCTGGATGGCTCACAATAATTTGGGCATTGCACTTTTCCAGAAAGGTGACACCGACGATGCCATTGCTCATTACCGGACAACCTTGGAGATGCAGCCGGATTTTTGGGATGCGGAGTACAATCTTGGCATCGCCCTTCTGAGCAAAGGCCAAGTGGACGAGGCAATCGCCCATTGCAGCAAGGCCGTAAGGATCGCGCCAAATGATCCAGATGCTCAGGTCGCTCTAGGCAACGCTCTGCTTCAAAAGGAGCGAATCGATGACGCGATTGTTCATTATCAAAAGGCGTTGTCAATGAGACCCGATTACTTCCTCGCCCAACATAGTCTTAGCCATGCCTTTCTTGAGAAAGGCGAAATCGACGCTGCGATCTCCCATTGCCGCGCTGCATTGTTGATCCAACCTGAAAATGCAGATGCTCATACAAACCTGGCCATTGCCCTCGATGAAAAAGGCCAGACAGCGGAAGCCGTTCAAAATTACGAAAAAGCTTTGGAGATTTCCCCACAATCCGTTTCTGCCTTAACTAATCTGGCGTGGCTACTGGCCACATGTTCCAACGCGTCGTTCCGGAACGGCACCAAGGCGATTGAGCTTGCCGGGGAAGCTGATCAACTTTCAGGCGGTACCAACACGCTTGTGCTGCGCGCATTGGCAGCCGCGTATGCGGAGAGTGGGCAATTTGGAAAAGGTATTGAAATTGCGCGGGCTGCGATGCAATTAGCACGGACGCAAGGCGACAACTCCTTGGCAGGGGCACTTCAGCAAGAAATTGCGCTTTATGAGTTGGCGTTGCCTTATCGCGAAACGCCGAAGTAGCTTGAGCAGTGACTAACTTTTATCGCATATGCGACAAAAGGTTGCGTGCGATGTGGCATTGGCTTCCAGCCAATCTCTTATCGGCAGAGCTATCGGTCCTCAGAGCTCGTTGCGCAGGATGTTGAAAACGGTTGTGTTATCGAGCACGCCCTGCAACGCCTCTGTTCCAGGCCCGCTGCCAAACGCAACGACGTCTTCGACAGTGCCCAACGCGGATTTCGTGTAGAATGCCGCTGGCTCCGGCTGTTCTGCTTCGGGTTGTTCGCCATTGTCTCCGTTCAGCTTGCCAGGTATTTTCGCCGCTCCGTACGATTTTGTGCCATTCGGACCGGTCGCCCATGTAATCCACGGCTGGCCGGCCGAGTTAAATCCCAACAAGGCGATGCCGCTGTCTTTCCGAAATGGAAATCCATTTAAGCTCAATCCGCCGATTGCGGCATCGCCGGAGACAATGATGGTCGATTTGGGCCCGGCATAATTTCGTGCAACGGCGACTGCGCGATCCAATTCAACCACTTGGCCGAGCGTTCTTTCACCATTGTTTTCCTGCGCCGCCTTGCGCATTAGTCCTGCATCGACCACGAGCATGTATCCGCCAGTGTTATATTGAAGTAATTCGATCGCCCGACGTACCATATCCGAAAGACTCGGTTGCTGGCTCCGCTCTTCGACTTGGTTCACGAATGCAAGGTCCACTTTGCTAAAAGCGCCGAAAAGTTTCGGCCGACGCCATGCGGGAATCGCTTCCAACTCGGCTCGCGTTCGAACAATGTCGAAACCGTTGCTACGAAGCTCGAGTAAGAGATCGCGCCGGTCCTGTCTCTCTCCGTCCTTTGCAGTGGGAAGGAATTGTGCCGCACCGCCACCCATTGCGATGTCGATCTTTCCTCCAGCAACGAACTCAGCTGCGATCTTCTCGACATCGCTCGGATCGGCCGGGTGCGCGTAAAAAGCCGCGTTCGTCGGGTCAGTTAGTTTCACATCTGTCACCAGACCAGTGGCTCGTCCATGTTCGCGTGCCAATTCAATGATGCTCGTGATCGGTTTCCCATCGCCATTGATCGCGATCGCGCGGTTGATCGTTTTGACGCCTGTTGCAATTGCAGTTGCGGCGGCTGCTTGATCCGGAGCAGCGAAATCTTTCGAGTAATTCGTTAGCAAAGCTGCACGAGGCATGGAATCCAGGCTCAGGTGTGTACCTGCCCCACCGGCGTACGCACGCGTCGGGGCAAGCCGTGCCGGCGTAAGGCCTTCTCCAACAAACAAGATAATTCCGAAAGGTTTTCGAATGACCCAGTGCTGAAAATAAAGCACGCCTAGTCCGGCAAAGGCCAGCAAACAGAAAAGCGCCAGCAACTGGTTGCGCCATTTCATTCCCTTCCCTGTAGTGGGGGTCTGTGACCGTCGCAAATATCGCCCGGCAAATAATGCAACTCTGAACGCTTTCGGGCTTTGGAATAAGGCGGTACGTCGGACAAGATCGTGTCACATATGTAACATTAATCTGTCCTGCGCGTTTCCGCTGTCCAAGAAACAGAACCGGGCAATAGGCCCTCTCTACAGAAGAAAGAACCGCTTGTCGATCTTCGCAATCGTCGGCAAAGTGCCCTGCATATGGCCGGCCCCGTTATGCTCATTATTCGCGATGGCTGGGGCATTAATCCCGGTGGTCAGAAAAAACGGGAAGAAAACAGCGACGCGACGCTTCTTGCGCGAACGCCGTTTCACGACGGGCTCTACCGGAAGTATCCAGGCGCCAAATTGAGCGCGAGCGGCACCGATGTCGGTTTACCTAAGGGCCAAATGGGCAACTCCGAAGTTGGCCATCTTAACTTGGGAGCTGGCAGGATCGTTTATCAGGATCTGACGCGAATTAACAAGGCCATAACGGACGGCGAATTGACGCGCAACGCCGTACTGCGGGAAACTCTTGCCGACGCGCGCGGCCACCGGCTTCACTTGCTCGGGCTGGTTTCCGATGGTGGCGTTCACAGCCATTACTTGCACATGATCGCGCTTGCGAACGCCGCGCGGGAATCAGGCGTTGCGGAGATTTTGATTCACGCGTTCACGGATGGGCGGGATACGTCTCCCACTGGCGGGGCTGGGTTTTTGAAAAAGTGCGAGGAGGATCTTGAGAAGAGCGGCGGGCGGATCGTCACCGTCGTAGGACGATACTTCGCGATGGATCGCGATCGGCGTTGGGACCGCACGAAAAAGGCTTGGGACGCAATCGTTCTCGGACGCGGCGAAATTTGTAAGACGTCCCCCTCTGCCGCTGTGGATCGGCAATATAAAAATGGTAAAACCGATGAGTTCATGCCGCCGCTGATTTTTTCTTACGCAAATGAACAGCGCGTCTGTGATGGCGACTCGGTTTTATTTTTCAACTTTCGGGCCGATCGCGCGCGGCAATTGTCGCGGGCCTTTTTGCTGCAGAACTTCGACGATTTCGATCGTGAAGTGTGGCCGCAAGTCCATTTCGTCACTCTCACGCAATACGACGTGACTTATTCTTCGCCGTTCATTTTTGAGCCCGCCAAGCTCGCGCACATTTTGGGCGAAGTCGTAAGCGCCGCGGGCAGATCACAATTGCGCATCGCCGAGACGGAAAAGTATGCGCACGTGACTTACTTTTTTAACGGTGGAATCGAGCGCCCTTTTCCCGGCGAAGAGCGAAAACTTGTGCCTTCGCCAAAAGTCGCGACCTACGACCTTCAGCCGGAGATGAGTGCGCGCGAGGTTACCGACGAAGTCCTCGCGCGCATGGCAAATTACGATTTAATCGTTTTTAATTTCGCCAATCCGGACATGGTTGGCCATACCGGAATTCTGGAAGCCGGAATTAAGGCCGTCGAAACCGTCGACGATTGCATTGCCCGCATTATTCCCAAGCTTCTCGATCTCGGCGGCAAATGCATCGTCACGGCGGACCACGGAAATTGCGAGCAAATGCGGAACCCTGATGGGTCGCCGAATACTGCGCATACGAGCAACCTTGTGCACTTCATTTACGTCGCGAAAGATGCCGCACAGTTTCGCTGCGAAGATGGAATCCTCGCCGACATAGCGCCCACGCTCCTATTTCTACTCGGACTGCCGCAACCGAGGGAAATGACCGGGCACAATTTGCTCGTGCCAGTTTCGCAAGATGCGCCTGTCAGTTAGAAGGATCGACAACGCTCGGCCGCTACGCCGTCGGATGTGATTTCCAAGTGTCGATTCAGCGTTCGCGTTCCGGCCGCGGCGATGCGCTGCAGCAGGTGTAATCGCGTCTCGGGCCTGTTTTCCTGTCGCATCGGCTTGCGTGCGAGCGTTAGCGTATCATTCGATTCTACAAGGGCACCCCATCCAACCGGAATTTCTGAATCGCGAAACAATTCGCCTGGCAGCACTAGAAAAAAGAAATTCGCGCAGCGATAGCGGATCAATTTGTCGAATTTGGTGCAATCATAGAGACGATTTTGCAGCGCATTTAGCTCACGCAGAACACGTCCGTAACCACGGTGCCTGATCGCTGTGAAGTCATGTGAGTCGAATTCGGGGAAAAGCGAATCGGTAATCCGCAAATTCGGATAGTGCTCGCGCAAACGTTCTTCGAGAATTTGCCGGCGTCGCCATATCGCTTCGAGGCGTCGGCGTGCGACCTCGGTGTGGCAATTGTCCTTTCGCAAATCGCATAGCGCTTGCTTGCATTCAAAGATCGCGGTCGATCCAATCTTTCTCGGTTGGGCTCGATAGGCGGCCACATCGGCGCGATATCGGCATTGAGGCAACCCGACCTCCATCGCGCAGGCGGAAAAGCCGTGCGCTTGAGCCCAGAGAAATGCAAGACGTTTCAGCCGGGCATGTCTCACAGTTTCGCCCCGCGCGTTCGTTACTCCGACACCCATTTCGCAAGTTCGCATGCCCAATAGGTGACGATAATGTCCGCGCCCGCGCGTTTCAGCGCAGTCGTGATCTCAAGAACAGCAGCGCGCTCGTCAACGATCCCTTTTTCGACAGCCGCTTTGATCATCGCGTATTCGCCGCTCACATGATAGACGGCGGTCGGCTTACCAAAACGTTCATGCATCCGCCAGAGGATGTCGAGGTACGGCAGAGCTGGTTTCACCATCACGATGTCCGCTCCCTCATCGATATCCAGAGCCACCTCACGCATCGCTTCGTCTGCGTTCGCATAGTCCATTTGGTAGGAACGACGATCGCCAAATTGCGGTGGGCTCTCGGCGGCCTCGCGAAAAGGGTTATAAAAAGCCGACGCAAACTTGGCCGCATAACTCATAATACCAGTTTGATCGAAGCCGTTCGCATCGAGCGTTTCGCGAATAGCGCCAATGCGACCGTCCATCATGTCGCTCGGCGCTACCATGTCCGCGCCTGCTGCCGCGTGGGAGAGGGCAGTTTTGACGAGAAGCTCGATGGTCTCGTCATTAAGAACATGGAAATGATCTCCATCGATGCGCGTGACGCCGCAGTGGCCGTGGCTCATGTATTCGCACAGGCAGACATCGGTGATGGTAACGAGGTCTGGGCAATTTACTTTGATGGCTCGTAGCGCTTTCTGAACAATCCCTGTTTCCACATACGCGCCGCTGGCTTGTTCGTCTTTGTGCTCTGGAATCCCGAAAAGCAGGACAGCTTGCAGCCCGAGAT
>WNFO01007968.1_pt1 | contig 13856 bp, 8 predicted proteins | sample 5400251 | NCBI WGS metagenome assembly WNFO01 (sample SAMN13153354, study PRJNA577476) | soil metagenome | isolation source: 100 cm saprolite under Madrone tree | place: USA:California | collected 2016-06-14 | reverse complement strand
CTCTCCTTCAGACGCGCCACTCCGCCAGGCGTTTCCCCATTCTACTGTTCACTGGGACAGTGGTGCACCCGGCCTTCCGCGGGGGTTCATCTTACGCAGTAAAACCGCCCCCGTCATGCAAAATTCACAACTCCGGCATGCTAAACTTGTACTTTACCCTTGGGGGCGCCATCACTGTGAATTGGGGCTTTCTGATTCTGCGCATCGTTATTGGTTTGAGCATTCTGACGCTGCTGTTTCTCTCCCAGCGTTTCTGGTATCGCGCTCTCTGGCGCGTCACTTCGCATTGGAGGCGCGTAACGCTCCGGGTCGGCGCCCGGTCGGCGCCCGTCTCGCCTACATCGTTCTTCTGCTCCTTACGATCGTCACCTTGTCTCAAGGTTTGGTCTTCGGCCGTGGAGCCTTCGCCCGCCAAAGCTCCACGATGACCATGATCACGGGCCTCTGGTTTTTCAGCGCCCTCTTTGCCTACCTCGCCGTGAAAACGGTCCACGGGTTGGAGCGCATCTGGCATCTGCTGCATGCCGCCGCTGTGAAAAACACCTTGGTTCCGCAATCTGCCGCGCCAGGCTCTTCAAACACTATTGCCGAAACCGTTGCCGATCCCGGCCGCCGCTATTTTTTCCGCGCCGCCACTGCTGCCGCCGGCGCTGCTCCATTTCTCACCGCCATGTATGGTTTTGCGGCCGAGCGCCTCAACTACCAGGTCCGCCGCATCGAAATCCCCATGCACAATCTGCCGTCTGCTCTCGACGGCATGACTATCGTCCAAATCAGCGACATTCACCTCAGTGGCTACATGTCCCGCGCGCAAGTGCGCCGTGCCGTGGACATGGCCAATGACCTTGGTGCGGACCTCGCCGTCGTCACTGGCGATCTCATCACCGGCTCCGGCGATTCCATCTCCGATTGCGTCGAAGAGGTTAGCCGTCTTCACGCCCCGCTGGGCACCTGGGGCTGCAATGGCAATCACGAAATCTACGCCCGCGCCGAAGACGAAGCCGCCTATCTATACTCGCAGGCCGGCATGAAGATGCTCCGCCATGAAAGTGCACAAATTAAATTCAAGGGCGCATCCTTCAATCTCTTGGGCGTTGATTACCAGCGCGAACGCACCCCCCGCGGCCAGCGCCAACAAACTCTCTCTCGCGTCGAGCCGCTCGTCCGCCGGGACATGCCCAATATTCTCCTCTCTCACAATCCCAATACCTTCAATCGCGCCGCCGAGCTTGGCATCGAACTTTCCCTTGCTGGCCACACCCACGGCGGACAGATTCAGGTCGAAATCCTCGATCATCGTCTCAGCCCCGCTCGCTTTATCACCGACTACATCGCTGGTCTTTACCAGCGCCCGCTCTTTGCTCCTGCTCCCAATGAACGTGCTGCTTCAAACGCTTCCGCCTCTCGCGTGCTCAGCCCATCGCTCTTCGCCTCCCCTTCGGGTCCCATGGCGCATATCTACGTAAACCGTGGCTTGGGCACCGTCGGCGCCCCTGTCCGCCTCGGCGTACCTCCCGAAATCAGCCTGATTGTTCTCCGCACGGCTTAACCAGCTCTTCCGCCCGCTCGGCGCATTCGTCTCTGCCACCATTCCAATCGCGGAATAAATCCCTCCAATGTTCGGTATGCATTCCGGTGCATTGATTCAGATTTTTGGAACTTGACCATTTGCGTCACACTTCTCTCTTTGCAAGTTCCTTGTTCTCAATCGCCGCAATTCCGAGCCGCTCGTCTAACCTTGGAATTCGGCTTGCATCCAATGCTTCGGAGTCCACAGGCCGGAAGTTCGTCTGCGAACACATGGGACGTGTTTCGCGTCGAAAATCTCGCTTTGGAAGGATTCTCAAATGCTGTCCACAAGTAAGTCCTGGAAGTCTCTTCCAGTTGTTGCTCTTTCGCTTTTCTTCCTCCCTGCTGCAACGCAAGCGCAACATTACAAACAAACGAACCTGGTATCTGACCTCCCCGGTATGGCCCCGGTTACCGACCCCAATCTTAAGAATCCCTGGGGCCTCACCCGCTCTCCTGGCGGCAGCCCTTTTTGGGTCGCCAACAACAATTCTGGCACCTCCACCCTTTACACCGGCGCCGGTGCCATCATTCCTATCAACGGCACTGGCACCGTCACCGTTCCCCCTCCAAAGGGCTCGCCAGCAGGAACCCAGTCGACGCCCACAGGCGTCGTCTTCAATGGCAGCCCCACCGATTTCCTGACCGTTCCGGGCACTCCCGGAACATCTGCCCACTTTATTTTCGCGACTGAGGATGGAACCATCTCCGGCTGGAACGGTGGGCAAAACGCCGTCCTCATGGTCGACAACTCCGATCACGGTTCGGCCAACGGCGCGGTCTACAAAGGCGCCACTTCCGGCGAAATCGACGGTAAGAAATTTCTTTACGTCACGAATTTTCGCTCCGCCAAAGTGGAAGTCTACGACACCAACTTCATGCCCGTGCATCTCGGCCGCGACGCCTTCGATCCCGATGGTGATGGCGATCATGACCGTGACGACCGCGGCACCGAAAGAATCCCGCGCGGATTCGCGCCATTCAACATTCAAAACGTCGGCGGCGTTCTATTCGTCACCTACGCCAAGCAGGACGCTCCCCGGCACGATCCCGTCGGCGGCGATGGCCTCGGGTTCGTTGAGATGTTCTCTCCTGCAGGCAGGCACATCGGTCACCTCGAGCACGGTGACTGGTTCAACGCTCCCTGGGGCGTTGTGTGGACCACTCGCGATTTCGGCGAGTTCAGCAACGCCATTCTCGTCGGCAATTTCCGCAGCGGCTGGATTGCCGCGTTCAACGGTTTCACCCGCAAATTTATCGGCTGGGTGAGGAATCCCGATGATTCGCTCGTGACCATCGACGGATTGTGGTCTCTCACCTTTGGCAACGATGGGACGGCCGGACCAGCCAACACTCTGTTTTTCACCGCGGGTCCGAACGGTGAACAGGACGGCCTCTTCGGCACCCTTACTCCCGTTGACGGCCTCGACGGCGACGAGGAGTAATTCGTAAAACTTCCACCAAAACAAGAGAAGACTGAATACGGAGACGGCAGTCTCGCCATCGCTCGCTGCCGTCTCCACTTTTCTCGGACTCACCGGTAACAATCCACGCCGCAGAGGTGACCCATTTTTTCATCCTGCCCGCGGCGCGTTTTCGGCCTCTGTACTCATCGTCAAAGTCGCCGGACAATTTTGCCCGCCTTCGTGAAATTGCGCCGATAATAGACAGACTCGCTGCCCGCCGCCTTAACATTCGGCGCCCCCTCTACTTACTTCTCGGCACGGGTGACCAGCGAGCGCTGCCGGCTTTACCCCGGGCTCCGGACGCAACCCCTAAGCTGAGGTCTTCAGATCTTGTCTTTGAGTGAAAAAATCGTGCCTCGCGAAGAGCGCCTAGCGGCGTCTCAATCGTCTCGCCCTTGGCTGATTCTTTTTTCCGCCGTTCTAATGCTCGCGGTTTTCGTGGCCCTAATGGGCAAGCGGGGATATGCGCTCTCTGCCTTCGGTGATCTTGCTGAACTCGGCCTTCTCCTTGCCGCGGCCGCGTTCATGATTCGCAACGCTTTCGCGAGCCAGGGGGCCACCCGAATCTTTTGGTCCTTTTTCGCTGCTGGCATGGTTCTTTGGATCGCGGGCCTGGTCCAGTGGACGCTATCGGAATTAATTTTCCGCGTCCCTATTCCTCAGACGCCCCTCGGCGATACTTTGCTCTTCCTGAAGTTAGTGCCGCTCTTTGCCGCGCTTGCCGCTGAGCCGCACATCGACCTCCCCCGCCGTTTTCGCATTTTTGGTTTTCTCGACTTGTCGTTTCTTCTCGTCTACTGGTTTTATTTCTACGCCATTTGGGTCATCCCCTACCGCTATTTGGAGCACGAGGAAGGTATTTACAGCTTCCACTTCGATTCCATCGATGCCCTTGGCCACCTCATTTTCATTGCCACTCTCGGATTTGTAGCTTTGCGTGCACAAGGCGCTTGGCGCACCCTCTATCGCCTCTGTTTTGCCGCCTTCTCTCTCTACGCCATTTCCTCCAATTTTGCCAACGTGGCCATCGATGAGGGCAAATACTACTCCGGCGGTCCGTATGATCTTCCTCTGCTTGCCTCGGTAGCTGCAATTGCGACGTTTGCAGTATTGGGCGGTGCGCTTCCTTTGCCACCTGCTCCAGCTCTGCTGCCCGGCGCCTCTGCTAAATCTTTGCGCACTTTGATCCTGCTCCCCGCTCGCATCGCTATGTTGGCGACTCTCTCCACACCCGTGATTGGATTTGCTTTGCTCGGTTCCGCCAGTGTTTCTTACCGTATCGCGCACTTCCGTGTTCTCACCACTCTTCTCGCCATGCTCGTTCTCACTCTGCTGCTTTCTCTCAAACAAGACCTCTTAAGCTCGGCCTCGCTCGGCCAAGTCGTTGCTCGCGTGGCCAACGAAGTCAAAAAGGCCATGACCGCCACTCTTAGCGCCTCCTCGGCTCTGATGCTCGACGCGTCCGCGGGTTCCTCGACCCGCTCCATGGCGGAAAAAATTGTCACCCAGTCCAACCGCACCGACGCGCTCGTGAATAGCATGCTGAGTTTCGCCTGCGAATCCCCTCTTGAAATTGCTCCCGTTGATCTTTATCAACTGCTCTCGGCAGCCATCGGCTTGGCCCGTGTCGGACGGAATTCCCACCTTCGACTGGAAATCAAATCCGAGGGCGCCATCCCCGATGTCGCCGCCGATTCCAGCCGCATCCTTCAAGTCTGCCTTCAGATTATTGGCAACGCCGTCGAAGCCATGGAGGAAATGAACTCCGGCACGCTTCTCATTACTTTGCGCGTACGGAACCAACGCGTGGAGGCCGAATTTGCCGACACTGGTATCGGTTTGCAAGAGCCAGAACATGTCTTCGACCCTTTTTACACCACCAAGGAAGTGGGCAAGGGCATCGGCCTGGGCCTCAGCACTTGTTACGGAATTGTCCGCCAGCACCAGGGCGATATCACTTGCAGCAATCGCTCCGGCGGCGGCGCAATTTTTACCGTCAGCCTTCCGGTATTTTCCGAGGGGACTGCTCTGGTCGCACTGGCAGTCGACTCCCGCACGGAGGAAACTTGAGCCTGTTCGCGCGCAAGCAATCTCTCAGTCTCTTGATCGCCGTCGCGAGCGTGGCTCTGCAGGCCATCGGCTCCTTGGCCTTCGAAGAAGGTTACGCGGCCACCATTGTCAGTGACGTCGTGCCCCTCGTTTTCTGTTTTCTGTTGATTTATCTTTGCCAGCAGAATTCACGCTCCTCCGCCGGCCCCGGGCGCATGTTTTGGTATCTGAACGTTGCCGCCTTCGTTTTTTACTTGTTGTCAAATTTCTATTGGTTCTACTACGAAGTCGTCCGCAGAGTGCCGACGCCGACGCCTCTTTTTGCCGACGGCGCTGTCTTTCTCATGCCGGCTCTGATGCTCGCTGCCCTCGCCTTCCGGCCCCATTCGGAGTCCGCCGCCAGCGATTTGCGTTTCCGCCGTCTGGATTTTGCTTTCTTGCTTTCCTGGTGGTTTTGTTTCTATCTTTATTTCGCCGTGCCCTGGCTCACCGTTGCTCACGATTTACCTTCCTACAATCCCGCCTACAATTACCTGGTTCTCGCCGAGCAACTGGGCGTAGTGCTCGCCCTCGTTGTGCTCTGGCGAAAAACCACCGGCGCTTGGCGCAAGTTTTACGGCCACGCTTGCCTGGCCTTCGCCGTTTTTGCTATTGCGAATTTCATTCAAGGCCAAGCCATCTCGGTCGGCAAATATTACTCGGGCGGAATTTATGACCTGCCTATCGCTTTCGGCGAGCTCTGGATGGTCTACGCTTTTGCAATCGCTTCAGATCTCCAGCCTGCTCCCGAATTGCCGCTCGCGGATCCGGAGCGCCAGGGCATGTGGTCCGCGCGCCTTGGCATGCTCGCCATGATTTCCTTGCCCCTCATCGCCTCTTACGGCTATCTGGAAAATACCGCGCCTGGCAATGTCGTCGCTTTCCGCTTGCGCCTCATCCTCGGCGCCATGTTGTTCCTCGGCTCGCTGTGCTTCCTCAGGCTCTACAACCTCGATCGCGAACTTCAACGCCTCGTTAGCGTTACTGAATTTTCTTACGACAGTTTGAAGGCTCTCCAGGAACGCATCGCGCACGCCCAAAAACTGGCCGCTCTCGGCCGCCTGGCCTCCGGCGCCGCCCACGAAATCAATAATCCTCTCACCGCCATCTTTGGCTACTCCGGTTTGCTTGCTGACAATCGCTCTCTTTCTCCGAAAGAGCACCGCCTCGCTCATGAAATTCAGGGCCAAGTCCGCCTCGCGCAGGCGGCCATCTCCAGCATGCGCGCATCGGCCGTCGGCTCTCCTGCCGATAAACCGAGTCCAGTTCCCGATCTGCCCCCGCGGTGACGCGGCTCACACCGTGTCCGCGCCTGAGGCGCTTGTCTTTCCCTTCTAGATTCTCGCTTCAATGAATTTCTGCCGGACGCGACTGGTGCTAATATTTCTCCCGCATCTTGTTCCGCTCATTTCCATGAAAGAAAAAAACTATTGGCTCGAGACTGTAACCGCTCCGTCTGCGCCATCCGCCCGCGGCTTGCCGGAGTGCGCCGACGTTGTCGTTGTCGGCGCCGGTTTCTGCGGACTTTCCGCTGCTCGCACGCTCGCCAAGCGCGGCGTGAATGTCGCCGTCCTCGAAGCCGAAACTTTCGGCTGGGGCGCTAGTGCGCGCAACGGCGGCATGGTCCTCACCGGCATGAAGCTGCCGGCGCCCACGCTCATCAAACGCTACGGTAGGGAAGTCGTGCGCAAGATGTACGCCGCTTCGCTCGAAACCATAGATTGCGTCGAGCAAATCGTCCGCGAAGAAAACATCGACTGCAGCTTTTCTCGCTGCGGTCACCTCGAAGTAGCCTGCAAGCAATCCCATTTCGACGGCTACGAAGAATCCGTCGCGCTCATCCAGCGCGAATTCAATCACGAATTGCGCATCATCCCGAAAAGCCAGCTCCGCAGCGAAATCGGCTCGGACATTTATTTCGGCGGCATGGTCGATGAAACCAGCGCCGGGCTGAATCCCGCACGCTATGTCACCGGCCTTGCGCAAGCCGCGCAGCGCTCCGGCGCCTGCCTTCACGATCACACCCGCGTCACATCCATTCAGCAGGAAACAAAAAACGGCGCGCGCAAATTTCGCCTGCAAACTTCAAACGGCGCCATCACCTCCCGCGAAGTGCTTCTCGCCACCGGCGCTTACACCACTGCAGCCACTCCCTCTCTCCGCAAAAAAATTATTCCCATCGGCTCCTACATCATCGCCACCGAAGTTCTCCCCGCCGATCTCGCCCGCGAACTCAGCCCCCGCAACCGCATGATCTACGACTCCAAGCATTTTCTCTACTACTACCGCCTCACTCCCGACAATCGCATGCTCTTTGGAGGCCGCGCCGCCTTTTTCCCGGAAACTGAATCCACCGTGCGCCAGAGCGCCGAAATTCTTCGCCGCGGCATGATCGGCGTCTACCCGCAACTCCGCGACGCCAAAATCGAATTCGTCTGGGGTGGCACCCTTGATTTCACTCTCGACGTCATGCCCCACGCGGGAAAGCTCGACGGCATGTATTTCGCCTCCGGCTTCGCCGGCCACGGTGTCGCCGCGGCCACCTGGTTCGGCGCCAAGCTCGCAGCGCAAATCTGCGGCGATCCCGCCGACACGCCATTCGCCGCGATCAAGTTTTCCACCGCCCCCCTCGGCCTCCGCAGCGGCAACACCTGGGCCCTCCCCCTAGCCGGCGCCTGGTACCGCCTCCTGGATTTCTTCACCTAACTCTTTCTTTACCCTTTGTTTCTTCTCTGTGTTCTCTGCGCTCTCTGTGCCCTCTGCGTTAAATCTTTTCGCTCGTGTTTTCCTTCCGTATCGTGCGCAGTACAAAATACACCACCGGCCCCAGCACCAGCGGCACCGGCCCCCACTTCCGCGCAAACGAATCGCTTCCCGCCAGCGCCACCACGCTCATTGCCAGCGGCGCAAAGATCACGTAAAGCATTCCCGCCCGCCCCCATGGAATCCGGAATGGCCGTGCCAAATCCGGCTGCGTCGCGCGCAATTGCCACGACGAAAGCACTGTCAGCACCGTCACCCCAATCCGCAACCACACATAAACAGTCAGCAGCTGCACCATCGTCTTCTGCGCCAGCAGCGCGCAAATAATCGACGACACGATGATCGCGATCCACGGCGTGCCATACCGCGGATGCCGCGCCGAAAGCGCCGCCGGCAGGTATCCATCCTCTGCCATTGTCGACGGCATGCGCGTGCTCGTCAGCACCGTCGCGTTCAACAGCGAAAGATTGGTGATGAGCGCCGCGATGGTCATCGCAAATCCCAGCCATCGTCCGCCAATCAGCAGGGCCGCATCGGAAAAATACCCGGTATGCCATTTCTGCCAGTCGCCCAGCGCCGCCAGCGAAAACATCGTCGGCAAAAAATAAGTCGCGACGGAAAGCGGCACCACGATCGCCAGCGCAATCGGATAGTTCCGTTGCGGATTCTCCACTTCCTCCGCCACGCTGGACACTTGCTCGTACCCCGAATAGAGCCACAATCCCAGCGCCAGCCCCACCCCAAAAACCTGGAACGGCGGAACACGCGGCGGCACCATCGGCGTGAACGGATTGTGCTGCCACTTCATCGCCGCAACCGCGCAAAGCGCCGCCACCACCACCAGCACGAATACCGACATCACCGTGGACACTATCCCGACCATCTGGATGCCGCGCACATTGATCCACGCGATCCCCGCGACGATCAGCACGCTCACCACATGATGCTTCCAACCCACAATCGCCGGAAAATAAAAGCTCAGGTAGTCCGTCGCCAGCACCGCGTAAGCCGCCGCCAGCAGAAACGAAGCGCTCCAGTTCCACCACCCCGCCTGAAATCCCCAGAAGTCCCCAAACGCCGCCCGCACCCACCGGTAGAATCCTCCCTCCACAGGCATCGCCGTAGTCAGCTCCGCCGCCACCAGCGAAACCGGAATGCACCAGAAAAACGGCAGCAAGAGCATGTAGACCAGCGCCAGCCCCGGCCCGCTCGTCCCCACCATATCCTCCAGCCCAAACGGCCCTCCCGTCGCATACGCATACATCACAAACACAAACGGCAGCAGCGCCGCCTTCCGCACCGCCGCGCCTGTCACACTCGTCATACTTGATTCGCCGGGAATTTTCTTTGACCTCTGCCGAACAAGATTGGACACTACAGACCCGCAGAGGGTACTCCACTCTCCCCTCGTCCGCACCTGACAATGCTGTTGAAGAGGCCGCCCACCCACCGAGAATCATCATCGACATGCCGGAACCCACGCGCGACTGACGAGGAATCGCCATGAATATTTCTCCTCATCGCGGATTTCATTCTCCATCGAAATGGGCGCTTCACTCGCCAAGAGTGGACCGTTTCTATCGGGGATCAATTCGCGCGAAGGGAGGCTATGACGAGGCGAATTTCTTCGTACGGGATTTCGGCAGGGAGAGCTTCCTTGAGTGGCTTCAAACGGTCCATTCCAAACTCACGGCAAGCAGCCGCGATCTCATTGTACCGATCCGGCGCCATCCAGCCGGCCTGGAATTCGGCTTCGCCTCTTTCGATCAAATCCGCGACCAGCGAAACAACAGCGCGCAACGTCCTCTGCCTAATTTGCGCAATCTCCTCAAACGTCCGCCCCTCTTCGAGCAGCCGCACTGTTTCTTTCGCAGGAGAAGACGCTTTTGCTTTGCCTTCGTCGCTCGCGCGTCCGCCCTCGCGGAAGCGGTGCAGCGCGTCCAGAACTTCTTTGCCGTACATCTCAACGCGCTTATCGCCAAAGCCAGAAACGCGCCGCAGTTCCACCAGGCTCGACGGCTTCGCTAGGCACAAGTCCACCAGAGCGGAATCGGGGAGCACAATGAAAGCTGCTACTCCTTTTTCTCTCGCGGTAACCCGCCGCCATTCGCGCAGGTATTCTTTCAGTTCGATGTCGGACGAAGTCTTTACCGCAGCCATAACCGGACGTGCCGCTGCGGATCGCGGCGCTGGCGAGTGCTCAGTCTGCGGTTTGCGAATGGCGTCGCGCTTTCTCCGCGGAGATTGCAGCTCGATTTCCAGCCAGTCCGGCGTCGCCGTACACGCATCGCAATTGCCGCAGAATTCCCACTTGGGGATTTCTCCGAAGTGCTGGCAGACGTGGCGGTGTCGGCACTCCGTGGATTGCACGAACTTTTCGACTTCGTGGTACCGCTGCCAGGCGCGTTCTTTTTCGGCCGCGTCCTCGATTTTGCCAATGAAAAACGCGTGCAAGCCGGTGTCTTTCTTTTGCCAAAAAAGAAAGCAATCGGCGGGCAGCGTATCGCGTCCTGCGCGCCCCGCTTCCTGGTAATACTGCTCGACGCTCTTCGGCAGCGAAAGATGAATCACTGCGCGCACCGCCGCTTTGTTGATGCCCAAGCCGAACGCCATGGTGCCGACCATCACGCGTACTTCATCGGCCATCCATTTCTCCTGGTTCTCGCGCCGCGCCGCGCTTTCCATCTGGCCGTGATAGCCGATGGCAGCGATGCCGTTTTCCTCCAGGAAATCAACGGTGTCTCCCACGCGCGTAATCGTCGGCGCATAGACGATGATGCTGCCGTCCGAAACTTTCTTCACCGCCCGCAGCACCAATTCATTTTGCGTTCGCGCATCGGTTTGCCGAACGATGTAGCGCAGGTTGGGCCGGCGAAAACTGGCGATGTGCTTATAGGGATCGCGGAGCCGAAACTGCTCGATGATGTCGTGGCGCACGCGCTGCGTGGCGCTGGCGGTGAACGCCGCGATGGGGCGGTCAGGAAAGAGTTCGCGCAAGCGGCTTAGCTGGCGGTACTCCGGGCGGAAATCGTGTCCCCATTCGGAAATGCAGTGCGCTTCGTCGATGGCGAAGAACGAAACCGGAACGCGGCCCAGCCACGCGGGCGTACCGTCGAGCGCGATTCGCTCCGGCGAAAGGTAGAGGAGCCGGTAGTGGCTTTCACTGGCGCGGCGAAGAATCAGGCTGCGCTGCTCGCTCGAAAGGGAGCTGTTGAGAAAACCAGCCGGCACGCCCATTTGTTCGAGCTGCGCCACCTGGTCCTGCATCAGCGCGATCAGTGGGGAGACGACCACCACGGTGCGCTGCGCGTCGAGCACCGCGGGTAATTGGTAGCAGAGCGATTTGCCGCCCCCGGTGGGCATCACAACGCAGGCATCGCGCCCCGCGGCGATGCTCCGGACGATATTTTCCTGGCCCGGGCGGAAGGATTCGTAGCCCCAGTAGCGGTGCAGCGCCTCGAAAAAGCGCCCCGGCTCTTGTCCCGGCAAGTTCTGTTCGGCCATCGATGGTGCCAGGGCTGCCATGTTGTTTCTCTGCTCAGGTCAATTCGTAGCAGCGCCAGAAAGGGGGCCGGCGCCGTGCGTCAGCAATATTCGCTTTTGTTTCGCCACATGTCAAGTACAATTTTTGTTATGGCCATGCCAGTTTCCAATCGCAAGTTTGCACCCATGTATAATTCTGCCGCGCCATGAACGATTCGAGAAAGCCGCAAGCGATGCCGACAGGGCCCGAGCGCGAACTGCAGCTTTACGCGCAGGGCCTCGTCGGCGGAAAACCGCCGGTGCCAGTGCCGCTGGGCTTGCTGGAGGCGAAAGCGCAGGAAATTCTTCCGCCGCGCGCCTACGACTATGTTGCAGGTGGAGCGGGCGGCGAAGACACCATGCGCGCGAACCGCGAAGCCTTTTATCGCTGGCGGATCGTTCCGCGAATGCTGCGTGATGTTGCGAAGCGCGACTTGAGCGTTGAGTTGCTTGGCACGCGATTGCCTGCGCCCATTCTCCTTGGGCCGGTAGGCGTGCAGCAAATTGTCCACGACGATTCCGACGTGGCGAGCGCGAGGGCTGCAGCATCGCTGGGGCTGCCGTTCGTGTTGAGCACAATGTCCAGCCGTCCGATCGAGTGGGTAGCGCAAGCCGCGGACAAAGTCGCGGAATCGCCGCGCTGGTTCCAACTGTATTGGGGAAGAAATCCCGAGTTGACGGCCAGCATGCTGCTGCGCGCGGAACGCGCCGGATATTCGGCGCTGGTCGTAACGCTGGACACCCATTCGTTGGGCTGGCGCGAGCGCGATCTGAATCACGGCTACTTGCCATTCATGCTGGGGCAGGGGCTGGCAAATTATTTCAGCGATCCGGTTTTTCGTGGGCTGCTGGCGCAGCCGCCGGAGGAAAATCCGATGGCAGCGATCCAGTTGTGGGGCAGCTTGTTTTCGAATCCGTCGCTCACCTGGAAGGACATCGGATTTCTGCGGCAGCACACGCGCGTGCCGATTATCCTGAAGGGAATTTTGCACGCAAACGACGCCACGCAAGCGCTCGACGCCGGCGTGGACGCGATCGTTGTCTCGAATCACGGTGGTCGGCAAGTGGATGGCGGCATCGGCGCGCTGGATGCGCTGCCGGATGTGGTTCACGAAGTGAATGGGCGCCTGCCGGTGCTGTTTGATAGCGGAATTCGCCGCGGCGCGGACGTTTTCAAAGCTCTCGCGCTGGGAGCCCGCGCAGTTCTACTTGGACGACTTTATATGTGGGGCCTCGCAGTGGCCGGCGAACAAGGTGTTCGTGATGTTTTGCTGAATCTATTCGCCGATTTCGACTTAACAATGGCGCTTTGCGGTTACAGTTCCTGCCGCGAGTTGGATTCTTCGGCACTCTGCAGGGACAACTCGGGGGAATCATCGGACCTGGGGCACTTCTAGACGGCGCCGTGCGATGTTGCCGCGCCCATCCGCAGGTGCCATAATTCAAATTTGAACTGCTCGTTCTGTGTTCGCGGCAATGGGTTCAGCCGCGACACGCAGGCCGCAGTTCCTGAGGGGGTTCTATGGGTTTGCGCGACAACTGGTTGGAAAAGCGGGAGAAGGAAGCAGCGGCGGCGAATGGAAATCGGAACGTGTCGCAGATGTATTTTGCCCGACAAGGCCTAATCACGGAAGAAATGCGGTTTGTGGCCGGCCGCGAAAAGATTGAGCCGGAACTGGTGCGCAGTGAAGTGGCGCGCGGGCGGATGATCATTCCCGCCAATATCAATCACAAGAGCCTCGAGCCGATGGCCATCGGCATCGCGAGCAAGTGCAAGATTAACGCGAACATCGGGAATTCTTCCACCAACTCGAATATCGATGAAGAGCTGAAAAAGCTGCATCACGCGGTGCATTACGGCGCGGATACGGTGATGGACCTCTCCACGGGCGGGGACATTCCGGTGATTCGAAAGGCGATCATCGAAGCCTCGCCCGTTCCAGTGGGCACCGTGCCAGTGTATGAAGCGATTTCGCGGGTGCGGCGGCCGGAGGATTTGACGTTCGAATTGATGCGCGAAGTGATCGAGGAGCAAGCCGAGCAGGGCGTGGATTACATGACGATTCACGCGGGCGTGCTGCGCGAGCACGTGCCGCTGGTGCGCAAGCGGATTACCGGGATTGTGAGCCGCGGCGGTTCGCTGATGGCGCACTGGATGGAGCATCACAAGAAACAGAATTTTCTGTACGAGAACATCGAGGAAATCTGCAAGATTTTCAAGAAGCACGACGTGAGCTTTTCATTCGGTGACGGCTTGCGGCCGGGTTGCATCGCGGACGCCAGCGATGAGGCGCAATTCGCTGAATTGAAAGTGCTCGGGGAGCTCACGAAAAAAGCGTGGGAGCACGATGTGCAGGTGATGATCGAGGGCCCCGGCCACGTGCCGCTGGACAAGATCAAGGAGCAGGTGGACAAGGAGATGGAATGGTGCCACGAAGCGCCCTTCTA
>WNFO01011380.1_pt1 | contig 13862 bp, 6 predicted proteins | sample 5400251 | NCBI WGS metagenome assembly WNFO01 (sample SAMN13153354, study PRJNA577476) | soil metagenome | isolation source: 100 cm saprolite under Madrone tree | place: USA:California | collected 2016-06-14 | reverse complement strand
GCGGTGGGATGAAATGGGGCAGCGCCGCTTTACGCGCGCCGGGTAATGCTCTTATTCGCTTGATAGCGATCGCAGTCAATTTGTTTGGCGTTCCTTCCGCAAACCACCGACCCGGCACCTCAATTGCTAAGTCACAGGTAAATGGCTTCAGTCAGCTTTCGTGTGCTTCGGAAACAGACACTCTTTGCCGAATCTTGTACCGGAAAACTACAGCCATCGGCTTTGATTTTGTCAGCGTGTACAAACAGATGGTCCAACGGCCCAGGAGGCAAAAATGTATAGAGTCAAAATCACCTTGTTAACTGTTCTCTCGTTTATTCTTTTATCAGTATTGGCCCTTCCCGGCCAGGCGCAGAAGGACAAAAAAGAGGACAAGAAAGGCAACGAGCATTACAGCGGCACCGGCACGCCAGTGCTCTGGCGCTCGCCGACTGACATCGCATCGCGCAATTTGCTTCTTGGAATAGGCGGTGACGCCATGAAACCGGATCTTTCGCGCGTGACATTTGTGAAAGAAGAAAAGACGGGCCATTCGACGAAGTACGTGGTCAAAGATGCCCAGGGAATGGAATGGAGAATTAAGTTTAGCAACGAGGCCCAATCGGAGACTGCCGCCAGCCGCCTGGTATGGGCGGCCGGATATTTTACTGACATCGATTATTACGTGCCCCAGGTGACGGTCGAAGGAAAAGGTGTTGTCAAAAATGCTCGCTTTGAAGCGCGGCCGAAAGGCATCAAGCGTATTGACGACGAGTGGGATTGGGACAACAACCCGTTCAAAGGTACCCAGCAGCTTCAGGGTCTGAAGATATTGATGGTCCTGCTGAACAACTGGGATTTGAAGACAGCAAACAACCGCGTGCTGGTAGTGCGGGATCCGACCAGAGGAACAACCGAGCTGCGCTACATCGTGAGTGATCTGGGAGCTACCTTCGGCAAGTATGGCAGCAACATCACCCATAATCGCAATCAGCCAAAGGATTATTCCAAGAGCAAACTCATCAAACAGGTGAACGGCCAGCGAATTATTTTTGCCTTTCATGCGACCCACGATCAGATGCTGCAGAATGTGACTGTTTCCAACGCTAAATGGATTGCGAACATTCTGTCGCAGCTAAGCGACCAGCAGGTTAGCGATGCGTTTCGCGCCGGCGGTTATAGGGCGGAAGAGATTCAACTTCTGACCCAGTCATTCCGCGCGCGCGTGAATGAACTGGCGAACCTGCCGGGTGGAACACAGACCGCAGCCAGGCAGTAAAGGCCCGCTCCGGCAACCGCGGCTTGCCGTAGGCTACTTGGCAGGTTTAATCATTTCGCCCAGCGGTCAAGATCGACCCAGCGGTGGTTGTGAAAAACCTCGACGCGATAGATCGGATGAATCTCCCAGATCGAGCGCCGCTCGGGTGAGTGGCGCTCGATAATTTTGCCACCGCCAAGTACACACGGTTGATGACTGGCATCGTAAAAGAGCGGCCCTGTGAGGCGAACCATTAGCGGTTGGCCACTCTTCGGTTGTTTCAAGACATGTCCCTTTAGAAATCCGGGCGTTAGAGCTTCCACGCCCTGATTCTGTCCATCGTGAAACCTGCTCCAAAGCACCGGCCGATAATGAGGACTGATCTCCGCGGTTACAGTTGTGCATTCATCCGTAGCCCTGGCGGTGCTGGCGCTGAGGGCAATGTGAATGTCATTCCAATCGAGTTCGGGATTGTCGCAATTGACCGCTTCACCCTGGGCAGGTCTCCCGTAAGAATCTTTATTGAATTTTGTATTCGCATAGCTGGCGCTGAAAACATAAGCCTGGAGCGAAACCACTGTCCCTTCGCCAATGGATTTTCCGCGCACCCGAATCAGATTTTGTAATCGAGTTCGGTCTTCAGGATATTTTCCCTGAAGCACAATCCTGCCTGACTCGATCAATTCCTCACTCGTTTGCTGCAAACGTGTAAAGTCGTTGATGCTGAGCGCGACAGGAATTCCCTTTGCCCCAAGGTTATTCTTCGCCGCGTTTTGCGCATAGTGATAGATGTTGCCGTCTTCTTTGCCGGTCGCCGGACATCGCCGATCGATCTCGTGCATCTCAGCAATTCGAGCAAAGGGTAACTCTTCCGGTTTGATCTCAAACCTCAAGTTGCTCTCTCGCTGAGCCGCCTGCTGAACGAGGCCAACGCTGAAGACAAACGTCAGCATTAGGAAGCTAAATGCGACTAGTATGAGCTTGAGCTTTTTCATCGGTTCCGTGCCCCTGCCTATTGCTTTCTGCCTTCTGCCTTCTATTTCTCCTGCACCTGCCTCCTGCTCCTGCCAACCGATTCTTCATACCCGTGCGCTTTGGCGGGCCACGCTAAAGCAAACGTTAAGGAGCCCAACAATGCGACTACAATCAGCCCTTCGAACGCAAGATCCCAGCCATAGTGTTGGACCAGCGCGCCCAGTCCCCAACCGGAAAGCACCGTGCTAGCGTAACCAAAGATGCTCGTCAACCCGATGGCCGTCGCTGCCGCCTTCTTCGTCGCCAGATTTGCGGCCGTGACGGCCAACAAACACTGTGGTCCATAAATGAAAAAGCCCGCGGCGCCGAGCAGCGCAGCGGTCGCGAACTCAGATTGCCCCGGGATTTTCCAAAACAGGAAAACGGCGAGGCCCGCGAGCAGCATGTAAACCAGGCACACGCGCACGGCGCGTCCAGCAAAATATCGGTCGGTTAACCAGCCTCCGATTATGGCGCCGAGCAAACCACAGAACTCAAAACCGCCGACCATCCAGGCGGCGTGCGTGATCTGGATATGCTTCGATTGAGTTAAGAGTGTTGGTCCCCAGTCGAGCACTGCATAGCGAATTACATAAACAAAGAAGTTCGCACAAGAAACTATCCAGATAAACTTGTTACGGAAGACATGATCGATCACGAAGCGCTTGAATTCTTCACGAGATTCGTGGCTTTGCCCGGCGCCGTTCGATCCTTCTGCGGTGCCTGCGACTTCCGGCAACCCCACGCTCGGCGGCGTGTCAGGAAGCGTAAGCCAAAGGAAGGCGGCACAAACGAGGGCAATAACCGCGGGAATGAAAAAGCAGAGTCGCCAATTGAACCCCACGAGATAACCGCAAAGTATCACGATAAGACCGCCGCCAACCGGGTGCGACATGTTCCAAATCGAAAACTTGGTCGCCAGTTCCTTTGGCGAGAACCAGTTGGTCATCAGTCGCGCGCACGGCGGGAAACCCATTCCCTGGAACCAGCCGTTCAAAGTCCAGATCACGCCCAGCGCAATGACAGTGGAACTGAAACCGAAGAGCACGTTGAGGACCGCAGACATCGCGAGCCCGGTCACCATCATCACGCGCGCGTTAGCGCGGTCGCCGAGAAAGCCGTTGGCAAACTTGGAAACGCCATAGAGCAAGCCGTGCAGGGTCAGGAACAGACCGAGCTGAGTCTTATGTATGCCAAGGCTGCCTTCCAACGCCGGCATCGCGATGCTGAGGTTCTTGCGGACGAAGTAAAACGTCGCATAGCCGATAATTGAGGAGACGAGGACGCGCTTTTGCCAGCGACGATATTCCTTGGCAATCTCCTCGGGGTCTGACAAGACCGAGGCGGCGGGAGGCGCTGGCTGGAAGATTTTTGTTAGACGACCGAAGGGAGATGTTTGCACGGTGCGCGATGATCCTGCGTTCACGAGTTTGGCCGGGACGATTTGACAACGAAGGAAAAGCGTCTGAGGTTAGTTGTTCGTGATAGAAACTGGCAAGGAAGAAACGACCGCCTGGCGTCGTCCGCCGACATACGGATAGTCGCCCAGGGAAATCCGCCGGCAAAGTGCCGTTAGGCACGAAATGTTTATAGAAACGATCATCCAATTTGGAATTCCTTCGCGGACCCACAACAGGGTCCAATGCTACTATAAACATTCTGCGGCTCTGCGGTTCCTCCGGCTCTCAGGAGTTTCTTGCAACCATGACTGCGCCTAAAAACTACGTTCCCAGCTATCCTTTAACTATGGCATCTCCGAGCCTTTTCACTTCGTAGGTCGGGCGCTAAGATTCAGATATGAATGCAGGCCTTATCCGCTCGTTTTTCTCTCTGCTCATCTGCGTTGTTTGCGGCACCGCACTCGGCCAGTCGCCACCAGCGCGGTCTGACGAAAATGTTGCGCAGGAAGATGTGGTGCGCGTTAACACGACGCTCGTCGGAGTTCCTGTAACGGTATTGGATGGAGAGGGCAGGCGTGTGACCGACCTCAAACAGAGTGAGTTTCATCTTTACGAAGACGGCGTTGAACAGAAAATAGCCTTTTTCGCGCCCGGTGAAGCAGCGGTAACCGTGCTCCTGTTATTCGATAAGTATGTGCTCGGCAAGCAAAAGCCCTTCAGACTAATTAGCAACTATCGTGAGACTGCGGACTTGTTCATTAAGCAAATGAGGCCGGGCGACAAAATAATAGTCGCGAAATCCGGAAGTGGCGTGTCCGACGCCTTCGAGATCAGCGCGGACGAAACCCCGCAAAAAGCCGGTAAGAAGCCAAATTGGCATTTCGGCAGCTTTATTCACGAGGCAGTCAGCACAGCCATCAAAAAAATGAATGCACTTCCCGGTCGCAAGGCCATCGTTTTCTTCTCAGACGGCGTATACAGATACAACCAGGAAATTACCGTCATACTGGGCGGCCCGCTTATTTCCCGTCGCAACACCGACAGGCCTGAAAGCTCTTCGGAGCTGAGCAACTTCCGTGAACTGGCAGAGTCCGACGCCCCGATCTATGTTATGAGATATGACACAATGACTGATTGGTTGAGATATACCCAGTCTAAAGGCGTCGCGGAGAAGGAGGTGCTTGCGTTCTGGCGGGAAGATTGGAGATTAGGCAGCCAATATCTTAGCGCGCTAGCTAACAAATCGGGCGCGCGACTCTATGAGGCTGGCGAGTCGCGGGGCCTCGAGCAAATCTTTGCTGAAATCGCCGCGGAAATTTCCCGGCAGTATAGTCTCGGGTATTATCCGAAAAACCTAGAAAAAGAGAGTGAAACGCGCAAACTAGAAGTGAAGGTGGATCGTCCCGGACTGGTAATACGCGCACGCTCCGCTTACCTTCATGTGCCTCGTGAATAGCAATTCCGGCCCGACCTATTAAGGCTCATGACTCAAGTTGATTCTCTCAATCGATCGCGGTCCCTCGTTCTGAAAAATACACCGAAGCGGCGGATACTTACGAGCGATGAGCAACTCAAGGATGCGTTTCTCGTGGCGAACTAAGAGGTGGAGCTGCTGTCCGGCGCCGTGCATGCGAGAATCAATGCGCTAACTAACCTTTCCGGTACCGGTGGAACTGATTAAGACGGTAGCGGCAGCTAGCGGTTACAAAAAAGTAGGACAGGCATTCCTGCCTGTCCTTTTATTGTTTGCGCTGCGATATCCCGACGAACAGGACAGACCGAAAAGTCTGTTCCTACTCAATTACTTCTTCCGGTTCGCCATCACTACCAGCGGTAACCAGTGGCTCACGTGCCGGAGGAGCTGTCATGTCGTGGCCACCCACGATATCGGGAAACTCTTCGAGGTCGCGATCGCGCACTTGATCAAGTGTTTCATCGCGCTCGATGTCCACGTTGCGGTAATACTCCATGCCGGTGCCGGCCGGAATCAACCGCCCCATGATCACGTTTTCCTTCAAACCGCGCAGATAATCGATGCGTCCGGAAATTGCAGCCTCAGTGAGCACGCGTGTGGTTTCCTGAAACGACGCAGCCGAAATAAACGAATCGGTTGAAAGCGACGCGCAGGATGTCGTGCGGGTTGAGCGGGCCATCCATCAAGGCTTCGCCGGCGCGTACGCGATCGCCTTCCTGCACGTTGATGTGCGTACCGCGCGGAATGTCATACTCGCGCTCCTCGCCATCGTCGCCCGTAATAATCAGCTTGCGTTTGCCTTTGGCGATTGGGCCGAGTGCGACGATGCCGTCGATTTCCGACATCACGGCTGTTTCTGCCGGGCGTCTTGCTTCAAACAACTCAACGACGCGCGGCAAACCGCCGGTGATGTCCTTGGTCTTCGTTGTTTCACGCGGAATCTTGGCGATGATGTCGCCAGGCTCCACTGTTTCTCCGTCGACTACCATCAGGTTCGCGCGCACCGGCATCTGGTAAGTCTTTAGTATCTTGTTGCTGGCGTTGCGAATTTCCATACGCGGCTGCTTCTTCTCGTCAGGCGAGTCTTTCACCACCATGCGCGACTGGCCGGTAACTTCATCGACCTCTTCGTCAAACGTCACGCCTTCCTTCAAGTCCTGGAACTTAATGTGACCAGCGACTTCAGTAAGAATCGCGAAGGTGAACGGATCCCAGGTGGCCAGCAACTGGTCCTGCGTAACGCGCGCGCCGTCTTCGACCAGAATGTGCGCGCCATAAACGATCTGGTAACGCGCTACTTCGCGTCCGCGATCGTCCATGATGGTTAATGAACCGTTGCGGTTCATGGCGATGCGTTCGCCTTTGCGGCTCTTCACGGTTTGCAGTTCGACATATTTGATTACGCCGTCCTGACGTGCTTCGTGTTTCGACGACTCTTCCAGACGCGCAGTGCCGCCGATGTGGAACGTGCGCATGGTGAGCTGTGTGCCCGGTTCACCAATCGACTGCGCCGCGATAACGCCGACCGCTTCACCGATTTCAACTGGCCGGCCGGTGGCGAGGTTGCGTCCATAGCATTTGATGCAGCAGCCACGACGCGATTCGCAAGTCAAAACTGAACGAATGCGAACACGTTGTGCGCCGGAACGCTGAATCTCGGCTGCCAAACCTTCGTCGATTTCCTGATTGGTTTCGACGATGGTGCGACCCTCGACCGGGTCAATGACATCTTCAAGGGCCGTACGGCCCACGATGCGATCTCGCAGCGACTCGATTTCCTCGCCGCCTTCAACGATCGCGCTCGCAGAAATGCCGCGCAGCGTGCCGCAGTCTTGTTCACTGATGATCACGTCCTGCGCCACGTCAACCAGCCGCCGCGTCAGGTAACCCGAGTCGGCGGTTTTCAGCGCGGTGTCAGCGAGACCTTTGCGTGCGCCGTGTGTCGAAATGAAGTACTGCAACACGTTCAGGCCTTCGCGGAAGTTCGCATGAATTGGCGTCTCGATGATTTCGCCGGAAGGCCGCGCCATCAAGCCGCGCATACCCGCCAACTGGCGAATCTGTTGGGCACTGCCGCGCGCGCCGGAATCACTCATAACCAAAATCGGATTGAGCTCGCCCGACGACTTCTCGCGTTCGTCCATCGCCTTGAACATTTCCTTGGCAACTTTGTCAGTCACTTCGGACCAGATAGCGATCACTTTGTTGTAGCGCTCGCCGTTGGTGATGACGCCATCGAGATACTGTTGCTCAACTGCGATCACGTCCTTCTCAGCCTTGCCAACCAGTCCCTTCTTCGCATCGGGTGTAACCAGATCGTCGATACCGATTGAGATGCCCGCTTTGGTCGCGTAAAGGAAACCAAGGTTCTTCAGATCGTCGAGCATCTTCACAGTCATCTCGTGACCGAGACGAATGTGCGAATAGTTGACCAGTGATTGCAGTCCCTTTTTCTTCAGTGTGCCATTGAGGAAAGGCAGGCCGGCGGGAATCGAATCGTTAAAAATGACGCGGCCAACAGTTGTATTGATAACGCGGCGCACGTCTTCTTGAACGACAGCGCGCAGAATGTCCTGCGGATCGTGCTCCTGCGTCAGATCGACAAAATCGCCCTGAATGCGCAGCTTGATAGGTGTCTGTGTCGTGACTTCCTTAGCGTCGAGCGCCAGTAGCACTTCTTCAAGCGACGCGAAAACTCGGCCCTCGCCCTTGGCACCGGGCTTGTCGCGCGTCAGGTAGTAAATCCCGAGCACAATGTCCTGCGACGGCACGGCAATCGGCTGACCACTGGCCGGACTGAGAATGTTGTTGCTCGAAAGCATCAACACCGCAGCTTCGATCTGCGCTTCCGGCGAAAGCGGAATGTGTACCGCCATTTGGTCGCCGTCAAAGTCGGCGTTGAATGCAGTGCAGACCAGCGGATGAATCTTGATGGCTTTGCCTTCGACCAGCACAGGTTCGAACGCCTGAATGCCAAGCCGGTGCAGTGTTGGCGCGCGATTTAGCAGCACAGGATGCTCGCGAATTACTTCTTCAAGAATGTCCCAAACGACCGGCTCCTGGCGTTCAACCATTTCGCGCGCCTGTTTGATTGTGGCGGCGTGTTGCTGCTTTTCAAGCTGGTTATAAATAAATGGCTTGAATAACTCGAGCGCCATTTTCTTCGGCAAGCCGCACTGGTGCAGCTTCAGTTCTGGACCAACGACGATTACTGAACGGCCTGAATAGTCAACGCGTTTGCCCAACAGGTTCTGACGAAAACGTCCCTGCTTGCCCTTGAGCGTGCCGCTTAATGATTTCAGCGGACGATTGTTGACACCGCGCAACACGCGGCCGCGACGCCCGTTATCAAACAGCGCGTCGACCGCTTCCTGAAGCATGCGCTTTTCGTTGCGCACAATAACTTCCGGAGCACGCAGCTCCATCAACTTCTTCAGGCGGTTGTTGCGATTGATTACGCGGCGGTACAAATCGTTGAGATCTGAAGTTGCAAAACGTCCGCCATCCAAAGGCACGAGTGGACGAAGCTCAGGTGGAATGACCGGAATAACGTCCAGGATCATCCATTCCGGACGATTGCCGGATTTCAAAAACGACGTGGCCACTTTCAGGCGCTTCGAGTATTTGAGTTTTTTCTGCTGCGAGGTTTCTTCGCGCATGCGCTTGCGAAGTTCAATCGACAACTCCTCGACCTTAACCATTGCCAGCAGTTCTTTGATTGCTTCGGCGCCCATCTTGGCAACAAACTGCGCCGGATAATCGCGCACCAGTTCGCGATAGCGTTCGTCCGTCAGCAACTCGCGCTCTTTGATTCCGGGCACGTCGCCCGGATCGATGACAATGTAGGATTCGAAGTAGAGAACTTTTTCCAGCTCGCGCAGCGGAATATCGAGCAAGTGACCGATGCGCGAAGGCAGACCCTTAAAAAACCAAACGTGCGAACAAGGACTGGCCAGATCGATATGGCCCAAACGCTCGCGACGCACTTTTGCCTGCGTCACCTCCACACCACACTTGTCGCAAATCACGCCGCGATGCTTCATGCGTTTGTACTTTCCGCAGAGGCATTCCCAATCAGCTACCGGGCCAAAAATACGCGCGCAGAAAAGCCCGTCTCGCTCCGGCTTGAAAGTGCGGTAGTTAATGGTTTCCGGTTTCGTCACCTCGCCATGAGACCAGTGCCGGATCTTTTCCGGCGAGGCCAGCGAGATTCGAATCGCTTCAAAGTCTGGAGCTAATTGCGTCTTCTCTTGTTGAAATCGAAACATCGTTTCTCCGGAAGAGTCCAAGGTCCAATGTCCAAGGTCCAAGGTCCGCTAAGCCGATTTGACTTTGGACTTTGGACATTGGACTTTGGACAGTCTTTATCCCTCGGCCGCGCTGGTTATCAGCGCTTCGCCGATGCCATCACCGTTCGCATTGCCGTTGCCGGCAACTTCCTTGCTGATCAGCTCAACATCCAAACACAGCGACTGAAGCTCGCGCACGAGCACGTTGAACGATTCCGGTAGACCAGGATCGAAATCAGCCTCGCCCTTGACGATCGCTTCATAGATTTTCGATCTGCCGGCAACGTCGTCTGACTTCGCCGTCAGCAGTTCCTGAAGAATGTGCGCCGCGCCATAAGCTTCCAGCGCCCACACTTCCATTTCTCCAAATCGCTGTCCGCCGAACTGCGCCTTGCCGCCCAGCGGCTGCTGCGTGATCAAGCTGTATGGTCCAATTGAACGCGCGTGAATCTTGTCGTCAACCAGGTGCGAAAGCTTGAGCATGTAGATGTAACCAACTGTAACTTTCTGCTCAAACGGATCGCCTGATAAGCCGTCGTAAAGAATCGCCTTGCCCGACTCATTGATGATTTCGGGCAAGCCGAGTTCGGTTGCTTTAACACCGGCCTCCCTCAGCTTATCTTTGATTTCAGCTTCAGTTGCGCCATCGAAAACCGGCGTCGCAAAGTAAACGCCGAGCACGCGCGCCGCCCAGCCAAGGTGCGTTTCCAAAATCTGCCCCACGTTCATGCGTGAAGGTACGCCGAGCGGATTGAGCACGATTTCGACGGGCGTGCCATCAGGCAGGTAAGGCATGTCCTCTTCGGGCAGGATGCGCGCGATCACGCCTTTGTTTCCGTGTCGCCCGGCCATTTTGTCGCCGACTGAAAGCTTGCGCTTCATGGCGATAAATACTTTGACCATCTTGATGACGCCCGGCGCCAGCTCGTCGCCTTGTCGCAGCTTGGCAATCTTCTCTTCGTAAATGTCGGAAAGAATCTTGATCTGCCGCTCAGTGCGATCTTCGTATTCCTTGATTTCCGCGCCGACGTCGACACGCGAAGAGGCCATCTGCACTTTTCTCAGTACCTTGGCTTCGACGCCTTCGAGCATTTCGCGCGTGATGGTCACGCCCTTGGGAATAACTACTTCCCGATTAACAGTCAGGTCCGCGGATAGCTTGCGGCCATCGAGCAACTCGTGAATGCGCTGGTCGCGCTGCTCTTGCAGAATACGAATTTCGTCCTCGAGGTCGCGTCGCAGGCGATCTTCTTCTTCCTGTTCGATGGTCAGCGAACGCTGGTCCTTTTCCTGTCCTTTGCGGGTGAACACCTGAACATCGACAACCGTGCCGTCGATGCCCGGAGGCGAAACAAGCGAAGCGTCTTTAACGTCGCCGGCTTTCTCACCAAAGATCGCGCGCAAAAGTTTTTCTTCGGCGGTTAACTGCGTCTCGCCCTTGGGCGTGACTTTGCCGACCAGGATAGAGCCCGGCTTCACTTGCGCGCCGATGCGAATGATGCCGCTCTCGTCCAGGTCGCGCAGCATATTCTCGCCAACGTTGGGAATGTCCCGCGTGATCTCTTCCGGCCCAAGCTTTGTATCGCGCGCTTCGATTTCCAGCTCTTCAATGTGAATCGAGGTGTAGTAATCCTCTTTCACCAGGCGCTCGGAAACCAGAATTGCGTCCTCAAAGTTGTAACCGCGCCATGGCATGAAGGCCACCAACACGTTCCGACCAAGCGCCAGCTCGCCGCGATCGGTGCATGGACCATCCGCGATGACCTGGCCTTTTTCTACTCGCTCACCAACGTGAACGATGGCCCGCTGGTTGATGCAGGTGTTCTGGTTAGATCGTTTGAATTTGATCAGCGTGTAGATGTCCGCCGTCACTTCGCGCGATATCGTGCCGTCGACGTGATGATCGGCCTTGATAATCAAACGTTCCGAGTCAACATAATCGACTACGCCGTCGCGCCGGGCCACTACGACCGCACCCGAATCGCGCGCCGTGGTTTGCTCCATGCCCGTGCCGATGTACGGCGCTTCCGCGCGTAGCAGCGGTACCGACTGCCGTTGCATGTTCGAACCCATCAAGGCGCGGTTCGCGTCGTCGTTTTCGAGGAACGGAATAAGCGATGCGGCAACCGAGACGAGTTGTTTGGGCGACACGTCAACGTATTCAATGTCTTTACGCAAGGCCAGGATGAACTCTCCTGCTTTGCGCGCCGCATTGCGCTCGTTAACGATGTAACGTGTTTCGTCGAGCTCGATGTTGGCCTGACCAACCACGTGCTTGTCTTCTTCCCACGCGGTCAAATAAAAGGGCCACGGTTCAAACTCGGCCTTTCTGCTGCTGGCGCTTAGTTTGCGGTTCGCCTTCTCAATCTCTTCCTGCGGAATATGCTCGCCGGGTTTGAGTTTCGTATCGCCGCCGTTAAGAACGCGAACATACTCAACTACCCGGCCGTCAGTGACCTTTCGGTATGGCGCTTCAATAAAACCGAATTCATTGATGCGTGCGAAGCAGGAGAGACTCGAAATCAAGCCGATGTTCGGACCTTCAGGTGTCTCAATCGGACAGATGCGGCCATAGTGCGTCGGGTGAACGTCACGCACTTCGAATCCGGCGCGTTCACGAGAAAGGCCGCCCGGTCCAAGCGCCGACAGGCGGCGTTTGTGCGTAATTTCGGAAAGCGGATTCGTTTGGTCCATGAACTGCGAAAGCTGACTGGAACCAAAAAACTCGCGCACCGCAGCGGTGACTGGCTTGGCATTGATCAGATCGCGCGGCATCGTGGTCTGCATTTCCTGATGGATCGACATCTTTTCCTTGATCGCGCGTTCCATCCGCTCCAGACCAATGCGAAATTGATTTTCGAGTAACTCACCGACAGCGCGCACGCGCCGGTTGCCGAGGTGGTCGATGTCGTCGGCCTGATACTCGGATGGGTTCTTACGCATCTTCAAAACGTAAGCGACGACTTCATAGAAATCTTTCGCCGAGAGCAGTGGATCGTTAATGCGATCGCGCTCCGGCTTGCCCATCTTGATGTTGAACTTCAGACGGCCCACGCGCGAGAAATCAAACTTGCGCGGATCAAAGAACATCGCTTCGAGCAACTTGTAAGCAGTCTGCACGGTCGGTGGATCGCCCGGGCGCATCTTGCGATAAATCTCGAGCAGCGCATCGACGGGCTTGGTAATTACGTCCTTCTTGAGCGTCTGCGAAAGGATCGAACCGATATCGTCGCGTTCCGGGAAGAACACCGAAAAACTATCGATGCCGCCTTCGACGATCTCCTGCAACTTGGCCGGGTTGATCTCGTTGTTGGCTTCGAGAATGACTTCGCCACTCTCTTTGTTCACGATGTCGGCGACGGCGTAAGCGCCCTCAAACTGCGAAGCCTCCATTTCAACTTCGCCGATGTTCGCTTTGCGCAAAGCTTCGAGTGATGAACTCGTGACTTTCTTTCCGGAACGAACGATTGGGTCAGGCGCACGACTCTTGATATCGAAATCGACTTTCATGCCGACCAGGCCGCTTGGTCCCTGATCGGGGACCTGCATCATTAGCCGGCCGTCTTCGACACGAATTTCGTCGGTAACATAAAGAGTGCGCAGGATGTCCTCGTCCGTAAACGAGGCGTTCTTCACGCCGTCTTCAAGATGCGAATCGCTCTTAGCGAGCTTTCCATCAGACGGCTTGCCAAACCAGAGTCCCAACGCGCGCAGAAAAATAGACGCAAGAAACTTACGCTTGCCTACGCGGACGTACAGCAGGTTTTTCTGATCGTATTCAAACTCAACCCACGAACCGCGGTAAGGAATGATCTTCGCGATGTAGATAGCGCCGCGCTTGAAGAAGACGCCGGGACTGCGGTGAAGCTGAGAAACGATCACGCGCTCGGTGCCGTTGATGATGAAGGTGCCGTTGTCTGTCATCAACGGAATTTCGCCGAAGAAGACTTCCTCTTCCTTGATGTCACGAATTGACAGCGTCTCAGTTTCCGCGTCTTTGTCGTAAACAGTCAGACGAATTTTCACTTTGAGTGGAACGCTGTAACTCATGCCGCGTTCCTGGCATTCCTGCTCATCGTGCTTATGCTTCAAACCCACCGGCTCGCCGCAGTTTTCGCAAAGCTGTGGCCGAACCGAATTAAACGTGCCGCACTTGTGACAAAGCGTTTCGCCAGAGGCTAACGGATTGACCTTGATTGTCGAGCCGCAGTTCTTACAGTTGGCGCGAAGATAATTGAGCCCTTCGAGGCGTCCGCACTTGCACTGCCAATTGCCGATTTGATATTCGACAAAGTCGAGCGTGGCTGTGCCGCGGAAATCCGAGATCGGGAAAACCGATTCAAACACAGCCTGGAGTCCGGTGTTCTCGCGTTCCTCGGGCAGGAAATCCATTTGAAGAAAACGATTGTAGGATTCTCTTTGAATCTCAATCAGATTTGGGATTTTCA
>WNFO01011159.1_pt1 | contig 13862 bp, 15 predicted proteins | sample 5400251 | NCBI WGS metagenome assembly WNFO01 (sample SAMN13153354, study PRJNA577476) | soil metagenome | isolation source: 100 cm saprolite under Madrone tree | place: USA:California | collected 2016-06-14 | reverse complement strand
GGCCATACGCATCCTTCACGTCGGGATCCAGGGAGAAGCTGTTGGACTCGACGGGGAGCGAGGTACCGTGGCAGAAAATTTGCATGGTGCGCGTGAAATTGTGCGCGAGCGTTTGCTTGAAGCCCGCGCCCCATTTTGCGGCGCCAGGAGGCACACCGTTGAGGGCGAAACTGATGGGCGTGAAATCGAAACGCGCGTCCAATCCGCCGCCACCGTAGAGGCCGAGTTTCGGATCGAGCTCGTAAAAATCGTGCATGATGCGGCTGACGGCGGGGCCTTTGTAGTCGTTGAGCTGCTCGTCGAAAACGCCAAAGGCGATGGCGCTGCTGTTGGGCATGAGATTTTTGCCGACGTAGCCGCTGGAGTTCGCGAGGCCCGCGGGAAACTGATTGGAAGCGGAGAGCAGCAGCAGGCGCGGAGTTTCGGCGCCGTTGGCGGAAAGAATCACGGCTTTGGCTTTTTGCAGATGAACATTGTGTTGGGCGTCGAAATAGAGGGCGCCGGTGGCGCGGCCGTTTTTGTCGGTCTCAATGCGATGGACGTAGCAGTTCGGGCGAATTTCGCAGCGGCCGGTTTTTTCGGCCATCGGAATGACGCTGGAGAGTGACGTGGACTTTGCGCCGACCTCGCAGCCGAAGCCGAGGCAGAAACCGCAATTCATGCAAGCGGCGCGGCCGGTGCGCGGCTGGGAGAGAATCGCCATGGGCGCGGGATAGGCATGGTAACCGAGCTTGCTGCAGGCGCGCTCGAAGACGACGCCGTTTCCCTTTACCGGCAGCGGCGGCATGGGATACGGTTTCGAGCGCGGCGGATCGAACGGGCTCGAGCCAGCGAGGCCGGAGACGCCGATTTCCCATTCAACCTTAGTGTAATAGGGCTCGAGGTCGGTATAGGAAATCGGCCAGTCGGCGAAGTTGGCGCCGGGAATATCGCCGACCTTGCTATGTTCCTTGAAATCGATTTCGTGGAAACGCCAGAAGTTGGCGGTGAAGTGGACGCTGCTGCCACCGACGCAACTGCCATAGAGAACGGCCTGCTGTTTCCGGGCGGTTTCTTCGGCCGTCTTGCGGAAAGTGACGGGATGGACGTTGACCTTGTTGGTGAGCAGGCTTTGAACGAAGATTTTAGTTTCGTCGTGCGTGAAATCTTTTTCGCGGAGATATTCGCCCTGTTCGAGAACGACCACGCGGAAACCGTTGGTGGAGAGTTCTTTCGCAAGGACGCCACCGGCCGCACCGGAGCCGATGATGACGAAATCCACTTCGTCGGATGGCTTATAGGTGACCATGGGCCGGCTCATTTTTTCTCCGTTTCGCCGGAGACGGGTTGCCAGCCGGGATAATCTTTATCGTAAAAACCAAACGGCGGCGAAAAACTGTGGGATGGATCGCGGCCGATGGCTTTCCAGCCGACAAAGCCGCGGTTGCCGCCGCCTTCGGGGTCGACGAGAAATCCAAAGATGGTGTGGACGCGCAGGGTCTGAAAGAAATCCGGGGACGCGCCGGGCGCGAGGCGGCGAGCGCCGCTTTCCGGCCGCTCGGACTCCTCCGCGATGTGCGAGAAAATTCTCAGTTTCTGTTCTTCGGTGGCGGCGGAGAAGCGGGGAACGCCGGGAAAGAGTTCGGCGGTGGTTTTCTGCACGGCTTCGAGGCCTCTTTGATAGACGGGCAACGCGTCGCTGAAGAAAGTTTTCAGGGCGCGGTCGATGAAGTAGACGACGCCGGCTTCGCGCGCCCCGGCGGTTGCATCGGAGGGGATGATGCACGCAGAGAGGGCCTCGATCTCGCGCGCCTGGTCCGCGGTGAAAACTTCGAGCGCGGGATGATCCGACTTTGCGGCCTGATGCGCGTGTTCCGCGGCAGAAACGAGCGCGGGCCAATTTGCGGTGAGCCAGGCTGCGCTTGCGGTGCCTCCAAGGAGTTGAAGAAAATCGCGGCGTGCGGAATGGAAAGAGTTCATGTTCCCCCTGTGGTGCAACCAATTTACGAATTGGGCTTGACGGCGTCAACACGAAATCCCGGCATGCTGCTGCTAATATGGCCTGTATGAAAAATTCTGATGCATTGCTGGAACTTTCGCACGAAAAGGCGCGGCGCGGGAAAACCGTACTGCGCCTCTGCACAATCAATCCACGCACGACGGAAGAGGACGTCGCCAAAACGGTGGAAGCGCTGGACGAACATGCCCGGAAAGAATCGGGTTGTGGGTTAATTTCAGAGTGGGGCGTTTATCAGGCAAAATAGGCTGCTACGGTCGGAGAGTATAGGAGGCACTCCCCTTTGAAAACTGCAATTCCGACGGTCTCTCTATTGTTAGTCATCGCCGCGAACTCGGCGGGGCAAGGTGCGGTGACGCAATCACCGAAACAACCTACAGGCCACGGCACTTCGATTCCGGAAAGTCCAGCAAACGCCCGCAAAGCGGGTCCTACTGGTGCACCGTGCCTCTTCGACTTCGAGCGGGGAGAGGTTCCGAACTGTGTATACGAAAATGCGACGGGAGAACTGTTCATTGCACCACAACTTGTGAAGGAACTTCCGTTCGACGCCGAGGGTTTAGCCGCAGTACTGTCGCCAAAGAAAGGCTGGATGTATGTCAGCCGCACCGGAAGGGTCGTCATAAGCGGTGTGCCTTGGATGGAGAACGGTGCCGACTCATTCCACGATGGGCTTGTTCGGGTTGTCAAAAATGAGAAGTACGGCTTCGCGAATCGCAAAGGACAGCTTCTGATTCTTCCGATTTATGACGGTGCTCTGACCTTCCAAAACGGACATGCCACAGTTTGCAAAGGCTGCAAGAGCATTTGTGTCGAAAGCGAGTGCGAACATCACTTCTTCAAAGGGGGAGAATGGTTTCAAATCGACACCAAAGGGACTGTTCTTGCTCGGCTGCATCCGAATGAATGACGATTCGTATACCCCGACACTGTAATTCGGCGTAGTGAATTTTGTTCGTTACTAACTCCTAGTGCGTCGCTTTATTGGAATCTGGCCCTCCTTCAGGAATCGGCGGAATTTGGTTCACGGGGCGGGCTGAAGTATCATTTCGATTGGCTTAAAACATGGCGACATTTACAGGCGCAATTGGAATCGGCTCGAAATGGCTGCTGGACCGCATTGTGGGCGCAATCGCGGCGACGGGGATCAATCCCAACCTGCTAACGTTTCTGGGGCTGGTGGTGAATTTCGGCGCGGCGGCGAGCTTCGCGGTGGGAAATTTCCGCACCGGCGCGATCATTATTTTCATCGCCGGATTCCTGGACATGCTGGACGGGCAGGTGGCGCGGCGGCAAAACCGCGTGACCGCGTTCGGCGCGTTTTACGATTCGACGCTGGACCGCTACGCGGACATGGCCCTCTACATGGGGCTGCTGGTGTATTACTCGGTGAGCGGGCGGACGCCGTATGTGATTCTGGCAGCGGTAGCGACGGCGGGCTCGGTGATGGTGAGCTACGCGCGGGCACGGGCGGAATCGCTGATACCGCTGTGCAAGGTGGGATTCATGGAGCGGCCGGAGCGGCTGGTGCTGCTGATTATCGGCGGGATGTTCAACCGCATGGCGCAGGTGCTGTGGGTGATCGCCGTGATTTCGACAATCACGGTGATCCACCGGATTTTTTATACCTGGCAGGAGACGCGCGCGGGGCGGGTGTTGCCGGGGTTTAAGGGCGCGTGAGCAATGGCCCGTGGCCAGCGACCTGCGGCCAGTGAAGAGAAGAGCGCCGGAACGACGCTCCGCTTTGCGCATGCGGGTTTCTGGTTGTGATTGTGCACTGACCCCTTTGTAGCTACAATGGATTTGAGGTAGCTACATGCGCAAAGTCAGCAGCCGCGAATTCAAGAATCGCATGGGAAGATACATGCGAGCCGTGCGCAAGGGACAATCCCTGATACTCACCGATCGCGGGAAGGTGGTTGCCCGTGTATCACCCGAAGAAGACCCCCAGACAACCCCCAACGCTCTACACGAGAGGCTAAAGGAATTAGAAGCGCAAGGTCTGATTCGCCTCGCCACAAAGCCCTTTTCGAAGTTTCGGGCGGTAAAAAGCAGAGGGAAACCCGCCTCACAGATGCTCCTCGAGGACCGCCGTTAGTGCTGTATGTGGATTCCTCCGCGCTTCTGAAGCATTACATTCAGGAAATTGGCACCGACGCATTAAAAGCAAGACTTCAGGAACATAGCAGATATACCCCGGGAGTCTTGATATCGGATATCGGGTATGCGGAGGTTTTGGCGACATTTGCTAGGCGATTGAGAGAGAATCCGTTACTAATCGCAGAAACCAAAAGGTTGGAAGCGGAGTTTCAATATGACTGGCTTTTTCGCTTAACGCGGGTCGAGCTTGACGTAGGAGTCCTTGGCTTCGTCCATGATCTGGTACGCAAATTCCCTCTGCGCGGAGCGGACGCGATCCACCTAGCGTCCGCGCTATGGCTTCGGGACACGTTGAAGCTGGATACCAAGATGAGGCTCGCGGGGGGACCATTAATTTTCGCAGCATCCGACAGTCAATTAAAAAACGCGGCTCGAAAGGTTGGGTTGGAGGTATTCGACCCGGAGGAAACAGAATTAGCGGGCAAACCATAGCCAGGCGGTGAGTCGTCAAAGCGAATCGAAAGGCACCCGTCGGCGATGGCGGGCGTTATGTTTTTGGGGCAAGTGATGCTTCGACCGGCGGAGCGATGGCGTTGTGGACGCGCTGTTTCAGTGCGGGGATGTCTTCTTTTGTCAGTCCTTTGGTTTCGATGGTGTCGTGAATGTGGACGGTGATGGTGGCGGGGCGGAGGAGCCAGTGGCCGGTGCGGAGATGGTGGAACGAGCCGACGAGGCTGACGGGAACGATGGGGACGCCGAGTTGCTGCGCTAGGCGGAAGCCGCCTTCTTCGAAACCGTTGAGGTGGCCGTCGCGGGTGCGCTTGGCTTCGGGAAAAACGATAAGGCTGACGCCGCTGTGGATGGCTTCCTGCGTCAGCCGCCAGAGACGCTTCAAATCCTTGGGACTGCGCACGCTGGGCACAGGCACGTTGCCGAAGCGCTTCATCAGCCAGCCATAAATCGGGATGCGGAAATGGGATTCGAGCTCCCACCCGCGGACAAGCTGCGGAATAGCGCAATAAAGGATGAAGGGGTCGAACAGGTTGACGTGGTTGACCATGAAGAACGAGGTGCGTGCGCGGTCGAAGCCGGGCGATTCCTTGACCACCACTTTCGCGCCGGAGAAAAAAGCGATGCGGCGGCAGAGGCCGCGCTGCAGATAGTCGTGCTTGCGGGGATCGAGAACGACTGCGAGAGCAATGAGGACGGGGACGACGATCAGGAAGTGCAGCCAACTCGTGCCCCAAAGAAATGCGCTGCGCAGGACGTCCCAGAGACCCTTCATACGTAGACATCCATCGCGCCGGGCAGGATGTCGAGCGTTTTGATATTCACGGTGACGATTTCGCCGTCAATCATCACATCCACGGGGGCATCGAGAGCAAATTCAACTTGCTTGACGCGGCGAGTTTCGGAAAGCGGGTGCTTGGTGTGCGTGCCGTCATACAGGCGCGGCAGCATTTTCAACAGGCCGAGCCGGCCGATGGGGCCCCAGCGAACAAATTCGATGAGGCCGTCGCTGGGATCGGCAGTGGGCGCGATCATCATGGTTCCGCCGGTGTATTTGCTGTTGTTGAAGGTGAGGAAGAGGCAGCGGCGGTCGTCCCAGGAGGTTTCGGCGTCGGTGCGAAGCTTGAAGGCGCGACGCTTGAGTTGCAGGACGCGCACGAAGACGCCAAGAAGATAACCGAAATGGCCGAAAGCCTTGAAGCGGCGGTTGGCGAGCGCGCCGACGTCGGCAGTGAATCCGATGCTGAGAAGGTTGAACGAATAGATAGTGCCGCTGGTGTGGCAAAGGCGGAGAACATCCACACGCCGCTTGCGGCCGGCGAAGATGGCTTCGATAGAAGATTCGGCGCCCTTTTCGGTGAAATCGCGCAAAAACGAATTACCCGTGCCCATGGGAAGGAAGCCCAGCTCGACGCGACTGGTTGGCCCTTCACGCGAGAAGATACCGTTGATGATTTCGTGCGCGGTGCCGTCGCCGCCGACGGCAAGGAAGCGGCGATAGCCCTGGTCGTAGGCTTCGCGCGCGAGTTGCACGGCGTGGCCCGGAGCCATGGAGGCGATCGCGTCCACGCGCAGGCCTTTTGCCTTCAGGCGGCGGAGTTGTGCTCCGGCGAGCTTTGCGGAGCGTCCACCGCCCGCCGCCGGATTTACGATGGCTAGAAATTTATCGGTCACGGTTTTGCCGGATTGGGCATTTTACATGTTTCGAGCTTAAATCGGCAGGATGGATTGTTCCCGATCTAGCGGGGCGAGGCGCTGGGCGAGTTCGCTGCGCTTGATTTTCAGCGAAGCGGTCAGCGGAAAATCTTCCTGATAAATGACCAGGCCGTGGACGCGCTTGTAATTGATGAGCCGCGAGTTGCGCGTGGAAATTTCGGACTTGAGTTCGGGCGTGAAGGCCTGGCCGTGCTCGAGGTGGATCACGAGGAGAAGCTTTTCGTTGACCATGGAACGCTGCGGCCAGATGAAGTTGGCGGCAAAAACGCAGAATTCCTTGACGTGCAGGCCTTCGAAGGCTTGCTCAACGTCTTCGGCGTACACGTTTTTTCCCTCTTCGGTGACGATCATGTTTTTCTTGCGGCCGAAGAGTTGCAGGTGGCCGGTCGAGTCGAAGCGGCCCATGTCGCCGGTGCGCAGCCAGCCGTCCACGATGGTTTCGGCGGTGAGTTGCGGCTCGTTGAGATAGCCGGCCATCACGGTTTTGCTGCGGACGGTGACTTCACCGATGCCGTCGGTGTCGGCATTGCGGATCTGCACTTCCATGCCGGGAAGCGGCTTGCCAACGGTGTCCGCACGGAACGGCTTCAGATCGTTGACGGTGACCGCGGTGCCGGCTTCGGTGAGGCCGTACCCGTTGGCGACGGGAATTCCCAAATCATAAAAAAATTGCAGCGTCTGCGGCTCGGTGAACGCGCCCCCGACGATGATGGCTTCCAGTTTGCCGCCGAAAGCGGAGTGCACTTCGCCGAGGAGTTTGCGGCTGAGCCAGAGGCGCGGGCGGTCTTTCGTGAGAGCGCGATTGATGTTGCGCATGGCGTCGAGCGCTTTGCGCTTGGCGTCGGGGAGAGCGTCGAATCGTGCCTGCAAACCTTTTTGCAGATTTTTCAGGACCAGCGGCACAAGGCTGACGTACGTGATTTCGTATTTCGGGAAAGCTTCGCGGACATATTCGGGACGCAGGGTGCGGAGATGGACGACGGTGGCGCCACAGGTGAAGGGGCCGAAAAACCCGACCATGAAATCGATGGCGTGATTCGTGGGGAGGATGCTTAGGTAGCGCACGCCGGGCCAGAAGGGATAGAGCGAGGTGAGGGCCATGCATTGCTCCAGATAATTTTCGTGCGTCATCATGCAGCCCTTGGGAGTGCCGCCGGTACCGGACGAGTAGACGATGCAGGCGATGTCCTGCCTTTTTTGCGCGACGAAGACGGGTGCGTTTACACTTTTGATCTCTTCCCAGCGCTCGGCACCGCCCATATCGGCGTTCTCGGGAGCTTCGGTGGCAAGAACGATTTTTAGATTCGAGGCGGCGGAGCGGCCGGGAGAAACGCTGAGCTGGCGCCAGATGCCGTATTCGGTGATGAGAATTTTCACGCCAGAGTGTTTCAGAAGCTGCCACTGCTCTTCGGGTTTGAGCTTGAAGTCCAGAGGCACGAGCGTGGCGCCGCAGAAAAAAATCGCATAGGCGGAAATCAGCCACTTGGACTGATTGGTCATAATGATGGCGACGCGGTCGCCGGGACCGATGCCCAGATCCTGCAGAGCTTTGGCGAGCGGCAGGGCTTTGTCCTTGAAATTGCGGTAGGTGAGGCAGCATCAGAGGCGGGCTTGGATGCGCTGGGCGAGTGTTTTGAAGTCGCTGACGCCCTGAACTTCATAGTCGGGGAGTTCGATGCGGAAATGATTCTCGAGGCGGGAGAGCATTTCGAGGGCTTGCAGGCTGTCGATGCCGAGTTTTTTGTAGAAATCGTCGTCGGCCGCGAGGGAGCCTGCGGGAACTTTGAATTGCTTGGTGGCGAGCTCCAGGATTTCCCGCGTGGTCTGTTCGATGGTGCGCATACACAATCAATTTAACATCCCCGGGGTGGGAAGGAAAACGGCAGGATGAAGAGGGGAAGATGGGACAAACTGTAGTAGCCGATCTTAAGATCGGCCACTACAAAAGGATGAGACCGTTACGCATGCCGATCGAGACGGCTTCGGCGCGGGAGGCGGCGCCCAGTTTGCCCAGGATGGAAGCTACGTGGAATTTGGCGGTGTGCTCGGAAATTTTGAGCTTTGCGGCGATTTCCTCGGGGACCCCGCTTCGGAGTCGAGCACGACCAGTTCGCGAACAACAGCTTCGAGCGCGGCGGCCAGTTGCTCCGGTCCGGGAGATGGCGGGAGAATCCCGCGCACGCCGAGACGCAAGGCCTGGGAGACCACGTCGGGCGAAGCGCCGGGAAGCAGAAGTATCACCCGCGTTCCGCGCGCCACACCAGTTTCCTGCAAAAATTCAAAGAGACCCTCCAGTGAAGCGTCGCCGGCGTCGATGAGGATGGCGTCGAGTTCCTTTTCGGCGAACACGTCGGCTGCATCTTCTAGCACAGCGAAGCTGCCCACGACCTCAAAGCCCCGCGCGTGAAGTAGGGATTCGAGCGCTCGCCGGGCGCGGGCCGCAGCCGCGACGATCAGCACGCGGATCACGCGGCGACAGCTCCTCCCTGCCTGCTTCTGGCGCGGAGTTGCACGCTGACCTCGCGTACGCGGGTGTAGTCTCCGCGCAGAAAAGCGAGGTGCAACAAGCCGGCGCTGTTCTCTTCGAGAGCGTCGGCGAGATCGTCGGGGGAACGAAATGTCTTCTTCTCGGAGCCAAGTAAAATGTCTCCGGGCAAAAGTGAGGCTAAAGAGGCCGGGCCGGATGGCTCGATGCCGAGAACGAGGAGGCCAATTTCCTGGCGGCTGGCGCTTGGAAGGCGAACGGGCGTAAGCGCAACACCGAGCCAGTTTTTGTTCGACTGGCCCTGAAGGAAACGACGCACATCGTTGCTGGGAATGGCCAGCGCGAGACGGCCCGCGACCATGGAGTTGATGCCGATCACGAGGCCTTGCGCATCCGTAAGCGGACCGCCGGAATTTCCGGGCGCGAGGCGGACATCCGACTGAACCCAGTTCCGAGAGCCAAGACCCCGCAAAGGTCCAACCGCGTGGACGATTCCGGTGGTGAGCGCTCCCAGAAAACCAAAAGGATTACCGACGGCAAGAGCAATCTCCCCGGCGCGAACTTCGGAGGAGTCACGACTAGTTGCCGCAGGAAGATCGATCGCGGAAATGCGAAGGGCCGCAAGGTCGCGGCGCGAATCCCTGGCGGTGACTTCGGCTTGAAATTCGCGGCCATCCCAAAGGGAAATGTTTGCTCGAGGCCCACGCGCAACGTGGGCGTTGGTGATGATCAATCCGTCGTCCGACCAAACCACGCCGGAGCCGCTGCCGCGTCCACCGGGCTGAACAAGAACCGTGGAACGTCGCACGCGTTCGGCGATTTCTCCGAGTCCCCGGATGCTCATCTCAGGCGCTCCCGTTGGGACGTTCCGCGATGGCAATGGTGACGTCGCGAGGCGCGCCTCCACGCAGAAAGCGGGCGGCGACGGATTTGCCGATATTCTCGCCGTGCAGGTGGGCCTGGACATCCTCAAGCCGCGCGACAGGTTTGGTGTCCAGCGAGAGCAGAATGTCTCCGATCACCACGCCGGCATTGTGAGCGGGGCCGCCGGGTTCGACTTCCAATACGATTGCGGCGGTTTTTTCACGGCGTTGCAGTGTCTCTCTGAGATTCTCAGGGAGGCGAACAGGTTGCAACCCGACGCCGAGGTATCCGCGGGGAATGCGGCCTTGCGCGAGAAGCGCATCCACCACGCGGTTCACCGTTGCCACGGGCAGGGCAAGTGCTCCTGCCGGGGCGAATTTCGGCGTAGCGATGCCGGCTACGCGGCCTTCGGCGTCGACAACAGCGCCGCCGACTCCGGTGCGTTGCAAGGCGACATCCAGGCGAACGTAGGGCGAGAGGGAAAGGCCTCCCCAGAGGCGGCGCTCGTTCGCAACCATGCTGACGAAGGCCAGCGCGGCGATGGGGCCGCTGGCACGGGTGCGTCCGACGACGAGCGTAACGTTGCCGGGGTGAAGTGCCGCGGTATCGCTGAAGGACGGAACGGCGACGCTCGCTTGTTCGCACTTTAATACGGCGACGTCGCTGGACGAGTCTCGGCCCACGAGTTTCGCGGCAGCTACCTTGCCATCGGGCAGCGTCACCTGGATATCTTCGTCGCGTTGCAGGGCGTGCTCGGCGGTGACGATGATGCCAGGGCGCCAGATGACTCCGCTGGATGAGCCGCGGGATTCGGTGTGGACCGCAACGGCGTGCTCGCCGGCCTTGGCGGTGGTTTCGGCAAGCTCTTTCGAAAGTGTTGCCCATTCGGATGACATGTTTCCTACCTCCATCGTTAGAGTGACAGAAGGGGAATTTTGGGACATCCGCCATTTGGCTAGGTCGGCAAAGAAAGATTTCAACACAGCGCTCACAGAGGAGACACAGAGGGCACAAGAGATCAGGAGGAAAAGATTATAGTTTGGGAGCGACGGGGAGGTGCTTCATGGGGTCGTCGGATTCGACGAAGCGGCGGAGGTTTTCCATGACGGCGGGGCGGTTGAAGAGTTTGCAGAAGAGGTCCACCTCTTCACGGAGCTCTTGGTAAGGGATGGGCTTGATGAATTTTTTTGCGCCGATGCGGGCTTCGGGGTCGAACTTGGTGATTTGCTGCGCCATGGAACGGGCGACTTCGAGCGCGTAGCCTTCGCCGGCGAGGTGCGAGACGAGGCCGGCCTGGTGCGCAGCTTCTGCCTTGACGGTGCGGCCCGTGAAAAGCAGATCGCGGATGAAGCTGTTGCCAACGTCGCGGCGGAGACGGGGAATGCCTCCGAAGCCGGGGATGAAACCGAGGCGAAGTTCGGGAAAACCAAAGCGCGCCATTTTGTCGGCAACGATCAGATCGCAGAGGAGCGCGAGTTCCAGGCCGCCTCCCATGCAGAGACCGTGAACGGCGGCGAGAGTGATAAAGGGCGCGGCGTCTATGGCGTTTGCGACTTTGTGGATGCGTTCGATGAATTTTCGCAGGCCGGCGACGCGTTTCTTTGGCGGAAGGTTCAGCGCGTTGTTGTAAAGCTCTTTCAAATCGCCGCCGACGCTGAAGCCGCCGGGGCGGGCGCTGGTGATGATGCAGGCGCTGGTGACTGGGGCGAGGCCGTCGATGGCGGCGACGAATTGCTCAAGCTCACCTAAAAGCAGGGTGCCGATTTCGTTGAGAGGTTCGTGGTCCAGGGTGAGTTCGACGACGCCGTCGCGCCACTCCCAACGGAGTCCCTTGCCTTGGAATTCCTTCATTAGTAGAAGACTGCGGCGCTTTTTCTTCATGCGTTGGTTCCGGCGGCAACAGCGTGTTTGCGATACATCTGCTCGATTTCATCCTGGAAACGCTTGTTGATCGCATCGCGCTTCAGTTTGCCATTCGCCGTAAGAAGAGAGTTTTCAGGAGAGAAGACTTCCTGGAGAATTGCGAAATTGCGGACCTGCCGGTAATGCGGCAATTCCGAATTGACCGCGTCCAGCGCTGACTGAACGGAGTCCGACGCAACTGATCCGGTGACCAGTGCGCAAAGATATCCGCGGCCGTTGCCAACAACCACGACCTGCTGGGCGCCGGAAAGATGCTGGGCGATTTTTTCTTCGATGGGTTCGGGCGCGATGTTGTGGCCGGAATTGAGAATGATGAGGTTCTTGATGCGGCCGCTGATGCGCCAGTTGCCGCGGCGGTTCACTTCGCCCTGATCGCCGGTGTGGAACCAGCCGTTTTCGAGGACGCTGGCGGTTTCCTCGGGACGATTCCAGTAGCCAGGAAAAATATTGGGGCCGGTGACAAGGATTTCTTCATTCTCGCCGGTTTTCATTTCGATGCCCGGAACGGACTGGCCGACGCGGCCAGGTTCGGAGGTGACGCGCGGGTCGTCCATGGTGCAGATTCCGCAGGTTTCCGTCAGGCCATAGACCTGCCGGATGGGGATACCGAGCATCGCGAAGAAATCCTGTGTTTCGGGAGCGAGCGGCGCGGAGCCGCAGACCAGGCCGCGCAGATTGGGACCGAAGCGTTCACGGATTTTGCCGAAGATGAGTTTTTGCGCCGCGAAGAGCCAAAGGCCGCCGCCGGATTCGCCCTCGTTTTGCTTTTGCCACGCGGCGCGGCCTTTTTTGTAGATGGACTGGATGAGTGAACCGCGTTTCGAGAGGGCTTCTTCGACGCCGCGCTTTACGCGCTCCAGCAGCGTGGGCACGTTGAAAAAATAGTTGGGAGCCGAGATGCGGATTTCGTCGGCGAGCTTGTTCAGGTCGGTGGAGAGGGTAAGAGCCGTTTCGCGCGTGACGCAGGACATCATGACGATCCACGAAGCGGCGAAATTGAAGGGCAGGTATTGGAAAACGCGCAGCGGCTCGCGGCTGTTTTTGTCGAGGCGGTCGATCCAGCCGGTGGTGCAGGAAAGCATGTGATCGAGATTTTTTGTGTTCAGGCAGACGCCCTTGGGTTCGCCGGAAGTTCCTGAGGTGTAAATGATGGTGACGAGGTCTTCGCTCTGGCGCGGATTGGGCGGGCCGGCAATTCCCTCTTGCACCGGAGCGGATTGGAGAACTTCGTCGAACGTGGCGCGAGGTGGGGCCAGCGGCCAGATTTGCGCGACGCTTTCGCCGATGGCGGCGTCGCTCGCAATCAGAAGGCGCGGGGTACAGTCCTTCATCATGGCGGCGAGTTCGGCGGGCGCTTGGCGCGAATAGAGAGGGACGACGACGACGTTCTCGGCCATCAGAGCGAGATCAATCGCGGCCCAGCGGATAGAGTTGGGGCCGAGCAAGGCGCAACGATCACCGGTCTGCAGACCAGCGCCGCGCAAATAGGCGCGAGCGCGGGCGACCTGATCGAGAAGCTCCGCACCGGAAACGCTGACAAATTCCGTGCCGCGAATTTCGCGCAGAACGACGCGGCCAGAAGCCTGCTGCAATTGCGCGAACGTGTTTTCGAGGAAATTCGGCATGGGCTTCAGCGCCCCGCCGCCAGAACGGTGCGCGAAGAATCGTATTGTTCCACGAGCTTGCGCAGATTCTCGCTGAATGGCGGCAAATTGTCTTCCCAGCTCAGAACGCCCTTGCGCAGGGGAAATTCCGGATAGGTTTTGCGGAGTTCATCTTCGAAAAAGATTGCCATACGCGACATGGCCTTGAGGTTGGAAACGACGGTGCGGCCGATGGAGTCGCGGATCGAATCGGCTTCGACAACAAGTTTTTCCATGACGTCGAGGAGCTTGGGGCCGAGGTCGGGGTCGTCAACGTTGAGCAGCAGGTGCTGATGGCCGCGCTCGCGCATCAGGTTGCGAATACGTTCGTCCATCGTGACGCCGGCGGAGACGACGCCCGCGGGCATGCAGGTAACGATGCCGTGATAACGCGAAGAGACCATGTAGGTGCACGCGCGAAGAATGGAGACGAGCTCGAACATGTCGTAATCGTCGGACGTGAAAATCGGCGTGCCGGGAATTTCCTTTTCGATGGCGTGGCAGGCGACGGCGTCGAGGCGCTCCATGGCCACAAGAATCGGGAAAACTCTGTGCCGTTGCAGAAATGCTTTCGCGGCTTGCGCGTAGCCTGCGACGTAGTGATTGAACTTGCGGTCAACTTCGT
>WNFO01031390.1_pt1 | contig 13866 bp, 12 predicted proteins | sample 5400251 | NCBI WGS metagenome assembly WNFO01 (sample SAMN13153354, study PRJNA577476) | soil metagenome | isolation source: 100 cm saprolite under Madrone tree | place: USA:California | collected 2016-06-14 | reverse complement strand
GCCGGTCCTGGCCGCGTCCCTCGTCATGACCGCCTTCATCGCGCTCCGGCACCGCGACAACTTCCGGCGGCTGCGCGCCGGCACCGAGCCTCGGCTGACGCTGCACAAAAAGTAGGCTGTGCCCGGAAACTGGGCAGCGGTGCCCTTGGTTCCGCGCTCGCGCCCGGCGGTTCCCTGTTGACCCCCTGCGGCGGGTCGTGGCACCACCGTTGCTCATCGATTTCTTCGACCTCGGGGGGGACTATGGAAAGGAGGCAGCGATCCTTCGGCGCCGGGTATTGGTGTGTCCGCTCGTCGCTCGCGCTCGCGGCCGTGCTCGCGCTCGCCTCGCTGGCGCGCGCGGAGGAAGCTGCGAAGGTCGATTCGGGCGACAACGCGTGGATGCTCACCTCGTCGGCGCTCGTCCTCATGATGACGGCGCCCGGGCTCGCGCTCTTCTACGGCGGGCTGGTCCGCAGCAAGAACGTCCTCAGCATGCTGATGCAGAGCTTCATCATGGTTGCCCTGATCAGCATCCAGTGGGTGCTCTGGGGCTACAGCCTCGCCTTCGGGCCCGATCATGGGCACGTGATGGGCGGGCTCGAATGGCTCGGGCTGCGCGGCGTCGGCTTCGCGCCGAACGCGGACTACGCGCCCACCATCCCGCACCAGACCTTCATGATCTACCAGTGCATGTTCGCGATCATCACGCCGGCCCTCATCACCGGGGCGTTCGCGGAGCGCATGAAGTTCAGCGCCTTCTTCCTCTTCTCGCTCCTGTGGGCGACGCTCGTCTACGATCCGTTGGCCCACATGGTGTGGGGGACGGGCGGGCTGCTCGGCAAGGTCATCGGCGCCCTCGACTTCGCGGGCGGCACCGTGGTGCACATCAGCTCGGGGACTTCGGCGCTGGTGTGCGCGGTCGTGCTCGGCAAGCGCCTCGGCTACGGCTCCGAGCCCATGCCGCCGCACAACATGCCCTTCGTGCTGACGGGCGCCGCGCTCCTCTGGGTCGGCTGGTTCGGCTTCAACGCCGGGAGCGCGCTCGCCGCCAACGCGCTCGCCACCAGCGCCTTCGTCGCCACCAACACCGCCACTGCGGCGGCGGCGCTGTCGTGGATGTTCGCCGAGTGGCTCGGGCGCGGGAAGCCGACCATACTCGGGGCAGCGAGCGGCGCGGTCGCCGGCCTGGTGGCGATCACGCCTGCCTCGGGCTTCGTCGCCCCCCTACCGGCGCTCGCGATCGGCGCGGTCGCGGGCGTGCTCTGCTATGGCGCGTGCAATCTCAAGACCGTGCTCGGCTGGTACGACGACGCGCTCGACGTGGTGGGGGTGCACGGCGTGGGCGGGACCTGGGGCGCGATCGCGACCGGGCTGTGGGCCTCGGCGCAGGTGAATCCCGCGGCCTTCAAGCCGGGCGGCGGCTCCGCGGTCTCCGAGGGGCTCCTCATCTCCGGCCAGTGGGGCCTCCTCGGCTCTCAGGTGATCGCCGTGCTCGTCACCTACCTCCTGGCGGTGGCGGGCTCGCTCCTGTGCCTCGCCATCACCGGGGTGGTGGCCGGCGGCCTCCGGGTGAGCGAGGACGACGAGTTCGCCGGGCTCGACCTCTCGCAGCACAGCGAGAGCGCGTACATGTTCGCCAGCAGCAGCGGCTACGGCGGCCACTCGGCCCTCGGGGCACGACCGGCCGAGCAACGCAGCGCTATGGACTGACCGCGATGGCGTGCACTCGTCTTTACAAGCGGCGAGCGCTTACAGTAAACGGGGGGCCCGCGCAGCGGCGGCCCCACTGAAGGGAATCACCCATGAAGAAGGTCGAGGCGATCATCAAGCCGTTCAAGCTCGACGAGGTGAAGGAGAGCCTCTCCGCGATCGGGGTGCAGGGCATCACCGTGAGCGAGGTGAAGGGCTTCGGCCGGCAGAAGGGACACACCGAGCTCTACCGGGGCGCGGAGTACGTGGTCGACTTCCTCCCCAAAGTGAAGCTCGAGATCATCGTGCGCGAGGAGCAGGTCGCGGACGTGGTGGAGACGATCGAGAAGGCGGCCAAGACCGGCCGCATCGGCGACGGGAAGATCTTCGTGTTGCCGATCGACGAGGTCGTGCGCATCCGCACCGGCGAGCGCGGCGGCGACGCGATTTAACGCAGAGCTCGTGAGGAGGGGCTCGGTATGGCGATTCAGACAGCGAAGGACGTGCTCAAGTTCGCGAAGGACAACAAGATCGAGGCCGCGGACCTGAAGTTCCTCGACCTGCTGGGACTCTGGCAGCACTTCACGGTTCCGCCCAGTGAGCTGACCGAGGAAGTGTTCGAGGAAGGACTCGGCTTCGACGGCTCGTCGATCCGCGGCTGGCAGCCGATCCACGCCTCGGACATGCTCGTGGTGCCGGATCCGACGACCGCGGTCATGGATCCGTTCACGGCGCTCCCGACCCTGAGCCTCATCTGCAACATCGTCGATCCGCTCACCAAGGAGGACTACTCGCGCGACCCGCGCAACATCGCGCGCAAGGCCGAGGCGTACTTGAAGTCGACCGGGATCGGCGACACCGCCTACTTCGGGCCCGAGCCCGAGTTCTTCGTCTTCGACGAGGTGCGCTACGAGCAGAACCAGCACACCGGCTTCTACCTGATCGACTCGGCCGAGGGGCAGTGGAACACGGCACGCGAGGTCGACGCAGTGAACGACCGCAGCGGCCGCCTGATCGAGAGCAAGAACCTGGGCTACAAGCCGCGTTACAAGGAGGGCTACTTCCCCGTCCAGCCCACCGACTCGCAGCAGGACATCCGCACCGAGATGGTCCGCGAAATGGAGAAGGTCGGCTACCGCGTGGAGAAGCACCACCACGAGGTGGCGACCGCCGGGCAGGCCGAGATCGACCTGCGCTTCCTGTCGCTGGTCAAGATGGGCGACGCGCTCATGTGGTACAAGCACATCGTCAAGAACGTGGCCCGCCGCTACGGCAAGACGGCGACCTTCATGCCGAAGCCGATCTTTGGCGACAACGGCAGCGGCATGCACACCCACCAGTCGATCTGGAAGGGCGAGAAGCCGCTCTTCGCGGGCGACCGCTACGGGGGCATGAGCGAGCTCGGCATGCACTACATCGGCGGCATCCTGAAGCACGCCCCCGCGCTCGCCGCCTTCACCTGCCCGACCACCAACTCCTACCACCGCCTGGTGCCCGGCTTCGAGGCGCCGATCAACCTGGCGTACTCGAGCCGCAACCGCTCGGCCGCGGTCCGCATCCCGATGTACTCGCCGTCACCCAAGGCGAAGCGCATCGAGGTGCGCTTCCCCGACCCGGCCTGCAACGGCTACATCGCCTTCTCGGCCATGCTCATGGCCGGACTCGACGGCGTCGAGCGGCGACTCAACCCGGGCGACCCGCTCGACAAGGACATCTACGCGCTCACGCCCGAGGAGCTGAGGGACGTCCCCAAGATGCCCGGCTCGCTCGACGAGGCGCTCGAGAACTTGAAGCGCGACCACGACTTCCTGCTCAAGGGCGACGTCTTCACCGAGGACGTCATCGAGACGTGGATCGAGTGGAAGATGGCGAACGAGGTGAGCGCCCTCCGGCTGCGGCCGCATCCCTACGAGTTCGCGCTCTACTTCGACGCCTGAGCGGCGCGCGCCTCGGCGCCCGGGAGAACAGACGGCGGAGCGGGCTCGCGAGAGCCCCTCCGCCGTTCTCGTTCTCAGCCGGACGCTCGAGCGATCAGCTCGGGTTCTTCGCCGGCGCCTTCTTGGCGCCGCTCTTCGCCGGCGCCGCCGTACAGCGCTTCACGGTGGCTGCCGAAACCTTCATCTCCTTCTCGACGTCCTCAGCGGTCTTGCCGGCCGCCATCGCTTCCTTGATCTTCGCGCACGACACCGCAGCGTGATGCGCTCCCTTGCGCGCCGCCAGCGCCGGGGACCCGACGAGGACAGCAGCCGCCAGCAGAGAAACCAGCGCTAGCCCAGTTCGCTTCACCGCAGTTCACCCCCCTTCTGGCCGGGCCGTCTATCACGGGTCCCGAATCGCTTCCAGAGAGCCGGCTCGCGGTTTGGCCGCCGGGCGGGCCTGTGCGATATACGGCGCGCCGCACGGCCGGTCCGCGACATGAAGGGAACTCTCGCTCTGCTCGCCAAGTTCGGCGTCACGCTCGCGATCTTCGTCGGCATCTTCCTCGAGTTCGGGGGCGGGTATCGGGCCGTCCGGACCGCCCGCCTGGGCGAGCCCGGAGCGTTCGCGGCCGCGAACCCGGCCTTCCCGAGCCTGCTCGGCCGGCTGCGGGGGCGGCTGCGGGGCACGTCGCTCCCGCCCCCGCGCCTGCCGGTGTCGATCGAGAAGGTGTGCCTGGCGGCGGTGGAGGGCGCCGTGTTCGTCGAGCTGGAGGACGGCTGCAGCGAGGGCCGGCTGACCACGGTGTACGCTCGTACGCCGGGGGGCTCGTTCGTTCAGGTGCCGCTCGCCGAGGCGCCGCCCGAGGCTTACTTCCGCATCCAGGGCTTCCAGCTCGTGCCCGCGGAGATGTCGGAGCTGTGGGCGGAGATCCGTGGCCTCAACTGGCGCGTCTTCCTGCCCTGGTTCCTGGCCGCGATGGCCATCAAGCTGGTCGGCATCTTCGCCAACGTGTGGCGCTGGCAGATCCTGCTGCGAGGCCAGGGGATCGACCTCGGCTTCGGCTACCTCGCGAACACGTACTTCATCGGCCGCTACTTCGGCATCGTCACGCCGAGCACGATGGGCCTCGACGCCTGGCGCCTGTACGACACCATCCGCTTGACGCGCCGGCCGGTCGAGTGCACGACCGTCCTCGGCGTCGAGCGGGTGCTCGGAGGGGTCGGCATCCTCACCGTGATCCTTCTCCTCCTGCCGTTCGCGAGGGACATCACCCAGAAGCAGTCGTTCGGCGAGTTGGTGGCGGCCATGTGGCTGCCGCTCGCCGCGGCCACGCTCTTCGGCGTCCTCATCCTCATTCAGCCCGGCTGGTTCCGCGGGTTGCTTCGCCTGCTGCCCGGCGGGCGCGCCCGCCGCTTCGCCGCGAGCGTGATCGACTCGGCCAGCGCGTACTCCGGCCGGCGCCGCTCCTTGCTGCTCGCCCTCCTGCTCGCCGTGGTGGGTCAGATCACCACCACCCTCATGTACTTCGCCAACGCCATGTCGCTCGCGACCCAGAACGTGCGCGTGAGCGAGGTGCTCTTCGCCGCGGCGGTGATGACCTTCGGGACCTTCATCGCGCCCTCGGCCTCGGGCGAGGGCGTACGCGAGCTCGTCTTCGTCTGGCTGCTCGGCACGAAGGCCGGCGCCGCGAAGGCGTTCCTGATCGGCAACCTCGGCTTCTGGATCGAGAAGATCCCGCTCTCGGTGCCGGGCGGACTGCTCCTCCTCCTGCGCCGCGACCCGTCGCTGCAGGCCCTCTCACGCGAGGACCTGGAGCGCGTGCGCCGCGAGGCCGAAGCGGTGTAGGCTAGCCCGCAATTCTCACCAGGCGCCGTAGCGAGAGCGTCAAGGGCGCGTCAGATCGGGGCGCACGTAGGACCGAGCGACGCAGGCGTACTCTAGCGGGCGGGGGCGCCGCCGCGCACCCCGCGGCCGCCTTGACTCCGCCGCGGCCCGCTTCATGATCGACGGCGATGCGCCGGCTTTCGCTCGCGCTCGGTCTGGCCGTGCTGCTCGGCATCTACCTCGTGGCCGCGCGCGCGCGGCACGACGGCGGCGGCAGCCCGTACGTGACCATGCCGGTCGAACGGGGGCCGATCACGGCGCGCGTGACCGCGACCGGGAGCGTGAACCCCGTCAAGACCGTGCAGGTCGGCACCTACGTCTCCGGCCCGATCCAGGTGATCTCCGTCGACTTCAACAGCCCGGTCCAGCGCGGCCAGCTCCTCGCCAAGATCGACCCGCGCCCCTTCCAGGTGAAGGTCGACGGCGCAGCGGCCGATCTGGCCAACGCACGCGCCAGGCTCGACAAGGACCGGGCGGACCTGGCGCTCAAGGAGGTGACGCTCAAGCGCACGCGCGCGCTGCGCACGGAGGGCATCGTCTCCGAGAGCGACCTCGACCTCGCCACCAGCCAGGAGCGTCAGGCGCGCGCCCAGATCGAGCTCGACCAGGCGGAGATCCGCACCGCGGACGCGAAGCTGCGCGAGGCCGAGGTGAACCTCGCCTACACCGACATCACCTCGCCGGTCGACGGCGTGGTGGTCGCGCGCAACGTCGACGTGGGGCAGACGGTGGCCGCGACCTTCCAGACCCCGACCCTCTTCCTGGTCGCCGAGGACTTGACCAAGATGCAGGTGAGCGCGAGCGTGAGCGAGTCGGACATCGGGCCGGTGGCGGCGGGCCAGGAGGTGTCGTTCTCGGTCGACGCCTACCCGGCGACGACCTTCGCGGGACGCGTCGAGCAGGTCCGCAACGCGCCGCTCACGGTGCAGAACGTCGTGACCTACGACGTGGTGGTGAGCGTCGACAATCGGGACCTCCTCTTGAAGCCCGGCATGACGGCGAACGTGACCATCGCAACCGCGACGCGCCCCGACGCGCTGCGGGTGAGCACCAGTGCGCTCCGCTTCCGGCCCCCGGCCGACGGCGACGGCGGGGCGGCCGCTGCGCAGGCGCCGGCGGAGCCGTCGGACAGGCACGGCGCGCGCGTCTGGGTGCTCGACGAGAGCGGACACCCGCGCGCGGTCGAGGTACGCACCGGCATCGCCGACGATCGTTTCACCGAGATCATCGACGGGCTCGACGCGGGCGAGCCGGTGATCGTGGCGCTGCGGCGCGAGGAGACAGAGACGCCTGCCGCAGGGCGCGCGCCCAGCTTCGCGCCCGCCCGCCGCAGCCCGCACTGACGTGATCGAGACGCACGCGCTCACCAAGGTCTACGCGCTCGACCACGGCGAGGTCGTGGTCGAGGCGCTGCGCGGCATCACGCTCACCGTGCGCGCCGGCGAGCTGGTCGCCATCGTGGGCGCCTCGGGCTCCGGGAAGTCGACGCTGCTCAACATCCTGGGCTGCCTCGACCGCCCGTCGAGCGGCGAGTACCGGCTCGACGGACGGGACGTGAGCCGGCTCACCGCCGACCAGCGCGCGGTGCTCCGCAACGCGTGCATCGGCTTCGTCTTCCAGAGCTTCAACCTGCTGCCGCGCACCAGCGCGCGCGAGAACGTCGAGCTGCCGCTCGTCTACGGCGATGCCCCGCCCGCCGAGCACCGCCAGCGTGCGCAGGACGCGCTCGGCGCGGTCGGTCTCGCCGACGCCGCCGACCGTCTGCCGAGCCAGCTCTCCGGCGGGCAGCAGCAGCGGGTCGCGATCGCGCGCGCACTGGTGAGCCGCCCGCGCCTGATCCTCGCCGACGAGCCCACGGGGAACCTCGACACCGCGACCTCGCGCGACATCATGGACCTCCTGCGCGCCTTGAACCGCACGCACGGGCTCACGCTCGTCGTCGTCACGCACGAACCCGACATCGCGGCGCTCACCGATCGCGTCGTCATGATGCGCGACGGCCGCGTGGTGGCGGACGGGCCGCCGGGCCACGTCCTCGGGCGCGCGGCGGAGCCGGCGGTATGAAGCTCGTCCGCATGACGCTCCTCACCGCGTGGCGGGCGCTCCGGCGGAACCTGACGCGCTCGCTGCTCACCATGCTCGGGGTGGTGATCGGCGTCGCCGCGGTGATCGCGATGGTGAGCGTCGGGCAGGGCGCCGATGCGTCGGTGCAGGCCCAGATCGCGAGCCTCGGCACCAACATCGTGATGGTGATCCCGGGGGCCACCACCGCGGGCGGCGTGCGCTCCGGCTGGGGCGGCGCCAGCACGCTCACGGTCGGGGACGCGAAGGCGATCGAGAAGGAGTGCCCCTCGGTGGCGGCGGTCACCTATGTGAAGCGCGAGATCGCGCAGGTCACCTACGGCCACGAGAACTGGGCGACCGCCATCCAAGGCAGCCCGCCCTCCTACTCCGCCGTGCGCGACTGGCCCGTGGCGCGCGGGCGCTTCTTCACCCAGTCGGAGGAGGACAGCGCCGCCAAGGTCGCGGTCTTGGGGCAGACGTTGGTCGACAAGCTCTTCGTCCCGGGCGAGGATCCGCTCGGCGCCGCCATCCGCGTCCGCGCCGTGCCCTTCCGCGTGGTCGGCGTGCTCGCACCGAAGGGGCAGACGACCTGGGGGCAGGATCAGGACGACGTCGTGATCGTCCCGTTCAGCACGGCGGAGCGCCGCGTGCTCGGCACGGCGTTTCTCGGCACGGTGAACATGATTCTCGTCTCGTCCCCGACCTCCGCCGACGCCGTCCAGGCGGAGGGGGACATCGCGCGCCTCCTGCGCGTGCGCCACCGCACCCCGGCCGGCGAGGAGGACGACTTCACGGTGCGCAGCATGCGCGAGCTGTTCGCCGCCTCGCTGATGGCGAGCCAGGTGATGACCCGCCTGCTCGCCGCGATCGCCTCGATCTCGCTCCTCGTGGGCGGCATCGGGATCATGAACATCCTGCTCGTCTCCGTCACCGAGCGGACGCGCGAGATCGGCGTGCGGCTCGCCGTCGGCGCCAAGGCGAGGCACATCCTGCTCCAGTTCCTGGTCGAGGCGATCGTGCTGATCGGGCGGCTCGCCGCCTGGCCGATCCTCGTCTCCCCGCCGGCGGTCGCCATTGCCCTTGTCTTTTCAGGGGTTGTCGGCCTCGCCTTCGGGGTCTACCCGGCCCGGCGGGCCGCCCGGCTCGACCCCATCGTCGCCTTGCGTCACGAGTGAGCGGGGACGAGCGTGGAAACGGATCCCTTGCAACGGCGAGCGGCGCCCGTGTAGATAGGATGCAGCCGAAGGAAGGCTGACATGCTGCCTGCGTCGTCGAGTCATCGGTTCCTGATGTGCCACCGCCCGGTGGCGAGCGCAGGCTACGAAGCGCACCCCGATTTGGGCCGGTGGCCTTTCGGCGGCTGGAGGCAAGCTCCCAGCGTAGACCGTAAACCCCTCCAACCGAAAGAAAGGCCACCGGCCCCGCAGGGTCCGGTGGCCTTTTTTTTGGTCGGAGCGAACCGAGAGGAGAGCGAATATGAGCACGATCAGCGTCCCGGCCTTCACGCGGAAGCTCCGAGAAGTCGTGGCCGACGAGCCCAAGGCCTTCGCCTACGACCTCGGTCTCAGCCTCTCGGCCGTGTACAACTACCTGAACGGCCGGGTGCCCGCGACCGAGGTGCTGTTCCGGATCGCGCGCTACACCGGGCGCCCGATGGAGTGGTTCCTGGTCGACGAGCAGGCCGAGGCGGCGGTGACGGCGGGCTCGGGTGAGATCGCCGTGCAGGCGAGCTACGCTGCGAGCGGCCGCGGCGGCGAAGGCACGTGAACCGGGGGCGCGTCCGGGAGGTCGCGTCGCGCTGTGACCTCCCGGGCGCGCCGGCGCCCTTTCGGCTGTTGATGGTCGGTTGCACGGCGGTATGATCCGTCGTGATGCGGCGGCGGCTCGTTCCCTTCCTGGCGCTCGTACTGCTCGCCGCGCCGGCGTGGTCGGCGGGCAAGGCGGCCAGGCTGCACGCGTACGACCTCATCGCGGGCGGCGAGCAGGACTACACGGTGGCCCCGGGCGACAACCTGTGGGCGATCACCGGCCGCTTCACCATGAATCGCGCGCTCCTCCAGTCCTGGAACGAGCTGCCCGCCCCGGACGCGCTCCGCCCGGGCATGCATCTCAAGGTCTCCGACCGCCACATCGTGCCGCGCCGCGGGTCCGACGGCATCGTGATCGACATCGCGGTGCGCACCCTGTACTGGTTCCAGAAGGGCGCGCTGCGCGCCCGCTTCCCGATCGGGGTGGGCCGCACCGACTGGGCCACACCCCCCGGGCACTACCGCATCGTCGGACGGCGGCAGGATCCGGTCTGGCACGTCCCGCCGTCGATCCAGGCGGAGATGCGGGCGCAGGGCGAGCAGGTCGTACGCGAGGTCCCGCCCGGCCCCGACAACCCGCTCGGCAAGTACTGGATCCAGCTCTCCGCCCCGGGCTACGGCCTCCACGGGACGAACGCCCCCGCCAGCATCGGCAAGTACGCGAGCCACGGCTGCATGCGCCTGCTTCCCGAGCACGTCGAGCTCCTCTACCGCGAGGCGCGCGATGGCACGCCGGTCGACATCGTCTACGAGCCGGTCAAGCTCGCGCGCGATGCGAGCGGCCGGGTCTGGCTCGAGGTGCATCGCGACGTGCTCGGCGCCAAGCAGAGCGAGCTGCCTGCCGTGCTCGACTTCATCCAGGCGGCGGGCCTGACCGAGGCCGTGGACGCGACGCGTGTGGTCGAAGCCGTCGCGCACGCCTGGGGCACGCCGGAGGACGTGTCGCTGCCTCCGCCAGCGCCGGCCGGGGCGGCGGCGCCCGCTGCGGCCATCGTGCCGGCCGCGGACGCTAGGACGCTCCCGGCAGCAGCACCGTGAACGTCGAGCCGACGCCGGGCGTGCTGTCGACCCGGATGTCTCCCCCGTGCGCCTCGACGATCGTCTTCGCGATGAAGAGACCGAGGCCGGTCCCCTCCGTGCGCTTCACCTCGCGCACGCGGCGGTACTTCTCGAAGAGGCGGGGGATCTCGTCGGCCGGGATGCCGCGCCCGGTATCGCGGAAGGCGACGGTGACGAGCCCGTTCTCGCGTGCGGTGCTGACGGTGACCCGGCCGCCGGTCTCCGTGTACTTGATGGCGTTGCCGAGCAGATTGGCCACCACGCGCTGGAGCTGCGGCTCGTCGGCCACCAGCGGCGGGAGCGGCCCGGTCTCGAGCGCGAGCCCGACGCCCTTGCGGCGGGCGGTCGAGCTGTAGTGCTCGACGGCGTGGGCGAGCATGGCGGCCAGGTCGAAGGGCCGGCGATCGAGCGTCATGCGGCCCGCCTCGATGCGCGAGAGATCCAGGAAGTTGCACACCAGCGCGTGGATGGTCTCGCCGCTCTCGCGGATACGAGTCAGGATGTCGGGTGGAATCTGGTCGGGCGGAGGTTCCGGGTCGGTCAACATCTCCGTGTAGCCGAGGATCACGGTGAGCGGCACCTTGATGTCGTGCGTGATCATGGAGAGGAAGTCCGCGCGCAGCTGCTCGAGGGCGTGCTTCTCGCTCACGTCGCGGAAGATGCCGACCGCGGTGCGGGCGTGGCCGAGCAGCCCGCCGGGCGCCGGCTCCGGGCATCGGATCGGGGTGAGCGTGACGTCCCACACGCGCTCGGGCGCCTCGACGGCGCGCGTGCTCAGCTCGCCGCTCCAGCGCCCGCGCGCGCCGATCGCCGCCAACACGTCGCCCAGGTCCACCTGGGAACCGTGCATGGAGACGAAGTCGCCGAGGTGGCGACCGACGATCGCCGACTCCGGCTGTCTCCACGCCTGCGCGAGGGCACGGTTCACGAATGCGATGCGGCCGACCGGGTCGAGGATCACGACGCCGTCGGTCGTGCCGCGCAGCGCGATGGCGAGCGCCTCCACCTCCTCGCGGTAGCGGTTGCGGTCGCGTACGAGCTGCAGGCGCTCGAGGGTGCGGGCGACGACGTGGGGGAGGTGGATCAGGTGGCTTCCGTCCGCGCGCGCGACGACGTAGTCCCACGCGCCGCGCTGCATGGCATCGATCGCCACCGCGACGTCGTCGACGCCGGTCACGATCACCGCGGGTGTGTCGGGGTGGTCCGCGGCGATGCGCGCGAGCAGATCGCGCCCGTCCATGTCGGGGAGGGCGAGCGCGAGCAGCACGATGAAGTCGCCGCCGCGCCGGAGGACGGCCAGGGCGTCGGCGCCGGTGGCCGCCTCGATCACCGCCCGGCCCGTCCGCGCGAGCGCGCGCACGGCGGCGCACCGCTTCTCCGAGTCGTCCTCCACGAGAAGTATTTGGACGCCCTCGGACATGCGTGGCCGCCAGGCAAAGCAAGTCGTATGCCGGCTCGCGTAGGGGGGATCCAGACCCGCGCTGAAGATCCGCCGAGACGTTCTGCCGCCAATTATGGTGGTGACCGCCACCGATTTGACGCGGCTGGGCTGCCCGTGGGGTTTCCGTTAGTATCGCGCGTCGCCCAATGTCGGTTCGCTTTTGCGCCCAGTGCGGTACGAAGGCCGTCGCCGGCGCCAAGTTCTGTACGGAGTGCGGCGCGCCGTTCGCCGGCCATGCGTCGGCCTCCGCCGCGAGCCGCTGGCAGCTCACCACTGCGGGCTCGGCGGTGCTCACGCTGTTCCTGGCGGCGGGCCTCACCGTCTGGACCCTGATCCTCTCGCCCGCCGGTCCGCGTCCGGGTCCGGGCGCGGGGGCCGCACGGCCCGGCACCGCGCCGGCGGGGGCACCTTCCTCGGGCGGCGAGGCCAAGGTCAGGATGCCGCTGCCCGCCGAGGCGGTGTCCTTCATTGCCGACCTCGCGGCCAAGGCGAAGGCGAAGCCCGACGACGTCGAGACCTGGCTCAAGCTGGCTCAGGTCGAGGCGCGCGCCGCTCAGCTCGACTCCGCCTACCAGGCCGACGCGCTGGCCGCCTTCCAGCACGTCCTCGACCGCGATCGGGAGAATGCCGACGCCCTCCGCGGCCTCGCCAACCTCCACTACGACCGCGACGACCACGCCAAGGCGATCCCGCTCTTCGAGCGCTACCTGACGCTCCGCCCCGACGACCCGAGCGCACGCACCGATCTCGCCACCATGTACCTCTACGGCGGCGACGCGGCGCGCGCCGTCGCGACCTACAAGGAGGTCATCAAACGGAACCCGTCGTTCCTCCAGGCGCACTACAACCTGGGGGTCGCCTACCACGGGCAGGGCGACGACCGCGCCGCTCTCGGCGAGCTCGAGATCGCGCGCGGGCTCGCGAGCGAGGACGGCGTCCGCAAGCAGATCGACGACATGATCGCCGGCCTGCGCGGCGAGGGGCCCGCTCCCGAGGGGGCCGCGGCGGCCCCGCCCGCGGACGGCGGGGGTGCGCGCACCCCCTTCCAGGCGGCGGTCGAGCAGGCCTTCCGCACGCACCCGATCATGGGCCCGCGCATCGTGCGCTTCGAGTGGACGACCCCCGGGGCCGGCCGCGTGCTGGTGCAGAACTTCCCCATGGAGGGTATGCCCCCGGCGGTGCGCGAAAAGTTCACCGGCCGCCTCGCGGACGAGCTGCGCAGCGCCGCCGGGGCCCACCCGGTCGACGGGGCCGTCCGGGTCGAGATCGCCGACCTCGCCACCGGGACCGTCATGGTCACCGTCGCCCCTTGATGCCGGGCGGCCGGCCCGGCGCGCTCCGTTGCCTGGGCATCTCTTCCGGAGCTACACTGACCTTCGGGGTGGCCGTGAGGACGAAGGCAAGCACACGAGGTTGCCCATGCCGCAGTCACGCCCGAAGCGCGTCAGGTTCTTCGCCGCCGCGATACTCCTCCTGGCGGTCGGATCCGGCGCCGCCGAGCCGCTGTTCACGCTGAGCGAGGACGGGAAGACCTTCCTCTACCGGGCCCGGCCAGGCGACCACCCGGGGGTCGTCGCCGAGATGTTCGGCATCCCCTCGCGTGACGTGCCCGCCTTCCTCGCCGCCAACGGGATCAGCGACGCCACCAAGGTGGGCGCCGGCTTCGTCTACCGCATCCCGAACGCCGCCGCGCGTGCGCTGGCCGAGCGGACCGCGGCCCTCGAGGGCGAGAACACGCGCTTGAAGCGTACCGCGGGGGAGGAGCACGGGAAGGCCGAGCTCCTCGCGCGGGCCGCCGAGGACGCGCGCGCGGAGAAGGCGCGCGCCGAGTCCAGGGCGACCCAGCTCGCGCGCCTCGAGCGCCTGTGGCCATGGGCGAAGGCGGCTCTCACCCTCCTCCTCGCCGCCGCGGCCGGCGCCCTCTACACCGCCGTGGCCGCCCTGCGCCGGCGCGCCGAGGCCGAGCGCTACACGCGCAGCCTGGCCAACGAGCTCGAGGAGAAGCGCAAGGCCGCCCTC
>WNFO01003158.1_pt1 | contig 13866 bp, 14 predicted proteins | sample 5400251 | NCBI WGS metagenome assembly WNFO01 (sample SAMN13153354, study PRJNA577476) | soil metagenome | isolation source: 100 cm saprolite under Madrone tree | place: USA:California | collected 2016-06-14 | reverse complement strand
AGCGCTGAGAGAAAAGTAAAAATATGGCCCGCCTTCGTTTTACTACGGCGTGGCAGCCTTCACTTTTGCGCTGCGCTCCAAAGCGAAGGCTGGTTTGCGAACGGCTTCGCTTACAGCTACAATCGGAAACATGACCGAACAGAAGCACTGGAGTGCGCGCGCTCTCCGGTACCCTCTTTTCGCGCTCGTTTTTTTTTCCTCGGCTACCTTCGGAACCGCGCGGACGCCGCGCGCGCTCTTGCTGAAGATCGAGCCTTCGCCAGGCGCCGCGCAAACAAAAATCGAGCGGCAGGATGATTCCTTTAACCTCGCGCCGGCCAAGGACCTCACCCTCGGCGCGGAGGGCCAGCGCAAGGCCGATGCGCTCGCTCATTTTGTCGAAGGAACGTCGTTCGAAGAAAACGGCGAGATAGACACCGCACTGGAGGCGTATCGCAAAGTGCTCAATGTCGATCCAGGCCAATCCGACCTGGCATCGCGTGTGGCCGCTTTGCTGACACGGCAGGACGATTTTCCGCAAGCGATCGATGTTCTAAAAGACGCGATCAAGGCCAACCCCAATGAGCCCGATCCTTATCTCCAGCTCGCTTTTATCTATGCGAAATATCTCAAGAAAACGGACCAAGCCGTCGATTACGCCAACCGGGCCATCGCGCTCGATCCGCGTAACATCGATGCTTATCAGCGTCTCTGCGAAATCGAACTGGCGGCCGGGGAAGAGAAAAAAGCGCGCCAATCACTGGAGCGCGCCACAAAAGTTCATAGCGACGACCCGGCCTTCTGGGCGCGGCTGGGGAAACTTTATGCGGCGATCGTTTTCAAACGCGATTCCGAACCGAAGCCCGACGACGTAGCACGCGTCAATGAGATCTTCAAAAAGGCGGCGGAAAACGCGGGCGACGATCCGACCGTCCTCAAAGCCGTCGCGGACTATTACGCATCGTCGCAACAAATAAAGGAAGCCATCCCGCTCTATCTTCGCGCACTCGAATTGCAACCGGACGACGCCAACGCGCGAGAAAAACTCGCCGCCGGCTTTGTCGTGACGAATCAGCGCGCCAAAGCGATTGAGATGCTCGAGGAAATTATCAAGGAGCATCCGGAAAAATATCAGCCATACGATTTGCTCGCCCAAGTTCTGGACGATGAGGCGCGATCGCTCCAGCGCGCAAACCAGACCGACCAGGCAAAAGCGGAGTTCGCGAAAGCGGAGGCAAATTACGAGCAAAGTCTGTTGATCAATCCCACTCATGCCATTACCTACCTGCGACTGGCAGAGTTGCTTCTCGGCCCGGTGAAAGATGCCGGGCGCGCAGTGAAAATCCTCACCGAAGCGCGCCGCCGTTTCCCGGACGCGCCGGAAATTGCCTACTATCTTGCCCTCGCCCAGCGCGAAGCAAAACAGACCCAGCAAGCGGTGGCAACTTTTGAGGAAGCGCTGCACGAAGCTGAGCTGGAAGACAACGAAATCGTAAACGCGCGGTTCTATTTTAATTATGGCGCGACGGCCGAGCAGGCGGGTCTGTATGAAAAGGCCGCGGATTTGTTTCGCAAATCGATCGCTCTCGATCCGGCCAACGCGGCCGATGCCTACAATTATCTCGGCTACATGTGGGCGGATCACAACCTGCACATGGATGAAGCCGAGGACATGATCAAACGCGCGCTCCAGATCGAGCCGAACAATGGCGCCTATCTCGACAGTTTTGGATGGCTCGAGTTTCGCCAGGGAAGATTTGATCAAGCCCTGGCTGATTTGCTTCGCGCCGCAAAAAACATGGCACATGACGACCCGGTCGTGTTCGAACACATCGGCGATACTTATTTGAAATTGAACCGCGTGCCCCAAGCGTTGGAAGCATGGCAAAAGGCGATGGCGCTCGATCCGCAAAACAAGCAGTTGGCAGAGAAGATCGAGAGCACCCGGACCACGATGAGCAAAGGTGCGCCCGCAAAGCAGAATCCGCTCCAATAACCAAAATGTCGATTCAGCGTTTGGTCTTCTTCGTCAAACACAGAGAGCGAGGGGCGTGATGCTTGCATGAACAAATATCCGACGCCCTGGCAGCAAAAAACGATGTGGGCCGCGCTTACCGCCCTCTTCGTCGTTTTTCTCGTCATCGTTGTCGGCGCCGTTATCTGGATCGGCGCGAACATCATCAGCTTTCTCCAGCCAATCTTAATTCCAGTCGCGATTGCACTGATTCTCGCGTATCTGCTTGACCCGCTGGTGACGAAAATGTGCAAAGGCGGCCTCGGCCGCACCAAGGCGGTCGCTTTGATTTTCGCCATCATTTTTCTCGCGCTCAGTGGATTGGTTGCCTGGATCGTGCCGACGATTTCAATGCAGAGCGCGAATTTCGCGAAGGAACTTCCCGGCTACACACAAAAAGCGCGCGATCGCGTTGTCGATCTTATCTTTCGTTACGACAGGGCCTTTGGCATGCCCAGCAGCACACGGGGTAAGTCCGAATTGCCCACCACCAGTTTCGTAAACTGGCTGCTCGGCTCCCCTGCTCCGCGCGCACAGGCAACTGCGACCGCGACCGCTTCGCCAGCCGCAACTCCGGCGCCGGAAGCGGCCGCGTCCCCAAGCGAAGCGATCGCGCCTACGCCAACTTCAAAGCTAACAACAGCAGAGCGACAGCGAATCCAGGACGCGGTGCAAAGATTAATTCCCGGTCTGGAACGTCAATTCCCTGCCTGGAGCGCAAAGTTTTGGAACCTTCTCAAAAAGAGCATAGGCGGTTTTCTTGGCGTCACCGGTTTTCTGCTCAGCCTCGTGTTGGTGCCGATTTATTTATTTTTCTTTTTAAAAGAAAGACCCCGCATCGAACAAAGATGGAAGGATTATCTGCCGCTGCGCGCCTCACCGCTTAAGGACGAAGTCGCGGAGGTCCTGTCACAGATCAATAATTACATCATCGCGTATTTTCGGGGGCAGCTTCTGGTTTGTCTTGTCGATGGTGCCTTAATCGGAAGCGCGCTCACCATTTTTGTTGGCCTCAATTTCGCCCCGCTCATCGGCCTGCTCGTTGTCGTCCTCACCATGATTCCGTACATCGGCATCGTCCTTTGCTGGATCCCGGCTGTGCTAATCGCCGCTTTTCAATTTGGCGACTGGACGCATCCGTTGATTGTGACGGTTATTTTCATCGTCATCCAAAACCTGGAAGGAATGTTCTACGCTCCGCGCATCGTCGGTACTTCCGTCGGTCTCCATCCGATGACTGTGATCGTGTCGATCTTTGTCTGGGGCTTGTTGATTGGCGGATTGCTTGGTCCAATCCTCGCCGTGCCCCTGACCGCCACGGTCAAGGTGCTGCTGACGCGCTATGTTTGGGGGCGGCGCCTGCGCGAAGAGACGATTGAATCGATCGAAGAGGTGCCCATCGTCGCGAGCTCCCAAAGCGCCGAACCGTAGCTCCGGCCCCGAAAGCCATTGGGGCCGCGAGTTGCATTCCACGCCCCTCCGAACATAGGACAAAGAGATGGCGGAAAAAATTATACGCGTCCGGCGCAGAAGAAAAATCCGACCCTTCCCCGGCGTCGAATCTCTCCCCATCTTTGGACGCCACTTATCGCCGGCCCGGATCGCTCTTTTAATCGGCGCGACCGCTCTGGTTATCATGCTCGGCGTGGTTTTCTTCAGCTACGGTTCAAAGCTTTATAACCACTGGCGGGAAGCTCGTTTGCTCCAGCGAGCGACTTCGACACTGCAGCAGGGAAAATTTCAGCAAGCAGCGCAGACCGCGCGAGAGGTCCTGGAACTGCACCCGGATTCTTTACCCGCCTTCCACATTCTGGCGGAAGCAGCGGAAAAGCGGAACCTCGAGGAAACAGTTTCCTGGCGCGCGCAAATCGCGCGCCTTCTTCCAAACGATCTCGATAGCCAGCTAAACCTCGCGTCCGCGGCCCTGCGATTTGGCCAACTCGACATCGCGCGAAAAGCGCTCAACCATGTGCCCTCCAACGACCGTGACAGAGCTGCTTTCCATGTTGTCGCCGGCTGGCTCGCGCGCGCAGAGGGAAATCTTACCGAGCAAGAGCAGCAATTCGCGGCCGCGGTTAAAAAAGAGCCGGGCAACGATCTTTACCAATTTAATCTTGCCGCATTGCAAATCCGTTCCGCCGACGAGGAAAAGAGCGCCACTGCGCGCGCCAACCTCGAGCGGCTCAGCAAACTCGCTCCGTTCCGCACCGGCGCATTGCGCACATTGCTGAATGACGCGGTGGAGCGCAGTGATTTCGACGCGGCCGACACGTTGGCCCAACAGCTCCAGATGTCGCAGCAGGTCACTTTCGCCGATTACCTGCTCTGCCTGAACTTTTATCGCAAGCTCGACCAGGAAAAATTCGAAGCTCTGCTGGAAAAAGTAAAACCACTTGCCGCGCGCAATCCGTCCGATCTCGCCCTCCTCATGGATTGGATGAATAATAATGGTCTCGCTGCCGAAGTGCTGAAGTGGCTCGACAAGTTGCCGTCCGAGATTACCACTCATCCGCCGGTCGCCATCACGGTGGCCGAGGCCTTCGCCGAGATGAAAAACTGGTCGCGGCTGAAGCGCTGGACGCGCACCGGCTCATGGAAGGACGCGGACTATTTGCGTCTCGCTTATCAAGCCTTCGGCGCGCGCCAATCGCGGCAATCCATCGCCGACGCCGAATTCGCTTCGCTCTGGCGCGCGGCCGAGCGCGCGGCCAACGAGCAACCCGACCGCGAAATCAAACTCGCACGGCTCGCAACCAAATGGAATTTATCCACAAAAGCGGAGCAACTTTGGTCGAGCGTTTCCAGAAATCCCCCGACACGCCGCGAAGCACTCGACACGCTTTATCGGATTTATCGCGCGAACAACGAGATCAAAAAACTCTATAACGTTCTCCAGCGCTTGCACGAAAGCTCTCCCAATGAGCCCGCCATCACCGCGAATCTGGCGCGGCTCGGGCTAAACATCGACCAAAACACATTAGAGGCGCAGAAACTCGCCAAAGAAGCGTACGATCGTGCGCCGAACGACGTTAATTGCGCCGTGACCTATGCATTCTCTCTCTACGGCCTCGACCGCACGGCCGAAGGCCTCGAGATCATAAAAAATTTGCCGCCTGATCAATTGCACGATCCCCATGCCGCGGTTTACGTCGCCCTGCTTTTGCTCGATGAGAACCAGACGGAGGCTGCCCAGGAGTACATCGAAGCGGCGGAGCGCGGCCCGATTTATCTCGAAGAGAAAAAATTGCTCGGTGAAGCCAGGGCCAAGTTAGCTCCGGCCTCGCCCACCCCATCGCCCTCCCCTTCGCCGGCACCAACGCCGGCATCCACGCCCGCCCCAACATCGACACCGAGACCGATCAACAAATTGGTCGTGCCGAGATCGACTCCGACAATTCATTCATAAACGCTGCAGACGCTCACCGCGGCGAGCGCGACCCAAATGTGAATGGCTGATCAAGGCCGCACCACGCTGAGCGCGGCGGCTCGAAGTTAATCCTTGTACGGATCGACAATGTCGCGTCCAGCCATCGCCACGCCGAGCGGACGAAGCGTGTGCAAAATGCGAATTGTTCCTGCATGCGCTGCTAGCACATCTGGAAGTCGCCGATAAGCTTGCGGCGCTTCATCGAGATCGCCCCCGCGGAGCACAACTCCTTTGTCGGCGATCCACTTCATCATTTCGTCGTGCCTAACGAGTCCTTCTTGACGGATTCGTTTCTTGCCAATTTTGACGAAGCGTCCTTTCGCCGCCGAGCGCGACATGATTCGTCCAGCGCCGTGAATCGTCGAGAAGAGCGCCTCGCGCGAAATCGGTGAATCAATTCCTTCGATGATCACGGCATCATCGCCCATGCTGCCGCCGACGAAACCTTTCTGCCCCGGAAAAGCCGGCGTCGCGCCCTTGCGCACGACCCAATATTCCTCGCCGTTATGTTTTTCGCGCCACGCGAAGTTGTGATGGTTGTGCACTTCTTCCACGATCTGCGCGCCCAAAATTCCGCGCACGACATGCCGCGCCACTGCTTCGCGTCCGGCATACGCGTAACGTCCCGCCAGATGCATTCCGGCGAGATAATCGTGGCCGATCTCCGATTTTTCATCGACCACCGTCGGCGGCACGTCCATTCCGTCTTTGCCACCGGCCGCCTTCAAAAAATGCGTTGCGGTTTTGTGGCCAAGTCCGCGCGAACCAAAATGGACGCCGACCCAAATGCGATCCTCTTCATCGGCGAAAAGATCGACATAATGATTTCCGCCACCGACCGTTCCAAGTTGGTCGGCCGCCACCGGCTTCAACTCACGCATTGGTTGCAATTCCCAGGCGGGATCGTCAAACACCTCGTGTTCAACGCGCGTTTTACTTTTTTGTCCAATGCCGAACGAAATGTCGCGCACGACGTCGTCCATAATTTTTTCGATCGAGAATTCTAGTTGCGGGCGCGTCACGTCGGTGCGGATGGCGAGATTTCCGCACGCGATGTCGAACCCGACGCCGCTCAGCGAAATTTTATCCTTGTAGGCAACTACGCCGCCGATCGGTTGCGCATAGCCTTTGTGTCCATCCGCGCACAGCACACCGTGTTCCCCGCCTGCCGCGACGCACGTCTCGATCTGTTTGATCGTCGCCTCGTCGTGTTCGCCAAAAATCTTCGTCTTGGCTTCCATCAGTTGAAAACTACAGGCAGGGCGATTGACCGCAATCGCCCGGGCGGTTCGGTGAAGCGCCCCTCCCCAAGCGCATAAATTGCAATCTGCTATTGGTGGAGAGATTTCCTCGCGATGACTTTCCACGACTCCACATCCGCGCGCGTTCGCGCCGGCACGGAACAACGGATCGCTTTGATGCAATCGAAAACGACTCCGGGGAAAGGAAACTTGATCGCGGAAGCGAGTTCGCTTTGCGCTCGGGGCGCGAGCTTTTTGTAGATCAAACTCACATGCGGATCGGGCAAAGGTTCCGCGCGCAATTTCGCGCCGTGCCGCAACTCATCGTGCAACTCAGTGAACGCGTCGCTTGATTCGAACTGCACGAAAAGCGTTTTTGAGAACTTCGCCGAGAAACCAACATCGCGGACCGCGAGATGAATTCGCTGCGCTTTGATCCGGCGCAGAAGTTTTCGCGCCGATTGGTCGCCGCCCGGCGCGGCAAAAAGTGTGAGGTGCGGCTCGAAGCGCGGGGCATGGAGTTCTTCGGCCAGAATGCGGATGATCTCGGAAAACAACTCGCGCACGGGCCGCGCGGGAATGAGCCAGTAAGCAATCGCAGTCGCTTTACGCATTCTGGAGGGAGGCGCGTCCTGGCATTGATGAATATTTGGGACGGCGCAGCGGCCGTCCCTTCAAATCGTTAGTGCATGTGGATCTTAGGTGCCGCTCTTCTCTTTGGCAGCGACGTCTTTCGAATTGATGTCGAGGGTGATCATGAAGCCGTTTGTTCCCTTAAATTCATACTGTTTATCGCCCGTTCGATACGCTTCGACTTCGTTCGGCATCATGACAAATCCGTCGTTCCGCGGCGCGCCCCAGTACTTCAGATTTTTAATCACGATCGGCTGATCCGTCATCCCCTTATATTTGTTGAGAACAACTTCGCCCGCTTTTCCGTCGTCCATCTTCGCTTCGGCGTGATCTCGCGTCGCGGTCCACGATATCTTGGCGTCGTTCGCCACGCTAAATGCTTTCCATTTCAACGGATAGATGTGAGGAAGAGCGGCTTTGATTCCTTCACGTTGCGCCGGCGTGACAGATGGATCAAAGGTGAGCACGGCCCACTCGGTTTGCGCCATAGAGAAGTCACCGCCCAGATCGCCTGCGATCCAGAACTTCGCGCCATCGAGTTTGGTGCTGCCGTAATTTCCGTGGTTCACTTTGAAGGCATTGTTAAACTTGCAGAAATGCTCGCCTCCGCCGCCGTGCGACTGTTCCGCATGTTCACCATGCCCAAGCGCCCCGGCCGGCTTTTTGTTGAAATAACAAGGACAAAACATCGGACAACTGCACGCCTCGATGATGGTCGCGTTCATCGACCAATCGGGGTTGGCCGACTCAGTTTTTGCTAAGACTCCCGCGCGCGCGGTAAGAAACAGAATTGAAACAACTAAACAGAAAACTCGCATAAATACCTCCAGGTAAAATTTGTGATCTGAAAAATCCTAGCGGTTCGTTTTCATCCGGGTCAAGACCAAAAAGAAAGGTTCCGATCTTGTCGGGCGTGAACCGTTAAATCGTTGAACGCTAAAGCGGTCGAAAGCGCGTGGCCGTTTCGTTGAAAGCACCGCTTGAACGATTCAACGCTTCAACGCAGAGTGCGTTCCGTGCCGACGAATGTTTTGGGGACCCAATTAAGATCCTGCTGCCGCGATCCGATGACTGGGTTTTATCGCGATGGTTATTGTCGCACCGGTGCTGAAGATGTCGGGCAGCACACGGTCTGCGTGCAAGCGACCCGCGAGTTTTTGGATTTCTCCGTGCTCGATGGCAACGATCTGGTGACACCGCATTCTGAATGGGGGTTCCCCGGGCTCGAACCCGGCGATCGCTGGTGCATCTGCGTCACGCGCTGGAAAGACGCGCTCGAACACAACGTCGCGCCACCGGTCGATCTTGAGGCGACGCATTCCTCCGCCCTCGAATTCGTCACACTCGAAGACCTAAAAGCGCATGCGCTGAAGTGAGCTGCGCCGCGAGCACGTGAAAGCCCGGTGATAATTCATCGGGCCTTCATGTATTGTACTCTGCGCGGGCGCTACTTGATTTTCTCAACCTTTGAGATTTGCACGTAACGACATTCAACCGCCTCGTCCCACGTGCCCCAAACATGAATCGACGAGTTGTTCTTGGCCGCGTCGTCGAGGATTTGGGAATCATGTTTCGACATGGGTTTCAAACGAACGTCCTCGCCCTTCTTGGGATGCAGCCAATAGCGCAGCCCTGTTACCATGCAGATGTCGATTTCATTTTTCTTGACCATCCCACTCATATCGAAGTGCTCGCCCTTTGCTTCTGCCTGTTGCTTCGATTCTTTGGATTTGGTTTGTGCACCTTGCAGGTCGGCCATGTTCAACGTCGCGCCCAAAGCCACCGCGATCAGTCCAATAACTATGTTTTTCATTTTGATCCTTTCTTACGTGCGGTTTTAAAAGCTTCGTTCCACCAAGGTCAAGCGTTAAAGCGCAATCTGGCAAGATTCGACTGCGAGTTACTGCTTTCGCCGAAAATCGAAACGCGTGGTGTCTTCCTTCCCGTTCTGCAAATATGTCCACTCTTCGATGTGATGATTCGGACCGTCGATGACGAACGCGACCCGTTGCATGTGACCGGCGTTCGGCTGGATGTTGGTCCCGTCTTTGAACCTGAAGACGAGGCGGTTCTGATCGCCGCCGTTGACCAAAACCATGCGCGGCTGATTGTGTGCGGCGCAGTAATGCGTGGCCATAAGTCGATTTCCGTCCATGTGAAACATTGTGACCATTTCATGCGGACTGCCTTCGCCCAGCCAGGCAGCGAGTGCTGAGCCGTCGGAGACGAGTTGAAAACGCGCGTTGGTTTTAAGTGGCGTGCCGCCTTCGTTCACTTTGCCTTCCCACGAGCCGACCAGCGTTTTCATTTTGTCGTAAGCCGGGCTTTTCTCGATTTTGGATTTTTGCTCGTCGGCCCTCAGGACGACCGAGCCAAGAGCAAGCGTAACTAAAACAATGATTCGTCTTCGCATAAATACCTCCTGAAAATTCATTGCCGATCTTGAACGCGCGCGCGCGTCGTCGTCGAGCACTTTTGCTGTAGTAGCGCTCTATGAGCGTCGCATTAATTTCTCGGCCGCATCAATCGACCGACGGTCATAGACCGCCGCTACAACAATTGTTGGAAAACCAGCGTGTTTACCGCCACGGTATCGGCGACTTGAAATTGCCCTTCAGCCTTTTCCTCGCGCTGCGCTACCTCAAACCGAAGCGCACGTTTCTCTCGATCATCACCCTCATCTCGGTTCTAGGTGTGATGCTTGGGGTGACGGTGCTGATTCTCGTGATCTCCGTCATGACTGGGTTCGATCGCGAGCTACGTCAGAAGGTGATCGATTTCGATGCGCACATTTTAGTGAGCACCGAGGACATCATGCATGACTGGCGCGCGCTCAAAACCAAGATCGACAAGACGCCGGGCGTGGTTGCGACCGCGCCTTATGTGCAAGGCCCGGTGATCGTCGAGTTCGAGAACCGCCGGCTCGCGCCGATGATTCGCGGTGTTGATCCTGCGCAAGAGGAAAACGTGATTCCGCTGAGAAAATTCATCAAACAAGGCAACTTCGATCTCGACGGTGAGTCGACCGTGCTCGGCATCGAGCTGGCGCGGAAATTGAAAATTCACCTCGGCGACAAGCTCACCGTTTATTCGCCCGGGAACCTCGGCCAGATTCTCGATGGAATTAAGAAACTCGAAAACGCAAAAGGGGCAGAAGAAAAGAAAACAATCGACGAATTGCGCGACGTGATTCTGCCAAAGGAACTGACCGTCACCGGCATCTACGAGACCGGTCATTACTTGCACGACTCCGAATTTCTTCTGGTGCCCATCTACGTCGGTCAAGAGTTATACGGCCTGGGCGACGCTCTGCACGGGATCACGGTCAAGACCGATAATCCGTACAGCGCCGAGCGCGTGAAGAGCGAGATCGAAAACTTTCTGACGCCGCCGGAATTCGCGGAGACTTGGATCGACATGAACCATCAATATTTCGAGGCGGTGCGACTCGAGCGCACGGTGATGTTTTTCCTGCTCTTCTTCATCGTGGTGGTGGCCGCTTTCGGAATCATGAGCACGCTCATCACCGTGACGGTGCAGAAACGGCGCGAGATCGGAATCATGAAAGCGCTCGGTGCAAACCTCTCACAAATCGTTTGGGTCTTTCTCGGTCAGGGAACCGTGGTCGGACTCTTCGGAACCCTCACCGGCCTCGGACTGGGCATGACGCTCATTCGCTACCGCAACGAATTCAGCTCCTGGCTTGCTTCGACATTGCACATCGAGATTTTCCCGCGTGAAGTCTATCAATTCTCTTCGATTCCCGCCGAGGTCATCCCGAAGGACGTCGCGATCATTTGCATCAGCGCGTTTTTGATTTGCTCATTTGCCGCGTTGATCCCCGCTTACTTCGCCGCCCGCCTCGATCCAGTGAAGGCGCTGCGCTACGAATGAAGACGACTATAGAGGAGGCAGCCGTGTCGGCTGCTCTAATAATTCCGGAGGCGGCACGCCTGCCACTACAGCTTCAATCTTGACAAGGAAATATCGAGCACTTGAAACGCGTAATCGTAACCCTGCGGCCATTCACTCTGACGCGGACCAGCGACGTTGAGAATGTCGATCTTGTTCTCGCGAACAAGATCGAAAATTGAATTTGCAGCATTCTCTGCGGAAATTTCCGCGGCATCGATCAACTTATGAGGCCGTTTCTGCTCGATGCAGAAGCGGACTGTTTGCTCCGTGCCGCCGCGCAATTTGTCGAAGTAAATAATTGCCGTGCCATCGGAATCCTTCACGTTTTGCAACGTGCGCTCGGCGAAACTTCCCTGCTCCAACTCTTTGACCGGATAACGATCGGGAATTGTGCCGAACTCATCGAGGCGACCCGCTGGACACCAACCGCCGCACTTAATTCCATGTTTGAGTGCAGCGTCGAGCGCCGCGCGATCAACTCCCGTTTGTCCACCCGAAATAATTTTCAAAGCTATCACTGTAGCGGCGCTGTGTGAGCGTCGCACTCATTCGACCGACGGTCATAGACCGCCGCTACAATGCGACCGTATCGCGCATCCGAGCGAACGGATTGAAATCCGTGCCGCGATCATAAACGTCGATGCCTTCCGCACGCTTGAGATTATTAACGATCCAATACGTGATCGGTGTCGCGACAACTTCGTAGATCACTTTGAACCAGTAACCCCAGAAAATCAGACTCCCGATCGTTGACCAGGAAGCGCGTCCGATAAATGCGATCAAGATCACCGTCGTCGTGTCGACAAACTGCCCGGTGATTGTCGATCCAACCGTGCGCGTCCAAAGCCATTTGCCATTCGTCCAAAGTTTCATCTTGGCGAGCGTGTAAGAATTTGTGAACTCGCCAAGCCAAAACGCCACCAGGCTCGCGACGACGAAGCGAGGCACGATGTAAAAGACCGATTCGAATGCTTTTTGATTTGTCCACTCCGGCGCCGCCGGAAACCAGACGACGAACACCCCCACCAATGTCAAAAGGATGTTCGCGAAAAAACCGATCCAGATGGCGCGACGCGAAGCGCCATAGCCGTAAACTTCCGTGAAAATGTCGCCGAAAATGTAGGTGATCGGGAAAAGCAATTGCGCACCGCTGACACGTGGAACGTGACCAAAGAAATGAATAAATGGAATGACGCAGATTTTTTGACCAACCAGATTCGAGATCAACAAGATGACCACGAAAATGTGCACGAGCAGATCGTAATACCGAAAGCTGCTTAGTCGTGTGTCGCGCGCCGTTAGCCGGCGAATCATGATGTCGATCTTAACTGTAGCGGCAGGCGTGTCGCCTGCATTTTTGCGGTCGCAGCCGGCACGGCTGCCTCTACAGAAGAAAGACTATTCTTCGCCGTCGAAGTAATCTGTTTCTTTCCCTTTGACCACAACGCGATCGGACGACGACGACTTATTCACCTTCCATTTGCCGCTGTCAGGAAAGTAAGCTGATTCGCCAATCGGATTATCGGCGACCACGTAATAGACAAAGTCCTCGGTCCCTGAATTACTCAGTTGGTGCGGTTCGTTAGGCGCGAAAATGAAAGCGTCGCCGGCGACAACTTCCGTCTTACCGTCTTCGTGGCGCACGTTGCCTCTGCCGCTAATGACGAGATAAAGTTCCCATTGTGCTGAGTGCGCGTGATAAGGAAAATTGAATTTCCCAGGAGGCACGCGATTCCACTCCAAATCGAATGGATGCCGCTTCGATAAGTCGAGCGAAGTCGGATCGCGACCAAGAGCTTCCGAGATTCCTTTAAAAGAAACGGCATACTTTCCGCGGGGCGATTGCCACGGCTCTTCTTTGATCTCCTTAACGTTTACTTTTTTCACAATGTTTGGTCCGGGGAGCCGCACGCGCCTCGCGTGCGGGCGATTGCGCCGCCGCAATCGCGAACTTTTCTGCAATCCAGTTTTTCTGAAGGGAGATCGTGTTCGGCGAGGACGCCGAACACAGCACGCGAGGCGCGTGCGCTCCCCAACCTATTCCTCCCCATCGAAGTAATCGGTCTCCGTTCCTCTCACGATCACTTCCTCCAATTCCTCGTTGACCACAGCCCACTTGCCGCTGTCGGGGTAAAAACAGGAATCACCGGCAGCTCCGCCACTGCGCGGATTATCAGCAATCACGTAATAAGCAAAATCTTCGTCACCGGCATTAGTGATCTGATGCGCCTCCCCCGGCTGGAAGAAAAACGCGTCGCCCTCCGTTACAATGGTCGATCCATCCTTGTCGCGAATGCTGCCTCGCCCCGAGACGACGAGATAAAGTTCCGATTCGGCCGAGTGCGAATGATACGGACAAAGCGATTTCCCTTTCGGAATCCGCACCAGCGCGAGATCAAACGGATGCCGCTTCGAGAGATCGAGTGAGTCCGGTTCGCGCCCGAGCGCAATGGAAATGTTCTTGGAAAACCTCCCGAACTTTCCCTTTGGAGATTTCCGCTCCTGCTCCGGAACTTCTTTGAGATTTATTTTCCGCACCTTGTTATGTCGAGCGAAGTCGAGACATCTCTAATGATTAACAGCTTCATATCAACTCAACGAGAAGCAGTTCGCCTTCTCGCTGCGATTGAAAAGACAGCTATCCCCGCCCAGATGAG
>WNFO01024141.1_pt1 | contig 13867 bp, 18 predicted proteins | sample 5400251 | NCBI WGS metagenome assembly WNFO01 (sample SAMN13153354, study PRJNA577476) | soil metagenome | isolation source: 100 cm saprolite under Madrone tree | place: USA:California | collected 2016-06-14 | reverse complement strand
CCTCCGCGGTGAACCGGATACGGTCTCTGTTCGCCCATGACACCTTTCCACAGCACGCGGTTAAAGGCTTCGCTGTCCAGTGCGTCAGGTTTTGAAAAATCAAAAAAGGGAGCGTCTGGTACGAAGCCGGTCGTAGAAGCTCTGTAAACGTAGACTAAGTCGTCCGCTCCGCCGGACACATAGAACCGCGAGCCGTTGGGGTGATGCGTTGTCCCGTGGCAACGCGAACCCCGGAAGCCTCGTCCTGAGTATTGACTGTTGGGATCCAGTGCCACGCCAACAGACCGCCCAGCAAAGCTGCTGCGCCGAGAACCGGGCTCCGTAACTTGTTTCGCATGGTTGCCTCCAGGTTGATTGGAATGAAATTCGCGGAATAAGGGGCGATAAGCCCCAAAAATTTAAACAAATGCCGCGAAGCATCCAAATGGAAACTCCCCTCCTAACTTAGGAGGGGTGGCTGCGCCATCAAGGGAATGTCGCGAAGCCACCGAAGTTGGCGCAGACGGGGTGGTTCCCTTCGAAAAACCCTGCGAGTAGCGGCTTTGGAACCACCCCGGCGCGGCTGATAAAACATCGCCGCGCCACCCTCCTAACTTAGGAGGGGAGTTTCCATTCGGATGCTTCGCGACATTCCTTTTCAAAGTCGGCTCATCCTGAATTCCTCGCCATCAGGTGGTCTGAGGTTAGTTTTCGCGTTCGTCGTCGTTATCGCCGTGACGCGATGGCAGAATCTCCCAGGTGATATTGTCTCCGTGCTGTTGAGTGTAGAACACACGCCAACCTCGGCTGAATGGAGCGGGCGCTTGCGTGCCCAGGGAGGCCACGGACTGTGGGGTCACCGTCGGATACGAAAAAGCCGGTGATTTCGTTGTCGCCCTCATTTTGGTGGCCTGGTGTTCCAACGAAGCCGGAATCAATCGTGGCCGAGGGGTCGCGGCCCTGGGCAAGGATCCGGACTGGCTGTTTTCCCGTGCTGTAATCCGTATTCAGATCGAAGAGATAGGCCGAGTCGAGTGCATTGCGCTGTGTGTGCAGGGTGTCGCCCGCATCTTCTACAAAAACGACTTTGTCTGCGGTCCAGAAGGCGCAATTGTCGAATCCGCTATGAGCAGAGTCGCTCTTGTAAAACAGTGACAGCAATCCTGAATCACCGCTCAACAGCTTCAGCCGGAAGATCCCGCCGAAACCGCCGTAATCCGACCTGGCTTCCGTCAGTGCGTTCGTATCTCCCGTCTCGTCGAAAACAAATTCCGTGAAGTTCGTTCCGGGCCGAAATTGGCCGTTTTCAGGACGCTTGAATGGAGTTGCCATGGCAGCCTTCGCCAAAGTATTCGCATCAAACGGCGTAGAACCTTGTGTTGCGGTGTCATGAATCAGGACCCAATTGGTTTGAAAAACCAGACCATAGGTGTGCAGATCCTTACTATCCTGGGACTTGATGTCTGCATCGGCCCCGCCGCTACCGAACACGATGGGGCCCGAATGCGCCTTCGACATAACCTGTAACGCTTGCAGCTTCCCGCCCTGCTTTAGATTTAGAGGGTTATACGGCATGAAGCGGTACACAAAGCTGCTGGGGCGGCGTGCGTGGGAGTTGACTGTACCCGTGCTGCCCCCGACGTCTTCGACGATGATCAGATTGCCGCGGTTATCCGCCTGGATGGCTTCATACCCTCCACGGCCTGTTACTCCCGAAATATCTTCGACAGTCGACGGGTAACCGGCCGTTGCCTGCCACACGCCGCCGTTTGCGCCGAGCTCCGCAGTAAAGAGAAGGTGTTCCGAGAACGGATACCACGTGGAACCATCGATTACGGGGAGTGGTTTCCCGTTAACATCCGTCGTTGCCATCAGTGTGATGCGGTGGGCGCCATCGGCATCGAGATTGATCCTGGTGATATACCCGGCTCCGCCGGCGCCGAATTCATGTCCCTGGAAAAGGAAATGCTGCCCGTAGTTGTACCGGGGATCGGCTCCGTCCTGCTGACGAAGGATGAGGTACGTGTTCTTGTCCGCCTCCGTCTTCGTTGCTTCAATCTTAGCCGCCGGGGACGGAACAGCTCCCGTTGCAGGCAGCATTCTCGGGAAGTCGGGTGGTGCGGACAGGACGTCATTGTCATAGCCGTAGTAGCTGGTGAGCGCGGATGTGTTCTCCATTCTCATGGAGCCTTGGCCTACAACGACTTCGATCAGTTCGGGTGAAAGAATATTGGCAGGCGCCAGGCCCGGTACTTTCGGGTTTGCGGCGGGTACATTCGTAAGCGCGGAGGTGTTGTTATTGCCGGCCGACAGCGCAGAGCCGAGGAACATAACAGGTAGTGCTGCTTTTATCCACTTCTTCAGATTCACGGATCCTCCTTGCGTTTCAAAATTAGGCAAAACTCGCAATCGAATCGATTGCCGACACCTGGTTAAAGTTCGAGGGAATTTGTCAGCGCCTCGGATTGTCCGCTCGTAACGTTACAGTTCGATTGCGAAGCGATGAATCGACGATTTAACTTTTGTTACGCTGAAATAGTGATGTGCCTCTGAATCGCGCGTGAACCCAACTGTAGCGGCGCTCTGTGAGCGCCGGTTTTTCCCGGAATCAACGAAATACCGGCGGTCATAGACCGCCGCTACAGTTCGGTCTGCAGCGGCAGGCATCTCGACGAGTGTCGGCCGACTTCGACACTCGGCGTTTTGAATTCTCCTCGGCAGACCTTCACACGGATCTCTTTCCTGACCAGCCGTTTGATCGCCTCGCGTCGCATCTTTCTGATTGGTTTGCGGAATGCTTACTCGAGCATCAGGCCAGACGAGGCGGGAGGAGAGGGAATGGCAGAGAGAGAATTGCCGCGGGTTGTGATCGTGGGCGGCGGGTTCGGAGGATTGTCCGCGGCGAAAGGCTTGAGGAATGGGCCTGTTCAGGTCGTTTTGATCGATCGATCCAATCACTTCCTGTTTCAACCACTCCTCTATCAGGTAGCGACAGCGACACTGGCGCCTGGTGACATCGCGGCGCCAATCCGTCATTTGTTGCGTCACCAGCGTAACGCTACGGTAGCAATGGCCGAAGTGACCGGTATAGACGCTGAGAACCGGCGTGTACTCGTCGATTATCTGGGCCGGCCCGATTTCCCGCTGGAGTATGACTATCTGGTGATCGCCACTGGAGCCTCCCACAGCTATTTTGGACACAACGAATTCGAGGCTTTCGCACCGGGGATGAAGTCGCTTTCGGATGCCGAGGCCCTCCGAGCCAAAGTGCTGAAGGCCTTTGAAACGGCCGAAATTGAAGAGGATCCATCGCAACACCGGGATTTGCTCACATTCGTGCTGGTCGGCGCCGGACCTACCGGCGTGGAGATGGCGGGCGCATTGGCGGAGTTGCGACGTTACACGCTGAAATCACACTTCCGAAGAATCAACCCGCAAGCAGCACGAATCATCCTGGCGGAAGCTGGTCCGCGAATCCTGGCGAGCTTTCCCGAAGACCTGGCACATAAAGCACAGGACCGTCTGGAAAAGCTTGGCGTCGAGGTGCGCACCGGGCAGCCGGTCACAGCGATAGACGACGCGAGCGTGCTGATCGGCAGTGAACGCATACCGAGTCGCACAGTAATCTGGACCGCGGGCGTCATGCCATCTCTTGCGGGCAAATGGCTGAACGCGCCGGTCGATAAGGCCGGACGGGTCCGTGTCTTGCCCGACTGCAGTGTTCCCGGACATCCTGAAGTCTTCGTCATCGGTGACACGGCATCGCTTGATCAGGATGGCAAGCCGCTGCCAGGTGTTGCCCAGGTTGCCATTCAGCAGGGCCGGTTTGTGGCCAATGTGATTACCCTTCGCGAAACCGGCAGACGCCCATCAGGCACTTTCCGGTATTCAGATCGAGGCAACATGGCGGTGATCGGACGCGGATTCGCGATCGCGAATTCCGGCTCACTCAAGCTTAGTGGATATATGGCATGGCTGGGGTGGGCCTTTGTACACATTCTGTTTCTGCCCTCTTTCGGAAATAAGCTTCGTGTCTGGACGCAACTGATGTGGTCCTATCTCACTCGCCAGCGTAGCTCGCAACTCATTGTGGAGCGTCGCGAAAGGCGGCGGCAGCCGCAGCCGGTAAATCTGGATGGACCGGATATTCAGTCGAATACAGTCCAATAGTGTCGGCCGGCTTCGACAACTGTCTCAAGGCCTCGACACTTGATAGAGAGGGTCAATGGGGAATCACGTCGTAACGATTGGAGGCCGGGTCACCGTCGACACCTCGGGCGACATGCGCCGCACGTTGATCAATGTTCTCCGCTCAAAGCCGGCGAGGGTGACGGTAGATCTATCGAGGGTCACCTACATCGACGCATCAGGGCTGGCGACTCTGGTGGAGGCGGTCCGGGTCGCGCGCAAGCAAAACACACGGTTCACTCTGCGAGGCATTCAAGGACAGACGCGCTACTTCCTCGAAATCACGCGGCTGGACCGCCTCTTCGAGATCGATGGAGGGGAGGCAGGCGCGTGAGAGTGCTCGAAGCGACCGGTAGCGGCGTGATCCGGCAGTTGACTTACGTTGGCGGATTGACAATGCAGTTCTGGTCGAGTCTGCGCGCCTCAAGCCGCGTGCTTCCAGTGGTGGGCAAGCGCGGTCGCTGGCAAACAGCCATGAGGCAGATCATCGCTATCGGTGTACAAGCGCTGCCGCTGATTGCGATCTTGTCCGCGTGCGTAGGATTCATCGTCGCGATTCAAGTCGCGGCCGAACTGCAGCGTTTCGGAGCGCTACAGTTGGTCATCAGTGTTGTGGCGGTGGGGTTCACGCGCGAACTCGGACCGTTGGTGACCGCCATCGTTGTAAGCGGCCGGTCGGGGTCGGCGTTTTCAGCCGAGATCGGAACGATGGTAGCGACCAATGAGATCGATGCGCTGCGGACGATGGCCATTGATCCCGTCGAGTTCGTCCTCGCACCCAAGTTCCTTGCGGCGCTCATCGCGGTTCCGTGTTTGACGGTCATGAGCAATCTTTTCGGCATCCTGGCCGGCGCCGGTTTCATGTACCTGAGTACGGATATGACGCTCCGGATGTATCTGACGTACGTCGCAGATGCGATACTTCTGCGCGACGTCTTCCTGGGCCTGCTGAAGAGCGTTGCCTTCGCCAGCATCATCGCGCAGGTCGGCTGCATGGAAGGTCTGAAAGTTCGGGGAGGACCCGAAGCGGTCGGTCGATCGACCACTTCGGCCGTCGTGAAATCCACCTTTCTGGTAATCCTCGCCGATCTGCTCTTCACGGCCATCTTCTATATGTTGGGTGCGGAGTAGCGTATGCCCGCACCCATCATCTCCGTTCGAGATTTGACAGTGTGCTACGGAAGTCACCAGGTTCTGAATGGCGTGAACCTGGACGTGGAACGGGGCGAAGTGATGGTGCTCCTCGGAACCAGTGGTTCCGGCAAGAGCACGATGCTTCGGCAGATCATCGGACTCGATCGTCCGCACTCGGGCACGGTGTGTGTGCAGGGCGTCGACATCAACCATTGCTCGGCAGAAGAACTGAAGCGTGTCCGGCGGACGATGGGCGTGACTTTCCAGGAGTCCGCGCTCTTCAATTCGCTTTCCATCGAAGAAAACATTGGCCTCCCGCTACGCGAGTTGACGACGCTGGCGGAGCCCGTGATCGAAATCATGGTTTATATGACGCTTGCGGCGGTAGGCCTCGCGGAAGCGGGTAAACAGATGCCGCAGGAATTATCGGGAGGCATGAAGAAACGGGCGGCCGTGGCACGAGCAATCGCACTGGATCCGGAGATCCTGATTTTCGATGAGCCGTCGGCAGGCCTTGATCCCATCGTCGCGGCGGCAATGGATGAGCTGATTCTGTTCTTAAAGCGTGCTTTCCGTATGACGATCCTGGTCGTCACGCACGAGATGGCGAGTGCATTCCGCATCGCTGATCGACTGGCAATGCTCTACCATGGCGCACTCATCGCAGTAGACAAAAAGGAGTCGTTCCAGGCAAGCACGGATCCGCGGATCCGGCAGTTTCTCGATCGGTTCCCCGATCAAATGGCCGAGAGCGCTACTGTTCAGCAGCGTTTTCGCGAACTGGCTGGCCTGACGGAAGCAACATTATGAATCTCGAAGCTAAAGTAGGCGCCTTCGTGCTGGTTACCACAGCGATCCTGTGTGCGACCGTTTACTACGTGGGCAACGTGGAGTTCGGTGCCACTCGCATCCCATACAAAACCTACCTCAGGCAGGCAGGAGGGTTGTCGCCGGGGACCGAAGTTTTATTTGGCGGGATCACCGTGGGGAGGGTAACCGCTGTCAAACCCGATCCGACGGACCCGACACGCATTGAGATCGCGCTCGACGTGAAACAAGGCACTCAATTGAATGCGAAGTCCGTGGCTAAACTGGGATCGGTAAGTCTGATGAGCAGGCCGGTGCTCTCTATCAGTACAGGCTCGAACGAGGCACCCCGGTTGCCGGCAGGCGCGGTGATTGAATCGGAAGAGACACTGAGCCTGGACGACTTGCAACGCAAGATCGTGACGCTTGCCGACTCCACACAGACACTTCTGACGTCAGTGCAGACCAACATCAGCGATCTCACCGGCGATGCGCGGCATCTATTAGCTAACTTGAACGAGATCACCGGCGAGACGAATCGGAAACGCCTGGCAGGCATTCTGGTGAACGCAGATACGATGGTCACGCGGATGTCCCCGAAGATCGACCAGATCAGCGACGAAGTGCTGAAGCTGACCAGGAATGCAAACGGTGTTATGGCCAGGGTCGGGCCGGCAGTTGACGACGTGAGCACAACCGTGTTGAACGCCAACGGAACTATCTCGGCTCTCCGCGAGCCCATTCAAACCGATCTCGACGAACTTCGCAGGACTCTGGCCGAGGCCCGCGCCCTGATTGGTAACCTGCAGGTGGTGGTTCGGACAAACAACCAAAACATCACGTATACGCTCGAAAACGTGCGCATGGCGACCGAAAACCTGAGTGACCTGACGCAGTCGGTAAAGCAGCGGCCATGGAGCTTGATACGAATCAAGCAGCCGAAAGATCGGAGAGTCCCCCAATAGTGAGGCTGACAGTAATGAAGATGACAAAGATAGCCGTATGTGTAGCGGCGTTGTTAATCGCAGGGTGCGCCGGCAACGTCCGGTATCCGAAGTACTACACGCTGGAGATTCCGCCTCCGGTGAAACCTGCGCTCAACAGCGCGCGGGCGCCACTCGCAGTGGCGGTCCGCCGGTTCGAAACTTCGGCGTACCTCCGACAGGGGCGGATCGTGTACCGGGAAGCCCCGGAAGTGGTCGATTTCTACGAGTATCATCGTTGGGCTGCCGAACTCGGTCCAACAATCACAGCCGCAGTGATTGATTCGATTCGTTCCGCACGTCTGTTTTCGTTCGTCAAGCCATACGACGGTGAGGATAAGCCGGACTATCTCGTGACCGGTCGAGTGGAACGGTTAGACGAAATCGACTACGGCGGCACGGTTCGAGTCGAGACGAAATTATCTGCCGAGTTGGTGGACCTGCGAACCGGAATGACAATATGGGCTGGCGATGCAACTACGACTTCAAACGTCGAGACCAGCAACATCAGCTCCGTCGTGGCCGCGATGAGCCGCGCCCTTCAAATGAACATCGATCGGCTTGTGACCGAAATGGAAGTGCAACTCCCTGGCTCGGATGTGTCATCCCGGGTCAATCCCTAAGCTGTAGCGGCGGTCTGACCGCCGGTTTTTCCTGGAATCAACGAAATACCGGCGGTCATAGACCGCCGCTACAGCTGCAGATGTGCTTCCACCATCCACAGCCACTTGTCAACACCGCGGGAAATCTCAGTGAAAATATCGGCGGTATCGGCGTCGTTGACCTCATTGCTCGCATCGATCGCCCGGCGTGCGAGCTTGCCAAACGCCGCGAGTGCTGAAGACAAAGCTTGAACGTGATCGTGTCCGCTGGGACTGGATGCGCTGTATTCGACCAGGCTGGACCGCTTCACGATCATCCGCGCCGTGCCGCCCGCATTGCCGCCCAGCTGAACGGAGCGTTCGGCGACAAGATCGACGTAATCCTCGACATCTTCATGAAGTTGCGAAGACGGGGAACCATTCGCATAATCCGCGGCTGGTTCCACACCGAAGACGGGGAACCATTCGCATAATCCGCGGCTGGTTCCACACCGGCAGTTGTCGAAGCATTCGACATTCCGTAAAACCCTTACCCGAACGTGGTACCTGCAGATGCGCCCGCAGGGGTATCAAACAACAGTCCTATCCGGTGATGTGTTCTGCGCTTCGTCCCGGCATATTAAGTAGCGGGAACTAAGGACTCAATATTAGAGGAGAAAAAGTGATGGCTAAGAATTTGAGGATCTGCAACTCAGTCGGGATGAAGAAAGCGTTTCTTGCATTCGTCGTTCTGACTATCACACTGGCGGTGTCTGCCACGAACGCACAGGCACAAGTCGAACATGCTTCGCAAATCAGCATTCAAGGAACCGGCCTCATTACGAAGGAAACCAACGACCGTACACCTTCGAATGACGTAACGAAAACGGGGGGATTGCTCGTCGGCTACTCATACCAGTTCAGTCGATGGGCCGGCGTTGAGGGTAACTATGGTTACACTCGAAACGTACACCATTACGGTTTTCCTCTTGGTGTGTCCTCTCAGCAGACGGACTTTCACGAAGTCACAGGCGCATTTGTCGCGCATTTCCCGGTGAAGGTTCAACACGTGCGACCATACGCACTCGCAGGCGGCGGTGCGCTGGTGTTCAACCCGAAGACAAACTATGTCATCGACGGAGCCCAACGCCAGACCCGTGCAGCTTTCGTGTACGGAGGCGGCGTGAATATCGATATCGCCAATAACTTTGGCGTGCGGGCCGAATACCGTGGGCTCGTTTACAAGATTCCTGATTTCAATTTGAATTCACTCAACCTTGACAAAATGACTCACCTTGCCCAACCTTCCGTTGGCTTCTTCTACCGCTTCTGAGCCTCACCTTCGTCGCCGATCTCCATCTGGAGTCGGCGACGCCCTTACGGATCGACGGAAGCTTTCGACGGCGACGGCGCAGGTCCGTCTAACGTGACCGTGGTCCCTTCTCGGGGTCAAACGCAATACGGCCCGGGACGGACAGTTCGACCGTCGTGATTAATATCGGATGGAGATTCTGCGCCGATCAGCAGGCCTTATTTCGCTAAAAGGAGGCTTGGCGAGAAGCCCAGTTCAGCGATCAGCGGCGACGTATCTCGAAGTCGTCGACGTTATGCGAGGGGTTTCATTCGTTACTCTCCAATAACGATTTTTTAAGAATCTGTTCACTTCCGCCAAGGGTGGTAAAATCGCTTCCCTCATGGCCGCAGCTTAACCACGGTAGTGCTTCTCCGGGAGCGCAATGGCTGGGAGCAGAAAACCGGGTCCGGTTTGCTCATATAACCATCCCGTCGTTATCGACGACGGAACGATGTGCCGATCACTGTCTCCAACCCCCGGCCCGGTGGGTACAACTCCGTTCCTGATCACTCAAAGGCAACAAGTCCGGCCCGTGGCGTCAATGACGCACGAGCAGAAGATGGAAGCGGCCATCCGGAGCGCGCAGGAAAAGGGGCAGATTTCTACCGAGATTCTCAATCAGTTACCCAGCGTGCAACAGCTGGTGATCAGCATCGTGGTTGTAGGCGGAGTGCTCGCTGGGTTGGGGATTGCTGCTGCGGCGGTGGCGTCAACGGGAGTGGGGGCTGTCCTCGAAGGAATCGCCGCGGGAATAGTGCTCGCTCTGGCCGCAATCGGCGTCATCACGTCGGCCACTCAGGTTATCGCGGGCATCAAGACGCTGATGACGTTTTATGAGGCGACCCGCGTTGCGCGGACTCACGCGGATCTGGAAGCAGCCGGTAAGGACTTCGCGACAGGGATTGCCGAAGTTGGCGTCGGCACGGTGATGATGATTCTCTCAGTGGTGGGCGCACGGCAGGGCGTGAAAATGGCGAGGGGAGCGGCTAGTCGGGCTGCTGCGGCAAGAGCCGTTCCGGAGCCGGAAGGGCCCTCACCACCACGTGCTCCGGAGCCTGCACGAGGCCCCGCACCAGGAGCGCCCGGTTCCCCTGAGCATAAAGCCCTGCGCTGGTCCGAGTACGAGGCCAGGACCGCTCCCGACAAACGCTGGTCTTACGAGCGTTGGAGCAAAACCTACGACCAGAACATGCAACGCGCGACGCAGGCGAGTAAAGCTGTGGATGCGTATCACCAGAAAATCGGATGGGGCGAAAGAGAGGTTGTCGTAAATGTTGAAGGCGTACCTCGTCGCCTCGATATTGCGGATGTAGCAAGCTTGAGAGGTGTCGAGTACAAAACCGGAGCGCAATATTTGACGCAGGATAATGCTTGGGAAATCGCACGGGATGAGATATTGGTAAAGGAGATTGGCTGGAGAATCGACTGGGTGTTTGAACAACCTCCCGGCGCGCCTCTTCAATCGGCGCTTGAGAAGGCGGGCATCAACGTGATTGTTGGAAAATGAGATGCAAGATCAGGCGAAAACCACTTTAGATGATTTCAACTACTGGGTCGCGGATATGGATGACGCGCTCGCCCGGTTTTTCGAGATGCTTCCGGCCGATCTGCGTTCGAAGCTGGATTACACGCCGGAATCAATCGACGCACTGGAGGGTTGGATTCTGAGCCGGTATCCTTCGATAGAGGCGATAAAGGCCGCGGATCAATCGCGCATCGTTGACGGCATGGCAAGATATGTGGGAGAGACTTTCCGTAAAAATGCGGGCGGCCAGTGGGACATTGATCTGGATAATCCAATGGCGGCGTTCTTCGGCATACCTATCTTGACTGGATTTAGATCTGAGATTTGCCCGCTCGCGCTAGTGACCGCATCGACGGATCGTCGTACCGGGAAGTTTATCCGGACAGTGCTGGAAAATAATCTCAGGCGGCCGAAAGTGGATCTTGGCGGACGGCATTAGAATTTCGCGGGTTTTGTTGCAATTGTCCAATTCCTTCACTCCACTTTCACACACTGAAAACACAGGCCTTAATTTCGCTGAGAATCGCTTCGGAACTGACGTCCAGCTTGGCGCTCGCACTGCGTACACTGGCGGTGCTCGCACGAGGACCAGAACCTGTCGCTGGCGAATTCCTAAAATCGGGCGCCAATCGGAGTCTGGTACAAGCCGCGACAGTGCCTCTGCCATCCATACGAACTCAAACCTATCGGTGGCCGTGGGGCGCCAGCATCTGGCAAGCGTCCTTTTATCCCTGCGTGCGTCCGGTGCTCATTAAAATACTTTTGAAACTCGTTAAGCTTCGCCTCCAGGTCCGCGGTCGTCCAGAATAGTGTTTGATCCAAACACTCTCCCCGGACGGTGCCGATCAACCTTTCGATGAACGGATGCGACAGCGGCACGTACGGCACAGTTTTGATTTCCGCTACCTCCAGCACCCGAAGGTTCGCCTGCCACTGGTGAAAGCGATACAACGGATCGTTGTTCGTGCTGAGATACTTCGGCAACGATGGCCCTCGTATCGCTTGCTGGAACATCCGACACAACGCCAGTCCATCGACTATTCCCCGGTAAACGCCAAAGCCGATAATACGCCGCGTGAATTGGTCCATCACGACCAGAACCCAATGCGTTTGTAATGTGAGCGATTCACAACGAAACATGTCCACGCTCCACAAACTGTCCTTCATATGGCCGAGAAAGGTTAGCCATGATGGACCGCTCGAAACCAGATTCCGGCCGGTAATGCGTGCCGAGAATCCGACGGACGACGTCCTTGTCGATGTCGGCTCCGAAGGCCAGAGCGATCTGCTCTGCAATTCGTCGACAACCCCAGGTCGGATTCCTGCGTTTCATCTCAACGACGGCAGCGATGAGTTCTTGGCTGGGTCCTTTCGGACCGGGCTGACTTCGACGCCTTGGGGAAAATAGCAGCCGGTATTTGCGCTTGACGAGGACGTGATGGAAATGCAGCAAAGTAGACGGCTTTAGAACGATGGCAGAGTGCAGAACGCGGGCCGGCCGCATCAGAAGGGTACATAAACCAGCAATGATTCGGTCGACGATGTGCAGGTTGGGAGCGCGCTTGCGGCCTCGATTGAGGATCAGTAGCTGATGACGCACAAGAACGGATTCGGCAACGACGGCACGCAGTCCGCGGGGTCTGGCTAACCGAACGACGGTGGCGACCACATGGACGAAAAGGATGATGATGTCACGCATTCTGTGGATGGTACCAAAGCCTCAAAAACCATTGGGATTTGGCCGTCTTTGTAATTCGCCACCCACAGGATTGAGCGGTTTCGTCCGTCCTTTGCGATGCTCCTTCAGCGCTTCGTCAGCGAGTTGGGCCAATTGGTCAGTCGAACGAGCGAAGGCTTCATCCCATCGACGTTCTGACTCCAACTCGGCGAGTAGCCATTTAGCAAGTTTGTCCTGTTCTTTTTTCGGGAGCTTAACTGCCTCTGCGAAAGCCTTTTCAAGAAGCTTGGTCATAACGCCGCGTTTACCAGTCTCTGCGCTCCGCTCCAATCGGGCTAATGGCTTGGGCATCAGCTGCGGCGCGTTCTTTGCGCCGACAGCTGCATGCCCTTGTTTCTTGGCAGCTGATTTGGAATGTGTCCGTTTCTTCAGCGTTGAGGAGATTTTTGTCTCTTGACTAGGGGAGTCCTCATAGGTGTTAGGCGGCCCTCTTTCAATTGGCTTTCCTCGACGATTGTATCGCCGACTCAAGAAACCTTTTGAGATTATGGAACGTTGCCGCATCGGGCAAGTAGATGTCTTGGATCTCGACTTTACAATTGGGTGTTTTTACGCAAATGACCGACGTGACGAGAACTCGATGAATCCAGACCCGGATAATGTGCTCGTACCGTATGTCGGCAGGCCGAAGACGCAGGAACCCAGAAGGAACTGTTATGGAATCGTCAGACAGCACGAGTTGGCGCCGCCAAACCATGCGACGAAGAAACAGCAGACTCGCGAACGATAAAAAAACGGCTGAGGCAAGAAACGCGAGGCGAGGTGGAAAGAGGGACAGAGCGCCTGCAGCAAGGGTGATAGTCGCTATCCCGAAGAAGAGCGCAATTGCCTCGAGTCTGGGATTGTACGGAATGTTATGGGGAAGCGTCATATCGGATTTGGATCTCAGCGTAACGGCCTCACGATCAGCCGCAAGCGGCGCGAGCTTAGCCATTCGTTAAGCGAAACCGATGCGCGCCGATTGGCGGCTGCATCGTGGTGTTAGGCAGCCCTGCCGACATGGGCATGCGGCTCTTAGAAACCGAACTTAATAAACTCACACGACAAGGTCTTAAGCGGGGCCGACCACGAAAACTCAGTGGGCGTCTCATCCATGCCCTGGCATACCTGATTTCCCTTACTTGTGATGATTTTCTGAGTCTTGTATGTCCACAAAATCGAACTGCTGCGATCAGGTTCAAGTCGCGATACGTTGACGATTCCACAGACTCCCTCTGGCCCTCTATTACTGACCCACCCGCCAGCGACTGTTTCCGACGAGAAGGTCTCACGGAAACGATTAGTCCAGATTTTGCACGTCCGTGATTCCTTTTCGAGGGATAGTCTGAACCACTCGGACAGGTTTTCACGCGTCGGACGCTCGCACACTGCAACTGTACGCTCGATCAATCGCAGGAGGAAACTTTTGGCCGTCGCGGATAACTGGGGTGAAGCGGCGGAGGTGCGGAATTTGGCCAGAGAGTCCGACGTACACGTTTCCCCTAGCGGGAGTTTACTGAGAGAAGCCCGGTTCTGGAGTCCCCGCCTGTGAAGAGATCCGCTACTTCAATGGTTTAGTCGTGCCTTCCTTAGTCGAAT
>WNFO01003154.1_pt1 | contig 13869 bp, 14 predicted proteins | sample 5400251 | NCBI WGS metagenome assembly WNFO01 (sample SAMN13153354, study PRJNA577476) | soil metagenome | isolation source: 100 cm saprolite under Madrone tree | place: USA:California | collected 2016-06-14 | reverse complement strand
CCAAGAAACTCGACCCCGACTTCAAGAAACAGTTCGACTCCACCATCAAGTGGACCCCCGCCTTCAAGCCCATCCTCGCCGACAAGGATTTCCTGCAGAAGCTTTTCCCCGCTCCATAATCGGCGCCTCAGGCACGTCCCCAACAAAAACTGAATCGCGGGTGATATTCGATATAGTGTGGGGCCTGGTTCGCGGCAAAAGGTTGAGACGCGCGAAAACTGGAGGAGGGAGCATGTCACAGAAAGCGGTACTGAGGTCGGTCGTTGCGATGGTGTTTGCGCTTTGCGCGCTGGCGAGCGCGGTAGGACAAATGCCGAATCCCTACGGGTTGCCGATCAGCTTGGAAAATGCCAAGAAAGCGGCGGCGCCGGCGCTGGCGGAGGCGGAGAAAAACCATTGGAACATGGCGGTGGCCATCGTCGATCCCGCAGGGAACCTCATCTATTACGAAAAGATGGACAACACCCAGCTCGGCAGCGCCAACGTGGCGATTGACAAGGCTCGCTCCGCCACGCTCTTCAAGCGGCCCACGAAGGCGTTGCAGGATGCGCTGGCGGCCGGCGGGGACGGGTTGCGGCTGCTGCGCGTGCAAGGAGCGGTGCCTGTTGAGGGCGGCTTCCCGCTGGTGATGGACGGAAAGATCGTTGGCGGGATCGGCGTGTCGGGCGCCAGCAGCGCGCAGGACGCGCAGTGCGCCAAGGCCGGGGCGGACAGTGTGAAGTAGACGCCGGGGCGATCAGCGGTTCGACTTCCGCTCAGCGAAAGCGATGGCGTCTTCAATAGTCCTTGCGATGCGGCGGTCTCTCGCATCCGGGCTGCGGTAATAGAAGATGCCCAGCAAGTGCGCGCGGCGGTGCGACGCCGACATGAGCTTCCATCCCTCGAGGGCGCGCGGATCACGTGTGAATGCGAGCCGCAGAAGAGGCGGGAGTTCGCGTTCGGCTTCCATGGTGGCGAGCAGGCGCTCTGCGATTTGCTCCGCGCGGCGCACGCGGGCTTCCGCGCTCTTGACCTGCGAGATCCAGTCGCCAATCCACTTGCGCGTGGAATAGTTCAAGCCGTCGTACCAGCGGCGCAGCTCACGGTCTTCGGCGAGGGCGCGTTTGAGTTCCGCGGGGACGATGGCGATGCGCTTTTCGGTGTCCGGCTCCAGCACGAATCGCGCCAGCGTGCCGGGACGTGCGTTGGCACCGGCCTGCATGCGCTTGTTGACAAGGAGTATGTGATCCCCTTTGCTGGTGGGAAAGAGCGAGGTGCGAAACGCGAAGCCGTTGATTTTACCTTTTACTCGAAGCATGCCGCGCGATCCCCAGACTTTCGAGACGTCGAAGGGCATACGAATGATGGTCCACCCCAGGCGCCCAGCCATGCGGTCGAGCCGGGCTTCAAACGATTTTCCGGCGGGTTTGGTCATCTGCTTCGCGCGGCGCTCACAGGATTTCACGTTGAATGAGCCGCTGCTATTATGCTTGACAGGAAATCTCCTATAAACGGGCCGGCATTCAGAAGAACGATTGGCGCGGTAACGCAACCGCCTTATTCGAGCGGCGATCTCGTCGCTCGGCGCACCTGCTCCGTCGTACAGTTTCTTGATCCGCCAACCGGAGCTCCGATGGAACTTCCTCCCTCTCGAACGTGCCCCATACTAAAGCAGGATGCTCGCGCACGCTTCCCCAGGGGAGGTTTTCATGCATCGCAGATTGTCCGCCAGCCTTCTTGCCGTGATCGCGGCTCCGATCTTCGCTCCCAGCGTTGCGGCACAGAATCCCGTGCCCGCGCAGCCCGCGGTTGAGCAAGTCAGTGCGATGACACCGGCGGCCACCGGCGAAGGCTCTTTGCCGAGCACAAAGGAAGTCCTGGACAAATTTGAAAAGGCTTCCGGGGGACACGAAGTTCTCGCCAATCTGACGACGCGCTACATGAAGGGCATTTACCAGACGGAAGACGGCTCCGGGTTTGCGGCCATCGAGATCTTCAGCAAAGCGCCGAATAAGGCCTACTTCAAGATCGCGCTTCCAAACGGCTTGGTTATGCGCGAAGTTTGCGACGGGAAATCCGCGTGGATGGAGGACGTTAGCGGCCGCTTCCATGAATTCACTGGCGCGGCGCTGGAGAGCCGCATTCGTCACGCGAATTTCAACGATCAAGCGCAAGGAATCCTGATGGCTCTGACGGGACACATCGTGGGTACGGAGAAAGTCGGGATTCATACGACTTACGTGCTGGAGTTTTCCCCGGACAAGAAAACCTCTTCGCGAGCTTATTTCGACACAGAGAGCGGCTTCCCCGTTCGCACGGATGAAGTTATGCACCGCGAGGACGGCGACTACAAAGTGGAAACCTACATGGACGACTACCGCATGGTCGAAGGCACGTATTTTCCATATCGCCTGCGCCACGTCGAGAAGGGCAACGTGTTCACCGTTCGAATCACCCAGATCAAGAATAACGCCCCAGTGGATGACGCTCTTTTCCTGAAACCCCAGGTCGCGCGGAAGTAACTCCCGGATTCATCATGGAAAAGCAAACGGGGCGCGATTTCTCACGCCCCGTTCGCTTCTTGCCAACGAGTTGAGACTTAGTTTGCGGCGGCAGCCGAGACTTCCTTCTCGATTGGCGCGCCAATCAAGTTGCCCCACTCGGTCCACGAACCGTCGTAGTTGCGCACGTCCTTGATTCCCAGAAGGTACTTCAGGACGAACCAGGTGTGCGAGCTGCGCTCCCCGATGCGGCAGTAGGCGATAACTTCGCGATCACCCGAGATGCCTTTCGCGCCGTAGAGCTGCTTCAATGCATCGGCGGACTTGAAAGTGCCGTCTTCATTGACGGCTTGCGACCAGGGAATATTGGCAGCACCGGGAATGTGGCCGGCGCGCTGTGCGGTTTCGGTCATGCCCGGGGGAGCGATGATTTTTCCGGTGAATTCATCCACCGAGCGCACGTCGACGAGCTGCGCAGTGGATGGCTTCTCGAGGGCGGCAAAGATGTCGTCGCGCTTCGCGCGAATCACGGCGTTCGTGGTTTTCACTTTGTAGTTTGCATGGGCGATGACGGGCTTTTCCGCGGTGAGCGGGCGCTTCTCTTCCAGCCACTTCTTGCGGCCGCCATTCATGACGAGAATTTTTTCGTGGCCATAATACTTTAATTGCCAGAAGGCCCAGGCGGCGAACCAATTGTTATTGTCCCCGTAGAGGACGATGGTCGTGTCGGGGGAAATGCCGGCTTTGCCGAGCAACTGTTCGAACGCCGCGGGTTGAGCGAGATCGCGGCGGATGGCGTCCTGCAATTCGGTCTGCCAGTTCCAGGCGATAGCGCCGTCAACGTGGCCCTGATCGTACGAGGTGGTGTCAACGTCCACTTCGACGAGGCGGATTCCCGGATCCTTGGCGTGGGCGGCCACCCATTCGGTGGTCACTAGAACTTCGGGATGAGCATAGTCAGACATGGCGTTCTCCTTCTGCACAGAGGTAATCCTGAAAGAGTAGCGCAGAGAGGAATGTAAATCACCCTCTTTTTTATCGAGATTCTGGTTCCACTCGGTTCCAATCCCGGGATCTGCGTTAGTAATTCATTTCCATAAGCTTACAAGAGGTCAACTCGCAGGCTGGAGAGCGCCGTCAACCATTTCCCACTCGATACGGACGAGCCAATCGAAGTGCATGCCTTCGGTTTTCAACCAGGATTCGAGAGACTCGCGGGACTCCGAACGAAACTCGACAAACATTTTTCCTTCGACCATGTTGACGAGGACGCGCTCGGCATGCGCGGGCCCGCCACCCTGCATTCGCTGTGCGAGATTTTCAGCGCCCTGACGCGTGAGACAGGCGAGTGTATGCTGCGTGAGGTAAAGTGGCATCGGAACTCCGGAACGAGAGTTGAAGTCCAAGTATTCCACAGAAGGAGAGGAGCGCGCACGCAAGGCGCAAAGCGAGATATCGTGCGCTGCACATTGAGGCGTCGCTCTAGGAGCGTAGGGAACGCTCAGCGGGCCGTCATTTTTGTGAGCTTCTCCGGGAAATCCTTGGAGCAGAACAGGGCAACGCCGGCGGCGGTAAGCTTCTCCAACTGGCGGAAGAGCTCGGGGTCAAGCTTGGTAAAGTTGAAGCAGGCCTTTCCCTGCATACGCTTTTTGAGCTCCGGGGATACTTGCTTTTGCAGCGATGGATTCATGTATAGCGGCATGAGGTGGAAGCTGACGTAGGCCTTGCCGGAGATTACGGCCCCGACGAAGAGCGGCTTGCCCTTCCAGACGACCTCGCGCGCGACCACATAATACCGGCTGGGCTTGTCCACGGTCACCTGGAGTTGTTTTGCATGGGCCGTGAAGATATTCTTCAGCGCCGCGAAGACCGCTGTAAAGTCAGCAGACTTGCTCGCGCTTTTTGCGGAGGTCGAGCGGGCGTGGCTTGGCTTCTTTCGTTTCACGCGCATTCTTCCATAGGAAAACCTCATCCCTCCCGACCAAGCCGGGACAGGCTCCGTGGGGAGCTACAGTGTTCCATCGAAACAAGTCCTCTGGCGCGGTGAGTATAAGATTTCGCCAGCGGAAGATGCAAGACGCCGCGATCCCCCAGACTAGGCGGACGCAAAGACACCACATGTTATAATCCCCGGCCAATGAAGCAAGCAGAATCGCAAAGATTCAGATGGCTGGAAGCAATCGTCTGCATCTGGATTGTCGCTGCGCAAGTCTGGTACTACCTTCAATTCAGAGAACAATTCCGGACAATTCTTTCGCTTTTGCTGCGTAAACTATGGCATTAGTTGCATCTTCAGCGGTGCTGCTGGCGGTAGCGTTTTTCGCCTTCTTTTCCACAGCTTTCGGCCATCGAATGTTGCGCCTGTGCTCCCTTGAGTTCACGCCCGACGCGGAACATCTCCTGTGCAGCGCAGCACTTGGAGTGATTTGCATGGAGATTTTGTTTTTTCTGGCTCAGTTGTCGGGGCACATCCGCGCTGGCGTCTTAACGGTCATGGCGCTGACTGTGCTGATAGGCGTCGGCGCCATCGTGCCCGTCTTGAGAAGATTCTCGGGCGTGATAGGCCGGGCCGCGAGCGGGTCTAAGTTGGAGAAAACCCTGATCGCTCTCACGGTTTTGGTTATGGGCGTGGAGGGATTTGCGGCCATGGCGCCTCTTACCGGCTCAGACGCCCTGCACTACCACTTCACTGCGCCTCTGCTCGTTTTGGAGTCCGGTTTTCATCCCAACTTTTTTCTTTCCCACAGTTTTTTCAGTGGTCAATCGCATCTCTTAATTTTTGCAGGGCTAGCACTAGGAAGCAGTCAATTTGCCATGGGTCTGTTGTTCCTCGGCGGAGTCCTGGCTGCCGGGGCCGGCGCGTGTCTGGCACGGCGGTGGACGAACCGGGCCTGGGCGTGGACAGTTGCGCTAGCCTTTCTGGTCACGCCCGTGGTGTTCTGGCAGATCTCAACGGCAGGCGCACCGGATTTGTGGATGGCACTCTTCTCCACTGTTGGTGTCCTTGTCATTTCGCGCGCGAGGGATTTGCAGAGTTCGTCTCTTGCAGTTGTCGCGGGAGCTCTCGCTGGCGGGGTTGCCGGAACGAAATACACAGGCTGCCTGGTGGCAGCCAGTATGGCTGTGGCGTATTGCTGGGAGGCACGATCTGTCCTCAGATCCTTTCTCTTCGCCGGCGGATTCCTGGGCGCGGGGATCTGGCCATATGCGCGAAATTTTGTCTGGACGAACGACCCGATGTTTCCGTTTCTGCTGCGCTGGCTTGCGCCGGGAAAAGTAAATGCTTACGCATTAGCTTCCTATCTCGCCGACACCGGCGCCGGAAACCATAGAACCGTCTGGGAGGTCATTAGATTTCCTTTTTTTGCGCGAATAGACCTGGCGCATCTGGGCTTGTGGCAGTTTCTGGGCCCGCTCGTTCTCGCGTTTGCGCCGTTGCTGATTCTAACGGTCAGGGATTCTCCGACTTGGCGGACGGCCCTGACGGTGTGGGTGCTAAGCGCGCTCGGAATTGGCGCGACTTCTGGAATGACGCGATTCCTTCTTCCCGTGCTACCGGTCGCGCTGGCGGCAACACTCGCGGGTGTGGCGCAACTGACAGCAGTTGGATGGAAGGCGGCCCGCACGATTGCGATCGCGACGTTGTGCTGCTTTCTCCTGTTTGGGACGGTTGGATTGTTTGCATACGACGAGCCGGCATTGCTGGTGGCGGCGGGGCTCGTGTCACCGGAGCAGTATCTGCGCCAACATGCGCCGGAGTACGAGAAAACGCAAATCATCAACCGAGTTCTCGAGGGAAAAGGAAAGGATGGGAAGGCACTCGTCTTCCTACGCCACTTGTACTACATTCGCGCGCCGTTCTTGTACGGGGATCCGGCGGCAAGCTGGGCAATCGAGCCTTCCCGGCTTCAAACGCCGGAAGAATGGCAAAAGCTGTTCGACGAAGAGCACGTGGGTTGGGTGGTGCGCTCGCCGGCATATCCGCCGGAAATCGCGGCACCATTGAACCAGCTTGAGGCGGAGGGCAAGCTCGTGCCGATCGAAAGAGCCGAGGTAACGGATTTCGCGGGCTTCAGGATAGCGGCAGAGCGGCAGTCAGTTCCCATTGTAATCCTCCGAGTAAGGAAGTAATTCTTTGGGGATGCAACTCGCCTGGGGTGGCACTCGCGATTTTTGCGCCGAGAGCCGTATGATAGTTGCGAGTGCATGCGTGGAGCGCGACGTTCTAGCTACTCCGAGAAATTTGATGCTGCACACGATGACAAATTGCGGGCTGCACGAATTTGTTGCCGAGCGGGTGCTAGCACACTATGCGCGGCCGGGAGTTCGCGCGGTGGACCTCGGGGCCGGGCCTGGCGCCATGGCCGCTCGTCTGCAGGGGTTAGGGTGCGAGGTATTGGCCGTCGATCGCGATGCCAGGGGCTTCGAGGCGAGCGTGCCGCACCGCTGCCTGGATTTCGATCAGACGGATTTCGCTTCTCAGCTCGGGCCGGCGGGCTTTGGTCTTATCACAGCCATCGAAGTTATCGAACACGTCGAAAGCCCGATCGGGTTTCTGCGAAATGTGGGCCGACTTCTTGCGCGCGGCGGCGTCGCCGTGATCACTACTCCAAATGTCGACTCGCTGCCCGCACGCCTGAAATTTCTTCTCGCCGGAAAAATCCGCACCATGGACGAACACAGTGAGCCGACCCACATCTCACCGATCTTCTTCGACCTGCTGCAGCGGCAGTTTCTGCCGCGCGCAGGTGTAAGACTAAAGGAGCGGTTGCTCTTCCCGCCCAAAGCGTATCAATTGACGCGCAAACCGCTCGCATGGGGATTTCACTTGGCCTCCGCAGTCCTTCCCGGCAAATGTCTGCAGGGGGACAATCACGTCCTGGTCGTCGAGGCGATTTCGTGAGACTCGCTCAGGGCATGTCCATGAATCAATTTCGGAGAGGGCCGATTGCCTTGCTGGGGATTCTCGTCCTCGGCGCCTTTGCAGCGTATGAATCCGCGGAATATGTCATCCAGGGAGACGTGGCCGGGCTTGCGTATGCGGGAATGGGCATCGTCGGCGTGGCGGTTGCTATCGCCATCCTTAACAACTGGCGGAACGGCGTGTATTTCTTTCTGGGCTGGCTGCTGTTCGAGGATTTCGCAAGAAAATTTCTCGGCAACAACATGGTGATCTTCTTTGCCAAGGATGTTCTGGCCCTCTTCGTGTTCTTTTCGTTTTTTGCGGCCTACCGGCGGAAAGAGGTGCAATCGTTCCGGCCTCCGTTTCTCATGCCATTGCTGATCTTGATCTGGTTTGGCGTAATGCAGATTTTCAATCCAGCCTCTACGAGCATCTGGTACGGCCTCCTCGGAGTAAAGCTCTTCTTTTACTATGTCCCGCTCCTCTTTGTGGGCTATGCCCTCATCAATTCCGAGGTTGAACTGCGCCGCTTTTTCACGATCCATTTGATCCTCGCACTGGCCATCATTTCCCTTGGCATTGCCCAGTCGATTATCGGCCCCAGCTTTCTCAGCCCCGGAAATCTTGCTGAGGATATCCGGCTACTGAGCAACACGTATCGCGTAGCTCCCGTCTCCGGCGCGATGGCATACCGGCCCACTGCTGTTTTCGTCAGCGCCGGCCGCTTCTCGAATTTCATCCTGGTGATGTGGCTATTGGTTCTCGGATACAGCGGCTACCTCCTTCTTCGACATAAGAGCGGGAGAATGCTCGCGTTTATCACCGTGGCAGTGACGGCCGGGGGTGCATTCTTGACTGCATCCAGAGGCACGTTCATGTGGGCAATGATCAATGGGTTGGCCACCAGCGGGGCTTTTATCTGGGGCGCCCCGTGGCGCCAGCGTGAGGCCGTGCGCGTCTTTCGAGGCATTCAGCGCGCCGCACTTGGCACTGGGCTAGGAATTATTTTGTTGTTCATCACCTTTCCCGACGCTCTGCTATCGCGGCTCGCTATTTACCAGGAAACACTGATGCCCAATAGCCCGACGAGCGAATTGACGCACCGCGGCTGGGATTATCCGATTCAGAATTTTCTAGGCGCGTTCAATTATGACCGCTGGCCGTACGGCTACGGCATCGGGACCACCGCGCTCGGCACACAATATGTCGCTCGTATCTTCAATACCAAGCAGCCCGTGACCGGCGTCGAAAGCGGCTACGGAACCTTGGTTGTTGAAATGGGAATCCTCGGCCTGATCCTGTGGGTCATCATGAGTGCGGCCGTGTCGTTTTCCGCGTGGCGGGTGGTCAAAAAATTGAGAGGATCGCCATGGTTTCCGCTGGGTTTCGTCATTTTTTGGTACGCGTTCATCTTGCTTTTCCCAGCCACATTCGGCGGCATGGTGGCTTACGAAGATTTCCTGCTGAACGCCTATTTGTGGCTCTTGCTGGGAATTCTCTTCCGATTGCCCACTCTCGCTCTCTCGGCGCAATTTGCGGCTGTGGCCCCTGCATCGCAAGTTGCAGGCCCCTGGAAGCGCTGACTTGCGGCTCGCCGTCGTTTCGCCGTTCGTAGACCGCCAGCACGGCACGGAGCGCGCGCTTGCGGAATCGCTCGAGCGGCTGGCCAGCGTTTATGGCTGCGAGATTCATCTTTACTCTCAGCGCGTCGAAGATCTAGCCGTGCGCGAACCGGAAGCAAAGGGAGCTTCTGAATCCGGCGGCATCATCTGGCACAAAGTGCCCCGGGTTCCCGGCCCGCATCTCGTGCAGTTTCTCGCCTGGATTTTTTTCAATGGAATGTTGCGGTGGTTTGGTTCGAGTTTCCGGGGATTGCGATTCGATTTGGTGTTATCCCCGGGGATCAATTGCTTTCGCGCCGACGCAGTGATCGTCCACGCGCTGTTTCACCGTCTTCGGGAACTTTCGCGGGAGGGAGCGGAAGTCTCTTCGGTGGAAGCGGGGATTCTTCGGGGGCTGCATCGCCGTTTTTACTATGAGCTGCTCACGCGGCTGGAACACCGCATTTACGCGGATCCGAGAGTCACGCTTGCAGCAGTTTCGCAGCGTACGGCGGGGTTTCTCGCGCAGTACTTCCAGAGGCAGGACGTCCGCGTTATTCCCAATGGTGTGGACGCGGAGCAATTCTCGCCCGCCGCGCGGCTCGCTCGCCGCACGGAAGCTCGAGGACGCAGGCGTCTTCGCGATGACGATTTTGTGCTTCTCCTGATCGGCAATGATTGGCGCGTGAAAGGATTGACCACCATCCTCGAAGCCATAGCCTCCCTCCCGGAGCTGTCCCTGCAACTGATCATCGCCGGAAGTGATGAGCCCGAATCTTTCCATGAAAGAGCAAAACAACTTGGAGTCGTGGAGCGGTGCCGCTGGGAGCCGCCGCGTCGCGATGTTCTCGATCTCTACGCTGTTGCGGATGTTTATGTCAGCCCCAGCCTGGAGGATTCTTTCGGTCTTCCCGTCGCGGAAGCGATGGCCTGCGGCTTGCCGGTGATTACTTCGGTTTTCGCGGGTGTCTCCGAACTCATTCGCGACGGGGCGGAGGGGTATGTTCTCCGGGATGCACGCGACGCAAAGTCCCTCACACATCTTCTTCGCCTACTGCATGAGGACCCAGCCCTGAGGCGCAAGGTCGGCCAGGCCGCGACCGCAAGAGCGGCTGAGTGGACCTGGGGAAAAAACGCGGAAGCTCTGTGGCAACTTCTGAGAGAGGCAGCAGCGCGGAAAAAGGAATCCCGCACCTCGAAGCGCAATTCCTAATTGTCCTTGCCAGCCACGTCTTTTGGCCGATGAGCTTCCACCGCCTTGCGGGTAGCCTGTAGGGTGAATGTCAGCGACTCTCTGGGAATGCTGGTGACGAACGGCCCGATCAACCAGCCAAGTCCCGTGGGGATGTCACGCGTCAGCGAGGCGACTTCGCTTTGGACATAGACGCCCCCGTCACGCGCTTGCATCCGCCACCAGGTCTCCATCCGCCATAGGAAGCCGCCATCATCGCCTGGCGTTTTCTCTCGCTCGTCGCTCCTGCCGGCGTTCTCGACTTCCGCGATGCGCACGGCCGAGCTGCGGCTGTGCGCGCGATCGGGCGCGTCGCGAAAATAGCGGACGTCGTGATTGGTGTTCAGCACCACGGTGATCACCTTGTGTCTGCGAAAGCGGAGGAACGCGCGGAAATGGTCGCCATCACGGGATTCTGTTTTCGAACGCTCGACATCCGGGGCGTAATAGACGGAATGATGATCGTAGTCCTGGAGAACGGCCAAGCCATCGTCGAGTTTCACACCAGGAATGAAAATCAGGCCCACCCAGTGATGGATCATTCCGCCAGGACATTTGATTGTTTGGCCGTCTTCGAGCGTGCTGAGTTTCTGCATCTTTACTTCGCCGCGTTTCAGCGCCTCGTAGGCCGTGGCGCGCTCGACCTCCGGCAAGGCATCTATCCACAAGAGGGACGTTCCCCGTCGAAGCTCTGACTCGTTTCGAGCCTCGGTCAGCTGCAGGTAGCGTTCGAACGCCTCCGTGGTCACTGCTCTGAGTTTTGCAGGTTCCGGAGCAGCCTCGGACAAAGCTTCTTCGGCGAAGCCCGACGACGCGGACAGCGCCAGCAATAGGAGCAAGCTCTTCAGGAATGTGTCAGATAATCTCGTCACTAGTCGCTCGTTTCGGCTATTCGTTCGAATTGACGCCACCCCAAGTCTATGGTGTTGCGGCGAGTTGCGAAAAGGAAACTCCTCAGGCGTCTGTGGAATGCACGGCAGGTTCCGATCCGCACGAGAGGCTCCGATAGCTATTGCCAGTATTTTCCAGGAGGCGCTGAGCGATGGAGAGAGGAAGAGAGGGAGAGGAAACTGGCGGGTTGGGAAGCTCGCACACGGCCCCTTGCAGGGCCGCTGTCCCCGCGCGGCCCCCAACCCGTTCCTCAGAAGTTAAGGGATGGGCCTGCGGGCCTCAATGGGCCACCAGAGCCACGGAATAGAGTACGCGGGTCGTAGTACTAGCGCAGTACCATTTCGACGCCCCTGGTCGTTAGCTAAATCATTCTATTCATTGGCTTTAAGCCCTCAATCCAGGGAGGTCTTTCCTGCCGGGCGTCGCGGTCCCTTAGCCTGGGGCGTTTACACCGCTGAGGAATCCGCCAAGATGTCCCGTGAGGCTCACAATTCCAACGGCCAGCGTTTCAACGGCCAGACGGAAGAGCGGAAAAGAGTGTTCTGCCTGCCGCCGCGCGCGAACGTGAGACCACAGCACCAGCCAAATGAGAATCGTCGAAGTACAGCCCAGCAGCAGGTGCATGAGCAGGATTCCCTTGAGTTTTTGGCCTTCGAGCTGCCATTGCCAGGCAAGGAGTCCCGTCGCCACCACCGGCAGGGCCGAAATCGCCGCCCCCACGACGTTGTAATAGGCCACCGCTTCGAAAACGCGCTTCTTGGTGGCCTGCGCGAGGTAGTCAAACACCGCGCCGGCGATGAACAGCGCAATGGGGAAATGGATCAGCACAACATGTTGCGCGTGCTTGGCAAACAATGCCGCTTTGATGTCGAACGGGTTCAAGTTTGCCCCTCTTTTATTGCACCACGACTTGCCCGGTCATCTTCGGATGGATCGAGCAAAAGTAGGGATACGTGCCGGCCTTCGTGAACGTGAAAGAGAATTTCTCGTCGGTATCAAGCACCTTGGACTTGAACACTTTGTCCGTGCTCACGACGGTATGAGGAATGTCGTCGCGGTTAGTCCACGTGACCGTCGTCCCGACCGTGACGCTCAGAGTTGCTGGGCCAAAACTGAAGTTGTCGATTTTTACGTCTGCGCTGGTTGCGGCTTTTTCCTGCGCGCTCGCGGCAAAGCTCTTCTGCCGCGTCACGAATCCGCCCGACCCCATGATTGCTGCTGCCACCAAACTTGCGATGAACACACTTCTCCTCATGCTTTTTCTCCCTTTCACTCGGTTTTGAGAATCGAGATTCCTTGTTTGTCTGCGGCTTCTCTCTTAGATCACCCTAAGGTCGAGTCAACGACCGCCAGCGCCTGCTGGCCACGCACGTAGCTCACGTCGGTAATTCCGAGCAGGCCGCGCAGTTGCTCGGCTGGCACCTTCATGGGTCCCGGCGAATCAGCCTTGCCGGGTTGCGGCTGTGGGAAGGCCGTCGACGCCGCGGTGTGAAAGGTAACCTTGCCTTCGATCTTCTGCATGGTTTGATGAATGTGGCCGTTCAGCACGGTCACGGAACCAAACTTTTTCAGGTAGGCCAGCGCCTGCCCGCTATCTTCCGTGCCCCAGCCCCACTCGGGATATACCGCCCACAGCGGAATGTGCGCGAAGACAACGATGGGGGTGCTCGACTTCAGATGCTTGACGTCGTCTTCAAGCCACTCGAGCTGATCGTGGCCCAGGGTACCGAGGCCACCGGCCTTGAGATTCATCACGTTGACGAGACCGATAAAGTGCACGCCCTTCTTGTCGAAGCTGTACCAGCCCGACCCTTTGGAGCCTTTTGCGTAGCGCTCACGGTACTGCTGGCCGTCGTCGTTCAAAACGTCATGTTCACCGGGAACGAAAAACACATCCTTGGCGCTGGCGCTCTTCAAAATCTGATCGACAGTGTCGAATTCCTCGGGCTTTGAGAGATGGCTGATGTCCCCGGTATGCAGCAAAAATTCCGGCGGCGTAGCGAGCGCGTTGATCTTGTCCACCGCAGCCTTCAAAGTCGCCGCAACGTCAGGATTCGCGGGCTTGTTGAATCCCATGTGGCTGTCGCTGATCTGCACGAAGCTTAGCTCGCCCCTTGCATCGGCTGGATTCATCTCCGAAAGGCGGCTCAGGCTGTAAGAATTCAGCACGCCGCCCCTCATCACGCAGAATGCTCCCGTTCCTGCCCAGGCCATGCACTTCAAAAAGCCCCGGCGATCGATTCCATCGTCGTTGTGATCGTGGAGAATCTCGTCTTTTGTTTTTCTCGCCATCGCTTTTCCCTCCGTTATTTTGACTTCTTATGTTTGAGCGCTCATTCACACGTCGCACGCTTCCGCGCATACCGTCAGGAGGAGCGGCGCGGGAGAGAGAGTCCAGGGTGCCCGCGCCGCCATGGGACGTGTTTCATCTGAGCAGACTGCAATAGGCCCCGGCTTATTCCGCCTTTTTGTGGCTTTCTCATTTGCGAATCTTTCGTCACAATCGGGGGCCAATCGGGAATAAAATCGCACGCCGGGCGGTTCTTGGTTATGAGCAATAGTGGCCAGGGGAAAGGTTTGGACGTGTTGGATTCGCAGGACCGGGCGCGCTTCGAGCAGCTCGTGCTGCCGCACTTGGATGCGGCCTTCAATTTGGCGCGCTGGCTCCTGAGGAGCCGCGGCGACGCGGAAGACGTGGCGCAGGAAGCCTTGCTCCGCGCGTTCCGGTTTTTCCGCGGCTTCAACGGCGGCGACGCGCGGGCC
>WNFO01003153.1_pt1 | contig 13870 bp, 12 predicted proteins | sample 5400251 | NCBI WGS metagenome assembly WNFO01 (sample SAMN13153354, study PRJNA577476) | soil metagenome | isolation source: 100 cm saprolite under Madrone tree | place: USA:California | collected 2016-06-14 | reverse complement strand
GAAGTCAACAACGCGATCATCTCAAACCTCACTCGTGAATCGTTGTTCCGCGCAATCGCTGAAGCCCTGCGCAAGGTCGTCCCGTTCGATCGAGCCATACTCTACGATGCGGAGAACGACGTCCTCCGCACGTTTGCGTTAGAGGGACCGGAGCTACCCGGGCACTCCCACGATCTGCATCGTGACGTCAGCCGTCAGGGTACCGCGGCAGGCTGGGTGCTGGACCATGGACAGTCGCGCCTCAGGCGCAACATCGAGATCGAGCCGCGAGTTCAAGCAGACGAGATCATGGTCGCCGGTGGAGTGCGCGCATACGTGTGCGTTCCCCTCATGGCGCGAGGACGAGCCATCGGGGCATTATTGCTGCAGAGCTTCGCCCCCAATCGGTACGCCGTCGAGGACGTACCCTTGCTCGAGGAAGTTGCGAAACAGATCGCGCTCGCTGTCGAGAACATGCGCGCGTTCGAGGAGATCGCTCGGCTCCGTGCCAAGCTGGAGGAGGAGAATCGCTATCTCCAGGAAGAAATCAAGAGTGACCACAACTTCGAGGAGATCGTCGGGCAGAGTCGGGCGATCAAGGACCTGTTCAAGGCCATCGAAGCCGTAGCCCCTGTTGGAGCGACGGTGCTGATCACCGGTGAGACGGGAACCGGCAAGGAGCTCGTGGCCCGAGCGCTGCACAACTTGAGCCCGCGGCGGGGCAAGGCCCTCATCAAAGTGAATTGTGCAGCCCTGCCGGCGGGACTGATAGAGAGCGAATTGTTCGGTCACGAGAAGGGAGCCTTCACGGGCGCCATCGCACGCAAGATCGGCCGGTTTGAGCTGGCCCATGGGGGAACTCTCTTCCTCGACGAGATCGGCGACCTGCCGCTCGAGCTCCAGCCAAAGCTCCTCCGGGTTCTCCAGGAAGGCGAGTTCGAGCGGATCGGAGCGTCCCATACGATCACTGTCGACGTTCGAGTGATCGCGGCGACCAACCGAGATCTCGAGATAGCCATTCGGGAGAACCGATTTCGGTCCGACCTCTACTATCGCCTCAACGTCTTTCCAATTCGCCTGCCGCCACTCCGGGAACGGACGGAGGATATTCCCCTCTTGGTGCGGTACTTGACGCTGAAGTATGGCCCCCTCTTGGGGAAGAGGATCTCGAATGTCTCACCGGAAATCATGAAGATGCTCCAGACCTATTCCTGGCCTGGCAATGTTCGCGAGCTTGAAAACGTGATCGAGCGGGCGACGATCCTCAGCGCGGGCGCCGAGCTCGACCTGGGCTGGTGGCCAATGACGACCGGCAGCACGGGCCGTGCGGGAGCTACCCGGACACTCGAGGAGGTCGAACGTGAGCATATCCTGGCCGTGCTCGAGCTGACAGGGTGGCGCGTCAGCGGTGAGCGGGGAGCCGCAGGACAGCTCGGTATGAAACCGACCACGCTCGAAGCACGAATGAAGAAGCTCGGAATCACACGGAAAGAGTGAGGCGTCCCAACATATCGTGACGCTCCCAAGATGTTGGGAGCGGTGCCCGTGCTGCCGAGCCTGCAACGCAATCTCTTCCTCACCAGAAGCTGTCCTACCGATGAGTTAGCGCGCTCTCCCAGCGTCGCCGAGGCATGGCACGTCCGATGCTCCTTTGTGACCGGTGTTTGATCGATTCATCATTCACCGATCACGAGGAAGGTGAGCGTGCTCCGGATCAGCAGATCTGCTGCAAGCCCGTCACTGGCGACGCTGCTAGTCGAGGGGCGCGTCGTGGCGGAATGGGTGTCCGTCTTGGAGCGAGAGTGTTGGCTGGCGCTTCAGGAGAATGGCCATGTCCGGCTGGACCTGTCGGCGGTGACGTTCGTCGATGGCCGCGGTCTGGCGGCATTGAGGCGCCTCGGCGCGAACGCCCTCGAGATTATCAACTGCCCGGAATTCATCGGAGAGTTGTTACGGACACCATGATTCGTTCCGAAGGGGTCGGGATACTCGATCGACCGCAAAGCCGAAGCGATGACACCTGGGATGCGGGCAAACTGGGGCAAGCCGCCCTGAGGTATGCCGACGTGCTCCATAACCTTGCCCGCTACCTCACCGGCAAGGACTCGGACGCGGACGACCTCGTCCAAGAGACCTACGAGCGGGCGATTCAGGCGGCCGGTCAGTTCACGCCTGGCACAAATCTCAAGGCGTGGCTCTTCCGAATCCTCCGGAACACGTTCATCAGCCGGTACCGTCGGGAGCGCAACAACCCCATCGTGGGCGGATTCGAAACGACGGCGCTGGCGGTGGCCGTCGCCGAGGAGCACTGGTTCAGGGACGACCCCGAGCTCGATCGCCTCCGAAAGGTCGTCGCCGCGGAGATCGAGGCAGCACTCATGAGGCTGTCGGAGGACGCACGCACGGTCATCCTTCTGGATCTCGAGGGTCTGACCGAGGGCGAGGTTGCCGAGGTCATCGGCTGCCCGGTAGGCACCGTCAAATCGCGTCTCGCCCGCGCGCGGGCAGCGCTCAGGCTGGGACTCAAGGATTACGCGAGGTAGGAGCCGTCCGCCCCCCTCATGGGGTAGCGGCAGCGGCGGTGAAAAACCAAAGCGCGGAAGTCAGCCACAGCCCCAGGAGGATTGAGAACAAGAGGCTTCCAGCCACGGGGAGCACCCAGGGGGCGAACCTCGTTGACCGAACGATTAGCACCTTCGCGACGACGGCGCCGTAGAGGGCCGACCCGAGCAGCGAGTGGATCAAAACGCGCGGGCTGCGGGTACCGAATCCGAGCAGGAAGACACAATGGTAGGCGACCGGAAGTGTAAACACGATCGCAGCCCGTCCCGACCAGCGATGGACGCCGTGATAGAAGCGCCCCTTGGGTGGAAAGTGGAGCAACTCGTAGATGCGTGCGGCCGTCAGTAACTGACCACATGCCAGCACCACCGCCGCCGTCACCAGCCACGCCTTCATCTCGAGGGTATCTGTGTCGCCAAGCCTTTTCCGAACCGCGTGGAACGGCGCCTGTGGTGGAGCGTTCGGACATGTGTGGAGGGCAAGGAGCAAACCATGAAGGACGACACAAGAGCGCTGGCGTGGTACAGGCGGGGGTTAGTCGCCCAGTGGGCACGACGGTGACCTGGGTCAATCACGACGAAGAGCCGCACACCGTCACATCAGGAACGGGCGCCTTCAGCTCCGCCGGGCTCGTGAACGACGACACGTTCGTGCGGACCTTTACGAAACCGGGCACCTACCAGTACTTCTGCGCAATTCATCCCTACATGAAGGGCACGCTGGTCGTGAAGTAGCCACGCTGAGCGGTTGGCTAGGTTTGCGGCTGCTTGGCCGACTGGGGATCGCGACGTCGTTTGAGGATCAGCAATTAGTCGTGAATTGGCTGTGACCCCGAGCTCCTCGCTCCTGACTGGCTGCGATCGCCTATCGCAAACGCTCAGGCGACCGGAGGCGCGCGGGGTGGAGCCGACGAGGGCCGTGAACACCCACAGGGCCTGCCGGTTCGTTCCGGCAGATCAGGAGAGGACCATGCGACGAAAGACGTGCTTCTTGACGGTTTTGACGTTCGTGTTCGTGACGGCCGCTACTGCGTCCGCCGACTCATTCTTCTTCAGCACCGGCGCTCCGGATGGTCGGATCGCCGCGGCGTCACGCCCGGAGAGCCATCGCAAGATCGAGATCGAGTCAGCCGATGATTTCATTCTCGCGTCGCACACGGTTCTCCGCGAGGCTGCCTTTACCGGATTGCTCGACCAAGGGGGACCGGGCGAAATCCGCGAAGTGCGCGTAGAGATCTACCGCGTCTTTCCGGCCGACTCGAACACCGCGCGTACGATCCACGTAACCACCCGAGCGAACTCGCCTTCGGATGTAGCGTTGACGGACCGGAGCAACACCGACGGGACCCTACGCTTCACCGCCAAGGTCGTCGACCACCATGTCGTTGTCGCGAACTCCGTGATCGACGGGATCCACCCGTCGCCCGACCAACACACGGGGGGAGATAGTGCGGTAGCGGGGCAAGCCGTCGAGTTCCACGTCGTCTTCACCGAGCCGGTGGACCTGCCCGCCGGTCACTACTTCTTCGTGCCTCAGGTGAGGCTGCGCGGTGTCGGCGGTAACTTCCTGTGGCTGTCAGCACATCACCCGCAGTTTACCGGCGACCTGCAGATGTGGATCCGCAATGCCGACTTGGACCCAGACTGGCTACGCGTCGGCGCCGACATCGTGGGCGGCACGACGTTCAACGGCAGCTTCTCTTTGAGCGGCGACACGATCCCTTGAGTGACTCATGTCGTAACGCTTCTTGAGGCCAAGATTCCCACTCCGATTGGTTGGGGAATGGGCGGTGACGCCTCTGAGCGCCCGCGCATCCCCCAACCTCACGGTGGCGTCTGCGGCAGCAGCCGGGCAGTCGTCGCGCCCCGGGCGGTGTTCGATGCTCGATCGGTGTTCGGCGAGAGGATGGCTCGCGGGTTACTGCCCATTTAGATCGGCCGATGGGTTTGTCGTGCCAGAGCGATCACCCAGACTTCACCCAGGAATTACCCAGGAAGTAGCTCCCAACGAGAACCAAAGAGCCCTAAAGCCACTTATCCGAGAAGCGTCTAGGTAGTTCTCGGTAGTCGAGCCACACGCGGAATCTCCATCGGATGCTGTGCTACGATCGGCTCGCCTCCAATAAGCCGCTCAAGCTCGGGGTCGGGCGCGGCAACGGAGGCCTGCTCCTCGGGGTTGGAGGTCCTGCGGCGCCTGACAGCCCTGATGGTGAAGGGTAGATGACAAACGACGACAATGAATTCAGGTCGGTGCTCCTGAGAACCCGCTGATGGGACCAAGGGCCCGTCGCAGGAGATCTGCGCCGGCTCGCTCGCCCAAGCGCCGGCCCGATGGCGGCCGGCTCGAATCTCCTCAAATCGATGGCGGTTCAGAACCCTCAGAGAGAGCAACGTTCCCGGTCGTAGGCATCGGCGCTTCCGCGGGAGGGCTCGAGGCCTTCAGCCAACTCCTAAGAGAACTCCCCACCGACACCGGCATGGCGTTCGCGCTGATCCAGCACCTCGACCCCAAGCACGCGAGCCAGTTGGCCGAGGTCCTGTCCAGGACCACGGCGATGCCCGTCATCACCGTGACCGACCGCCTGCGCGTGGAGCCTGACCACGTCTACGTGATTCCTCCGAACGCCGACATGACGATCGGCGGCGGCGCCTTCGCGCTGACCTCACGCGCCACCGTCGATCGCCACACGCCAATCGACCACTTCTTCCGCTCGCTCGCCCAGGAACTGGAAAGCCGCGCGATCGGCGTGGTGCTTTCGGGGACGGGTTCGGATGGCACGCTCGGCCTCCGGGCGATCAAGGCGGAGGGCGGCATCACGTTCGTCCAGGACGAGAAATCCGCGAAACACCCCGGCATGCCCCAGAGCGCGCTCCCGATCGCCGACTTCGTCCTGCCTCCCGTAGGGATCGCCCGTGAGCTGGTGAGGGTCGGCGGCCATCCCCACGTGAAACAGGCGCTGCCATTCGCGGCCAGCCCGGATCAGCCGGAAGGAGGCGCTGACGTCGGCGCTGTCCTTCGTGTCCTGCGCACTGCCACCGGCGTCGATTTCGCACAGTACAAGCCGGCCACCGTGCGGCGCCGAATCGGGCACCGCATGCTCTTGCAGAAGATCGACGACCTCGCGGCGTATGTCCGATACCTCCGGCAGACGCCCCACGAAGCGCAAGCACTGCGCGACGATATCCTCGTACAGGTTACGGAGTTCTTCCGCGACCCGGAAGGGTTCGAGGCCCTCAGGCGGAACGTCTTGCCGAGCCTCGTGAAAGAGCGAGCCGCCGACGACCCCATCCGGATTTGGGTGCCCGGCTGCGCCACAGGCGAAGAGGCCTACTCGCTCGTGATCTGCCTGTTGGAGTTCCTCGGAGAGGTGGAGAGCAATCTCGCGATCCAGATGTTCGCGACCGATCTCAGCGCCGCCGCGATCGCCCGAGCCCGCGCCGGGACATTCCCCGCAAGCATCGAGAACGAGGTCTCGGCCGACCGGCTGCGACGGTTCTTCGTCAAAACGGACGGGCGGTATCGGATCAGCAAGGCGATTCGGGACGTCTGCGTCTTCGCGCCGCAGGACGTGACGCGGGATCCGCCGTTCTCGAAACTCGACCTGATCAGCTGCTGCAACGTGCTGATCTATCTCAGCGCCGCGTTGCAGGAGCGCGTCATCCCGGTCCTGCACTATGCGTTGAAGCCCACCGGCTTCCTGAAACTCGGCCCCTCGGAGAGCGTAGGTCGCTTCACGAACCTCTTCACGATCCTCGACAAGAAGCACAAGATCTACGCGCGGAAACCGGGGCCGTCGACCCACCTCGGCTTCGGCAGCACCAGCGGCGACCGGATCACCGTGCCGGCGGGCGGGCAGGAGCACGAGGCGGGCTGGAGCGCGACGGCGATCGAGAAGGAGGCCGATCGTGTCGTCCTGGGCCGGTATGCCCCCGCCGGAGTCGTGGTGAACGGCGATGCGGAGATCGTGCAGTTCCGCGGGAAGACCGGCCCCTACCTCGAGGCGACGCCGGGCGCGGCGAGCCTCAACCTCTACAAGATGGCCCGCGAAGGTCTGGCGGCGGCACTCCGTCAGGCGGTCCAGCGGGCGGCCGAGAGCGGTGAGCCGGTGAAGGCGAAGGGCCTGCAGGTCAGGGCGAACGGCGGGATCCAGGAGGTCAGCCTCGAGGTGATCCCGCTCGGCCCCGCGGAACGAGTGAAACACCGTCGCCACCATCTCATCTTGTTCTTCGAGGAGCACCCCCAGCCCACTGGGACCTCGGCGCCGAAACCGGCGCGGGAGCACGAGCGACCGAGGGCGGCCGGCGAGCGTCGGGTGGCCCAGCTCACCCGGGAGCTTGCCGACGCGCACCGGCATCTGCAGGCCATCAGCGAAGAGCACGAGGCGGCCATGGAAGAGCTGCGCGCCGCCACCGAGGAAGCGCAGTCGAGCAACGAGGAGCTGCAGAGCACGAACGAGGAGCTCGAGACGTCCAAGGAGGAGCTCCAGGCTACGAACGAAGAGCTGACCACGGTGAACGACGAGCTGAACAGCCGCAACGTGGAGCTGGCCCAGCTCGGCAACGACCTCGGCAATCTCCTCACGAGCACCCATGTCCCCATCATCATGGTGGGGTCCGATCTCCGCGTCCGTCGCATGACGCCGGTCACGGAACGGGCTCTCAATATGGCGCCGGGCGACGTCGGGCGGCCGATCGGTGACCTCAGGCTCGGCGTCGAGGTCCCTGATCTGGAATCGCTGCTCCGGGAGGTGATGGAAACCCTGACCGTCCAGGAACGCGAAGTCGAGACCCGGGATGGCCGCTGGTATTCGGTGAGGGTTCGGCCGTACCGGACCACCGACAACAAGATCGACGGAGCCGTCATCTCCTTCATCGATATCGACGCTATCAAGCGTGGTTTGGAGGGGGCCAAGGAGGCGCGCGACCAGGCGCAGGCCATCATCGCGACGGTGCGCGAGCCGCTCGTGATTCTCGACGTCGACCTTCGCGTGGTGACGGCGAATCCATCGTTCTACGAGACCTTCCAGACGTCGCGGGAGACGACGGAGGGCCACTCCCTGTTCGACATCGGGAACCGCCAATGGAACGTCCCGAGGTTACGGACGCTCCTGGAGGAGGTCCTGCCGCGCCAGAGCGTCGTCGAACGCTTCGAGGTCGAGCACCGCTTCGAGACGATCGGGTCGCGGACGATGCTCCTCAACGCCCGCCGTGTGCTCTCGGCGGACGGCCAGCCGGCCCTGATCCTCCTGGCCATCGACGACGTCACCGAGGCGAAGCGAACGGAGGCCACGCGGGCGGCGCTCGCCCACGAGCAAGCCGCGCGGACAGAGGCGGAGGCGGCAAGCCGAGCCAAGGACCAGTTCCTGGCAGTCCTCTCGCACGAGCTGCGGCAGCCTCTGAACGCAATGCTGGGGTGGACCCGGATGCTGCGCACCCAGAAGCTGGACCAGGCGACCACCGCGCGGGCGCTTGAAGTGATCGAGCGCAATACCAAGCTGCAGGCTCTGTTCATCGAAGATCTCCTCGATGTGTCACGCATCCTTTCGGGGAAGTTGAGCCTCGATGTCCGGCCTATCATGGTGGCCCCGGCTGTTGAGGCGGCGTTGGCCGCCATGCAGGGGACGGCGGAGGCTAAAGGGGTCGGGCTGGAGAGCACCCTCGACGAGACGGCCGGCCCAGTCCGGGCCGACCCGGCGCGCCTGCAGCAGGTGGTCTGGAACCTCGTGTCGAACGCGATCAAGTTCACGCCGAGCGGAGGGCGGGTCGAGATCCGCCTCGCGCGCCGGGGACCCGCGGTCGAGGTGAGTGTGCGCGACACCGGCAAAGGGATCGAGGCCGAGCAGCTTTCACAGATCTTCACACCGGCCGTGGTGACGCACAGCAGCCGGCAGCCTCAGGGAGGTCTGGGGATCGGGCTCGTCATCGTGCGCCATCTCGTCGAGCTCCAACGTGGGGCTGTCCATGCCGAGAGCGCCGGGCCCGGACGAGGGGCAACTTTCACGGTGACCCTTCCGGTCACGGACGAGCGTCCCGCCGGCGAGGCGGAGGCGGTCGGGATCGCGGCCAGAGCACTGGCGTCCGGTCGACTTCCGTCGCTCAACAATCTCCGAGTCCTCGTCGTGGACGACGAGCCGGACGCGCGCGAGCTGATGAGAGCGATCCTCGCCCAATGCGGGGCCGAGGTGACCGTCGCGGCGACGGCCCGGGTGGCGCTGGAGGCGTTCGAAAAGGCACCGTTCGATGTCCTGGTAAGCGACATCGCCATGCCGGAAGAAGACGGTTACGATCTGATCCGCAACGTCAGGGCGCTCGACGCGGGTCGTGGCGGACGGATCCCCGCTCTTGCCCTCACCGCCTATGCCAGGATCGAAGATCGAGCGGCCGCGATCGCGGCCGGCTACCAGCAGTTCGCCACCAAGCCGATCGAACCGGCCGAGCTGGCGGCGGCGGTCGCCACCCTCGCCGGCCGCGCCGAAACGCTGGCACGCGAGTGACCTCGGCGAGGATCAGCCCTTGACTCCGCCCATCGTCAGGCCGGCGGTCATGCGCCGGCGGAACGCGTAGTAGATCGCGATCGGCGGCAACGCGTAGATGATCGCGGTCGCCATCATGTAGTTCCAGGGCGATTGGTCGCTGCTGAGGAACTGCGCGAGCGCCACCGGCACGGTCATGCTCGACTTCGACGAGAGAAGCAGGAACTGATAGAGGAATTCGTTCCAGGCGAGCAGCAGCGCGTAGGTTCCGACCGCGACCAGCGCCGGCGCCATCAGCGGCAGGTAGATCCGCAGATAGATTTGAAGGGGCGAGGCGCCGTCGATGCGCGCGGACTCGTCGACCTCGATCGGGATGCTCCGGCCGTATTCCTGGAACACGAAGATCGCGTACGGCGTCGCGAACGCCACCAGGGCCGCGATCACCGACCACACGTTGTTCGACAAGCCATAGTTCTGCATGATCCGATAGAACGGGATCGCCAGGAACGACGCCGGGATCACGTAGGTGAGCAACGCGGCGTTGCTCACTAGCCAGCCGTGACGAATGCGCATCCGGCCGATCGCAAAGCTGGTCATCGAGCCGAACAGCAGCGAGAAGAACGTCACCATCGCGCCGATGTACAGGCTGTTGGCGAACTGATGCCAGAAGTACTCGAGGTACCAGTGGCCCTGGGTCAGGACGCCCCAGAAGCTCTCGAACGACGGGACCCTCGGCCAGATGTGATCGGTGAACACGTCGCCTTCTGGCTCGAGCGAGATCAGCACCATGTTGTAGATCGGCGCGAGCGACCACACCACGATCAGCAGGGAGAGCACCAGCGTCCCCGCGTTGCGCAAGTACCGGCGAAGCCGCACGGAGCTCTGGGCCCGCGAGAGCGCACGAGATGACAGCCTCGCGTCCGCCGCGAGCGTGCTCATAGCTGCACCTCGGCGGTCCGGAGCTTGCGCATCAGGATGATCACCAGCGGGATCACGAGCGGCAGCGCCGACATCAGGGCCGCCACGCCGAGGCGCGGCTGAGCCATCTCGAAGGCATTGCGGATGCCGAGCGTCGCCAGCACGTGCGTCGAGTTCGCAGGCCCGCCCCCGGAGACGAAGGCGACGGCGTTGTAGTCGCCGAGCAGGAAAATCGTCGAGAGCAGCGTGGAGATCAGGTAGAGGTTGGCGAGCAGCGGAAAGGTGATGTGGACGAACCCGCGCAGCCCGGTCGCGCCGTCGACCTTGGCGGTGTCGCGGATCTCGAGCGGGATAGCCATCCGGCCAGCGAGCAAGATCAGCGTCCAGAACGGCGTAAATTTCCAGATGTGGGAGAGGATGACCGCTCCCAGGGCCATCCAACGGTCATTGAGCCAGGACGGCCCTTCGACGTGGAAGAGGGTGTAGAGCGCGTTGTTGAGGAAGCCCCACTCGCCGTTCAGCATCCAGTGGATCGAGATGGAGGTCGAGATCTGCGGCACCGCCCAGGGCAGAACGAAGATCAGCAGCAGGACCTTCATCCACCAGCCCGGGCGCATGAAGAAGCCGGACAGCAGCAGAGCGAGGAACATCTTCACGTTCACGCCGAGTGCCAGGTAGAGGACGGTGTTCACCACCGTGCTCTGGTAGATCGGGTCGGCAAACAGCTCTCGGTACAGGCTCGCCTCGCTGCCCATCCACAGCCCGTAGACCACCGGGTAGGCCACGAAGGTCAAGAACACCGCAATGTACGGCACGACGAACGCGACGGCCCAGGTGTACTCACCGCCCTTGAGGCCGCCGCGCAGGGAGCGCGACAGGATGCGCCGCCGCCGGATGGCTGGGCGGCCGATGTCGACGACCGATGCGCCGTTCATGGTTGGCCTCCGCCCTTACGCCTTGTACTTGGCGAAGATCTCCTCGATGCGCTTGAACGCTTTGTCGATTGCCGCTTCCGGTTTCACACCATCCTTCGCCACGTCGATCATCGCCATGCTCCAGACGTGCTGGGTGCGGACTTCGGCCATCGCCACGTTGAACACGTAGTAGTCCGGCACCGTCGGGCCGAGGAGGCCCTGCTGGACATAGCCGCGCAGGTGCGGGTCTTTCGGGTCCTGCCAGAACGGGCTCTTGGCGAGAGCCGGCATGACCGGCAGCCAGCGGCCCAGGCCCAGCTCGACGAACTCACCGATCACTTTCGGCTGGATGAAGTACTTGAGGAATTCCTTCGCGACGGTGACGTTCTTCGCCCCCTTGGGGATCAGGCCCTGGGTGACGCCGACGATGCTCGGCACGGGCTTGCCCGCGTTGTCGGTCGGATAGCCGATGCCGTGGGTCACCATGTCCTTGTAGTACCAGTCGGGGTGCTTCTCCTTCACCGCGACCTCGGTCGACAGCGTCCCGTCGACGTCCATCACCATGAGCTTGGCGTGGAAGGCGTTGTTGTCGTCCGCATCGTTCCAGTTGATCGCGCTCGGCGGCACGTAGCCGTCCCGGTAGGCGCCGCCGAGGTAGGCCGCCGCCTTGATCGCCGCTTGCTTGACCTTCGGGTCGTCGAGATGCAGCTTGCCGTCCTTGGTGACGATGTCTTGGCCGCCATAGGCCAGGAGAAACGCCATGAAGAGGTTGTAGGGATCAACTCCGTTTGCCGTGACCTAGAAGCCCAGACCATAGACCTTGCGCTCGCCCTGCTTGCGCAGGTTGTCTTGCACCTTCTTGAAGAAATCGAAGTACGCGTCCCACGTCTTCGGGATGTCCTCGATCTTGAAGCCGGCCTTCTCGACCAGCGGTCGCCAGATGTGGCACGGGACCACCGCGGCCCTCAACGGTACGCCGTAAGTGGCGCGCTTCTTGGTGACGGCGTTGTAACCCTGAGAGGACTGTAGCGCGGTCTCGCTGAATTGGGCCTTCTGGGTCTCCACGACATCGCTGACGTCGACCCATCTGTCTTGCCAGGCGTATATCTGTAGAATTTCGGCCGGGTTGGAATCCAGCAAGTCGGGGACGACCCCACTGGTGATAGCCGAGATAATCTTCTGCCGTTCCGGCGCGAAGGGGATGATGCTCAGCTCGATCTTGTTTCCGCTCGCCTTCTCGTAGTCGGCGACGGCCTTGCGCAACGCCACATCCTCGTCCTGGATTGACGGGAATGGTCTTGGCGTCCTCGACCGCTCACGGGGCGGCCGAGACGCGACACTCGGGGACGATCGCCAGGCTCTTGGGCAACGGCCGGACGATCACGCTCGAAGAGCTGGGGCCGTGGACGGCCGGCGGCCATGCGAGGGACGAGCTGTCGATCGCGCTGGAGCCCTCGACGAAGATCGAGCTGGTCGCGCGCTCGAAAGAAGCCGCCGCGGATCAGTGGCCCGGGGGATTCAAGGAGACGCCGCTCGCCCCATCCGATCTCCGCGCTGGTGACTACGTCACGGTGGCCGCGGACCGAAATCGCGGACGGCTCGTTGCCCTCTCCGTGACCGTCATCCGTCCCCACGAACGGGAGTGACGCCCATGTGGGACGAAGCGTACACGTCCGTTTGCCGCCGCCACCCCGACGTGGTCGCCGCGTTCGAGTCGCCCTGCGGACGCGTAGCGCTGCTGCTGCGCCAAACGCTGACACCGCCATCCCAGGAGCGCTCTCGCTGGTTGGTCGAGACTCGGCGAGCGGCCCGCGACGTCACCGCCAGTCTCCGCGCCGCCGGCCTCAGCCATGAGGTGACCATCCTCCAGTGGCTGCCGCTGCCGCGGGCAGTCAGATCATGGCTCGCTGGGACTGCTGCTACGAAGGTGACGAGGTGTGCCATGCGCATCTTGTCGACGGCATCGTCTTCGAGCAATCGGCCTCGACCAAAGGAGACCTCTCATGGCATGGCAGCGATCGCTGACGGCTCACGCGTTGGGAACAGCGCTGGTCCTGATTGCCGTTCTCGCGGGTTGTGCGAAGACCCCGGTGACGGTCATGGCCTCCGCGTCCGCGCCGTCGCCGCTTGGGCCACCGCCCGCGTCCGCCTCGAGCGGCGCGCGGCATGCGACTTCGGCCGCATCCGCGCGCGCGGCCTCGCCGAAGTCTGTGCGACCCAGCGAGTTCACATCGGTGTCCGCCCTTACGGACGTCCACTTCGACTTCGACCGGTACGACCTCAGGAGCGAGGACGCGAAGGTCCTCGACATGGACGCGGCCTGGCTGAAGCACAACGCACGCACGCTCGTGCTTGTCGAGGGGCACACGGACGAGCGCGGCAGGAACGAATACAACCTCGCCCTCGGCGAGCGGCGCGCCCAGGCGGTAGTGAACTACCTCGTGGGCCAAGGGGTGCGGGCGACGAGGATCAGCAAGATCAGCTATGGCGAGGAGCGCCCGCTCTGTGTCGCGCGAACCGAAGGGTGCTGGGCGCAAAACCGCCGCGCGCACTTCCTGGTGAAGGCCGAGTAGCTGTCCGGTCCAACTCGCGTCGCGGCCATCCGGCCTCGGCGCCGTCCCCGGCGCCTTCGTTTGGGGCTGGATGGCCGATCGCCTAACGGTGGCGAGTTGACCATGGCATGTCCGCGCGGTATAGGTGGAGTGCCAAACGGTCTCGCCACCGCTATTCCGACAGCCGCGACGGTACCCAAGGGGCCCGTCGATAGGTACAGGCGGCATGCTTGGTGATTTCTCGACGCACTCGAATGCTGACCCGCCGCTGCGTGTGGCTCCTGAGGAAGGCGCCGTCCAGCAGGCCGCCGACGAGCTTCAGCCGCGACCCCAGCGGACGCCGGACCTGAGGCCCGATCAGCTCGCGGCGCTCCTCGAAATTCACCGCGCCGTCGCTGGTCATCTCGACCGCAAGGCGCTGTTCACGGCGATCGCGGATGTGCTCCAGAAAGTGGTACCGGTGAGCCGCGTGA
>WNFO01014613.1_pt1 | contig 13871 bp, 12 predicted proteins | sample 5400251 | NCBI WGS metagenome assembly WNFO01 (sample SAMN13153354, study PRJNA577476) | soil metagenome | isolation source: 100 cm saprolite under Madrone tree | place: USA:California | collected 2016-06-14 | reverse complement strand
GGCGGTGGAAGCCGGCGAGATTCAGTATTACGGGATGGCCACTTGGAATGGCTTCCGGCAAGATGCGCACGCGCGCGATGCCTTGCAGCTGGGCGAAATCACGCAGATGGCGCAGGAGATTGCGGGGGGCAGGCATCACTTCCGCTTCGTGCAACTGCCGTTCAACCTGGCGATGACGGAAGCGCTGACGCTGGGGAATCAATCCATACGTGGACGAGACCGGACGGTGATGGAAGCGGCGAGCGATCTGGACATCACCTTGATCGCCAGCGCTTCGCTGTTGCAAGGCCAAGTGGCGAAGAATTTGCCGGGTTTTGTCGCGGAAGCGCTTGGGCTGGAGAACGATACGGAACGGGCACTGCAATTCGCGAGGTCATCGCCGGGAATTACGACGGCGCTGGTGGGGATGTCTCGCGCGGAACATGTGAAAGCCAACGCACGGCTCGTGGGCGTGCCTCCGGCTACGGCCGAGGAGTTCAGCAAACTTTTTTCGCGAGGCGAAGGGGCGTGAAGAATAAACTTAACACAGAGTTCAGAGAGGACGCAGAGTTCAAGGAGGAGGAAAAGAAACGGAAATCCTCCAGCTCTAATGACGGAGGCGCAAAACCTCGCCGGTCAACCAGGCGTTGATGGCGCGACCCACTTGGTCGAGTTTGCCGGCAAAGAAATGATCAACTCCTTCGACGACGACGAGATGATTGTCGCCGGGGAGAGTGCGGATGAGCGCTTTGACTTTTTCGAGGGCGCCGTGCTCGTCGTTGCTTCCGTGCACGAACAACTTGGGCTTGTTGCAGTGGCGCAGGAATGAGAAATCGGTGTTGTTGACGGGAATACCCAAGCCGATCAGGTGAGAGACCCGCGGGTCTTCGCAACCGGCGCGCATGCCCACCCAGGAACCGAAACTGAATCCCGCGAGTAGCAGCGGGACGCCAGGAAACTCGGAAGCAAGAAAGTCCAGCGCGGTACGGACATCACCGTGCTCGCCGAAGCCGCGGTCGTGCACGCCTGCGCTGAGTCCGGCGCCCCGAAAATTGAATCGCAGAACAGGAATGCCAATAGCGTCCAGGGATTTCGCCGTCTGGTAAACCACTTTGTTGTGCATCGTACCGCCAAAAAGCGGATGCGGATGGCAGACAACGGCGGCGAGCGGCGGAAGCGCGGCAGCGGACGGGGTCCAGAGAATCGCTTCGAGGCCTCCGGCAGGGCCGTCCAAAAAGAAATTGCGGGATTCGTGTGTGCCGGTCATCGACGCGCCATGTACAAATTTGCAGTTTAGCGTATCGAAGGAAAAAGACCGAATGCCGCCGGCAATTCCCGGCTCGTCTATTCCACGCGGCAAACACTGACGTCGAGGGCGACGCTGCCCGGCACGGGAGCGATGCGTATGACCTTGGAGCGAAACTCGCCGGCGCCATGCCACGGCGCGGAGGCCGAGGCTTCAAATGCGATTTTCAGGTGGTCCCCGAGCTCGTACTCGCGGTGACTGCGAAAGCGCATGCCCTTCGCCGAAATATCGATGGTCATGGCTTCTTCAAACCAGGGAATCCGTTCGGGATGAACGCGGACAGGAATCGTCAGCGCCTTCCGTATGCTGCCGCGCCGTTCGGGTTCGCGACGATGGGCGTTTCCGTTGGATGAAGCGTGCGCCTGCTCTTTGAGATGAAATGCCACTGCGAAGGTTGCCGGGGCATCGGAAAGGCCGAGGGCGCGAACGAGCTGATCCAATTTTGCAGAGCGTTCCTGTTCCGAAGCGCTTTCTGTTTGAACTTTCTCGCGTGCGTTCGTGGAGCGAATAACCTCGAGCACTTCTTTGCACCGTGCGACGCGCGCGAGGATCTCCGGCTGGCCGTCGGAAAGCGACGCGTCGTAGGGAAAGGTGACCCATAGCGTAACGCCCGGAGTATGGAGCTCCTTGGTGGAAACGAGCAAACCGCTGCGCGAGACGTCGATCGTTTCTCCTAATTCGATTTTTTGGCCGAAAGGCGTAGTCCAGCGCATGCGCACCGGAAGGCGCATGCGCACGCGGCGGTGCTCGCGGCTGTCCATAGGCGTAACAGTACTGCCCATGGAACCAGTGTAGCGCGCGTGTATTTAAACCGCCAAGACCTCGTACTAGGACAAAAATCCCTGATTTTCGCGTTGCAGTTTGCCTAAGCCGATGTTAGCTTTGCGCCGAAACGCACAGCCCCAGGGGGTATAAATGGTTGATGGAGCGGAACGCCGCGAAGCGCGGCGATTCACCATGAGTCTACCGATGCGGGTTTTTCCGCGGGAGTCAAAGGGACGCGAGATGGACGCCCACACGCGGGATGTCAGTTACCGCGGACTCTACTTCGTCGCTGACGCCAATTTCAAAGTTGGCAGCGAAATTGAGTTCGTCATCACTCTTCCACAGCAGGTCACGCGGTCCGGCGACGTAAATATCCGTTGCCTGGGAGAGGTTGTGCGTATCGAGCCCACCGAGAACGGGAAGGCGGGCATTGCGGCGAAAATCTCGCGTTATGAATTCGTGCCTGCCGCGGCAAACGCTGCGTAGGATTTCTTCCCCCACTTCTCGGGTGACTCCCTGTTGCGGCGGTAACTGAGTACAATACCCAGGAAGAATTTTTGCGCTGGGGGAAGCCATGTATCACTACGACGCCAAGATTGCGCTCGAGGAATTGCAGGAAGAGGCGCTGCTTCCGCATCCCGTAAAATTGCGTGACATGATTCTGCGGACGAAGCTGGGCCCGCAGGACGCGCAGCTCCTGAATCACGATTTTCAGGATTACTTGATGCGGTTCGGGGATTTGCAAAAAGTCGCGCGAGGCATCCTGGAGAAAATCGCCGCGGGACAGCGCAAGACTTCCTGATGCCGCTTGCCTTCGCAGGAATTCCCCGCAAATGAAAACGAAGCCGCGGGTATTGTTGCTGTCCGCAACGTCCGGCGCGGGACACGTGCGCGCCGCCCAAGCCCTTGAAAAGGCTTTCCTGGCGCGAGGCGATTGCGCCGTGGAGCACATCGACGCCTTGCAGCACGTCAGCAAACTTTTCCAGCGCATTTACGACCAGGCTTATCTCTCGATGGTGCGGCGCGCGCCGGAACTGATGGGCGTGCTCTACGAACGCACCGACCAGCCGTGGCTGCATCCGCGGCGGCGCCTGGCGCTGGACCGGCTGAACACCGCTCCGATGATCCGTTTGTTGAAACACATCCAGCCGGACCTGTGCGTGGCGACGCACTTCCTTCCGGCGGAGATCATCGCGTGGCTGATCGCCAAGCGTAAGTTGCGCGCGCACAATGCCATTGTCGTTACCGATTACGACGTGCACGCGATGTGGCTTTGCCGCGCGGTGGACCGCTATTACGTGGCCATCGATGAAGCCGCGGAGTATCTGGCGCGCATCGGGGTGCCAAGAGAAAAGCTGCGCGTTACCGGCATACCGATTGATCCCCTGTTCGCGACGCCCATGAATCGATCCGCTGCGCGGAAACAATTGGGGCTCGACGAGGAAGCCACGGTGATTCTCATCTCAGCAGGCGGTTACGGCATTGGTCCCGTCGAACAACTGGTGAAAGATTTGCTGGCGCTGCGACGGCCGTGGCAAATCGCCGCGATCGCGGGAAAATCCGAGAAAACCCGGAAGCGCCTGGAGGAATTGGCGAAGGAGGCCGGCAAACTGTCTTCAGGCTCGCCAAGACTGTGCCCCGTGGGCTTCACGACCGAGATGGATAAATACATGGCGGCGGCCGACTTGATGGTGGGCAAGGCCGGCGGGCTAACGACGTCGGAAGCCCTGGCGCGGGCGCTGCCCATGGCGCTCATCGAACCAATCCCCGGCCAGGAAGAACGAAACGCCGATCATTTGCTGGAGGCAGGAGCTGCGATTCGCTGCAACAACTTGCCTGCGGCGGCGTGGAAGATTGCGGCGCTGCTGAATGATTCTGCAAGATTGACGAGAATGCGGGAGGCCGCCAGGAGCCTTGGCCAGCCAGGAGCCGCCGCGTCCATCGCCGAAGATGCACTGACGCTGCTAGACTGATGGAGCCCCGCGGAGCAATGGGGGCAGACAAATCTCCATGCGACGCCATACACTGCTGATTGACGCGGACGACACGCTCTGGGAAAACAACGTATTTTTCGAGAAGCTGATCGAGGATTTCATCAGCATCGTCGAACCCTACGGCTATGCCCGCGCTTACATTCGCCACATCCTCAATGAAACGGAACGCAAGAATATACGGCAGTACGGCTATGGCGTGCGCAGCTTCGGACGCTCGCTCGAAGAAACCTATATAAAGCTCGCGGACCAGATGGCGAAACGCGAAACGCTGGCGCTGATTCATGGCCGCGTCATCGACCTGGAGCGAACGCCGCCGAAAATTCTGGACGGCGTGCCGGAAACGCTGGCGTATCTCACCGAGCGGCACCGCCTGATTTTGTTTACCAAGGGCGAACCTGCGGAGCAGGCCGCCAAGGTAGAGCGATCGGGCCTGCAGGGATTTTTCGAATTCATCGAAATCGTTCCGGAAAAAGATCCCGAAACGTACGGCGGACTGGTTCACAAACACAAAATCGTGAAGACCCACGGCTGGATGATCGGCAACAGCCCGCGCAGCGATATCAATCCGGCAATGAAGATCGGCCTCAACGCCGTTTACATCCCGCACCAGCACACCTGGACTCTGGAACACGAACCGGTGGTGGCGGGCTCCGGAAAACTGGTGATCCTTCCTGCGTTCCGGGAACTTCGTGGTCATTTCTAAACATCGCCTAGACTGGGTCTCACCCGGAGGGGCTGCCCAAATTGGACGTTGTACCCATGGATGTCTGCGCCAATCTAAGTTCTTGTAATTTTCGGAAAGGAGTTACCCGTGTCCACCACAGCAATTTCTCCTCAAACCGACTGGCGGCAAGAGTGGTTCGAAATTGAAGACGCCACGTACTTGAATTTGGCGAGCCAATCGCCGATGCCGAAAGTTTCGATTCGCGCAGTGCAAGCCGCGCTTGAAGCAAATAAGTTTCCGCACCAGAAACCGGACTCGACATTTTTTGAAGTGCCCAACCGCCTCCGGGCATCGATCGCGAAACTGATTGGCGCGCAATCCGAAGAAATTGCGCTGACCAGTGGAGCGAGCGCGGGCGTGGCGGCAGTGGCGTACGCGCTAACGTGGAAGCCGGGCGACGAAGTTATCACGGCGAAAGGCGAGTTTCCGCTGCAATATGCAACGTGGAAACCGATGGAAGAACGCGAGGGTTTGAAACTGAAAATTATTTCGCCGCGCGAACGGTTTATCACGGCGGATGACTTGATCGCGGCGATGACTCCACGCACGCGCGTTGTGTCCGTGAGCATGGTGCGGTTCGACGATGGCTCGCTGCTGGATGTGCCGCGCGTTGCTGATGCGTGTCACAAGCAGGGAGCGCTGCTATTGCTGGACGTCAGCCAGTGCTGCGGCGCGTTGCCGATGGATGTCAACCAACTGCGTGCCGACTTCATGATCTGCGCCGGGTACAAGTGGCTGCTCGGTCCGTTCGGGACGGGATTTTTTTGGGCTAAGAGCGAGCATCTTGCGATGGTGCGGCCGGGGCCGTTTTATTGGATGGCATTGATGGGCTCGCACAATTTCGCGGCGTTGAACTTCGAAGACCCGAAGCCCGCAGCAAACGCGAAGCGGTGGGATTCGCCGGAGTGGGCCAGCTATTTCAATTTTAACCTTGTGGCGATGGACGTTTCCGTGGATTTTGTTGTGCGCATGGGACCAGAGTTGGTCGCGGTGCACAACCTCAAATTAATTGAACTCCTGTTTGAACGTCTGCCCAAAGACCGTTATGTCCTCGCGAGTCCCGCGGATGCCGCGCGGCGCGGCCCGTACGGATGTTTTGCAGCAAGAAGCAAGGAGAAAACGGCGGAGGTCTACCAGCGCTTGCGGAAGGAGAATGTCGTCGTAAGTCTGCGCGAAGGCAACATTCGCGTCTCTCCGCACTTGTATAACACGGGGCGGGACATCGACCGGCTCATCAGCGTGGTTACTCCGTGACCCAGCAGGAGGGCTGGCCAAAGATTGCCGTCGTTGGGGCGGGCGCCGTGGGTGGATACTTCGGCGGACTGCTAGCGCGCGCGGGCGCGCCGGTGGTGATGATCGGGCGTCCGGCCTTTGTCGAAGCGGTAAAGAAGAGCGGACTTTTCCTGGACACGTTGCAGTTTCAAGAGAGTATACGAGTTGAGGCGTCCACGGAACTTAGCGCGGTGCGCGGCGCGGAAATTGTCCTCTTTTGCGTAAAGACAACGGACAACGCAACGACGGCGCGCGCGTTGGCTCCACTGCTCGTTCCCGGTGCGTTAGTCCTGAGCATGCAGAATGGCGTGGACAACGTGGAACAGATTCGCGCTGCGGCTCCGATCGACGTGCTCCCCGCCGTCGTTTACGTCGCGGCTTCCGTGCCCGAACCCGGCCGCGTGAAACATGTGGGCCGCGGTGATCTGGTCATCGGGCCGGAAAACGAGAAGACGAAGCGCATCGCGGCACTTTTTTCGCGCGCCCAAGTCCCATGCCGCATTTCGGAGAATATCGAGGGCGAGCTCTGGACTAAGCTGGTGTGGAATTGCGCACTCAACGCCGTCTCCGCGCTGGGCCGCGCGAAGTATGGCCAAATCGCGTCGAGCTCGGATGCTTGGAAAGTTGTCGAGACGGCAGTTTATGAAGTCCTGGCGGTCGCGCGGGCCGCCGGAATCCATCCGCCCGGGTTGGAAGACCCGAAGGTGGCGCTGGCAGGGGCCCTAAAGATTGCCACGCAGATGGCGGAGGCGCTTTCCTCGACGGGACAAGACTTGAATCGCGGGAAGCGCACCGAGATTGACTCGCTGAATGGCTACATCTCCCGCCGAGGTGCGGAGTTGGGGGTCCGTACCCCTGTGAATTTGGGGGTCCGTACCCCTGTGAATCATGCGCTCTTCGCGCTCGTCAAGTTGGCCGAAGGCCGTTCGTAGCAGCGACACCTTCCTGCCCACCCCTGGGGAAGTTTTTAGTTAACAATAACTGGACTCCCTCCCCCCTGTCTTTTGCATCTAAAGGGTTTAGCAATGAAACAAAACCTTTAGAATCAGCACTTACGAAGCCCGCGGAAGTGTTGATTCTAACTGAAGCTAGTTATGTGCGACTTTTTCGTCCTATTACGGGTGCTGATTCTCAAAGACTTACCTAGTGCTGCAGAAGAAAGCAAGTCAATAGAAAGGAGAGCGCCATTGGGGAAGATTAGGAGGCTAGCGGTCGGGTGGGGGGTGGAAGGGGATGTGGACGATGGCCTCGAGTTCGATGGGGGTGCCTTGTTTCGTCGCGGGCCGGAACTTCCACTGGCTCAGGGCTTGCATGGCGTTGGCGTCGAGTTGATCGTCGATGCCGCGCACTAGCTGAATGCTGTCGACCGTACCGTCGCGGCGAATCACGGCGTACAGCACGACTTCTCCCTCCACACGCTCTTTGATCAAGGTGGGCGGATACTTCGGATCGATCTTCCTTAGAGGCCCGGGGGCGGAAACGTCCGAGGAGGCCGGCCGAGGGCCTTCGGAATTCACGCGCAGCTCGGAAAAATTCAGAATCCAGCTCCCCGTCGCGCTGTTCAGGTTGGGCATGTTTACGAGCATCTTGTAAACTTTTTTCGAGGCGAAGATCTGCTCCGGCTGCGCGCTGGCCGGGAGGGCCGCGAAATTCGGCGGCCCGGTTCTCTCGGGTGCATCATCGATCTTCGTGTGCGGATCGGGCCTGGTGATCAGGGCGTGCGGAACGGGTGCGCTGATTTTCGGAGATCCCCCCACGACGGAAATTCCATTGTTTGCGGGCGGATGCCCTCCACTGATGCTCACGTCTATGTCATTTTTCGCGCCGCCGTTGCCCGTTGCGGTTCCCCCACTGCTATCCGGTCCGCCGCCCGCGCTTCCGTTTGCGCCGGGCATCCCGTTCGGCGAGCCTCCGGGTACGCCGGGTTGCTTGCCTTCGGGTGAAATGGAGACGCGGGCGGCCAGATTCCCTTGCGGCGGTTGCACGACAGGTGCGGGCGGGGCGGGCGTCGCGGAGAGAGCGATGAATGTTGTGGCATTTCCATTCGCAACGCTGGATTGGGAAGAGCCAACTTCGGGCGCAGGTTCTGCTTCACCCGCTTGCGCACGGGACGCGAATCGCGGGGCGGCGCCGGCGTTCAATTCCAACTTTGGACGCGCGGGAGCGTTTGGCAACATTGCCGGTGCGATATCCGAGAGTTTTTGGTCCAGCGTTGGAAGGTCAGGAGCCGGCGCGGAGGTGAACTTAACCTTGCGAAGCTCACGCGGGCGCAGCTTGGAGAGCGTTTCCTGGCTGATCTGCAGGCGCGGACGCGCCGGGCCGGGCATCTGCTGGAATTGCACGAGATTGGGAAGGTTCGGAAGAATCTTCGGCGGCTCCGGAGGAGCGGCGGAATTGATCAACGTCTGGCGCGGATGCGTCGGGTGTACGGGATCGGTGAAGATGCGCTGCCGCGGATGGAAGGCGTCGGCGCCCTCGGGACGGAGAGGTTTAGCAGCAGGCTCGCCGCGCGGGCTTGGTTTGGCTTTGGGAGTCTTCATCTCCACCAAAGGTAAGTCATCGATCGGGCCCGACCAGGTGAGTTCGGTGTTCTCGAACGCGGGATAGTGGGGCGGTGCGGCGGGGAGCTGCGGGAACGGCATGACAATGAAAACGACGTGCCACAAGGCGGCGGCAACCAGGGCACGGCGGGGAATGCGCCCCTCAATCCAGCAATCTCTGAAGAATCCTCCGCGCAGAAAACGCTTGGGGACATTTGATCTGCTGAAGATAGCGATCAGGCTGCTGCCGATCCCCTGGTGAAAACTTCCCCAGGCTACTTCGAGATTCGGCTCGTGTCCTGCCCGCAGACGTGCGGGAGCGGCAGGCTTGGCGGCCTGTCCTAAGAGATCGAGTGCCCTGCCGACCTGGCTCAAAGAAATTTCCCCCTCGACGGTAGTAAGATGCGCGCGCCCTGCTTGGCGCGCTCAACCCGACGGGTCTGAAGACCCGCCCGCCACTACAAAGAAAACGCTCAGGCTTCGCTAGACCAAGGATGCGCAAGCACCTCATCATAGATGAAACTCTGCGGGCGGGGGTTTACTCGGCAGAGTTATTTTCACCGGCAGCCGCGCCGCGACGGCGGTAAAAACTCAGGGCGGCGTCGCCGTGTCTGAGAACGCGATACCTCCGCAGTACGCCGGCTTCTTCGCGCAAGTCGAAGTTGCGGCGATGCTCGGCGACTACGATGCCGCTCGGCGCGAGAAGATCCGTGGAACCAAGAAATTCTAGCACGCGGGAGTAGTCTTCGGCAGCGGCGTAGGGGGGGTCGAGAAAAACGTAGTCGAGTCCGAGGGAGTGCTGCTTTCGGGAGGCCAGCATCGCGAGGCCGCGAAGAGCATCAACGGCAAGCACGGTCACGCCGGTGTTGATGCCCAATGATTCGAGATTGCGGCGGATCAGCGTGGCGGCGGGCACGTGATTTTCGATGAAGACGACTTCGGCGGCGCCGCGGCTGAGGGCCTCAATGCCGATGGCGCCGGTTCCAGCGAAAAGATCGACGAATCGAGAGCCGCCTATATTCGGGGCCAGCACGTTGAAGAGAGTTTCGCGCAGGCGGTCGCTGGTGGGGCGCAGTGCGAGGCCTTTGAGGCTCTTCAGGATGCGGCTTCGGTAGGTTCCGGCGATGACGCGCATGAGTGCAGTTATTAGTTGTCATTTTTTAGTTTTTAGTCAAGAAACAAAGAATCGCGGGCGGTGCTGCTCCAGAACCGCTAATTACTGACAATGAGGAGGAAACGAAATCCGCTGTAACACGATAGGTCAAGCGTTACAATTGTCTCGCTATGTTGCGAACGATGCTTGTAGGAGTGTTAGTTACAAACCTCTGCATAGGATTTGCAATCTTCTTAGGGGGCCGTGGGACGGCTCAAGACGTCAAAGCAGCGACGCCTCCGCAGGATGATCTCCAGTCCAGAGTTGAGGATTTGGGGGACTATCTCGCGCGCTTTATCCAGGAAGGGAACCCTGGGAAAGCGGTCGTTTTTGATCTTGTCGGCCCAAAAGGTTTGCGAGCGCCGTTTGGCAGCTGGATGGCTGACCAGATCTCGACGACTGTTGCGCAACGCCATCCCGAGCTCCAGGTTATTGATCGCTCCACCATCAGCTCGCTCCTCGAGAAGCGGAATCGGGACGCGGACCAAGGGAGCCGCGCAGGGCACGTTTGGGATCCTAAGAGGGACAGGGCGTACGCAAGACAAGCAGGCGCCGAAACTTGTATATTTGGCTCATTCTCAAAAATGCAGCGCGCAGTGCGGATCGACTTCTACGCCATCGGTCAGCCTAAACCTCGCTCTATGACTTTCTGGGCGATACTTCCATTGACAGATCAGGTTGCGAAGCTTCTTCCTCTCGGCCTGGAAACTGAAGCGCCGAGGGGAGAAAGTGATGGGGCGAGCTCCGCACACATCGGAGAACCGCAGTGCCTCTGGTGCCCTATTCAGTTGCCCGCTACGCCAAGCAATTGTCATGGCACCTTCGCCTTGAACATTCTCGTGAGCAAAGAGGGACGCGCGACGGACATTCAAAACGTGGGAGTGACTGAGGAATGCGGCGAGCGGGTAAGAGCTGTGATGGAAGCGGCCAGAAGGTGGTGGTTTCAGCCTGCGCAGAACCTTGATGGTAAGGTGGAGGCGAAGATATTCACGATCCGACTCGCGCTCTAAGCCCGCCCGTCACCTCGACCTGGTTATAATTTCGAAGGCTATTCGTTGCAAACCTGGAAAATCGACAATGTCTCCCCATATGGATGTCACTGGAAAGATTTGTCGGCAGCCTACCCACTAAGCCGTTAGCCGATGCGGGCGAGGTGGTAGCGGCGCTGCCATTCGGGGGGGAGTTGGTGCAGGAGGCGCTGCATGGTTTCGTGCTGGGCGGAATCGGCGGCTAGGGTGAAGGCTTCGCGGCGGGCGAGTTCGAGGAGTTCGCGGTCGCGCAAGGGGTTGGCGATGTGGAAGCCGAGGTCACCTGACTGGCGGGTGCCGAAAAATTCGCCGGGGCCACGGAGGAGGAGATCGGTTTCGGCGATTTCGAAGCCGTTGGAGGTGCGCACCATGGTCTCGAGGCGCGCGCGGGCTTCGTCAGTCATACGAAAGGGGGCGACGAGGATGCAGTGGGATTTTTGCGGGCCGCGGCCAATGCGGCCGCGAAGCTGGTGGAGCTGGGCGAGGCCGAAGCGCTCGGCGTGTTCGATGACCATGACGGTGGCGTTGGGGACGTCGACGCCGACTTCCACGACGGTGGTGGCGACGAGAATTTGCGCTTCGTTTTTGCGGAAACGCTGCATGACTTCTTCTTTTTCGTCGCTGGAGAGGCGGCCGTGCAACAGGCCAAGCTTTAGCTTTGGAAAAACTTCTCGCGACAATCGCTCGTACTCTTCCATGGCCGCTTTCAGTTCGAGCTTCGATTCCTCAATGACCGGATAAACGACGTAGCCCTGGTGTCCGGCCGCGACTTCGCGGCGGAGAAATTCCCAAACGCCGGGGAGATGCTGTTCCGTGGTCATGCGCGTGACGATGGGAGTGCGGCCGGGCGGGAGTTCGTCGAGGACGGAAACGTCGAGGTCGCCATAGAGAGTGAGCGAAAGCGTGCGCGGGATGGGCGTGGCGGTGAGGACGAGGACGTGTGGGGCGTGGCCGTGAGCGGCGGCTTTGTCCATGAGGCGCTTGCGCTGCAGCACGCCGAAGCGATGCTGCTCGTCAATGGCGACGAAACCGAGCCGTGCGAATTCCACGTTGTCTTCAATTAGGGCGTGGGTGCCGATGACGAGTTGGGCTTCGCCCGTTCGAATGCGCTCAGGGGCTGCGGACTTCTCCGAGGCTTTCAGGCCGCTGATCAGCAGCTCCACGCGATAGCCCGCTTTGGCCAGGATGCGCCGCGCGGATAGGAAGTGTTGTACGGCGAGAATTTCCGTTGGCGCCATAAGGGCAGCTTGCGTGCCGTTTTCGATGGCGATCACCGCCGCTTGCAGCGCGATGATGGTCTTGCCGCTGCCGACGTCACCCTGGAGGAGACGATTCATGGGGGCCGGTTTTTCCAGATCCGCGGCGATTTCGGCAAGAACGCGCTTCTGTGCCGCCGTGGGCTTGAACGGCAGGATGCGCTTCAGCGCTTCGCGGATGGCGTCTTCGCGCACGCGGAAGGCGATGGCGTTTTCCTTGCGAGCGGCCTTGCGCTCCAAAGCGAGGCTGAGCTGGTAGAGGAAAAATTCCTCGAAGATGAGCCGCTGCTGCGATGGTGAACGGAACGTATTCAATGCGTCGAGAGATTCTCCGGGTTCCGGAAAGTGCGTGTGAATCAGAGCTTCCCCGCGCGAGGGATAGCCGAGCCGCGCGCGCAACCCTTCCGGCAAAATATCCGGCATCCTTTGATCGATGAGCTGCACCGCCGCGTACATCGCGCGTCGAATCTGCCGGGAACCGAATGTGCCAATCGCTTCGTAGATCGGCACGATTCTCCCGACTTCGGTGGAATCCATCTCCTCGCTGCTCAGCACTTCGATCTGCGGATTGATCATCTCCAGGCGCGCGGGCCGCAGCTTATCGACCTCCGCCTTGCCATGAAGAATGAGCAGTTGCCCAGGCTTCAAGCGCCCTTCGAGATAGCCTCCATGGAAAAACTTGCAGGGCAGCGAACCGCCCGCGTCGTCCTGCACCAGCAGGTGATAGATGGCGTCGCGGCCGCCGCGCATGCTGCGGATGGCCTGGCCGCTCATCACGCGCGCGCGAATGGTATACGTGCCGTTTGGCTGAATGTCCTTCACCTTGGAGAAATGGATACGGTCTTCATAGCGAAAGGGGAGGTAACCCAACAGATCCTCGAGCGTAGAAATGCCGCGCTGCGCGAGCAGTTCGGCGCGCTGCGGCCCCACGCCTTTGATCATGCGTACTTCGGTGCTAAGTTTCATCGTCATTGACATTATGTTTATATCATTCCCGCTGCGAAGATAAGGCAGCCGCGAAACTTGCGTCCCGGCCATTCCTATCTATAGAGTGATGGTTCCGCGTCCCAAACGAGGAGGTTCACGTGGCGGGAGACCGTCTGACAGGTTCCGACAAGCGCGCGCTGTTCCTTTGGGTGGTGGCTGGTATCCTCGGCGCGCTGTTCGTCTACCTGGAGCGCCAGCTCGGGTTACAACAAGCCAACAAGCTGATGTCCTCCGAGCTGAATATCTGGTTCTGGGACGTGCGTTTCTTCAAGCCGCAACAAGTAGAAGAATTCCGCGTTCGCGTGAGCCCGGCGGGACAGATCGTGGGCTACGATCACAAAATCGAGGAATCACGCGCTGGGGCGTCGCTCGACCGCGCCACCGCGCAAGCTGCCGCGCAGAACTATCTCAACGCGAAACTGGGACTCGATTTGAGTGGCTGGGACCTCCTCCCGGAAGAAGCCAATTCGAATAAGCGGCCGAACCGCCTGGATTGGGAATTTACGTGGGAAAAGCACGGCTTCCGCGCGAAGGACGCGCCCTACCGTCTGCAAGTCACCTTGCAAGGCGACAAAGTCGGCGGCAGCGAAGAATTCCTGCACGTTCCCGAAGCATGGCAGCGCAGTTACCAGCAACTTCGCGCTTCGAATCTTTTTTACAACCAGATCGCCATCATTCCGTACGTTTTGTTGCTCGGCAGCGCGCTGTGGGTGGGCATCACGCTCACAAAGCACGGGCAAACAAGCTGGGGCGGGGCCATCAAGCTGGGCGTGATCGTCGCGGCGCTTTTTTTCCTGATGGAGCTGAATGAGTGGCAATTCACACGCGCCAGCTATGACACCCACGATCCTTATAGCGGCTTTGTCC
>WNFO01003148.1_pt1 | contig 13874 bp, 14 predicted proteins | sample 5400251 | NCBI WGS metagenome assembly WNFO01 (sample SAMN13153354, study PRJNA577476) | soil metagenome | isolation source: 100 cm saprolite under Madrone tree | place: USA:California | collected 2016-06-14 | reverse complement strand
AATTGCTTGTATGTGATTCTGAAAGCCATCGTCAAAAATCTTTCGGAATCCATCGCGAAGTTGAGGTAGGCTTTACTTCAACCCAATGGGGACCTCCTTGGCCATGTTCAGGAGATTCTACCCATTTCATACTGTAATGAAAGAAGGAATCATTTATCAGGCACAAGAAGCATGAATTGTCGAAGAGCTCACAAATACTAATCTTCAGTCGGCTTCTCTTGGTCAGCGTCGATATGTGAGGATAAAATCGTACCAAAAGGACCTAATTCGACATTATTTGCGTTTTATCCTTCAATCGAACATTTCGGACCACGTACAGTACTACCCATCGAATGCGCTGCAATGACACACTTCTTCTTCTGCCTCTTCCTGCGAGACCGATACATACGTCAGTTGCCGGGGATCGAAACACAAGAAAACGTTCATTACTTGAACCCCTCGATAACTGTCTTAAGTCTTGAGAAATACCCATCGCGCTCCTCGAGGTTGTACATTGATAGGCGCCAATCGTATGGAGTCAGCACCAAGTTATCCGTGTCATAATTTACTACAGCGAGATTCTCGATGACTTTTGACCTGACGTGTCTTTAGGAATGCCAGCCAATCCACTGGAATAAATTTAAAACTCACCAGATCCAGTATCCTTGGACAAAACTGCTAGCTGCGTCAAACCCTTCTGAAGCTCGGACCTTCACTCCTTTGGGATCCAGACCGGTCACCGGGTCCAAAACGAGCATCGACAACCACTTTTCGCGGTTGAATGTCACTTGCGAGAGCATGGACAACCCTCCCCATACTTTTTGGCGGAAGAACGGGCGATACTCCGGTGACGTTGACCAGGACTCTAGACTCTGGCAATAGTACCTTAGTCAGTTGTAACTCTAACGTCCGAGGCCAGAAAGCGGATGCACCGTTGAGATCACTCCGGGGATCAAAACGACGGGGTAGTTCGCCTCCAAACCCCTCGCCTTTATTGTATCCCCAACTTGGAATTCTCGGCCATCTTTATTTAACTTCCAAGGCTCAGGAATTGTGCTCATCAGCCTCTTCCACTCGGCCTGAACGTTGGAAAGGTCGACCTGTGGGAGTGACAGGGAGAAGTCATAGTCTTCGAGAAAGATGGCAAAATGACCGGGTATGTCGGGTAAAGTTGAAGGCTCTACGAATATCAGTCCCAAAACGATGCCCACTGAAAACACAAATCAGGCGCAAAACTGGAATGCGATGCTATTTGATGATAGTCACGTATTATGCCGAGTAGAAACAAACAACGGGTCTTTGAATAAAAGTGACATTGATTCTGCAACTGGCAGCGAAAGTGTTACCCGATGACCGTTGGCAGTCTTTGTCTGTACACACCAGAGCTTTCCTCTTGCTGGGCGCGAGGTTTGCCTCTTCGGAAAACTGGCTTTGTGAGTCTGTTTCACTCTGGTCGTCGTGTCCTGTGTGGGTGTCTGTGGTGCCAGTACCACGTCTAAGTCGGCGTATCATGCTCCTGCTCCTCGCGTTCGCCGCGCTACAAGACGCACGGTTCGCACGGCTACTCAGTTGCGATCAATCACGTGGACAACTCCGGGCCGGACAGCTCCGAGTCGCAACAGAAGAAAACGCATGCGCAATAAATCACATCGCCTGAATTGTAACATACATGGATGCTTGAATATAAAATCATACGATGATAGTGGACCAGTGATGAGCGTTTATCAAGATGAGAGATATTGTGACATGTAGGGGAGTCAATGATATGAATGTGAAAGTATCTGTATACATGGTCCTGCCATATACTCGCACGATCTGCCGGGCCAGAGGATGAGTCGATGAGTTTTCACTCGAAGCATGGGAAAAGGTGTCGCTTGTGTGGCCGCTATTGGTACTTGTTGGCGTTACCGCATTGAGGCGTGTTGCGTCAATTCCTGTTGGCGTTGCCATAACAGTTCTGCCCACAAATGGTTCGGTGGGATTCGGCCGATCAGTGCACGGAGAACTTCGAGCCTAGGGGACATATTTTGAAACGTTGTAATGTAAATGGGACAAGTAACTCACCATCTCTCTTTCTCCTCATCTGTGTCAGTGAAAAAGAGGATTTCCAGGTCCCTTTCGAAGCGGAGACGAAAGGATCGTTCTACGCAGTAAAGGCCTTCATACTCGTCAAAACTGCTTGTAGACGTTTGCGCCGAGGAGGGGCTGAGGATTCGGTCACGCGGATCAGGGATGTCTTCGACTGCGATTGCTTTTCGCAGGTCGATGGTAACGGTGGCTCTCTTCGTGACATCGTTGAAAGCAACTAAATTCGCTCCAATGACACGGAATTGTCTTCTTCGCCATGTCTAGTGTCACAATTAGTTCGAGTAGAGAGGATTACATCGACATCACACACCGAGCAGTCACCACCGCTTTGCGTCAAAGTTCCTTCGAAGTACGCCATCTTATGCCAATGGACATGTCGTAAACCCCGATGGCACTCGTCCAGACTTTGCGGTAGCTGACTCGGCGGGACCCCAGGCAGCGGAGGAAGTCTAAAGAACTGCAGTACAAGCTCGCCGATCTCTATAGAGACAACCTTGGACCCGCTTTCCAGACGCTGACCTATCAGTGGAAAGCTAGTCTCAAAAAGGTGGGTATCGCAACGCGAGGCAATATCTCTGAATGATACGAATGCACGAGCCAGTGTACCATCTTGCTTGAGGTACCTGGCGAGGTTTTCCTCAAGCACGGTAGGAGCGACTGGCATGGACTGGATGACTCGTGCGGGCTTCTTGGGGGAAGAAGAGAAAAAACTCCGCATGCCTCCTTTAGAAGCAGGAGGTGGAGGTGGTGGAGGTACTACGGGTGCAGGACTGTTGGCCTTGAACTGGGCCACAATGTGTGGATCTCGCCGGATTTTCAAAGTGAGCGTGAACTCGAGTTTGCTATGCTCAATGCTACAAGAAAGAATTAGAGAGCCTATTTGAGTCGTGGGTGATGCCGCTGAGGCTTACAGTTCGAATTCTTGCTCAATTTGACAGTTCATCTCCAGTTTGCATTCCGGCGTTGTCACAAAATGAATACCATTATTGAGTGTGCATGTCACTACGGTCGTTTGCTGGGGGAACGGCAAATTGAGACCCTTCACACGGAGCACTGTGAACAGTTCAAAGTTAGGCTCAAAAACCTTCAATTCTTTGAGTCACTCACCTCGAACGAACACCTTGCCGTGGTTTTTGCCTGACTTTTCTAATGAGCGATACTCTCTTATTTGCTTGGCGTACTCATTCTGTGCTTCGATGTGAGTCCCCATACGCAGTTAAGTAAAGACTTCCGCACCATGTCCGAGGGGCGACGAACTGTCCTCCAAGCTCTCCCACTATCGACATCGCCGGCGCGGTTGACGTGCGAGACCTTATCCGTATCCGACGAGGCATATATGGTCTCACTGTGTTGACGTACGTGATATCTCTAGAAAGTTACTTCAGCATTCGCTGGAACGCGGCGGAAGCTAGACTCACGCTTTTCGTCGAACCACGCAACTTCCTCAACTCCCTCGCAATACTTTCAGCTAGTGGGTCTTTCTCTTCTGTTGCCACCAGGTCGGGTAGTACACTTGATCCTGGGGGGTTCAATGCGGCCAATCTAGCTACCGCTTGCAAGTCCTCGGCATCCCCGGTGCTCATACTGCGCCTGGCACTTGGCCTACCAACTGGGGGTGGATTTCGCGGTGGAGTCACATATCCCAGGTCTTCGTCCTGCTCACGCCGGCGCATTTCGCGTCGCTTCTCAAGAATTATCTGTTCGCGGTGACGGATCGCGTCCTTCGGTATGGGCTGGACGGCGTTCGACGATTCACTGGTATTGCGGCTCAACGATGGGCTTATAAAGCCCCCTCCGGAAAGCAGTTCTGGCGTACGCTGAGACGACGTGGACGTTTCCGAACCATTTGGCGTGGCATGCTGGAGGTTGCCATGGTCGTTGAGGGGCTCGTCCTCTTCCATAGTGGTATCCAGGTCATTGGGGGGTTCATATCTCTTAGCTTTAATGCGCTTTGTAAACGTGGTAGCCGTGAGAGAGTTGCTACTACCCTTCGTTTTGAGTTTGAGATCCTGAGGGGAAGGATCCACTGACATGCTCGCATTGGCCGAGTCTGTGACAACGTCCTGAACCAGACGTTCCAGCGCACTTTTGACATCGTCAATGTCGACCCGAGTTGCTTCTGACGCGCCGAGACTAATATCAAGGCCTGGACTGCCACCAGGGAGACTTAACTCAAGACCTTGAAAGTCAGCGTTACCAGCACCGCGTGTACCACTAGTCTCCACCTCTGAATGAGCGCGCATGAGTACGGAAGGACGGGGAGGATCAGAGGGTTGAGGGTTCGGATCAATGGACATGACACCGTCATAAGTTCCTTCTCTGTGAATGGGAGGGTGAACGGAGGTCCGGAGTAAGGCAAGTGGTATATCGTCCGACAGCACACTCATATTGATGACGTCTCCACTCGCCGGGCGGTCTGCGGTCGTCGAAGTTTCTCCAGTCTCCTCTGGCATAGGACTATCTGGATTTCTTTTACGTAGTAAACGCTTGTGTATGTCCTCCCGATCGATTCTGGGGTTACGTCGGGAAAGGCTCCCAGTGCTGCCACGGCCATTTATGCTGCCTATGCTGGGCATGGATTCAAGACCTCGGGAAAATGGTAACCCCACACGTGTCGGTGTGCCCAAAGCTGGTGAGCCAGACGTAGAGCGGAATGAAGGAGAGTCCAGATAAGCGACATGTGCAGTACTATCGCTCGGTTTAACATTTGGAGATGCTGTATGAGTTGGTAACGGTGACTTGCTTCGGCCTCTGGGTGGTCGTGGAAGCTCCCTTGAACCGGGTGATTCAATCAAATTTCCATGCGAACCGCCGGAGGTTTTCAATTTCAACGGTGGAGTAGATGTTTTAATCTGCGAGTTGGGTGTACCGAGACCGAGTTCTTCCTCAAACTTGACAGCTTCGAATGGTCGTTGTAATACAGCCGTTTGTTCGGGTGGCAAACCCGAGGCACCCTCTGACGACATAAATGATAGTTCAACGATCTGGACATCCTCGTGCTCTGGCAAACCGAACGGGTCTGCAGGGTCACTCCCTAAATTATACATTGAGTTGCAAGACTGCAGACCCGATTCACTATACCTACCTGCACTCTCGACCACCTCTTGCCGATGAACGCCGAGGTCGAATTTCGGTACCAAGCTCTCGCTGCGATCACCGAATGAATGTTTTTTGGCCTTTGCTGGCGAGGGAGAAGGAGGGAGCATCTTGACATCCTCTTCAATATCATCGGGCATACGATCAGCCCGAGCTCTTTCCGAGTGTGTCGACCGCCCAAGTGGTATGGTGGATCCAATTGAGGGACCCTGCGGAGGGGTGCTAGTAAGTGAGGGGCTCTGCCTAGCGACGGAAGCGAGGATTTCAGGGACATCCAGTGGAGGATTAGGGTGAGAGTTGCGTGAATGGGCGACCCTGTCAGCATGATGGGTGCGACCATACGGGACTCCATCTTCGCTGTCGATTTCAGGAGGTAAGGATCTGTCCATGGGAGGGGTCTGACGGTTGGAGTTACCGCGGGCATCTTGAATCATAGAGTCGACCAGCCCAGTCAAGCTATCATTTGCCTCCACACCTCCGACTGGTTCACCATAATCCACCGTTTCGTCATAATCGCCTTCGTTATCATCCGAAAAGAGTACTTCCTCCTCTCGTGAATCGTCCTTCTCGTAGGTATAAACGTCACAAGTCTCATCGAACGTCACTGTTTTTCTCCTCCGGCGCTTAGGAGCATCCTGCCCGATTTGCCTTGGCCCGTGAAAACGCTTAGTGACTATCGATGGGCGCCCGGGAGAAGCTGATGAGGATGGTGTGGGGAGGTTACTTGTGTGTAGGACGTTTGGTGGGAGGAAAGGGTCTTCTACTGGAGCGGCTGGATGGAGAAATGGGCTCTTTGTGACGGGTTCTTTTTCAAGGAGGTTTTGAAAACCCTTGGACTGGCGTCTCTTAAACCCTAGTGGCCGCTCGTTTTCCACGTGGGACTGCATGGAATCGGGACGTGGCCTCTTCTCGCCGCTAAGGCGACGCGGTGAAGGTGCATGAAGAGCAGATGAAGGTCGGGACGGGGCGGGGGAAGGGGCGGGAGACGGTTGAGAAAGAAATGGTGACTGAGAAACGAGATTGCTAGTTTTTAGCTTTACAAAAGTATTCGAAGTGCGGCGGCCAAGTTGTGAGGCATGTGGTCGTTGCGGTGTGTCTCTTTTCGCGATTCGAAGGGGGGTGACGGGCTGAGGAGGGAGGTCGCGAAGGGGAGTCATGGATGGGTCGTTTCGCCGCCGTCGTCGATATTCGGTAAAGCGAGCAACCGTGGGAAGATTGCGCGAGCAACACCGAAGCTTTATCATGTGATCGCGTCTTCACAGTCAGCTGACTACCACATTCATTCAATCAACCGCCCAAATAGATTCAAGTGCGCTTCTAAGTGCAGTAAAGGTGATACAGGATGCAGGACACAAATTATCGAGTTAAGGATATCCATGAAATGTACGTGGAGATGATCGTAAAGTAGAATAACAATGTCCCCCGAGCATAGCTATGACTTGAGAAATATATTTCGGCGTTGCCTTGCCCTCTCTAGTGGGGGTAAATCGTCTTCATCCTCGGCTGGGCCATCACTGGAATTCATGGAGCGATCTCCACCCACTACGACAACACAAACAGTAGAATGATTAATGTTGATTAACGTGCAAAAGAAAAGTACTCCCGCACCTGAAGACCCATCTATCGACTGATCACTTGCCAGCATCCTAGTTAGTGATGAACCAGGAAGAGATGGGGGTGCCATCGCATGTGATTGTATACTCGATGAGATGTGTTTAGGAAGCATAGAACGTCGGCGCTGTTTGGGGTAAGTATATCGGGTGAAGTCCAAGGACTCGGATACGACGATGCTCACCCTGTTGTTTCCTGCTACGTTGACGCCTTCTAGGTCAACAAGAAAATTCTCTTCCCCGACTCGCCTACACTTTTCGGCACATTCAACTACCCAAGAGATGCCAACAACAAATGGTTTCGGCTCGCGCATGAGTCTGCAGAAAGAGCATTAGACGTACAGCACTGTCGATATCCGGGCATACAAACCTATACTTCGTCAGAGTACTCATTAAGCCATTCTTGTATACTATGTGCGTGCAAGATTGGCCAGCACGTCCAATAATCTCACGGTTCCAGTTCAATGAAACGTCCTCCAGGACCAAGCAGTGTGTGCGGTGCGTACCTTTGCCCCAAGACCTTTCAGCATATCCACAAAAAGACCCCCAGCATCATCTCCGTCGTCTGTCCGTACATCCACAAATATGGTACACGACTTGAGCACTTTCAATGACGACGACGTCGCGGTGGTTGAACTCGATTTGGGGACGTGTGCACCGACCATATGTCCAGTTGATAGCGTTTTGGGGGTACTTCGAGAGCTAGCAACATCAGTACTGCTACCTGATCGGAGACCACTCCTCGTCCTCTGTGAACTAGATTGTGACCGTTCGGCGGTCTTCGATTTTGAACTGCTAGCTTTCGGGGGTGAAGGAGTCGATGGGAGGACTGCAAGAGTTTGCTGGAGAAACTGAGAAGCCAACGATGCTCGACGAGACGCATGCTTCCACATGTCTGCTGGTTCTGCTTTGCCATCTTCCGCGGACGAGTTGTCAAGTCCGACAACACTAACATGCTCTGCAATGGCGTCTTGTAATTTCATCGGTTCGACCGCCGCCGGAACAGCGCGAGATTCTTCTTGACCATTACCTTCCTTGCGTGATGATAACGTTGTAGCAAGAACCTCGATCGCGGACGGTAAAGGAGATTCATCCAGATCCATTGTTTGCGCACTCTCGCATGCTTTCACCGGACTACCTTCCACAACCGGGAGGCTCGATTTCTTGCTGACCTTTTCAAATGGCCGTCTATTGCCAACGCCTCCATACATGAATCCTCTTGGCCTACTAAACGAGTTTTTCCCCACAACAACACCAGAATGTAGGTTGATTTTCTTCACCGTAGGGCCAGTATCGGTAGGACGTGCAGAATGAGGAGCAATCAAGGTTCCGGGTCCACTACCGGAGGCATGAGCATTTGACTCAAAACTTGAGCCAGGCTCGACCGTAGCTGCTCTTCTCAGAGGTGCGGCAGTAGCCTTGGTGCTCGAAGGAAGACCGTGGCCGAGTCGAATGGTGCTGTCATCCTTCGCTTTGCGGGCGCTTTTAGTATCAGGCGTATTGGATACAAACCGAGTGTCACTGCTAAAGCCGAGCGTCGTGGCAGGCCTCAACGGTGGTGGGTTCTTTAGTTTCTCCAAGGCAAGCGAAAGGTTCGAGAGTCCCGTGTGCTTTGACGGGTGAGGTAGCTCTCCTGGTCCCACCGACGAAGCAGGCTTTATCGACGATGGCAGCTTAGGAGGCTGTTGTTTCGTAAATGACGATGGCTTCATAGGTGAAGAGGCCGGAGCTTTCTCGGTAGCCTTGTTCAGCGAAGATGAAGTAGGCATCGCAAATGAGAAGCCCTTCCTGTGAGAAATAGCTGCGGAAGACGTCTTCTTCGAGAAATCTGGGGCTAATCCCGGTAAATCTGAAGATCGCTTCGCTGGTACCGAAGATGGGACGGACGATTCTGAAGGAACACCCTGCGGTTCTAATGATAGATCAGTGACTGTGTGAGGACAGCGAAACACAGCAACGAACTAGAGTTGATGTCCTCATCAACCGATCCCTCCTGCTTCTTTGTCGAGGAGGAACGAGTTAATCTGGCCTGACCGGATGGCCTCGCAAATCCTCTTCCTACGCTGCCGCGTGAAGAAGTAGTAGACGACCTTGCTACTTGAGATAAGGCAGTGCCTGAGTTCTTTGTGGTGTTGCCCAACGGAGCGGAAGATGGAGGCAGTATCGCTCGGGGAATACCACTGGGATGCTCTACTTTAGGCTCAGATTCGTGCGGTGGTGGACTATCCTCGAGTTCTGACATCGAGGAGAGAGAGGACAGTGGAGATAGAGGATCGCAGAGGGATAAAGGAATCGAATTGATGCCCAGGGAGGAGGTCGGCGGTGGGTTAACGGGTTTGGGCGTAACGTCACCGTCTGGCCCTTCGGGTGATATCCGGGGTGTCATCGCAGGTGATTGCGTGAATGAGAATGTCATAACTTCCAGACCAGAGGCCACAAAAGAATGCTGATTATTGAGGGTTGGTGTACTCTTTACATCTTCCATGAGTGTCTCGAGAGAGGAAGAAGAATCCAACTCCGTTGGTGGAGGTGGTGTCTGCGATCTTTCAGGACTCTTATCGCGTTTAGGCTCTTCCGATAACTTTGCATCAGCATCAGCATCGACAGTTATGGCATCACTTGAGGGCACGAGAGTGCGTGGCAAACTCGAGAAGCGCAACACCCCAGGCAGGGAAGGGACAATGGGGGTTTTCCCAGGCGAGGGCATAAGTTGCCCAAGATCTCGACGACGGATGGTAGGCGAGTCGAGAGGGAACGTGTGCGCTCGTTGTGTCGAGGATGCCCCCTGTTGTCCATGGCTCGTGCGAAGGGGTAGTTCCGGTTTGATGGCAGAGAAGTCAAATGGTCCGTTGGGTCGCCCTGTCTCGGTAACAGCGAAGTGAGACCACTCTTGTTCTGGGAACCAGTCGTTGGTAAATCAAATGTTGTTATCCCCACGAAAGGTACTCACCATCATTACGGTCCTGTTTGAGTCGTTTGTATTGTCTTTCGTAATCTGTCTCTGTCCTCGAAGGAGATTCTGGTTGTTGGGATAAGGGTGGCCGCTTTGGTGGTCGAGTCTTGTGAGGAGAGAGCAGCAGTTCGTCGTCACTCTCGTCTCCGCCAACCTCGACGTTAGGGGGAGCAGCCTCAGAGGAGCCAGCGGGAATGTCTGTCTGTAGATTCTTCCTTCTCTCCTGCCTCGCGGCCCGCAGTGGGGAAATTCCGAGGTGAACTTCTCCAAATTCTTCGGGTTGTACGCTTTGAGAGCGCGTCCGCTTCGAATTGTCTGACATCACAGACAGCCAAGGGTCGCAAGGCCTGCAAGCCCAGAGGAGAGAGTGAGCCTTCGATTGCAAAGTCAGGCAATCAATTCAGTGACGGATGAATTCAATGTTCGCGACGCGCCCGATTATGTAATACACGCGTGGGACGTCCACGTGACCCTCGGAAATGTCGAATGCAATGCCAGATTTCCATCAATTGAAGCCGTAGTACGATAGCTGCGACTGGCCCTAGGGGATGCTGTGTGTGTAACCTGTATTCTGCATCTTTAAATTGATGTATCTTGGGGTGTTTGATTCACTGAGCAAAAGCACACTGTCAGTGGCGGTCCGTATATCCGTATAAATGATTTCCAACCCGTGACGGATGAACGTCATGAACGATGACGATGATGAGCCCAACTCGCAACCTTCTTAAACGGAGTCTCAGAACTCAGAAGATACGAGCATCGGCTTTTTACTTTCATGGAAATGGCTGGGGCCCACGGCCATGGTCTTCGTCGTCACCTTTCCTGGGTTCTTTTAGACTCTTCTCCACCCAACCAGTTATTCCATCACGTACGTCTAGAACAAGTACATCGTCCCTAATCGAGCAGCAGCCAACTCATTCATTAAGGCAGCGCAAATGCTGAACAAGTCAAGTCTATCCTCATCGTAAACAAGCTACGCACGAAACCGGTCATCGACACCATCGACTCTTTTCTCGTGTGAGTATGTTTGAGTTCACTCGCATGGGATCCCGACTCTAACAGCAAACAGTCATCTTCAGACTCACTACCCTCATGTAAAGGTGTTCCATGAAGATAGACCGGATATACCAAAGGGTGTAGAAATGTGGCGCCCAGGTGCGTGCACTGCCCCAGCGACCCAAGTATCATTCTACAGTAACTCCTTACAGGCCAAGGCGCCCATAAGATCGACCTTGTTATTACTCTTGGTGGCGATGGCACCATTCTCCATGCGTCATCGCTGTTCAAGGTCGGAGCTGTGCCACCGGTGCTTAGTTTCTCAATGGGGACGCTCGGTTTTCTCCTTCCATTCCGTGAGCGAGCCTATTTTTGTCTTATCAATGTTGACAGATGATTGGATGGTTCGACACAGATGTTGACGATTTTTCGAAAGCATTAGAGAGCGTGTTCCAAGGAAAAGCTACAGTGTTATACAGGATGCGCCTGTCCTGTGGATTCTCCGATAAGGATGGAAATAACATTGGCAATAAAGGCCAAGGTATTTATATATATACCCCTTACTCAACGCAATGACCCAACTATCCCTCAGACTGGCAAGTGATGAATGAGGTTGCTTTGCACCGAGGATCAAGTCCGCATCTAAACACAATTGATGCATTCGTCGACGGTCAGCACCTCACTGAGGCTGTAGTGAGTACCATTCAGAGACCGGAAACGTATCAACCAAACTCATTTTGTTTCTAGTCAGACGGTTTGATTGTTTCTACACCAACTGGCTCTACGGCCTATTCCCTTTCTGCGGGTGGTCCGATCGTTCATCCATCGCTCAGTGCTTTGGTTCTTACCCCAATCTGTCCCCGAAGTTTATCTTTCCGGCCTTTGGTATTCCCAGCCTCTTCCTCCATCACCCTTCGAGTGCGTGTTGAACCGATGCTATGATATTGTACATGGCCCCTGCCTTTTCATCCTGACGACTACTTGCAGATAGGTGAACGCAGTCGTGCACCCGCGGCTGTATCTATGGACGGCCAAGCCTCCCATATCCTGAACCCCGGAGAATCAGTCACAGTCTGCTCGTCATTGCATCCCATCCCCTGCATTAACCGATCTTCAATATCAGACCCTGCAGTTGATACTCAAGGAGAGGGTGCTGGTCCTGGAAAGGAAGACGACTGGGTCCGAGACATCAATAACCTGCTGCAATACAATGCCACCTTCCGTAGCAAGGCACTTTTAAGGCACAGTCGATCATAGTGTTTACATGGTACAACCCATTCACCGATCCCCTTCCGTCGAGAATCGGCAAGGTCAATGTTGGATAAGAGATGGATCTGACTATTGATAAAAACATCGTACTTTCTCATCTATTCGAGTACAATAACACAGTCTTCAACGGCTCAGGTATTAGTGATATTGCGTATTGAAACAGAGATGAAGGCAGAGGTAAAGCATAAGCACAGTGATTGACCGAAAAGAATAAGATAGACATGAGATGCTTCTTAGAATCAGAAGTGTTGAGATGGCTGAGGAGAAAGACGACCTCGAGAGGACTTGTGAGTAAGAAGGTCCACAACACGGGTCGCAAAGGATGATGAGGACGATTGCGAGCTAGTAATTTGTGGTCCATGTGGACTGAGATTCGACTCCGAATCCGAATACCAACTTGAACCGTTCTCGGAGGCATACGGAGGTGGCCCAATGGACAAAGCCGGCGAACTTGAAAGTGCCACGGCAGCCTTGCGGTTTGGAGGCATGGGCGCGACGCGTATTTCCACAATCTCGAACCGCGCGAGCGAGGCGATCACTACAGACCAGGCCGTCCGCCCGATCTCGGCGGTCCTGCGTGCTTGCTGGTTTTTGACCACGACGTGGACCTCCAAGCTGATTCGTTCGCGTTCGATGTCCTCGAGCTCTAGGAAGGACTCCTTGGCGATATCAATGGCGTGCTGGAGGGGTGTAAATGAGATCCATCAGCCAAAACGTTTCGCTCGGAGGCAAGCAGGACGGACGTACGTCGTAGGTCTCCCCGGGGGTGACATACACCATTCGCGAGGCATAGGAATATGTAAGGATGTCGGGGGGAACTCGAGGTCCGGCGCCTGACGTCCCAGGTCCTGAAAAAGTCGCGGGGCCGATTTGTGCCGTTGATGGAACAGTCAATGTATTGGAAGGATAAAGCATGGTAGGAGTGGGAGATCAAGGGCGGAGGCCGGCTGGGTTAGGTTATTCCAGCTAACAGACAACCATAGTAGTAGGCCTTTTATAAGTACGTGGCTGGCCATGGCGCGAGTCAGACATGACACAGACACAGGCCAGTGCACTTACGACAATTGCCGACAAGTATCTGGGACAGCATTGGTAGAAGAATGAAGGTCAACGTATTGTGCAGAACCGTCTTGGAATGCTAGCACAGCAATCCGCTTTAGCAGAACGCAGCATCGCTCACGACAAGCGGAGCCGTTGCTATATATGGGCAAATCAGGTGCCGCCCGTGCCGCGGCGTGTGGCAGTGGCAGTGGCAGTGGCAGGCACTTGGCTACAGCTAGCCACAGGCGTGCAGCCTGCACCTTAGGCTGTGGTCCCAGGCACTTTTACATCACATCCTGTGTCCTCAGGCTATAGCGCCGAGGTTTCACCAGTTCCAACGCTGTGACATGGTTCCATATTCATCCACCACGGTATATATTGGGCTTCGAGTTACTAGAACACACGGTATGTGGCCGTGAGCTCAGATGGAGTCCGACACGTCCCTTCGTAAAACTTGAAGTGCATGAGGCCACCTCCCATCATCAGTTCAGCACAACGGCCGAGAGCTCTGGCTATCGTATGTCAGTCAGCTTCAGACATCGAAACGACTTGTGTAAGCTAACTGAACCAGCTAGACACCGTCATTCATAGCCGAAAGGACGCTGAACATGCTCCGATGGACTCGAGTTCCATGCACAGCTGGTCCATCGACTCGGACATGCGCTGTTTTCGCCTGGTTCTCCACTGTCTTGGGGTCCCGCTTCTTCTTCTTCTCACTCTCGTGCGCGAACGCTCCTTCCAAGCCATCCACGCAAGCCTCCCACAGACCAGGCGGGAGATGCACGTCCGGACTGTTTCCTCTAGCAAGAAATTTGTGGAATGCCCTTCCAGAAAAGAAAGAT
>WNFO01003146.1_pt1 | contig 13875 bp, 12 predicted proteins | sample 5400251 | NCBI WGS metagenome assembly WNFO01 (sample SAMN13153354, study PRJNA577476) | soil metagenome | isolation source: 100 cm saprolite under Madrone tree | place: USA:California | collected 2016-06-14 | reverse complement strand
CTCGAGCTCTTCGCGCGCGAGGTGATGCCGGAGTTCAAGGAGCGCGACGCCGCACGGCAGGCGCGAAAGATGGAGGAGCTCGGGCCGTACATCGAGGCGGCGTTCGCGCGCAAGCAGGCGATGCCGCCGCTGGCCGAGCACGACATCCCGACCTACGAGGCCTACGGCTTGACGGTGGCGGAGGTGGACCTGTCCAAGATGCCGGAGGCGAATCGGCTCCGCTACCTGGCCTTCCGGAAGATGCGCGAGATCGCCGAGCGAAGCTAGCAGGCTGCTGAAAAAGGCCCATCTGCGACCCCTACGCAGTTACATTTTGGGGCGCCCTCGACCGCACGCTCAACGTACAGAGAGTACGCCTCGTCGGGCGCCGCCTCGCATCTGGACCTTTTTGAGCAGCCTGCGGCGGTCGGCTACTTCTTGCCGGCGAGCCCGAGCCGCGTCTCCAGCACGCTCCGCACTTCCTTCACGGTCTCGCGCCAGAGGCTCTTGTCGGGGGCGGTGTCGTAGCCCGCCTGGACCTGCTTGCGGAACTCGGCCATCGCCGCGTCCTTCTTGGTCTGGTCTTCACCCGCCACGTCCACCGTGGTGGCGCGAATGGCGTACGACTTCTGGGTGGCCGCGCCGGGCCGTTCGATCCAGCGCCCGATCTCGTTCCAGTCCTTGTCGAAGAAGGCCACGATGGGGATGGAGCGGTAGCCGTTGTTCAGGAAGCAGTCCGTGAGGTCGGGGTTCTGGTCGCGGAAGAACACGCGCATCTCCGTCCCCGGCATCGCCTCGACGATCCGCGCGATCATCGGCGAGTTGCGGTGGACGTCGCCGCACCAGTTCTCGGCCATCATGAGCACGTGCTTGACCTGGTTGAGGCCGCTGAAGAACTGCTTCTCGTCGGCGGTCAGGGAGGCCTTGTTGTAGTTCTCCTCCGTCCGGGCCTTCGTGTCGCCCATCTGGGCCAGATAGTCCTTCCAGGCCATGCCGGTGGCGAAACGCGTCGCGTCCAACGGGATCTTTTCTTGCGCCATGTCGTCGTCTCCTCGATCGTCAGGGGTGGATAACTGGCTACGGGGTCCCGATATTACACCCGCGGGGCGTGTCCTGCTGGAACTCGTCCCAGGTGCTCCGCGGCGGCGCGGTGGCTCTCGAGCAGGCTCGGGACGCGCTGGGGGTCCGTCCTGCCCCATCCGCATTCCGCGGCGACTCCAAACCACCCGGCGAATGGGCGCGCTGCCGCAATGCGGCGAAGATCGCCCTCGCGGTCATCGTGGTGTATGAGGCCGAGATACAAGGCGGAGTCATCGAAGCCGGAGAGTCGGGTGAGCGGCTGGAAGTAGCCGGCGTCGTCCCGGTCCCGGGGCACCGGCATGTGGAGAAAGTCGATGCGCCGCCGGAGCGCCTGGCGCAGGCCGTTCGCCATGTCGACCATGACCGCCGTGTCGCGCGGCATCACCAGGTGCTCGTCGGCGGGCGAGCCGTAACAGAGGTGATAGCCGGCTTCGACCGCCTCGGGCACGGCATCGCCCAACCGCGCCAGCTCGGCGACGATCTGCCGCTCGTAGTCCGCGGGCCTGTCGGCGAAGAAGCCCTCGTGGACGAGCACCTCCTGGCAGACGTCCCACTGGATCGCGAGGCGCCCGGCCGGGATCGCTTCCAGGATCTCGTCGAGCGCCTCCAGGAGCGCGCGCTCGTAGGCCGGGATGTACGCCTCGCGCGCCTTCGGGCTCACGTACATGTAGGCGCTGGCCATCGGTGTCGGCAGGCAGACCTGGAAGCGCACGCGCGCCGGTATGACGCCGGCCGCCTGGAGGGCGCGGAATGTCTCATACGAAGCCCGCGCCGCCTGAGCATAGCCCGTCTCGAACTTCACGCCGTCCGGATCGATCCCGGGCTGGAAACGGAGCAGCGGGCTCTCCCGCAGGAGCTTGCCGTCCCACTGGCGCAGGGCGAAGAGCGGGACGGTCGGATCGATCTCCATGTCCGGGTGCCGCTCGAGCATGAGGCGCTGGAAGTAGATCCAGCGGCGCCGCTCGCCCGTCTCGCCGTCGGGCACGCGGGTGAGGTACGGGCCAAGGGCCGCGGCCACTGTCCGGAATACTGCCTCGGCGTCGGCGAGCGGCACGCTGCCGATCAGATGGACGCCGCCCCCGCCCACCTCAGCCGACCATCGCGTAGGTGCGCTCGATGTTGAGCGCGAGCCCCCCGCGCCAGGGCCGGTAGTCGCCGTACGCGGAAAACGGCTTCTCGTACGTGGGCGCGAGTTTGTCCGTGACGCGCCGCTTGGTTTCTTCGAGCGTGGCGCCGCGGACCGTCTGCTCGCGGACGGCCTCGACCATGTCGTGGACGTAGCCGCGGAACGTGCGGAGCCAGTCGCGGCCCACGGGCTCGCCGTGACCCATGATGATGTGGGTGAAATCCAGCTCGGCCAGCCGGTCCAGCGTCGCCACCCAGTCCTCGGGGTAGCCGTCGCCCATGTAGGGCGTCCAGCCGATCACGGCGTCGCCGGTGACGACCACCTTTTCTTTCGGGAGATAGACGAAGACGTCTCCCTCGGTGTGCGCGCGCCCGAGGTAGAGGAGGTGGATCTCGCGGTCGCGCCGGTAGAGCTTCATCGTCCGCTCGAAGGCCATGGTGGGAAGCGCGGGCTTGAGTCCCGTCACCTCGGCGAGGTACGACTCGGCGTGGCGCAGGTCGGCCTCGAGGCGCGCGCGATCCCCGGCGGTGCGCGCCGCGGCGAGGTCGGCCTTGAGCTTCGCGATCTCCGCGGGCACTTGGCGAACATGATCCTGGATGCGCTTGAGCCCCTTGCGCACCATGGCCTCGCGCGTGATCTGGTTGGTGATGATCTCCGCGTTCGGGTAGGCGGCGGGGTAGACCTCGTTGCCGTGCCAGTGATCCCAGTGGAAGTGCGTGTTGACGACGAAGCGGACCGGCTTCCTGGTGATGTCGCCCAGGCCCTCCACGATCACTCGGGCCGCCGAGGGCTTGGAGTGCGTGTCCACGATGGTCACGCCGTCGTCGCTCTCGATGATGGCGGTGTTGCAGTTGACCTTGTAGGCGGGCGCAGCCACCGCGACGTGCACGCCGTCGGCGATCTTCCTGAAGTCGAACTTCGCGTCGCCCTTCGACGGCCCCTCGTGGCTGCAGCAGTCCATGTCTGGACGCTCCCGATCAGGGCTTGAGGCCGTAGAGTCGGCGCGTGTTGTCGGCGAGGATCTTCCGCTTCTGCGCGTCCGTGATGTCGCCGCGCTCCTTGATCTCGTCGATCGAGCCGGGGAAGCTGTGGTCCCAGTGGGGGAAGTCGGAGGCGTAGACGATCTGGTTCTCGCCCACGAGCTTGACCGCCTGCGGCAGCAGCCACTCGTCCGCCTCGCAGGAGAAGTAGATGGACCCGCTCCGGATGTAGTCGCTCGGCTTCTTGCGGAGCGCCGGCGCCTCCTCGGCGCGCTTCGCGTACTCGTCGTCCATGCGCTCCATCCAGTACGGCGCCCAGCCGCAGCCCGCCTCGAGGAACGCGAGCCTGAGGCGCGGGAAGCGCTCGGGAATGCCTTCGAAGACGATCGAGGTGAGCTGGCGCATCTGGCCGAAGGCGTGCGAGCAGGTGTGCGCCTGGATGAAGCGCGGGAAGAGATCCACGCCGGCCCCGCCCAGGTGCGAGCCTGAGGCATGAATGCCCAGCATGACGCCCAGCCGCTCAGCCTCCTCGTAGACGGGCAGGAAGCGCTCGTCGCCGAGGAGGTGGGTGCCGTCCGCGGCGAGCATGGCACCGACGTGACCCAGCTCGCTCACCGCGCGCCGAAGCTCCAGCGCGGCGGCCTTGGGATCCTGCACGGGCAGGAGCGCGACGGACTGCAGCCGGGGGCTCTGCTTGATGAACTCCTCGTGCATCATCGTGTTGTAGGCGCGGCAGAGCCTGACCGCCCACTCGCGATCCTTGAGGAAGCTCATGAAGAGGCCGAGCGTCGGGTAGAGCACCACCAGCTCCATGCCGCCCTTGTCGAGCGCCCGCAGCCACTCGTCGGCGTTGCCCGCCCAGTCGTGGAACTTGTCGATGAGCCGCCGGTCCCAGCCGTCCGCCGTGTACAGCGGGAAGGTGAGCGGGCGCCGGCGATACGGCTCGTCGAGGTATTTCGCGATCTGCTCGTACGACTCGGTCACGTGGCCGTCGGCATCGAGGACGGGGATGGCGTTGCCGCTCATGGCTTGCCCCTCCAGCGTGGGATCGCGTCCGGGTTGACGCAGTGGGCGGGCGCCTCGCCGCGTGCGGCGGCCAGGATCTGCTCGAGGGCGAGACGGAGATTGGCGCGCCGGCCCGCCTCGCTGTGGCTGACATTGTGCGGCGTCAGGATGAGGCGCTCGGGGTCGACATCGCGAAGCGGGCTCCCGGGGCCCAGCGGCTCCCGGACGAACGCGTCGATGGCCGCGCCGGCGATCCACCCCTCTCCGAGGGCCCGGGCCACCGCCTCCTCGTCGGCCATCTCGCCGCGCGCGGTATTGACGAGGATCGCCGTGGGCTTCATGCGCCTGAGCTCCTTTTCGCCGATGAGCCCGCGCGTCTCATCGGTCAGCGAGGCGTGGAGCGAGACGACGTCTGACTCGGCCAGGAGCGCGGGCAGGTCCACGAGCGTCGCGCCGAGGGCCGCCGCGCGGTCCGCGGAGACGTAGGGATCCGCGGCGAGGAGGCGCACATCCCAGTTGACGAGCCGCCGCGCGACGTGCGAGCCCACGCGGCCGAGGCCGACCAGGCCCACGGTCTTGCCGAAGAGGAAGTCGCCGCGGTCCTGGCGCTGCGCCCACTCGCCGCGGCGGAGCTTGGCCTCATTGTGCTTGACGCGCTTGAGCAGCATGAGGACGAGGCCGATGGTCGCCTCGGCGACGGCGATGAAGTTCTCCGGCGTCGGGCTGTTGGCGACGAGGACGCCTTGCCTCGAGGCCGCGGCGAGGTCGATCTTGTCCGTGCCGATGAAGGGAACGATGACGAGCCGGAGATCGGCCGCGGACTCGAGGACGCCGCGGCTGATGGTCTCGAGATGCGAGGCGAGGATGACGTGGATGCCGCGGGCCGATTCGATCAGCTCGGCTTCCGTGTAGGCCTTCCGGCCAGGTTGGTCGAGCGGCCGGCCGATCAGTACCTCGTGGCCCGCGTCGCGGAGGAGATCGAGCTCGTCCGCCGGCCCGCTCAGTCCCGTGGCGAGGATCTTCATCACGGCTTCTTGCAGATCACGTTGAGAAGGACCTGGCGCTTCTCCTCCTTGACGATGCGCAGCGCGCGCTTGAGCGCATCGGGAAGCAGCGCGGGATCTTCGACCCGCTCGCCGTGGCCGCCCGAGGCGCGGCAGACCATCTCGTAGTCGGGCGCCGGCTCGAGCGCGGTCAGCGGCATCGAGTCGGTCTTGACCGCCCAGCCGTCCTTCGCGAACGTCTGCACCGCGCGCTTGACGGCGTTCCAGGTGCGGTTGTTGAAGACCACGAAGAGCACCGGCAGGTTGTAGGCGCGGGACACGAAGTGAGCGGCGGTGGGGGCACCGAAGATGTAGGCGCCGTCGCCGACACAGCAGATCAGCGTCTTGTCGGGCGCGGCGAGCTTGGCGCCGAGCGCGGCGCCCAGCCCCCAGCCGAGCCCGCCCGAGGGCGGCGCCCCGAAATAGGTCCCGGGCTGGGTGAAGCAGGCTTGGGTCGCGTCCAGATCGTACTCGTTGACGACGATCGTCTGCTCGTCCACGACTTCGCCCACGCAGCGCGAGAGCCAGGCCATGTCGATGGGCGTGTCGGACTGGACGGCCCGCGCCCGCGCCGCGGCGGCCTCACGCTGCCGGGTATGCTGCGCCGTCCAGCGCGCGCGGCGCTCCGCGACCACCGCGCCGTCCGCGAAGCGCTCGACGGCTTCGGCCAGCGCCTGGAGTGCGAGGCGCGGAGTGCCCGCGAGGGCGAGATCGGTGGGGAAGCCGCGGAGCGGGTAACGAGAGAAGAGCGGGTCCACGCCCACGTGGATGATTCGCGCTTCCGCCCGCGGCCGCGTGAAGGCCGGGAACCAGGGCACGTCGGATTCGACGACGAGGATGGCGTCGGCCGCGTCCAGGTGTGGCGCGGCGTCGAAGCCTCCGTGGAGCGGATGATCCTGGGGGAAATTGACGTAGGTGTGGAACTGGTCGAAGACCGGCGCGCCGAGCATCTCGGCCAGCGCCACGAGCGACGCGACGGCGCCGGGATCGCGGCCTGCGGCCTTGACGATGATGAGCGGGTTCCGCGCCGCCGCGAGAATCCGCGCCGCCTCGGCGATCGACTCGGGTGAGGGGACGAGCGGGCCCGGCTTGGCCACGCGAGCAGGGTCGGCGTACTCGATCGCTTCCTGCCGGGCGCCCAGCACCTCGCGGGGCAGCGTGAGATAGACGGGCCCCTGCGGCTCGGCTTGGGCCAGCGTGAGCGCGCGGTCCACCACGGTCTCGAGATCGGAGACGCTTCGGAGCTCGTAGTCCCACTTGACGAACTCGCGGACCATCGCGGCCTGGTCGAAGGATTCCTGCGCCCAGTGGATGGGACGGTCGCGGCTGCCGGCGTGGCCGGCCTCGGTGATCGGGTTGCGCCCCGCGCTGAAGAGCACCGGCACATTGGAGCGCGCGGCGTTGATGATGCCGCCGACGGCGTTGCCCGCGCCCACGATCACGTGGACCATGACCACCTGGGGCCGTCCCGTCACCATCGCGTAGCCGTGGGCCATCGCCACGGCGGGCACCTCGTGGGGGACGGTGATGGGCCTAGGCGACGCCTGGCCCTGAGCGCCGCGCTTGGCGTACGCCTCGATCAGCGGCGCGAAGTCCGTCCCCGCGTTGGCGAAGAGATACTCGACGCCGCGCGCGGCGAGCAGCTCCAAATAAGCTTCAGCGGTGCTCTCGACTGCCGCTCGCTTCAGCATGGCGGTCTCTCCTGTTGGGGTCAGGTCTTGCATTACGACATCGCAACGGCCGTGTCGGGCTTGCATGCGCTCGAATGTCGTAATGCAAGACCTGACCCCGGCCGAGCGAAAGCTTGCCGATGGTAGCGCCGGGCGCGAGGGCGGTCAAGGACTATGGGCGCAGATGCGGCGTGGTATTCTCCCGGCGGGAGGGGACACTCATGGGACGCGGATTCGCGCTGTTCGCCGGCACCACCCCCGAGATCATCCGCGCCTCGGCGCGGGAGGCCGAGGCCTTGGGCTACAGCTCCTTCTGGGTCAACCACCCGGGCTCGATCGACGGCCTCGCCTCGCTCGCCCACGCGGCCGGCGAGACGAAGCGCATCGACCTCGGCATCGGCGTCATCCCGCTGCACACGCGCGGCCCCGAGGCCATCGTCCAGGGCGTGCACGCGACCAAGCTCCCGCTCGATCGCCTGCTCCTGGGCGTGGGCAGTCCCAACCCGAACTCCCTTGACCGCGTGCGCGACGGCGTGGCCGCGATCCGGTCACAGCTCAAGACCCGCCTCGTCGTGGCGGCGCTCGGTCCCAAGATGTGCCGGCTCGCGGGAGAGATCGCGGACGGCGTGCTCTTCAACTGGCTGACGCCCGAGCACGCGCGCCTCTCCGCCGACTTGGTGCGCGAGGGCGCCAAGGCGGCAGGGCGGACGCCGCCCAAGCTCTACGCCTATGTACGTCTGGCCCTCGGGGCCAAGGCCGTCGCGAAGCTCGCGGAGGAAGGCGGCCGCTACGCGGCGATCCCGGCCTACGGCGCCAACTTCGAGCGCATGGGCGTCAAGCCGGTGGAGACCTGCATCGCCGCGCAGCAGGCGGAGGAGATTCCGCGCGCGCTCGCGAAGTGGGATGGCGCCGTGGACGAAGTCGTGCTGCGCGCCATCACGGCTGAGGACACGGTCGCGGAGAACACGGCGCTCCTGCGCGCCGCGAGGCCAAGCTAGGCTTCAGCTCACCTGGTATTTCTTGATGACGGCCTGGTCGAACGCCAGGCCCAGGCCCGGCTTCTTCGGCACCACGAGCCGGCCGCCCTCCATGGCCGGCGCTTCCTCGTAGAGCCTGAGCGTCCACGGCATGTACTCGACCGTCAGGCCGTTGGGGATGGCCGCCACCAGGTGGAGGTGGATCTCCGGGATGAGGTGGCTGACCACGGGCAGGTTGAAGGCCTCGGCCATACCCGCGATCTTCATCCACTGCGTGATGCCGCCGGCGCGCAGGAGGTCGATCATCACGATGTCGATGGAGCGCGCCTCCAGCAGGTGACGGAACGGCACGATGCCGTAGTGGTACTCGCCGGCGGCGATGGGCGTGACGAGGGCATCGGCGATGCGCGCGAGGCCCGGGTAGTCGTCGTGGGCCGTGGGATCCTCCAGCCAGAAGAGGTGATAGTCCGCGATCCGGTTCCCCACGTCGATGGCGTGGTGGACACTCCAGAGCTGGTTGATGTCGCACATGAGGTCGATATCCGGCCCGATCGACTCGCGCATCACGCGCACGCGCTCGACGGACGCCGCCACCGTCGGCTCGCTCCCGCACTGCATCTTCATCTGCCTGAAGCCCGTGTCTACGAGTCGCGGTCCCGCCTTGGCGAGGTAGTCCACCGGGTGCTGGCGCATGAGCGCGCCACTGGCATAGGTGGGCACGCGATCGCGCAGATCACCGAGCAGCGCGCACACGGACTTCCCCGCGGCCTTGCCCTTGAGATCCCAGCACGCGATGTCCACGGCGGAGAGCGCGAGCGAGAAGATGCCGCCGGGGCCCGAGCTGCCCGCCGCGCGCCGGAGCTTGGCGGCGATCGCTTCGGTGTTCGATGGATCGTCGCCGATGACGAGCCCGGCCATCGTGTCCACCGCGCTCTTGAGCGCCGGCGTCAGCGCGGCGCCGAAGAACGTCAGGCCGAGGCCCACCAGCCCCTGGTCGGTGCCCAGCTCGAGCGTGACGAACTCGCGCGTGTCGGTGGGCGCGGGCAGCCCCACCACCAGCGGGTTGTCGGCCGGCGTGCGCAGGACGCGCGTGGTGACGTGAGTAATTTTCATTGGAACCCCAGGAAGTCCTTGAGCGCGGCCAGGACCGCTTCGGGGTTGTCCTCGTGGAGCGTGTGGACGGCGCGCGGGATCTCGACGAAGGTTCCGTGCGGCAGATCTTTGGCCATTCGTTCGGCAACATCGCGATCGAGAATGGGGCTCGACTCACCACGCAGCACGAGCGTCGGCGGCGTGATGGTCTTGAGCAGCGCCCACCAGTCGAGGTCGAGCTGGGAGCGCCGCTCCTTGACGCTCGGGTGCCACTTCCACACGATGGCGCCGTCGGGGCGCTGCTTGAGGCTGTGCGAGGCGACCCAGCGGTAGTAGTGGATGCCGGGATACGGGTTGCCGCGGTACAGATGCTGCGCCGCCTGCTCGATGCTCTCCCACGTGTCGGGCTCGGGCGGCCCCGAGGACGGCTGCGCGGCGCGCTTGCTGATCTCGGGCCCGATGTCCACGATGACGAGCTTCTGGATCTTCTCGGGCCGCCTGGCGGTGTAGTACATCCCGTTCCGGCCGCCCATCGAGAGCCCGATCAGGACGAATGACTTCAAGCCCAGCTGCTCCACGATCCCGGAGATGTCGTCGAAGGCCACCGCGGGGTTGTAGACCTCAGCCGGGTCGCTGTCGCCGTGCCCGCGCTGGTCTACCGCGTAGACATGGAAGCGCGGCTGGAGCGCGATGCTGAGGGTATCCCACGCGTGCGCGTTGCCCGTGAAGCCGTGGAGAAGCACGAGCGGCGTGCGTCCTTCGCCGCCCCAGTCGAGGACGTGGAGCTTCAGGCCGTTGACGACGACATCGCGGTCGACCGGACGGAGGAGATTCATGGCGGGCCGCATGATAGCAGGCCGGGTCATCGAAGGCCACATCGTCGAAGGATAATCGGCCGGCCTCCATCGCTTGACGCGCGCCGGCCGCCGGAGCACTATCTGGCGCCATGGAGATCGGCTGCCACCTTCCGACGCAAGGGCCCCTGGCCACGGGCGAGGCCCTGCAGCGCTTCGCGCGCGAAGCCGAGAAGCGCGACATCGCCTCGCTCTGGGTCAGCGACCACGTCGTCTTTCCGAGGAAAGCCACCGGCAACTATCCCGGCGGACGCTTCCCGCACCCGCCGGACAAGCCCTACCTCGAGGCCGTCGTCGCCCTCTCGGCCGCCGCCGTCTGCACGACGCGCGCGCGCCTCGGGGCGTCGGTCTTCATCCTGGGGCACCGCCACCCGGTCCTCATGGCCAAGATGCTCACCAGCATCGACGCGCTGTCGAACGGGCGGCTCATCTGCGGCGTCGGGGTGGGCTGGTGGAAGGAGGAGCTCGAGATCCTGGGCGCGCCTTTCCACGAGCGCGGCCGCCAGGCCGACGAGATGCTCCGCGTCTTCAAGGCGCTGTGGACGGAGGACAACCCGTCGTTCGACGGCGAGTACTTCCGTTTCAGCGACATCGGCTTCGCGCCCAAGCCCGTCCAGAAGCCGCACCCGCCGATCTGGGTCGGCGGTGACAGCCCGGGCGCCTTCAGACGCGTCGTCACGCTCGGCGACGGCTGGCACGCGACGTCGAAGACGCCGGCGCAGCTCAAGGAGGCGCTCGGCCGCCTGCGCGCGGCAGCCGACGCGGCCCGCCGGCCCTTTGACAGCATCGCGCTCTCGATCCGCTATCCCCTGAAGGACGAGCTCCTCGCCCAGGGTGCCCAGGCCGTCGTGGACGAGCTCGCCGAGTACAAGCGCCTCGGCCTCGTCCACCTGATGATCGACTTCCGGCGCGATGATCTCTCGAAGATGCTCGAGCTCCTGGAGCTCGTCACGGGCACCATCCGCCCCGCCGTCGACCGCGCCTAAAACGGCGGGGTCAGGTCTTGCATTACGACATTGCCCGATCCGCAACGATTAACCCCGACAACGACAGCGCGAAGGATGTGTGATTGTAAGACCTGACCCCACTTCGAGATGTCAGCTGACGTACACGATGAGCGCGTCGTTTCGCGGGTCGTCGACGAAGCCCTGCGCCCCCTTGACGCTCATCGCGCCAGTGCCGCCCGCACTGCTTCGACGACTTGATTGAGGTCGTACGGCTTGCCGATGATTTCGAGAGCGTCCGTCTTGCCGACCAGCTTGTCCAGAGCCGGCTTATTGGTCGTCGTGATGACGAACTGGCGTCCCTTCACCGGCTCAAGATTGCGGACGAGCCGGAGAAAGGTCCAATTCGCGTCGTAGGGCGGGGAAATATCGTAGACGATCACGGCCGGGCCGTGATGCTCGATGAAGGCGACGAGATCGAGCTCACCGCTCTTCACCTCGGGGATGTGGCCGACCACGGTATGAAACCCTTGCCCTTCGAGGGCGGTGCGCAGCAGCTCTACCGTGTCGTTACTCGAATTGAACACGGCGATGATGGGCTTGCTCATGGTGCGTCCGGCTCCCGGCTCAGGATAGCCCTGAGCCGGTGACGTTTCATCCATAGGCTCCCTTCCCCTCGGCTACGAAAGTAGAAGCGGCCGCCGCCCGCGAGACACCGGAGAGCCTATACCGTCACTGCGAGGCTGTCCAGCCGCGCCCGCACACGTCGGGAGAGGTCGGCATGCGTCATGGTCGAGCGCGACCCAATCGATCAGCCGGCGCGTCCGGCCAGGCTCGCGACGATTGCCGTCAGCTCCGCCGGGTCGACGGGCTTTGATACGTGGATGTTGAAGCCCGCCAGGAGACTCCTGATTCGGTCCTCGGGCCGACTGAACGCGGTCAGGGCGACCGCGGGTGTCTTCCCGCCCTGCTCAGGCAGGAGCGCTCTCACCTTCCGGATGAGCGTGTACCCGTCCTGCCCCGGCATTTCGATGTCCGAGACGAGCACGTCGGGTCGCCATTGCGTGAGAGTGTGCAGCGCGATTTCCGCCGACGCGCAGCCCCTGATATCCCCTCCAGCCCGGGTCAGCACCTCGGAGATCAGATCGACGGCGGCCGGGTCGTTATCGACCACCACCACCCGCACGCCGGCCAGCGAGAGATCGGTGAGGGCCGGTTCTCGCTGATGGACAATCGGCTCCTGCCGGACTTCGGCAATCATCAGCGGCAGCTTGACGACGAAGGTCGCACCCTGTCCCTCCCCCGGGCTCTCCGCAAACACGCTTCCCCCGTGGAGCTCGACAAGATGACGCACCAGGGCGAGGCCGATCCCCAACCCTCCGTGCTGTCGAGCGGCCGAGCTGTCTCCGGGGCGCTGGCGGTCGAAGATGTAGGGTAAGAGATCCGCGCGGATCCCCTCGCCTGTGTCACTGACGGTGATCTCGACGTGCGAGTTCACGCGCTGTACCTTGACCTGAACCCGTCCGCCCTTCGGCGTGAATTTGACTGCGTTGCTCAGCAGGTTCCACACCACTTGCTGAAGTCGGTCAGGGTCGCCGCCGACCGGCGCTCCCGGTGATTCGATCACCGCGTGGAGCCGAATGTCCCTTGCGTCCGCGGCCAGGCGCATCGCATCTACGGTCTCTTCGATGACCGCCCGGAGATCGACGGCCTGCACGGCCAGTCGCATCCGCCCACTCACCACGCTCGACATGTCGAGCAGATCATCGAGAAGCCGAATCTGGGCGGAGGCGTTTCGCAGGATGATCTGAACGGCCCGGCGCGACTGCTCCTCGCTCAGCTGTCCACCCTCCAGCATCTTGGCCCATCCCGACACCGTATTGAGCGGATTCCGGAGCTCGTGGGACAGCGTGGAGAGAAATTCGTCTTTCGCGCGATTCGCCGCTTCCGCTTCGACCCTGGCCGCCTCCGCCTCTCGATAGAGTCGCGCTCCTTCCATCGCGATAGCCGCAAGCCGCGCCACGACCTCGGCGCACAGAAGGTCGGCGCGACCGTAGCGGCGTCTCGACTCCGTGATCGCGAAGGCGATGGCTCCCAGCGGAGCTTGACGGCCGATCAGGGGGACGATCATCCACGACTGCGGACCCAGTTGCTTGAGGATGCTCAGCTGATCAGCGTTCACGGCCTCTGCCATCAGGCCCGCCTCGGTCACCCGGGCCACGAGGATGGGTCGCCGGGACTGAATGGCGGCCGCCACCCCTTTCGGAGAGCTCAGATTGAAGCCGTGTCGGCTCCGCACTTCGTGGACGAGGGCCTCTTTCGTCGTATCGACGTGGGCACTGGCCACCCGGCTGATCGTGCCGTCCGCTTGCAAGAGATCGATCGCGCACAGGTCGCCCAGCGCGGGGACGGCCAGCCTGGCCAGGCGCGGAAGCACTCGTTCATGGTCGAGCGAGGACCCGATGAGGGCGCCGGCCTCGGCAAGAAAGGCGGCGCGCTGCTGCTCGCGCGATCCTCGTGAACGTCTCATGACCATCGTGTGAGCGACATCGGGGAGCCATCGGTTGTCGAGGTGGCCGGCCGGCGGCCCCGACCGTTCATCTCTCCTCTCCTGCGAGGTTCCGGTGGCCGAGGGGCATGGCGCCCCCTCACGACGCAAATGCGATGCCGAACCGAGCGCCAGGGTCCCTCTCGAGAAAATGCTCGCCAACTGCCGCGCCGAGGGCTCCCAATCGTGTAAAAAGTTGGTAGGATAAGAAACTCCTACTGAGTCAAAACATCCGGGCCAAGACTGCCTGGAGCAGGCGAACCCTAGACGTAGTGGCGCAGGAAAGCGCCGATCATCGAATTCACTTGGTCGGGCACCTCCATCATGTTGAAGTGCCCGGCGCCCACCGTCCATCCGTTGACGACGTTCGGCAGCCACTGCGTCATCAGGTGAGGCGGGTTGAGCGGCGGCGTCGCCGCGAGATGGAGCGCCGGCACTTTGCACCGGGTGGCGGCCGCGGGCCCGTCGAAGGCGAGGATGCCCTTCATCGCGTTGGCCGCGACGTGGCTCGGGGAGGCCATCATCACCTTCAGCACGCGCTTCACGAGCGCCTTGTCGGACGTTTTCATGAAGAGAG